>Ga0299913_10004642_pt1 | contig 11566 bp, 14 predicted proteins | sample RVTome_9_FD_201360 | JGI IMG/M metagenome (GOLD analysis project Ga0299913, IMG submission 201360) | Soil microbial communities from uranium-contaminated site in the Upper Colorado River Basin, Wyoming, United States - RVT155D38 (version 2) ... | reverse complement strand
TCGGCCAGACGTCGGCGTGCCGGCGCTCGCCTCCGTGCCCGGCTCGATGTCGGCCGGGTGGCCGACGTGCTCGATGAACACCTGCTCCAGCGACGGGTCGCTGACCTCGAAGTGGGTGACGCGAGCGCCCGCCGCGATCGCGGCAGCGAGGACGGCCTCGGGCTCGACGTCTGGCTCGAGCTCGATCTCCGCGCGCTCGATCCCCGGTCGCAGGAGGTTTGCGCCGGGGATGCCGGCCAGCCACTCGAGCCGGTGGTCGCCGCGCACGGACAGGAGGACCATCCGCCGGCCGGTGGAGCGCTTGACGTCGCGGAGCGAGCCGGCAACGACGGTCTGGCCGTGGTCCACGATCGCGACCGACTCGCACATCGCCTCGACCGTCTCCATCTGGTGGGTGGACAGGACGATCGTCTTGCCCCGGTCCCTGAGCTCGAGGATCGCCTCGCGGAGCAGGACGATGTTGACTGGATCAAGGCCCGTGAACGGCTCGTCCATCAGCAGGACCTGGGGGTCGTGCATGACCGCCGCGAGGAACTGGACCTTCTGCTGGTTGCCCTTCGACAGCTCCTCGGCGCGGCGGTCCGCGAAGTCGGGAACGCGGAAGCGGGCGAGCCATGACCGTGCCTCGCGGACTGCGACGTCGGCGGGCACGCCCTGGAGGCCGGCGAAGAAGACCAGCTGATCGAGGACCGTCATCTTCGGGTACAGGCCGCGCTCCTCGGGCAGGTAGCCCCAGGTCTCGCGCGGGAGGGTTCGGTGGTCGGCGCCGCGCCAGCGGATCTCGCCCGAATCGGCGCGCAGGACGCCCAGCGAGATGCGCATCGTCGTGGTCTTCCCGGCGCCGTTGGAGCCGAGGAATCCGAACACGTGCGCCTCCGGGACCTCGAGCTCGAGCCCGGCGAGAGCGGTGACCGGGCCGAATCGCTTGACGAGCCCGTGGATCGCGAGGGACATGCAGGCGGGAGCATAGCCCGGGGTCCCCGTCTGGTCCGTTAGCCGATGGTCCCTGTGGGCGATGCGGAAAATCACGCAGCGCCGCACGCGCTCGCCGATGGTCGCCGTTGATTTCCCGCAGAATCGGCTCGTGAGCGACGCGACGACGCCGACGAAGATCCACGCCGATCGGGCCGCAGGCACGCTCGAGCTCGAATGGGCGGACGGGCACCAGACGGCGTATCGGGCGTTCGACCTGCGCTGGCTCTGCCCGTGCGCATTCTGTCGAGGTGAGGCCGGCATCCCGGGCTGGCTCGACTCGTCGCCGACGCTGACGCCCGAGCAGCTCCAGCTCGTCGACGTCCAACTCGTCGGGAACTACGCCCTCGCCCCGACGTGGGGCGACGGGCACCACACCGGCTACTACCCGTTCGCACTCCTGCGTGAGCGATGCTCGTGCCCCGAGTGCCTGGGCCGGCGCGCCGCGGGCGCGTCGAGCGACTTCGTCTCACATGCCAGGGAGGTCCCCTCGTGATCGTGTCCACCGCGCCGTTCATCGCCGGTCACCGGACCGTCGAAACCAAGGGCCAGACGTTCGGGCTCGTCGTCCGAAGCCGAGGCTTCTCGGGCAACTTCATCGCCGGCCTGCGCTCGATCGCCGGTGGCGAGATCCACGAGTACACCCAGCTCCTCGAGGACACCCGCCGCCAGGCACTCGACCGGCTCGTCAAGAACGCGACGCTCATGGGCGCGAACGCGGTCATCTCGATGCGCTTCGATTCGAGCGAGCTTGCCGGGACGATGTCCGAGATCGTCGCGTACGGGACGGCGGTCGTCGTCGAGCCGGACGCGTCCGTGCAGCCGGTGACGGAATAGCGCCATGGTGAGCACCGTCGTTCGCGGCGGCCTGGTGGTCGCCGGCATCCTGCTCATGCTCCTCGGGCTGGGGATCATCGGCACGGTGTCGGGCGCGACCATCATCGGGCTCCAGGTCTTCGGGTTCGGGGCGTTCCTGGTGGTCGCTGTTGCGATCGAGCGCACTCGATACCGATCCGACGCTGCGGAGAAGTCGAACGACGCACCAGGCCCGGGTGGCGGGGAGCCCGATGAGGGCCGGCTCGACCCGCGGTTCCGAGTGACGAGCGAGGTGTTCATCGACCCGACGAGCGGCCACCGGATGCGCGTCCTCGTCGATCCGGCTAGCGGCGAACGCCGGTACGTCGCCGAGGGCTGATCCGCCCTTCACGACCGCGACGCGCTTCCTCGCTGTCCGGAGCGTTCATCGACTGTTAACGGAGCGCCGATGAACGGTTGATCGCCCGATCCGACGCTGCCTTCGTACGAACGCGCTTCAGCGCATGTCCGAAGGAGGACGGATCGAGTGACGATCTCCCACCGCCGCGGCCTCACCCTCGTCGTCGCGGCCACCCTCGCCGTCGCCGCATGCGGCGGCGGCAACACCGATGGCCCAACCGCGGGCGCTGGCTCCGCCAACCCGGGCTCCGGCGCCCTCAGCGGCACCGTCACGATCGACGGCTCCAGCACGGTCTACCCGATCACCGAGCTCGTCGCGGAGGAGTTCCAGCTCGCCAATCCCGGCGTCCAGGTGCCCGTCGCGTTCAGCGGTACCGGCGGCGGCTTCACCAAGTTCTGCGCCGGCGAGACGGACATCAACGGCGCGTCCCGGCCGATCAAGGCCGACGACGAAGGCGAGGGCGCCGCGTGCTCGACCAACTCGATCGAGTTCGTCGAGCTTCAGGTCGCGATCGACGGGCTGACGGTCGTCGTCAACCCGGCCAACGAATTCGCGACATGCCTGACCGTCGCGGAGCTGGCGACGATCTACGGCCCCGACTCGCCCGCGGACCTGCTCTGGAGCGACGTCCGGGCGGACTTTCCGGCGGAGCCGGTCGAGCGGTTCATGCCCGGCGCCGACTCCGGCACGTTCGACTACTTCACCGAGGAGATCAACGGGGAAACGGATGCCGCGACGACGCACGCGCAGCAGTCCGAGGACGACAACACCCTCGTGACGGGCGTCGCCGGGAACACCCATGCGATCTCGTTCTTCGGGTACGCCTACTACGTCGAGAACACCGACAAGCTCCAGGCCGCGGCGGTTGACGGCGGAGCCGGCTGCGTCGAGCCGACCGAAGCAACCATCAACGACGGGAGCTACACCCCGCTCTCGAGGCCGCTGTTCATCTACCCCGACGTCGGGAAGGCAGCCGAACGTGCCGAGCTCAAGGCATTCGTCGACTACTACCTCGCGAACACCAGCGAGTTCTCGGCCGAGGTCGGGTACATCGCGGCTCCCGACGACGTCATCGCCGCCGAGGTGCAGGAGTGGGAGGACGCCGTCGGCGGATGAGACACACAGGAACACCGGCGGCCAAGGCCGCCCCGGTCCGACCGGGGCGGCGTACCGCCGTTTTCGGCGTCCGAGGCACCCGAGACATAACGCGGTGAGCGCGAGCGCCACCCGGCTCACGCATCGACGCCCGCTGACCGAGCGGGTCATCGAACGCCTGCTGTTCGCCGCAGCGGCAGTCGGCGTCGTCACGACGATCTCGATCGTGGCCGTGCTCGCCATCGAGACGTTCGAGTTCTTCCGCCATGTCAGCCCCGTCGACTTCTTCACCGGCACCCACTGGTCGGCGCTGATCAAGCCGCAATCCTGGGGCGTGCTCGCCCTCATCTCGGGCACGATCCTCGTCGCCGCGATCGCGATGGTCATCGCGGTGCCGCTGGGCCTGCTCTCCGCGGTCCTCCTCGCCGAGTACGCCTCGAACCGTGTCCGCGCGATCGTCAAGCCGATCCTCGAGACGATCGCCGGGGTGCCAACGATCGTCCTCGGCTTCTTCGGCCTGTACTTCGTCGCCCCGAACCTCCTCAGGCCGCTCCTTGGCACCGACAACATCGGGACGTTCTCCGCCCTGTCGGGCGGGATCGTCGTGGGGCTGCTGATCACGCCCCTCATCGCATCGATCTCCGAGGACGCGATGCGGGCCGTCCCGCGCGGGCTGCGGGAGGGCGCGTTCGCGATGGGTGCGACCCGTTTCGAGGTCGTCCGGAAGGTTGTCTTCCCAGCCGCCATCTCGGGAATCATGGCCTCGGTCATCCTGGCGATGAGCCGGGCCATCGGCGAGACGATGGCCGTCGTCCTGACGGTCGGCACGAAGCCGCAGTTCACCTTCGACCCGACGGAGAGCGTCCAGACGATGACGGCGTTCATCGTCCAGATCTCGTTCGGCGAGACGGCGCAGGGCAGCATCGAGTTCCAGTCGCTGTTCGCGGTTGGCGCGACGCTGTTCGCGATCACGTTCGGCCTGAACATCATCAGCGGCTGGGTCGTGCGCCGATTCCGGACGGCCTACTGATGACTGCCGCCGCGCCGGCCGCCCGCGAGGTGCCGCGCTTCGAGCCCGCCCTGATGCGGCGACGCCTCACGGGCACGTTGTTCTACGGGGCGTGCGTGCTCGCGATCGCGCTCCTGCTGCTCACCCTCGTCGCGCTGCTCGTCGACGTCTTCGTTCGTGCCGCGCCGTGGCTCGACATCCAGTTCCTCACCGGCGTCCCCTCCAGCCGGCCGTCGCGCGCGGGCGTCCTGCCGGCGATGGTCGGCACCCTCGAGATCGGGCTGATCGTCGGGTTGATCACGTTCCCGATCGGTGTCGCCGCGGCGATCTACTTCGTCGAGTACGCCTCCGATTCGCGCCTCAACCGCCTGCTGATGACGAACATCAGCAACCTGGCCGGGGTGCCCTCGATCATCTACGGCATCCTGGGCCTCGCCCTGTTCGTGCGGGCGCTTGCGCTCGGCCCGACGGTGCTGGCCGGCGCCCTGACCCTGAGCCTGCTCATCCTGCCGGTCGTCATCATCGCCTCGATCGAGGCGCTCAAGGCGGTGCCCGCCGGCCAGCGCGAGGGCGCCTACGCGCTCGGGGCGACCCGCTGGCAGATGGTCCGCCGGTCCGTGCTGCCGGCTGCGGCACCCGGGATTCTCACCGGAATCATCCTCGCGATGGCCCGGGCGATCGGCGAGGCCGCGCCGCTGATCATCATCGGGGCGTTCACGTTCGTGACGTTCCTGCCGAACCCGGTCGCGGGCCAGTACACCGTCCTGCCGATCCAGATCTACGGTTGGGCGCTGCGCCCGCAGGAGGATTTCCAGGGCATCTCGGCCGCAGGGATCGTGGTGATCCTCGGCCTGATGCTCGTGCTCAACGCCCTGGCGCTCATCATCCGGGCCCGACTGTCCAGGCACATCCAGTGGTAGAGGAGCTCGAGTCCATGCCGATTCCCGTCGCCGAAGCTCCCGATCGCCCGGCGATCGGCCGTACGATTGCGCCCATGCCAAGCGCACCGGCGGAGCCGGCGGTCGAGCGCGAGATGGTCCTGCGGCTGGACAGTGTCAGCTGCTGGTACGGCTCATTCCGGGCCGTCAAGGACGTCTCGATCGATGTCGGCGCCCGCCAGGTCACGGCCCTCATCGGGCCGTCGGGCTGCGGTAAGACGACGCTCCTCCGGACGATGAACCGGATGAACGACCTCATCCCGTCGTACCGCACGGAAGGCCATGTCCGGTTCGAGGGCGACGACCTGTACGGGCCGGGCGTCGACCCCGTGGCGGTCCGACGTCGGATCGGCATGGTCTTCCAGAAACCCAACCCGTTCCCGAAGTCGGTCTACGACAACGTCGCCTTCGGGCCACGGATCAACGGCTTCAAGGGCGACTTGGACGAGCTCGTCGAGCACAGCCTCCGGCGGGCGGCGCTCTGGAACGAGGTCAAGGACAAGCTCAAACAGTCGGGCATGGCGTTGTCCGGCGGCCAGCAGCAGCGCCTGTGCATCGCCCGGACGATCGCCGTCGAGCCGGAGGTCATCCTCATGGACGAGCCGTGCTCCGCGCTCGACCCACGATCCACCCTCCAAATCGAGGAGCTGATGGCCGAGCTCAAGCGCGACTACACGATCGTCATCGTGACCCACAACATGCAGCAGGCGGCGCGCGCCTCGGACAAGACGGTCTTCCTCACGATGGGCGAGGATCGCGCCGGCTACGTGGTCGAGGTGGACGACACGGTGAAGATCTTCACGAACCCGAGCGAACAGCTCACGGAGGACTACATCTCCGGGCGGTTCGGCTGATGGTTGGGGATACGGTGGGCGTCGCACGTCGGGAAGCGCTCGATCGCGGCGAGCGTGAGGTCAAGGATCACGTCCTGCGGATGGCGTCGATCGTCGAGCAGCAGATCCGCCTGGCAATCCAGGCCCTCGAGGAGCGCGACGCCGAGCTGGCGACCTCCGTCGTCGCCGGCGACGAGCGGGTGAACGAGGCGCAGCGGGAGGCCTCCAGCCTGATCACGACCACGATCGCGACGCAGCAGCCGGTGGCGCGGGACCTGCGGTTCCTCCTGTCGCTCGACCGGGTGACGTACGAGCTCGAGCGGATCGGCGACCACGCCGGCGACGTCGCGAAGCAGGCGCGGAAGCTCGCGGACATGCCGGTCCTTCGTCCGTACGCCGAGCTCGCGTCGATGGGCCGCATCGCGGCCGACCTCGTTCGCGGGATCGCCGGGGCGCTCATCGATGTCGACGAGGGGCTGGCGCGCCAGGTGGCCGCCGGGGACGACGAGATCGACCACCTGTACCACCGGGTCTTCTCCGAGATCGTCGAGCTCATGCGCGACGACCCGGCGAACGTCGAGCCCGGGACGCGGATCCTCTTCGCCGCGCACGACTTCGAACGGATCGGCGACCGGGTGACGAACATCGCCGAGGACGTCGTGTACCTGGCGACGGGGCGCGTTGAGGATCTCAATCCGTGACCACGCCCCGACGCGATGGGGCCGCAGCGTCCGATCGCACTCGAGTCCTGTTCCTGTGCGTCCACAACAGCGCGCGGTCCCAGATGGCGGAGGGGCTCGTGACGGCGTGGGGTGGCGACAGGTTCGAGGCCCAGAGCGCGGGGTCCGAGGCGTCGGAAGTCCGGCCGCTTGCGATCCAGGCCATGGCCGAGCTCGGGATCGACATCTCCGATCACCGGAGCAAGACGACCGACGCCTTTTCAGGCCAGGTCTTCGACTACGTCGTGACCGTGTGCGATGACGCGAAGGAGGCGTGCCCGTACTTCCCCGGGGCGATCCAGCGCCTCAACTGGTCGTTCGACGACCCGTCGGCGGCGGCGGGATCCGATGTCGAACGGCTCGCAGTCTTCAGGCGCGTCCGGGATCAAATCGCAGTCCGGGTACGGTCGGAATTGCTGAATCGCGCCTAGGGCTCAGCGCTTGCGAGGGCAGCCGCCTCGTCAGGCTCGCGCGAGCGCCGCCTCGCTCGACGCCGGTTTGGGCATCCCGCTCCTGCTCAACGCGGGAACCGGGATCAGACCGCCCGGGATGATCGTCTGGGCGATGCGGGCGAGCCGCTCGTTGAGGTTCGGCGCGATCCGGTAGAAGACCCAGTTCCCGCGCCGCTCGGAGACGACCGCGCCGGCGTCGCGCAGCACCCGCAGGTGGTGGGATACCGTCGGCTGCGAGACGTCACAGCACGACATGAAGTCGCAGGCGCACACCTCGGGCGAGCCGGCGAGCTCGCGCAGGATCTCCATGCGCGTCGGATCGGCCAGTGCGGCCAGGAGCCGGATGTCGGGATCGGTGGAGCGCTTTGCCATCGCACCGCCATGGTATCGATGGATTTCGATATTGACAAGTATCGATATGCATGCCATATTGATCGCCGTCAATACAGCAGACGCACACGACGACCCGAGGAGGTCCGACGAGAATGCTCGACATGTACGCGACAGGGACCTTCGCGATCGACGCGACGGACCCCCGCAACCAGTTCCACGAGCGGGCGCTCTACGAGGCTCGCATCGCAACCGAATACCGCATCGCCACCGGCAGCAGGAACGATGCCGCGGCCGAGCCGCACGCGCGCGGACTGCTCGATCGGGTTCGAGCCGCGGTGACCGGGACGCAGGTCGGCAACACGCCTGAGCCTTGCCCCTGCCCCGCCTGACACCCATCCAACGAGGGCCCACACGGGCCCTCGTTCAGGTTTCCACCGGATGACCCACCAGGAGCGACGCACGTGACCGACACCGCCACCCCAGCCGCCGCGGACCCCGGGCTCGAGCTCAACACGATCCAGCGGCACGTCCGCGACCGCTACGCCGAGGCGGCCATGGCGGCGTCGGGCGCGGGCACGAAGCACGAGCCGGTCTCGAAGTCGGCTGCCGTGTCCGGCTGCTGCGGTCCGTCGGTCTCGACCGGCGAGGCCGCCATCGACGGGTCGAAGGTTGATGCCACGCATGCGAGCGACTGCTGCAGCGGCGGCTGCTGCTCGGATGTCTCCGGGACCTATGGCCTCGAGCTCTACGACGCCGCGTCACGGGAGGGCATCCCCGACGCCGCGCTCCTGGCCTCGCTCGGCTGCGGCAATCCCGTCGCCGTCGCGGAGCTGCGCGAGGGCGAGACGGTGCTCGACCTCGGCTCCGGTGGCGGGATCGACGTCCTGCTCTCGGCCCGACGCGTCGGCCCGACCGGCCGGGCGATCGGCGTGGACATGACCGACGAGATGCTCGCGCTCGCCCGGCGCAATGCCGCCGACGCCGGCGCCGACAACGTTGAGTTTCGCAAGGGCACGATCGAGGCGCTCCCGCTCGACGATTCGAGCGTCGACGTGGTCATCAGCAACTGCGTCATCAACCTGGCGTCGGACAAGCCGGCCGTGTTCCGGGAGATCGCCCGCGTCCTCCGGCCCGGCGGTCGGATGGGCGTCAGCGACGTCGTCGCGGACGACCTCCTGGCGCCGGAGCAGCGCGCCGAGCGTGGCTCGTACGTCGGCTGCATCGCGGGAGCGCTGTCGTTCCGGGAGTTCCGACAGGGGCTGCAGCAGGTCGGGCTCACCGACGTCGAGCTCGTCCCGACCCACCAGATCGTCGAGGGCATGCACTCGGCCATCGTCCGAGCAACCAAGCCCGCTTGAGGAACGTCGCGTTCCTCCTGGGGCTCCTGTACTACGCCTTCGCGTACTCGACGACGATCACGATCCGAGTCGCGTGACGCGCAGACGAACGGGCCGGTCAGCCGTCGAGCGCGGACCCCTCGGCGCAGATGGCCCTCAACCCGAGCGACGCCAGGCGCTCGTAGTCGGCGGCGTCCCGGACCGTCCAGGCGCCAACGCCGAGGCCAGCCTCGCGCGCGCGCCCCACCGAGTCCTCGTCGATCGCGTGCCATTCGACGGAGATCGCCTCGCAGCCAAGCTCGTTTGCGAGGGCGAGCGTCGCCTGGGACAGGTCGTAGGCGTTGAGCCAGCGGGGCCACGTCGGCCGTGTCTCGCCCAACCAGGACAGGATCTCGGGCTCGAACGACGACAGGACGGCGCTCCGCAGCTCCGGAGTGCCGTCGTCGCCCTCGCGACCGCGTTCGAGCTCGAGCAGGTCGATCGCCGCGTCCACCCGCTCCTTCAGCTCGACATCGAGGAAAACGTCGCAGTCGACCGCCTCGAGGACCTCCTTGAACGTCGGGATGCCGTGTCCGGCGAGCTCCTGGGCGGTCAGCGTCGCGCAATCCACGGGGACCTTCTGCACGCGCGCGAGGTCTTCGTCGTGCAGGAGGACCGGCACGTGGTCCGCTGAGTTGCGGAGGTCGAACTCGAGGCCGTTGCAGCCGGGGATCTCGAGCGCCGCGAGCATCGCCGCGAGGGAGTTCTCCGGCGCGCCGCGCCAGTCGCCGCGATGCGCCAGGCGAAGCGGGCGGTCAGCCACCGATCCGAACCCGGGCGCTCAGCCCGAAGTGGTCCGAGGGGAAGAGCGTCGGGTCGTCAACGGCCGGCCGGTCGAACGCGAGCCGGCAGGAATCGACGGTGATCGGGCCGCGGACCCAGATGTAGTCGAGACAGCTCGGGTCGCCGTCGACGTCCATGCCCGGCGCCCGGATGCCCGACGGCCAGGTCACCGGCGGCTCGGCGCCGTTGGCCTCGACGGACGCGGAGCGGAAACCGGCATCGAGCATGAGCCCGTACGTCGGCTCGGTCGGGTCCGCGTTGAAGTCGCCGACGACGGCGAGCGGTCCGGAGATCGCGCCCAGCCAGCCGATCACGACCGTGGCCTGCTCGGCCCGGACGGACGCGTCGTCGACCTCGTGATGCAGGTGCGTCACGACGAAGTCGAGCGTCGTCCCGGACGGGAGCGAGACCGGGACGCGGAGCGCCGAGCGGCCGTGGCTCAGCTCGAGGCGGTCGGCGTCGCCGAGCGCGAGCGGGTCGCGGCCGAGAATCGCGTTGCCGTACTCGGGACGGTTCGCCCAGCCGCGCCGGGACTCGTAGCGCCCCTCGCCGGCGGCGCCCAGGATTCGATCCTGCTGGGCCGCGAAGACGCACTCCTGGAGCCCGATCAGGTCCGGCTGGAGCGCCGCCATGTCGGCGAGCAGGAGCGGGAGCCGCTCGCTCCAGCGGTCCGCGATGTTGCGCAGGTTGAGCGTCGCGACGTGGAGCTCGTCAGCCACCGGCGGCGCTCGCGGTCGGGGCGGATCGCCGTTCGGCCGGCGCGTCCGAGATCGGGATCGTGAATGCGAACGTCGCTCCCCTGCCCTCGTCGGAGTCGACGCGAATCGCGCCCCCGTGGCCCTCCACGATGTGGCGCGCGATGGCAAGCCCGAGGCCCGTGCCACCGCCGGACGTCCTCGTCCGGTCGGCCTTGTAGAACCGCTCGAAGATCCGCGCCTGGTCGCCCGGCGAGACACCCGGCCCGTCGTCGGCGACCCGGCCCTCCAGCATCCGGCCGGCCCGCTTCACCCCGATTCGCACCTCCGTGCCGTGCGCGCTGAACTTGATCGCGTTGTGGACCAGGTTCGCGAAGACCTGTGCGAGTCGCGCCGCCTCACCACGCACCGGCGGGAGCGCCTCCTCGAGGTCGAGCCGCAGGTCGACGCCCTGGCGCTCCGCGAACGGCCGGAGGCGCTCCACGGATTCGGTGGCGATCCTCGCCAGATCGACGTCGTCGAGGTGGAGCTGGCGGCCGCCACTCTCGATGCGGGCGAGGTCCAGGAGCTCGGCAACCATCTGGGCGATATTGCCCGTTTCGACCTCGAGCTTGCCGATCCGCTCGCGCATCTTCGGCGACACGGGTGCCCCGCCGGCGTCGGCGCCCTCGGCATCGCGACCCAGTGATTCGACCAGCAGCCCGATCGTCGTGATCGGCGTCCGGAGCTCGTGCGAGAGGTTGTCGATGAACTCGGCTCGGATGCGCTGGAGGCGGCGCAGCTCGGCCACGTCCTCGAGGACGAGCCAGACGCCGAGGATCGGCGACCGGCGCGCGCGGACGACCAGGGTTCCGGCGGGATTCGCGCTCGCGCCGGCCACGGCGACCCCGTCCGAGCCCTCCGGGAGCGTCACCTCGCCGCTCGCCCAGCCCGCCTCGCGGGCACGTTGCGCAATCGCCTCCACTCGATGGTCGACGAGCGCCTCGATTGCCGTCCGTCCGAGCATCGAGCCCGGCTCCCGCCTGAGGAACACGTGGGCCGCGGTGTTCGCGACCTCGACGCGAAGGTCGTCGTTGAGTCGGACGATGCCGACGCCGACGAGGTCGGCGAGGTAGGCGAGGTCGCGGAGCCGCTGCTCGAGGCCG
>Ga0299913_10004641_pt1 | contig 11567 bp, 15 predicted proteins | sample RVTome_9_FD_201360 | JGI IMG/M metagenome (GOLD analysis project Ga0299913, IMG submission 201360) | Soil microbial communities from uranium-contaminated site in the Upper Colorado River Basin, Wyoming, United States - RVT155D38 (version 2) ... | reverse complement strand
AACCAGCGCGACGTTCACAAGAATCTGGGAACCCCCTAGGATATTTTAAATGCTGCCTTGAGCCTTGCCAGCGCAACGACTCCGGCAGTGACTGTCGCCAGCGCAAAGACCGCAAACGGCAGCTCGGGTACGTTCCTGACCCCCTGTATCTGCACATGGTGGTCGCCCTTTGGCACGAAAAAGTCGATGTACATAGTCTTGCCGTCGCCCCAGATCGACGCGTCGTGCAGCTCGCCGTCCAGCATCACGGCCACGGTCTGGTTCCCGGAGAGTTGTGGTATCCTCAGGCTCAGATCCCCCCCGTTCGGGGCGTAGGGCCGGATCCCAAACGAAATGCTGTCCGTCGCGTTTTCATAGCTCAGGCTGCTCACCTGCGCGACCGCGTTCAGGCTGTACGCGATGAACTTGCCGCCGCCCGCGTCCAGCGTTGTAATCGGGTCGTCGTAGTCAAGACCAGCGCAGCTGTAATAGTACACCTCTATCCTCACTGCAGGGTCTGACATGGCCGCGAACAGCTGCTCCTCGCCTGCCTTCAGGACAGGGATGACGTTGCTCCGGACGGTGTCGAGCTGCGTGGCGTTGTCGCTGCGGACAGAGGCAAAGACGCTGACGTTGTGGATGTCATACGGCGCAGTATTTTTGACCGTCCCGACAAATGCCCTTTCCTCACCCGCCGCCATGCTGCTGTAGTTGAGTACGATCGCGCCATGGTTGGCGGCATCTGCCTCTTGGACGCCCATTATGAAAGGCTCGCCGGCGGTCCCCGACTCTACCACAAACTTGAACGGCGAGTCGTTCAGCGGCCAGATGACGCGGCCATAGGTCTGCTCCTGCACAACCCTGCTCCCGCTTTCGTCTTCCACCGAAAGTCCCATCGTGACATGAACCGGCAGCGCGCCGGTGTTCCTGACGGTGCCCACTACGTTGAGCCGGCCCTCTGAGTCAACAAAAGACGACTGGGCAATGATTTTCACAGGGTCTTCAGCATGTGCGCTGGCAGTAAACAACGAGAGCGTCGCAACAATTGCCAGTACAGGCAGGGCGAGAATGCGCATGCCGGCTGCCGGTATGCACCTCCGCAATTTAAGTTTCCCTAGCCGCCGGCGTTTTCGCCGCTGAACCTGAAACTGTCCTGATACACGTCTATCAGTTCGTTAATGACGTCGTCGTAGTTGACGTTGCGCTTTTTTGCGTGCATCATGTCGCCCATTATAGAAGTCAGCCGTCTGTGTGTCTGGTCGTCGACGCTCAGCGTCTTCATTCACCTAGCTGCAAGCCCGGCAGGTATTTAATTTTTCAAATCAACAGCGCGGCGAAGTACATTATCAGCATGCCGGCTGCAAGGCCGGCTATGGTCGGCCCAGTCAGGAACTTGCCTCCGCTTGAGCGGCTGACAAGCCTCCCTATTGACACGACCACCTGGAATATCGCACCCACCCCTATTGCAAGGAACGCTATCGACGCAATAGGCGACGACACGAACCCGCCTATCCACATGCCGGCGATCGCCGGCGCGCCGGCAATGATCCCGAGCGCGACAAGGTACGCGATTCTTGGCCTTTCCTTTGCCATCGGCGCGACTATTGCAAGCCCTTCTCTGGTGTTGTGCAACGTAAAGCCCACTAGCGGGATTATTGCACTTGCGACCAGCTTTGCCGATGTCTTCTTTGCAGGTTCCACTCCAATCACTCCCTGACAAGGAACATGCCGGTCCAGCCCTTTTCTGCAAACTCAGTCTTGTGCGCGTGGAACATGTACTTCCCGGAGTACTTGTAGCTGAACTCCAGTATACCCCTCTCGCCCTGGCTCAGGGTCACCATGTCTGTCAATTCGTCAGGCTCCATGCTTGTTCCGCTGCGGTACAGGTTGTAGAGATTTCCGTGGAGATGGAAGTTGTTTATCTGGTCAAACTCTAGCATGTTGACAAGATACACCCTGACGAGCCTGTCCTTTTCGATTTCTATCGGGTGGTGCTTGTAGTAGTAAGGAATGCCGTTTACGGTGTAAAAGTTGTTTTCAGTGTCAAAGTCCGTGTCGTAGCCGTTCATTATCATCACCATTTCGTCGGCCTCAGGCCTCTGCGTCTCGGGGTCGACGATGTAGACCCCGTACAGGCCGTGGGAAATGTGCTCCTCAAGCGGCATCACGTGGCAGTGGTACGGGTATACTCCGTACTGCTCTGCATAGAATTCATAGACGAACCTTCCGCCGGGGTTGATTATTTCAAAGACGCCGTCCATCTCTGCCTTGTGTATGCCGTGAGTATGGATCGTGTGCGGTTTCGTGCCGTTGTTGAGGAAATTGATTCTGACAAGGTCGCCTTCGGTGGCCCTGAAAGTCGGACCGGGCACCGTCCCATTAAAAGTCCACACGTTGTAGTAGACGCCCGGCGAAACTTCCATCGTCTGCCGGTCGTCTGCTACCATGGTAAACTCCCCCGACACTGTCCCGTCTTCGAGCGTAGACACCCGACCGTAGTTGAAGCTGCGCAGGTACTCCATCGGGTCGACTCCAGTGCTTGCAGCCCCGTCTGCCCCTATCGGGTCGAGCACGTCGCCGGTTGTCTGGTAGTAGCCAGCCCGTGCCCGCCGTTTACGACCTTTTCGCCGTTGTCCTGGGCGCTTGCGTAGAGCGAAGAAACGGCAAAGGTGCTGCCTACAAGGGCGACTGCTACGGCCAATATTAGCAATTGTTTTGGGCTGAACAAGATCGTGTACCGATTTGTTAGCCTGTGTAATAAATGTTAGTCTAGGCTAACATTTTTAGCCAAATCTACTTCAGGTGAGAGGTTTATTTTGTCAGCATTCCATTGAACAAGCATATGCAGCGCTACATGGTGCACCTTCAGAATAGATCGCACACCGCCAAGGGCGCCACAGCCCTGCTTTACAGGGCAAGGGAGCTTGTAGAGCCCGAAGTCACTGTTCGCGACGCCAGGGTGTCCAAAAAGTACATTGAGTTTGACATCAGCATGCCCGACTCCAGGGACATTAGCGGGCTGGCAGGCAAGCTTGAGGCGATTGCGCCTCTGGCCAGCTACGAGCAGATCGTGGAGCGCCACATGGGCAAGGACGAAGCGATCGAGCGGGCTGTGGAACTGTTCAACGACGAAAAATACTGGGGGGCACACGAAGCCCTAGAGTCTGTGTGGAAGGGCTCAAGCGGGGTCGAAAAAAGTATATTGAACGGCATCATACTTGTCGCCGCCGCGTTTGTGCACGACGAAAAGGACGAACCAGAGATCTGCCTGTCGATTCTGCAGCGCGCGAGAAAAAAGCTGGACGGGACAGTCGGCACGTGCCATGGGATTGACGTAGACAGGATCGCCGACCTGATTTCAAAGATAATCAACTCCGGCAGGATAGAGCGCTTTACGATCTGAAGGCGCGGGCTACTGCAATTACCGCGGTGCTTATCGCAGACAGCACAAGGAGCGAAGTGCCAATCATCATTACGGCTTCAGCCGCGGCGACCCCGGCGAGCGCTATCGCGGCAATGCTTGCAGCCCAGGAGCAGGCCAGGACAAGCCCTGCCCTTGACATGTTCCACTGCCTTTTCCTGCTTGCGATGCCCAGCGCGGCGCCCAGCGGGGCAAAGTAGAGCAGACCGACAAGCGAGCTGGCTGTGGTGCCGGCCGCCACTATGCCCAGCTCGCTGTTGAATCCAAGCGAGTCATAGACTGAAGTGCTGAGAGAGAGGATTCCAAGCAGCGGATAGATCATAGTTCTAACAATGCTCTGCAGCCAAGGCGCCTGCCGCTCATAGTCTGCTACTGACGGGCTGAAAGAGTAGTACCACCCGTTGAACACGTTCATGAAACTGCTGCCTGCAGAAGTCTTGAGCGCAATTCCGTCCCGGAACAGGCGTAGCTGCTGCACCTGCGGCGCCAGCTCGCTGCCAAACGCGGCCGTCGCAATTAGGCACCCGCTCTGGTTGTGGTTACCGCTCAGGCCGGGTCCTGACGCCTGCAGGACCACCGCGTCAGACACGTACTGGTCGGAATCTACCACGAGCGAATACTGGGCAGCATTGTACGTCTGCAGTTTTTGCGTAATCGCGATGCCAAAGGGCGCCTGAGATCCGGCGGTAATGTTCGAGCTCCCCCGGCCGGCCTCTGCCAGCGCTTTGCCCACTGCTATCACCCTGCCGCCGCTGTCGTACAAGGTCGCTATCATGATCGCGTTGTCGGCGGTCTCCGGCCCATCGTTTCTTGCCGCCGCGTTGATGTAGTACGTGCCCAGGATGTCCAGCCTAGAGTTTGACGATATGACCGTCAGCGCCTTTTCCTTTGGCCCTGTTGCCTGGCCCATTGCCGACATTGTAAAGTTTGCCACGTCGCCGGCCGTCTGCGAGTCGATGTAGAGTATTTCAAACGGCGACGACTCACCCGGGTTTATCACCTGCATTGCGGGGACCCTCTGGAATTCGTCAAGCAGGTTGCCTTCGCTGTCGTAAAATGAAGCCATGATCAGGACGTTCCTCATCGCAGTGTCTGATTCGTTCCTGATCTCGCCAAGGACGTGCAGGATCCGGGTTTCGTCCACGTATGAGAACTGATTGTGGAATGAGAATTCCGCGTACGCCTGCTGCACGACTGGCAGAACTAGAACAATGGCGATGACTGCTGGCAGGCCCCGCACAGTTTGTTGGGACAGCAATGGTTATTTAAAAACACCGGCAATCAATCCTTTTTCCACAGCTGCTACGCTATCGGGGCAAGCCCCATATCCAGCAGCATTATGGTGTAGACTATTTTCATCATGTAGTGCCGTGTAGGAAACAATCCACCACATCATGGCAAGACGTAGTTAACTTGTTTGGCTGCAAATGTTCTAGCAAATGGCACCAACTGGCAAACGTTATAGATATTAGGACGTTGCACGCCGCCAGAAGCATTGCCAGACATATCGGTGATAGCCGGGCCGGCTTCGACTGACCTCGCCGAAAAAATTGCCAAGAGGCTTGGCGCGCAGCTGGTGGCGGCAGAATTGAGAATATTTTCAGACGGCGAAAGCAAGATCAAGATGGGCAGGGCTGGCAAGGATTGTGTCATCGTCCAGTCAACCCACCCGCCGACCGACACGCACCTCATGCAGGCGCTGATGATGGCAAGGAAATGCGCAGACGACCGAGCTCGCGACATATGCGCGGTCATCCCCTACCTTGCCTATGCCCGGCAGGACAGGGCGTTTCTGGACGGCGAAGCGGTGAGCATCGCCCTTGTGGCAAAGCTGCTTGAAGCGGCAGGCGCCCGGCACGTAGTGACGGTGGACGTCCACAGCCAGCTTGCGATGTCGCACTTTGCCAGCATCCAAAACGTTTCTTCAATCCCGCTTCTGGCAGACTATGCTGCTAAAATGAAGTTGTACAGGCCGGTCGCAGTGTCGCCGGACGCCGGCGGGGCCGGCAGGGCAATCGAGTTTGCAGAGTGCCTGAAGGCAGATGCGGTCACGCTCAAGAAATCCCGCGACAGGACGACCGGCGAAGTAACAGTCGACGAAGACCTCGACATCGACGTTGCCGGCAGAGACGCGATACTGGTAGACGACATGATCAGCAGCGGAGGGAGCATGATCAAGGCTGCCGGGCTGCTGCGCAAAAAAGGCGCCGGCAAGGTTTACGCAGTGTGTGCCCACGCGCTCCTGATAGGCGACGCGGCGCAAAAGATCAGGGCGGCCGGAGTGCAGGACATCATATCCACCAATTCCATCCCCGGCGAATATGCTAGGGTGGACCTGAGCCCGGCGATAGCAGAGGCGCTAAAATCCCGCCATAGCTCAGCATAAATTTGGCAGGCATTACCATACCTACATGGCGAACATGCAGCTCGTTTTCCTGGGCACCTCGTCAGCCGCCCCGACAGTCGAACGTGGCCTGTCCTCGATCGCCCTCATGAGGGAAGGTGAGCTGCTGCTCTTTGACGCCGGCGAGGGGATGCAGCGCAACTTCATCAAGGCCGGCCTTGGCATGAACAGGAAGATGAAGATCTTTATCAGCCACATGCACGCGGACCACTGCGTGGGGCTGCTCGGGCTCCTCCAGACCATGGCACTCCAGGGGAGGGAGAAGAGCATCGACATTTACGGCGAGCCAAGGGTCAAGGAGTTCTGGCAGGAAAACATGCGCATCATCAACTTTGGTCTGACCTTTGAAGTAAACGTCCAAGTGATAGAAAAGGAAGGCGTCGTCGTCAAGGAAGACGACTACCAGGTCACTTGCTGCGAGGCCCTGCATTCAGTTCCGTCGCTCGCGTACTGCCTTGAAGAGTTTGACAGGCCCGGCGCCTTTGACGTCAAGGAGGCAAAAAAGCTCAGGATACCAGAGGGCGAGCTTTACAGCAAGCTCCAGCACGGGCAGGACGTCGTGTACAAGGGCAAAAAGATCAAATCAAGCCAGGTCGTGGGGCCGCCGCGCAGGGGGAGGAAGATAGGCATATCCGGCGACACGAGGCCGACTGACAAGCTGGCGAAATTCTTCCGCGGGTGCGACGTGCTGGTCTTTGAATCGACGTACAGCGACGACAAGCAGCAAAAGGCGATCGAGAACTGGCACTCAACCGCAACGGAGGCGGCGGCGGTTGCGAAAAAAGCCGGCGCCGGCAGGCTGTTTCTGACGCACTTTAGCGCGCGCTATGACGAAACTTCTGCCCTTTTAAAAGAGGCAGGCGCCGTGCACCCCAACGTCGAAGCGGCAGAAGACCTGAAGGCAGTAGAAATCCCGTACGTGTAAGCAAATCATGAAGAAAGGTTCCTGTCATACTATGACCAGATGAAGGAGCTCTTGCCCGTCGGCATTGAAGAAACCTTGGCAGACGAGTACTACTACCTGAGCACATGATTATACGACAGGCACCAGGCTGATTCCGTGCCCACCAAACACCACTGAATAAAGTGTCGACGCCGGGACTATCGGCTGCAGGAACAGCGTTTCGTTTATCATCAGCAGGCGCAGGTGCATGTCTGACACTTCTGAAAGGTATTCAAGCACGTCCCCCTGCGAGTGGCTGATCACCGCGATGGAAAGGTCGGCGCTGGTCCTTACGTCAGACATCAGGTTTTCCATCCCGCCCTTTACTCCTTTTTGGCCGTACGAGCGCTGCATGATGTCTGTCCCCATGATGTTCAGCAGCAGCTTGCCGGGGTGCTTTTTCTTCATCGCGGCAAGAGCGGCTGTGCACGGATCGAAATGTTGTTTTTTGCCAGCCAATACGATGTTGCCGGCCATGCCGTCTGCCTTGCCCGTCCACAGTATCTTGAAAAGGCCCTTCTTGCCCGCAGGCATTGACGGGCCGAGGTAGTCCATTATCGCATGCGGGCTCGTCCAGTCAAACGGCTGGAACAGCACGGGGTTGCCCGCTGAAACGAAACCTGACACAATCCTCTCAAGGAACGCCATCGCGACTGCCGTGTTCACGTGCGAATCGAGCTCGAGCAGGACCACGCCCTTCCTTGGAAAGCCGCCGCCAAGCGAGCTGTCCAGCGCAGGGTAGCCGCTCCTGACGTGGTCGGCCGTTGCAACCCCGTCGCTGGCCGCGACTTTATTGCGCGGCTCCGGCTTGAACTTGACGGGCCGGTAGGGCGCAAAGCTGCGGAAGACGTTGTTGTCAAGCGTATAGATGTACGACGGCCGATCTATTCGCACGCCGCGGAGCTTTAGCATGAATAACTCCCGCACCCTTGCGCTTTCGTGGTAGCCCTGCTTCAGCTCCACGATGCCGTCTACTAGAAAGTCGAGCGTGGTGTCGTCAGGGTGCTCGCTTATGAATACGAGCTTGGCTTTCGCCCTTTCCCTCCAGGTCTGGAGCACCCTTTCGTTGTTCAGGCGCGCCTCCTTGTCCATGAACGACGCGATCGCGTCCCAGCTGTCGATTATGATTATCGGCGACTGTATGTCCATCAGCTGGTTGGTGATGCGCTCAAAGAGTGACTCGGGCTCGTCCAGCCTTGCGTCCTCGAAGCTCGGCATCACCCCGTGATCGTGAGCCTCACCCGGGTTCGCGGGCTTGGGCTGATCGACGAACTTGTCCAGCCACGGGTAGTACTGGAAGAGCTGCTTTGGCGAGACCCGTGTGGAGATGTAGAAAAAGTTGTTGTTGCTTCCAAGCGCCCTCAGGATCGTGAGCGCAAGCGTGGTCTTGCCCGTGCCGGCAAAGCCCTTGATCAGGAGCGAGTACGTGTCGCGCTGGATAAAGCGCACCAGCTCGTCCGGCATCTGTATTGGCCGGCTACCATTTTCCCAGTCAGCATTCACGGTCGATTCTGCCAAACATGTTCACCATAACCGTCTTTTTCGGTACAAAACTTTTTTCGGATTGATGATTATTGATGTAGCTGTTCCTTATTAAATATTGAGCGCGTTTCATTCTCAATAACAATATAACGCACCCGCACGCAAAAAAATCCGCGTTGGAGTTCGAGGATGTTTGGCTTGAGGCTAGGGCCTGCGCAGGCGGCTCTGCCGCAGACGTCAGCGACGCGATGCTCGAGGTGCCGGCCATATCAGAGGTCTTGGAGGCCGCGGCTAACGCAAGCAAGCACCCGGCGATGTGGGACTATTCCCGCCGGCTTGGCGCGGGCGAAATGGAGGCGGTACGCGGAGCGCTCCAGCTGGCAAAGACCGCCGAGGATTGCAGGTCTGCCTCGTATTCTGCCAACGTAGCTTACAGGGGGTCGCGCTACACCCTGACGCTCTTTGCAGTCAAGAGAAGCCAGTAACATATTTATTGTAATGGACAAGTCTTGAGTCCTACGTATCGCTATGGTGATTAACGAGGAATTACTTGCAGCCAGGAAAAGGGTTGCTGAAAGGCGGCCCAAGTTCATCAGGCAGGAGAGCTGGAGGTACGACAGGCTGGCCGAGAACTGGAGAAAGCCCAAGGGCAAAGACAACAAGATGAGGAAGCAAAAGGCGGGATGGCCTGACATTGTCAAGGTCGGCTACAGGGGTCCAAGAGCAGCAAGGGGCCTACACCCGTCAGGCTACACCGACAACGTTGTCCACAATGTTGCAGAGCTGGCCAGGCTGGACCCGAAAAAGGACGCGGCCAGGCTCGGGCGCACGGTCGGCAAGAGAAAGAGGATAGAGATGGTCGCCAAGGCCACAGAGCTTGGAATAAAGGTGTTAAACGCAGGCAAGCTGGCTCCAAAAGAAAAGGTGGCGCCAGAGCCAAAGCAAAAGAAGGCAAAGAAGGAGACTGAAACTTAATGGTAGTCAACATTGCGAAAAAGCGCGAGCTCGTTGCAAGAATCCTCGGTGTCGGAGCCAACAGGATTCGCTTCGAGCCTGACAGGCTGGAAGACGTCGCCGACTCTATCACCAGGGACAACGTCCGCTCGCTTGTCAACAGCGGCGCGATATGGACGGTCCAGGTAAAGGGGACTTCAAGGGGCAGGGCGATTAAAAAGCGCGCTGTCTGGAAGGTGCACGGCAAGGGCCCCGGATCAAAAAAGGGCAAAAAGACCGCGAGGGTAGGCAAGAAAGAAGTCTATGTCATCAGGGTCAGGTCGATGCGCTACCGCCTCAAGGTTCTCAAGGAGCGCAAGGACATCACCAACGAGATCTACTGGCAGCTGTACAAGAAGGTCAACGGCGGCCAGGTAAGGTCGCTGGCTCACCTGCGCGATCTGGTAAAGGAAGCCAAGACCCGCTAGCACAGTTTCGCAACGTCTGCCCTGCAGCCCGCAAAGTTATGCATGCCGTCGCCCATAAACCGCACGCCCTCCTTTTTCAACAGCTCTTTTTTCTTCGCCTTCCCAAACGCATAGCCGCCGATGTTGCCGTCTGACATGACGACTCTGTGGCACGGAACCACGACCGGGTTTGGGTTCTTGTTCAGGATCCTGCCGACTGCGCGGGACGCGGTTGGATGGCCAAGTGCCCTTGCGATGTCGCCGTACGTGGTCACCCTGCCTTCTGGAATCCGGGCAAGTATTTCGTAAACGTCTTCCGCCTTTAGCTGTTTTTGCATACCAGACCTGTGGCAAGGACGTATTTCAAAATAGCGCTAGAGCTTGTGGATTTCAAGCCCGGTTTTTTCTGCCATTTTCATTATCCGGTCCTTCTGGCTTCCAAGGCCCTTGCCGTCCACGACAATTTGCGTCACCTTCTCCACGCTCTTTTCGATCATCTGGCCCAGCATCTGCTCGTCGATCGCTTCGAGGTTGTGCTTTGACGCCACGGCCGCAAGCCCGATCTCTGACTCTAGCAGCAGCTTGTTGAACTTGCTCGGGTAGTGCGTGCCCCCCAGCGCGATTCCCACCTTGCCGCAGCGCTCGACGCCCCTGTCCAGCAGGCCAAGCAGCGTGTCACACATCACCCTTGCCGCCCTGCCGTCGCCCCACTGCTTTTCCGACGAGCCGAGTTCCACGAACAGAACGGGCTTTTTCAGAGACGTCGGGCCATGGTGCGTAGCTTCAATGACCACGTCGTATTCCGGCACCAGGTGTCTTGCAGCCGTTATCGCCTTCAGGTACCTCTTTTGCAGGCTGGGATATGATATTGCTATTTCTTTCGGGTTCCCGCCGTAAGGGTTGTCGGCAAAGTTGCCGGTGCAGTGGCAGGTGAGTGTGGGGATCTGGCTGTCCGACTTGTGCTTTGATAAGAATATGAACGAGCCGGCCTCAGGGTAGGTTTCGTCGAGGCTTTCCAGGGTGAGCAGGCTACCGGGGGCGACGTAAAGCTGGACGCCTTTGTGGCGGGCCGACGTGTAGGACTCGCCGTCGACTGCAAACCCAACACTCTTGAGGTGGTCTACCATGGTTGCGCCCGCCAGATCCTGGCTCGAAGCTACGAGAACGTGGTTGTTCAATCCACAGTGCCTGCGAACAATTGTAATTTTAGCATTATTGCGCCCAAGTAAATTTATAAATTGCATCAGACCTCCGCTTACCTAACCAAAATGAGCGATAGCGATAGGGTAAACGGTGCCCAAGAGGAAGAAATGGGCATCCAGGATGGCAAGGTTGATGATAATCAGGATTCTACAGAGGTCGAGACGCAGCGGGCCGAGGCCGTACAAGAGTCGCCAAAAGTCGAAGCAAAATCCCCTCCGGCACAGCCCCAGCAGGCTGCCCCGGCAACCGACTCGAAGTTCTTTGCCATACGCACCACAGGCGGGCAGGAGCGGGTGGTGGCAAGCCAGATCCAGGTAAGGGTAAACTCCAAAAAGGTCGGGATTCGCTCGGTCATGGTGCTTGACGGCTTCAAGGGCTACATCATTGTCGAAGCCCCGGACTCTAATGTCGCGTACGAAGGCCTGGCAGGCATCAGGCACGTCCGCGGCCAGATAAGGGGAGACCTCCCGTTCAAGGACATCGAAGGCTATCTGGTGAAAAAGCCTGTGGTGTCGGAGCTGAGCGTCGACGACACGGTCGAAGTCATCGCCGGCCCGTTCAAGTCCATGAAGGCCAAGATAACGCGCGTCGACTATGAAAAGCAGGAGGCGACGGTGGTGCTGCTTGACTCCCCCTACCAGATACCGGTAACCGTTGACGCAAACTACCTCAAAAAGCTGCCCCACTAGGCAATTTCCTGCACCCAACTGAACGATTAAATAAAGAAAAGCAGCC
>Ga0299913_10004640_pt1 | contig 11568 bp, 7 predicted proteins | sample RVTome_9_FD_201360 | JGI IMG/M metagenome (GOLD analysis project Ga0299913, IMG submission 201360) | Soil microbial communities from uranium-contaminated site in the Upper Colorado River Basin, Wyoming, United States - RVT155D38 (version 2) ... | reverse complement strand
AGCGTTAAAAACCCGTTAAAGTATGAGGAAGTAGTTCGAAGAGGTGATCTTATGGCCACCCTAAGCCTTATGCTGTTAGGCGGTTTCCAGGCACGTTCCGAGGCCGGCGCCACCATCACGATCAGCGCTAAAAAGGCTAAGGCGCTGCTGGCCTATTTGGCCTTACACCCAGGGCAGTTCGTGAGTCGCGATAAACTTGCCGCCCTACTGTGGGAGGAGCACTCAGAGACACAGGCCCGCGGCAGTCTGCGGAGCACGCTTACCAGCCTGCGCAAGGTCCTGCCGGCGGCCGATCTGCTCACCATCGAAGATGATAGGCTGGCCGTTGCCCCTGCTGGGATTGATGTCGACGTGCTGGAATTCGAACGCCTGACGGCCATAGCCACACCCCCTGCCCTGGAACGGGCCATTGATCTGTACCAGGGGGAATTGCTGGAAGGTTTTAATCCCAGGGCGCCGGCCTTCGAAGACTGGCTGATGGGAGAGCGCAGCCATCTACAGGAGCAGGCATTGGCGGCGATGACGGCGCTGCTCGACCATTATTTAGCCGTACAGGCGAACGAGCGTGCCATCCAGCTGGCCATCCGCCTGTTGAATCTCGACCCACTGCGGGAAGCTGCGCACCGTACCCTGATGATGCTCTATGCCCGACAGCGACACTACAGCGCGGCGTTTAAGCAGTACCGGGCCTGTCAGGCCATCCTGCGGCGGGAACTTGGAGTGGCGCCGGAACCGGCGACCGAACGGCTCTATCGGGATCTCGTTCAACAGCGCCACAAGCCCGCTAGCGATGTACCTCAGGGTAAATCCGAACGCCAGCAGGAACCCGCCGTCCGCGAAACGACCGTCACTCCACCGGCAAGCGCTGTCGTTGAACCACCGGTAGCCACCGCACCGACAGATGCCGAGCTGCGTCAGGTCACCGTATTAGTGGCCCAGCTTGCCGAAGCCGCGGATGCGGCCAGCGGGTTCGAGCCGGTGGACAGGTATGAGCTGATCAGCCACTACGAGGAGCTAGTGACCCGGGAGATCGAGCACTATGGTGGTTTGATCACTGATCGCCATGCAGCCTCCCTGACCGCTGTCTTTGGGCTGCCTATGGCACTGGGTAACGATACGGAACGCGCCGTACGCGCCGCCAGCGATATTCAGCGCCAGATGGCAAACGATGCTGGGGCATGGCGGATACGGATCGGCATCGCCAGCGGCCGGGTGTTGGTCGGCTCCTCAGGAGATATCGACTTCCGGACCAATACCATTACCAGTGATGTCTTTGATGCGGCCCGGCAACTGGCTGCCCGGGCTGACGCGGGCAACACCTTGCTTAGCGATGCCGTCTACGCGAGCGTGGCCCGCCAGGTGTTGGCCAAACCCTGGGGAGATCCTGGTGTGCCGGCCGCAACCGGAGGGCCGGTCTGGCGGCTCCAAACCTGGCGCGAGTGCCCGCTGCAGGAGCAACCCGCCTTGGTCGGCCGCCGCCAGGAACTGCGGCAGCTTACTGCTGCGCTCGACGCCTGCATAGAGACCGAACGCGGCCAGACGTTTCTGATTCGTGGCGAGGCCGGAATCGGCAAGACGCGGCTGGTCGAGGAATTCACCGCCATCGCCGCGGCCCGGGGCTTTAGTATCCATAAGGCCCTGGTGTTTAATTTCGGTACCGCCACCGGCCAGGAGGCCATCCACACCCTGGTCCGCAGCCTGCTCAATCTACCCCCGGACTGCAGTAGCGGGCAGGCACAGGCGCTAATCGAACAGGTGCTGGGTGATGCCTTGGTCGAGCCGGAACAACAGGCATTCCTCAATGACCTCCTGGATATCCCACAGCCGCTGGCATTGAGCACCGTCTTCGCCGCCATGGACAGCGCCACCCGCCACCGCGGTACGCAGGCGCTGGTGGTCTGGCTGGTCGAGGCGCTCAGCCAGCACCAGCCACTCTTATTGATCATTGAGGATATCCATTGGGCCGATACCGATACGCTGAGCTTTCTGGCGTGTATCGCGGCGACGGCCGGTGATTGTCCGACGCTCTTGGTGCTGACCTCGCGCGTCGAGGGCGAACCGCTCAATCCGGAGTGGCGTGGCGCGATGCAGGGTGCGCCGCTGGCGACCCTTGATCTGGGGCCCTTGCGGGAGCACGAGGCGCTGGCGCTGGCCCAAGCCCTGGGTAGCCCGGATAACCGCCTGGCCCGCCATTGTGTTGATCGGGCCCGGGGGAATCCGCTGTTTCTTGAGCAACTGCTGCGCGCCGGCGGCGGCGACGGCATACCGGACTCGGTGCAAGGCATCGTCTGGGCACGGCTGGACCGGCTTATGCCTAACGACAGGCAGGCGATTCAAGCGGCCTCGGTGATCGGCCAGTGCTTTGCGCTGCCGGTGCTACGGCACTTGATCGATGATCCGCACTATACCTGCGCCCGGCTGATCGAGCAGCACCTGGTGCGGCCGGCTGCCGAGCAGTACCTCTTCGTCCATGCGCTGATCATGGAAAGCATTTACGAGTCGATCCTGCCCGACAAGCGGCGGGCCTGGCATCGGCGCGCGGCCGCATGGTTTTGCGAGCGCGATAGCATCCTCTACGCCGAGCATCTGGAGCGTGCCGGGAACCCCGCAGCGCCCCTGGCCTATCTGAAGGCAGCGCGGGCACAGGCCCAGGCACACCACCAGGAACGCGCCCTGGCCCTTATTCAACGCGGTCTGCTGCTGGTCCATGAACCGGAGACGGAATTCGAGCTTACCTGTCTGCACGGCGATCTATTACACCGAACCGGCCGGGTCAAGGCCGCGATCGATGAATTCGAGCACGCCCTAAGCTTGGTCGGCGATCATCATCGCCGTTGCCGGGCCTTGCTCGGTCTGGCGGCGGGCTTGAGCGTGGAGGACCGTTACCAGGAGGCCCTAGCCACGCTGGATCAGGCCGAGCACCTGGCGCAACAGCCCGGTTGCGCTGCTGAGCTGGCGGAGATCCACTATCAGCGCGGCAATCTCCTGTTTCCGCTGGGTCACATCGAGCGCTGCCTGGAAGAACACGAGCTGGCCCGCCGCTACGCCCAGCAGGCGGCCTCTCCTCGCCTGGAGGCGTGTGCCCTCAGCGGGCTGGGAGATGCCTGGTACCAGCGCGGGCGGATGCGCACCGCTTATACCTACTTCGACCGCTGTATCGTACTCTGCCGCGAGCACGGTTTTGCCCGGATCGAGGTTGCCAATCTGCCGATGCGAGGCGCCGTCAGGTTCTTTCTGAACGATCTTTCAGGCTGCCTAGAGAACAACAGTACGGTGGTCGAACGGGCTATTAAGATCGGTTATCAGCGTGCCGAGCTGCTGGCGCGGGTTGGGCTGGCAGAGGGGCTGCTGGAAATCGGTGATTGGCAGGGTGTGCTGGAACAGGCCGAAAAGGGCCTGATGCTGGCGCGCCGGCTGGGAGCGCGGCGCTTTGAGGCGGAGAGCCTGTCTGACTCGGGTGAGGCCTTAGCGAGGCTAGGGCAGCGGACCAAGGCCGAACAGCAGCTAGAAGCAGCCTTCACCATCAGCCGGGAGAGCGGCCTTACCTATAACGGCTCCTGGATTCTGGGTGCGCTGGCCTTGGTGACTGACGATGCCGAAAAACGGGAGTGGGCCCTGGCCGAGGGCGAGAGGATCCTTCACCAGGATTGTGTCAGCCACAATTACCTGTTTTTTTATCAGCGTGCCATGGAGGCCTGTTTGCATATAAAGGACTGGGAGCGGGTGCCGTACTATGCAGCGGCGCTGGAGGAATACACCCACCCCGAGCCCCTGCCCTGGAGTGCTTTCTATATCGCCCGGGGGAGGGTCCTGGCGGCGCACGGCCAGGGCCGACGCAGTTCGGAACTTCTGGCGGAGCTACAGCACCTCTGCGAAACGGCCGAGGGCGTAGGCCTTAAGGCCGCGCTGCCGGCACTAAAGCGGGCTATTGCAGAATGGTAGCTTCACAAGACTCCTGCAAGCAGCAGTAATCCTAACGCTCACTCGCCTGCTGAGCAAACCTCCATAGCATTAAAGCCAGAGGACGATGCTGGCGGGCCAGCGCCTCGGCCACTGCCACCTTTGCCCCCTTTAGGTCACCGGCCGTCAGCCGCTCGATGGCAAACCGCTCCCAGGCCTCGGCCTGCGCCTCGATCCAAAGCAGCGCCGACAGATCCATGCCACAGCGCTGGCATTCCTTTTCACCGCTATAGCGGGCGCGGCAGTTAGGGCAGCGGTCCATCAGCTCTCCAAGTAGTACAGGATATCCGATAATTCATCGACGGCCGCCTTCAGCATGGCGCTGTCGCCGGCAGCCAGGGCGTCCCTGATAGTCTCGATCAGGTTGACCATGTCCTCGCGGTCCTCGGGCGTGGCCTCCTCCAGCATACGTTCGGCCTTCTCCACCAGGGCACGCGCCTGGACTTGAGCATGCTGGACCTGCGCCGCTTCGCTCTCTTCGGCTTCCAGGATTTCTGCCTCCTCCACCTCTTCTTCATTGAACAGGGCACCGATCCGCGCCCGGGCCGCTTCCACTTCCTCTTTCTCGTAGCGCCTCAGGGCATTGTCGATGGTAATGGACTTTTCCAGGCCGGTTTTCTTCTCCACCGCCGTCACATTCAGCACCCCGTCCAGATCCAGGGACAAGCGCGTGACAATGGGATTGCCGGCAGGTACCTTGCTCAGGCCCTCGATGAGAAATCGTCCTATCAGGACATTATTCATGGCATCCGGATCCTCGCCCTGATAGATCTTTACATCCACCGCCTCCTGGTTATCGTGCAGGGTGTAGAACACCTCGCTCTTGGTGACCGGAATCGGGGTATTCTTATGGATAATGGGCACAAAGCGGTGCAGCGTGGGGATACCGTCGATCTCTCCCAAGGCGCTGGTCCCGAAGGTATAGGGTGTAATATCCACCAGCACCGCTGAGACGTCCTGACCGGCAATCATGGCCGCCTGGATGGACGCGCCCATCGCCACACACAGATCCGGGTCCACCTCGCCCCGCGGCTGCTGCCCGAATTCCTGCTCCAGCCGTTCGGTGACCAGCGGGGTGCGGGTGGCACCGCCGACCAGCAGAATCTCCTCGATATCGGCCACCGTGAGCTTAGCGCCTTTAAGGGCGATATGCACCGCCTCCAGGGTTTCGCGGATAAAGGGCTCGATCATGGCATCGTAATCGTAGCGGGCCAGCTCCAGGGACAAGTGCACGGGGTGACCGTCCTTCTCCAGCAGGTATTCCTCTTCGATGGTCACAAAGGGCTGGTCGGATAAGGCGATCTTGGCCGCCTCCGCTGCCCGACTGATGCGGGCCAGCGCCTGACGGGAACTCCTGGCGTCCACACCGTGCGTCTTTTCCAGATGGTGAAGCAGATGATCGATGATCTTCTGGTCAAAGTCGTCGCCGCCCAGATGATTGTTACCGTGGCTGGCCAGCACTTCCACCACCTCGTCCTCGATCCGCACCACCGAGACATCGAAGGTACCGCCGCCCAGGTCGTAGACCAGGATATGCTTGCGGCCGTGATGAGCAGCCTCGTAGGACAGGGCGGCGGCGGTCGGTTCGTTGATGATACGCGCCACCTCCAGGCCGGCGATCTGACCGGCCTCCCGGGTCGCCTGGCGTTGCGCATCGTTGAAATAGGCGGGAACGGTAATGACCGCCTTGTTCACCGGCCTTCCCAGATAACGCTCGGCGATCGCCTTGAGCCGCTTCAAGATGATGGCGGAGATCTCCTGGGGCGTATAGGCCTTGCCCGCCATCTCCACGGTCTGATCGCTGCCCATCTTGCGCTTAATGGACTTGACGGTGCGCTCGGGATACAGGGGATACTGGTTCTTGGCCGGCTCCCCGACCAAAAGGGTGCCGTCCTCGCCGACCCCCACGAAGGAGGGCAGGATTTTCCTGCCGTTCTCGTCCGGGATGACCACCGCTCTGCCGTCCTGAAAGACGGCCACCTCGGAATTGGTGGTACCCAGGTCGATGCCAATCATGATTTCGTTGCCTTCAGTCACGGATTGTCGCCTCGCTTGTTAACCTTTACTTCCGCCACACGCAACAACTCGTCGTTCCAGAAAAAGCCCTTGCGCAACTCGCCAGTAACGATACCCTGCTCCTGGTCAGGCCGCAACTCCACCTCCACAACCCGCATGGTATGCGGGTCGAGCGGCTTGCCGAGCACCTCTAACGGTCGGACCTGATAATCGCCCAGGGTTCGATCCAACCGCCGCAGGGTCATCTCCTGCCCTTCCCGCAGGGCTTCGAGCAACCGGTCCTGCCGTCGGGACAGCCGGGCGAGCAAGGAGGGCATGGGCGGCACGCCCAGCGCAAGCCCGGCCTCCAGCCGGTCGCGCAACTCCAGCAGCTGCAAGAGCAGCGGGCGCAGTGCCTCCCGGCGCAGCTCCATCGCCGCCGCCCGGCGACTCTCCAGTTCTCGGGACAGGGTTTCGTTATCCGCCTGAAGCGTGGCGAATACCGACCTAAACTGATCCAGGGCCTCCTTGACCTGACGGGACTCCCGCTTGAGCTCGTTCCTCAGCCCGGACAGTTCGGCGAATAGCGAAAAGGCATCGCCCTCCGGCGCCGTCACCGGTACCGGTTCACTCCTTACCTCATCCAAGTAGGTGCGAAATTGTGCTATCAACTCTTCTTTCGCCGCTTGATCCATGGTACTTCATCCATCCGGTTCATTCGGCTTGGCCGGTCAGGGTCTGGGCAATGGCCCGCTGCAGCAGCTTCAGGCTCGGCCGTCTGGGGGTACCCGCTTGGGGACGGGTATCCAGCAGTTCGGTCAGTTCCGGCAGTTCGGCATGGAAGAGCTGATAGCGCAGGCGATCGCGCCGGGTCTGGATGGCCTCGAAGGCGTTGCGTACCGCCTGGAAACGCTGTGGTTCCCGCTCTGGCGGAAATTCCCGCACCTTACGCAAATAGGCCTTTTTGATCTCGGCGTCATCGGCCGTCTCGGGCACCTCCAACACCTGAAAAGGATTCGTCATTTTAATCTCCCTTTGGGAAAAGGCAGAGGCAGCGGCGGCAATTCGCCCCCCTCACGCATCCGCTCCTCGAGAAAGGCGAGTACCTCCTCGGGATCGTCGGTATTCAGGAAGTCCATCAGCTCGTCGACGACCTGCTCGATGACGGGCGGCATAGGCGGAAGACCCATCGGCATAAAACCCCCAAGGCCCAGAAAGTCCTCGATCAGGGCGACGGTCTCACGATCTCCCGCTTCCAGTGCCTGGTCCAGGGCAGACTGGAGCTGAATCTCCTCTAAGGTCGTCATTTTATCGTCCTGGCCTTTAGTCCGCCCGAATACGTAATAATAGAAGAACCGCGGCTGTCGGCCAAAACGCTGCATGGCGGCCTCGGCATAGTCCTTAAGCAGCGAATAAGTGTCAGCCTTTTGCAGCGCCGCGAGAATCACTCGCAGCGCTTGCTCGGAAAACGCCAGTTGAGCCGCCGCCTTTAACGGTTTCCGCAGGCGTTCCAACACCTCGGGAATTTCCTCGACGCTGTCATCTAGGTAGCGGTGCAGCAGCTCCGCCAGCTGCAAGATGTCCTGGGGGGTGGGAGATGGCGGTTGGTCTTTAAGCCGATTGTAGTACTTGGTCAGGGTGTGTTGGGCTATCCCTAAGCGGCGGCCATCCACCAGAAAGCGAAATTGGGCCACCAAACCCCCGCCCAGATCCTGCAAGCCCTGCCGCAGTAAGGTCTCCGCCTCCTGATCTGAACCCTGCGCCAAGGCTAGAAAACCCTGATTCAGCTCCACGATGCCGCGCTGGTCATTCTCACGTACATAGTGCGCCGCCTCGGCCAGCTCCCGCTCAGCCAACGCCGGCTTGCCGGCCTTGATCTGCTTGCGGGCATGGGCCAGATGGCAGGAGATCAAGAGATTTCTGGCATGGGGATTGATGGGGTCACGCTCCAGCAGCGTCCGGGCAAAGCCCGCCGCCTTCTTAAAGGCGCGGCGTCGATAGGCGCTCAGACCCGCGGCCATCAGCACCTCGGCATCCTCGGGAAACTGACCTACCGCCCGTTCCGCCCAACGGTCCTGGGCCTTAGGATCTTCCCGCTGTCGGGCGATTCCCATGAGTTTGAGATAAGTCTGCTTATCCTGCGGATCCAGCTCCAGACTCCTGACCAAATACTGTTGCACCTCCTCGTTCCAGGGGCTAGGACCCCGTGCCTGCACGGCCAGATCAGCCAGATGACGGAGGATCAGTGCGGCCTTAAGCGCATTATCACCTTGGGTGCCGGCGGCGGTAAGCTGCTCGACGCCGTGGCGCCAATGCACCATGGCGGCAGAGGCATCGCGGCGCTGTTCTGCGGCCAGGGCTTGAATCCGCTCCCGCTCGAAGCCTGGCAAGGGGCCAAAGTGCTTTTCAAAGGCAGACAAGCCCTGGGGATAATGAGGCAACAATTCCAGACAGAAGCGCTCCAGACGGGAGGCCTCGAATTGGCCGCTGGCACTCATGGCGAACCGGAACAGCGCCTTGGCATTCGCTCCCCGGGCGTCGGGGAGATGGCGGGCGAGGTCGATTTCACCTTCCTCCCAGCCCTTGAGGGCCAACACAAGCTCGCGTTCCGCCCCCTGCAATGGGGCGACGGCCTCCAGCAAGGCATCGTCGTCCAGGAGCGCGATCCGCGCCACCTCGACAAGGCGCGCAAACGGGGAGTCGGCCGGTACCTTGTCAAACTGAGCGAGAGCGGCTTGAGGGTCCGCCGCCAATCCCATGAGCCCTTGCAGGATCAGGCGCAGATCCCGATACGGGGAACGAAAGGGAATGGCCTTCAGGCTTTCCTTCATAGCCGCGTCATCGCCCTCACTATAGGCCCGTAGGGCGGCTAGCATACTGTCACGCTGCTGCAAAAGCGGTGAGTCGGCCGGCAGGGTCTCGGCAACCTCCGCATAATCACAGACCAGCAGACCAGCCAACCGGGCCGCAAACCTGTGCCCGGCGGGGCTTTCCCGAAACGCCGTGTCCGCCTCGGCGAACAGCCTGGCGCCCCTGCCAAAGCGACCGCCTTGCAGCAACCAGTCGATATAGCGCTCTACCTGGCGAGCGCCGCAAAGGCTGGCCATATTTTCCCATAGCGCCGCCGCCTCCTTGTACATACCCTTGGCGGCGACCTGCTCGGCCCGCCCCAGATAGGCGTCGGCAAGTGCCTCACGCCATTGAGGACGTTGTTCGTGTTTCAGAAGCTTTTTGTACCCGTCCATCGCTTCCCGGAACCGACCGGCGTGCAGATGGGACTCGGCCTGGGCGGCGAGCGCCGCGGTGGATTGCCGGCCAGCCTGCGATTTGCGTTTCTTGCGCATGGATCGCCTCTTTAGATTTAGGGCGCAGAAGGAAAACTGATAAACGATGACTATCTTACCTAGAGCTAAGGGATTCCCGCAAATCGGAGATGCACCTAGGGTAAGTTCTAAACGGCCGGCTTGAACGACTTGCGGTTAATGATGGTCTACCTTGCTAGCCCTGCCTCTCAGTCGCCCTATGGCCTGCAGCCGTGGCAGTTTTCCAATAGTCCAGGTCAGATGCAACAACCCAGTGAGTAAGATCAGCAAAACAGCTATAACGATCATCGTGCTGGCCGTAGTGATTGGCGGTGGCCGGCTGTTATTTTATGGTGACGGCGCCTCCTCTTCACCTGAGGAGTCAGCCGCGCAGCGTGGGGGCCCGATAGCGGTGGAGGTGACACCGGTACGGCAGGGGATCGTTCGTGACCTGCGGACCTTTACCGGCACCTTGATCTCGCAGTCCCAGTTCGAGGTGGCACCCAAGATCGGTGGCCGGCTGGAGCGCCTGGCCGTGAATATCGGTGACCCCGTGGAGCGGAATCAGTTGGTTGCCGAACTCGATGACGATGAGTTCGTACAGCAGGTGGAAGAGGCCCGGGCCGAGCTGCAGGTGGCCCAGGCCAACCTGGAGGAGGCGCGTACGGCTACCCAGGTGACCCAGCGGGAATATGAGCGGGTACAAACCCTGCGCCAGCAGCGCATCGCCTCGGAATCCGAGCTTGACAGGACCCGTGCTCAGTTTCTGGCCCAGCAGGCCAAGGTCAAGGTTGCTCAGGCCCAGGTCGCCCAGCGTCAGGCGGCGCTAAAGACCGCCGAGGTGCGCCTATCCTATACCCGGGTGCGGGCCTCCTGGCAGAACGGCGACGGACTACGGGTGGTCGGGGAGCGGTTCGTCGACGAGGGTACGATGCTTGCCGCCAATACGTCTATTATCTCGGTCCTGGATCTGGACCCGCTGATTGCGGTGGTGTTTGCTGCCGAGCGCGACTATGCACGCCTGCGGATCGGCCAGCCGGCCATGATTACCGTCGATGCGCTTCCTAGGCGTAGCTTTCCTGCCGAAATCGTACGCCTGGCGCCGCTGTTACGCGAGGCCTCCCGACAGGCCCGGGTAGAGATCCGGGTACCCAACCCTGAGAGCGTCCTGCACCCGGGTATGTTCGCCCGCGCCCAGGTTGAGCTCGATCGTGAGGATGAGGCGGTGATTGTCCCTATAGCGGCGATCGTACGGCAGAATGAGCGCCAGGGGGTATTTATCGCCGATCTGGAGCAGAAGACCGCCCATTTTGTCGAGGTTGAGCTAGGCATTACCGAAGGCGAGCAGGCCCAGATCATTGCCCCCGCCCTGTCCGGTCATGTGGTTACTCTGGGTCAGCATCTGCTGGATGATGGTGCGGCGATCAATGTCTCCGAACCGACAGCGGGTGACAGGCGGCTAAGTAGCGCTGCCCGGTAGTCTCAGATGAATATCGCCCACTTTACGGTAAGCCGGCCGATCTTTACGGTCATGGCCACGCTGATCGCGGTGATTATCGGCGGTATAGCACTGTCACGCCTGCCTATCGACCTGATGCCGGATGTTAACTACCCTACTCTGACGGTCTCCACCAGCTATGAAAACGCCAGCCCTGAGGAGATGGAGGAACTGATCACCCGCCCTATGGAAGGTACGGTGGCCGCCGTGCCGGGGGTGGAGGAGATCACCTCGATCTCCGGCGAGGGAATCAGCAATGTCCGGGTCCAGTTCGCCTGGGGCACTGACCTGGATGTGGCCGCCAATGACCTTCGCGACCGCATCGACCGGATTACCAATACCCTACCGGAAGACGCCGAACGCCCGCAGCTACGCAAATTCGATGTCGCCTCATTCCCTATCCTGATCCTGGGTATATCCAGCCCCCTCGACCCTATCGAGCTGCGCCGGATCATCGATGAACAGATCGCCTACCGGATCGAACGGATGCCGGGTGTAGCTGCCCTGGATGTCTGGGGTGGGTTGGAGCGCGAGGTCCAGGTGCAACTGGATGCCGATAGGGTCAAGGCCCTGAGTCTGCCCCTGGACCGTATCCTCCAGGCCATTCGTGAGGCCAACCTGACCGTACCGGCGGGCGAGGTCACCCGCGGCAATTTCGAGGTCACCCTGCGTACCCCCGGCCGCTTTAACAGCCTAAACGAACTGCGCAACAGCGTCGTAGCGGTACGCGAAGGGGCACCCATCTACCTCTACCAGATCGCCACCGTGGAGGATACCCACCGTAAGATTACCCGGATCATCCGTATCGATGGT
>Ga0299913_10004639_pt1 | contig 11570 bp, 8 predicted proteins | sample RVTome_9_FD_201360 | JGI IMG/M metagenome (GOLD analysis project Ga0299913, IMG submission 201360) | Soil microbial communities from uranium-contaminated site in the Upper Colorado River Basin, Wyoming, United States - RVT155D38 (version 2) ... | reverse complement strand
GGGGTCGTCGCCGTCGGCGAGCCCGGGCAGCGTCGGCGTGAGAACTCGATGGCCGGCCGCCCGCAGGTGCTCGGCCACCGGGCGCCAGGCCCAGCCTCCGTGCCAGGCGCCGGTGATCAGGACGTAGGTGGACATGGCGGCTCCGCTCCTCAGTGGTGGTGGGACTCGTCAGGGCTTGGTGGCCAGGGACCGCTCGTCCGCGATCCGGCCTGCGACGTCGGTGCGCAGCGCCTTCTTGTCGATCTTGCCGACCTTGGTCTGGGGCAGCGCCTCGAGGATCTCGAGTCGCTCGGGAAGCTTGTACGCCGCCACCCCGCGCCCGCCGAGATCCGACCGGACGGTGGCGAGGTCGAGGCTGGCCCCGCGCCGCGGCACGACGTAGAGGCAGACCCGCTCGCCCAGGGTGGGATCGGGCATGGCCACGGCGGCGACCTGCTCGACCTCTGGGAGGAGATAGACCAGGTTCTCGATCTCCTCGGCGGAGATCTTCTCGCCGCCCCGGTTGATCATGTCCTTGTCGCGGCCCTCCACGACCAGGTTGCCGCTGGGATGCCAGCGGCAGATGTCGCCGCTGCGGTACCACCCGTCGGCGGTGAAGGCGCGGGCGTTGTGCTCGGCCGCCCGGTAGTAGCCCCGCGGCGTGTACGGCCCGCGGGTCAGCAGCGAGCCGGGCTCGCCCATCGCCACCGGCTGGTCGAGCGGATCGACCAGCAGCACCTCGTCGGCCGGCGAGATCGGCCGTCCCTGGGTGGCGACGATGACGTCCTCCGGGTCGTCCAGGCGGGTGTAGTTCAGCAGCCCCTCGGCCATGCCGAACACCTGCTGAAGCGTGCAGCCGAGCACCGGTCGGACCTTGCGCGCGACCTCCTCGGCGAGCCGCGAACCGCCCACCTGCAGCACCCGCAGCGTCGCGAGCTCGTCGGACGGGTGGTCGGCCGCGTGGTCGATCCACCGCTGGGCCACCGCGGGGACCACGGCGGTGTGCGTCACCCCCTCGGCGGCGATGGTGCGGAACGCCTTGGTCGGCTCGGGGCTGTCCAGCATCACCACGGTGCCGCCGACGAGCAGCGCGCCGAGCAGGCCCGGGCAGGCCAGCGGGAAGTTGTGTCCGGCCGGGAGCGCGACGAGGTAGGCGGTGGAACCGTCGAAGCCGGAGACCTCGCCGCTGCACCTGGCGTTGTAGGTGTAGTCGTCGTGGGTGCGGGCGATCAGCTTCGGCAGCCCGGTGGTCCCGCCGGACAGCAGGAACACGGCCACGTCGCTCCCCGCCGGCTGGGCTTTGTGCCACCGGGCCCGATCGAGGTCGGCGGAGTCCGCCGGGGCGAGCAGGGATCGCAGGCCGACACTCTCGGCGTCGACGTCGCCTCCCGCCACCAGCACGTGCTGCAGTGACGGCACGGCGTCGCGGAGCTCGGCGGCGAGCGCCTGGTGGTCGAAGTCCCGGAACCGGTCGGGTACGGCGACCGCGACCGCCTCGGCGTGCTCGGCGAGATAGGACAGCTCGTGCCGGCGGTGGCCGGGCAGCGCCATCACCGGCACCACCCCGGCCCGGAGGCAGGCCAGGGTCAGCACGACGAACTCCCAGCCGTTGGGCAGCTGCACCAGCAGGCGGTCCCCGGACGTGATGCCGAGCCCGGCCAGCCTGCTCGCCGCCGCGTCGGCCCGGCGCACCAGGTCGGCGTAGCTGAGCCTGAGGTCACCGTCGACCAGTGCGGTCCGGTCGGGACCGCGGTCCGCCTGCTCCCACAGGTAATCGCCCAGGGACCGTCCGTCCCAGTAGCCGGCGTCGACGTACGACGCGGCGACGTCGGCCGGCCAGGGCACGACCCCGTCACTGATGTGGCTGACACTGATCTGGCTACCCATGGGGGCTCCTCGTGGTGATCACGGCGTCGAGGGCGATCAGCCCGTGCCGGGTGAGACGCAACGGGTTGACCTCGACCTCGTCGAGGTGAGGGTGCTCGACCAACAGCCGGCCGAGCAGGCACAGGATGCGCGCGAGCGCATCGTCGTCGAGCGCGGGCCCGCCGCGCCAGCCGCGGAGCAGTGCGCTGCCCTGGAGGTCGTCGGGCATCTCGCGGGCCTCCTCGACCGACAGCGGTGCGGCGCGGAGCGTCACGTCGGCGAGGGCCTCGGCCACGGTCCCGCCGAGGCCGAGCAGCACGATCGGGCCGAACACGGGGTCGCGCCGGGCCCCGACGATCAGGTCGACGCCGTCGGGCGCCATCTCCTCGAGCAGCACCTGGCGGGCGCCGATGCTCCGGAGCCGCCCCACCGCGGTCGCCAGCTCCTCGCGGGTGTTGATCCCGAGGTGCACGCCGCCGACCTCGGTCTTGTGCAGGACGCCGGCGTCCAGCAGCTTGGCCGCGACCGGCGTGGAGAGCGCTGCGAACCCCTCCAGCGCGCCGTGGACGCTGTCGAACACGATGTGGCGCGGGGTGGCGACACCGAGCGCGTCCAGCAGCACCTTGGCGTCGTGCTCGGTCCATGCGCCGGTCCCGGACACGACGGTGTCGGCCTCGGCCGGGAGCGCCGGCACATCGAGGGACTCCCGGGCGCGCCGCTGCTGGCGGGCGTCGGTGACCACCGCCCGGATCGCGGTCGAGAGGCTGCGGGGGCCGGGGTGCACGGCGACGCCCTCGGCGGTGAGCTTCTCCCGAACCGGCGCGGTCTCGGCGAGCGGGCCGCCGACCGCGGCGGTCACGGCCTGACCGTTGCGGGCCGGGATGCTCACCGCCTCCGCGAGGTCCACGGCGTCGGGCTCCGACAGGGCGTACACGGCGACCAGGTCGACCTCGGCATCGGCGGCCACCGTCTCGAGGACGTCCGCGAAGGAGTCGCCGGGACGGCCCGTGTCGACGGGGTTCGCCTGGTAGGTCATCGGCGGCAGCAGCCCGCCGAGGGCATCCTGAGTATCCGTCGCCAGCTGCGGGAGGCGTACGCCGTGGTGGCGGAGGTCGTCCATGACGAGCAGCCCCGGTCCGGCCTGGGCGGTCACCAGCGCGACGCCCGGGTCGGCGTTCGGGGTCAGCCGGGTCAGCGACAGCTGGCCGACGGCATCGACCAGCTCCCGCTCGTCGTCCACGAGGACCGCCCCGGCCTGCGCGAGGACGGCTCGCGTCGTACGCCAGGCGGTCGCGAGGGCTCCCGTGTGCGACCGGGCGAAGTCGCCGACATCGGCGCGCCCGACGACGAGCGCGACCACCGGCTTGACGGCGGAAGCGCCGCGGACCGCCTCCAGGAGGCGCGGCCCGTCGCCGACGGACTCGACATGGAGGGCGATCGCCGCGGTCCGCGGGTCGTTGGCGAGATGCTCGACCACGTCGGCCGTGCTGACGTCGACGGCGTTGCCGAGCCCGACGCCGACGCTGACGCCGTGGCCGGCCTCGGCGAGCAGGAAGGCGAGCGCGTGGTTGACGCCGCCGCTGGCGGCGACCAGCCCGACACCTCCGGGCGGCACCACGCGAGCACCCGGGACGAACGTGGCGTAGAGGTCGTGCGCCGGAGAGAGGAATCCCGACGTGTTCGGGCCGAGCAGGCGGATCCCGTGCCGGCGCGCGACCTCGGCGAGCTCCCGCTGATGGTCGGCGCCCTCGGCTCCGGCCTCGGCGAACCCACCCGCGCACACGAGCGCGGCGCGCACGCCCCCGGCCGCCGCGCGCTCCAGGGCGGCGGCGCACAGCGCGGCCGGGATGCACAGGATCGCCAGGTCGACGGTCGCGCCGGTGGCGTCCGCGCCGGCCCGCACGGACGGGTAGAGACCGGCGGCCGGGTCCGCCGCACGCTCGTTGACGGCGATGACCGGACCGGGGAAGGAGGCCAAGGAGCGGGCCATGACCGAGCCCATCTTCGTAGGATCCGCCGACGCGCCGACCACGGCAACACCGCGGGGGCGGAAGAGCGCCGCCAGCCCCTGGTCGTTCATGCCGACACCTCCGGCACCGCGGCGACCAGGTCGGCGCGGCCGGACAGCACCAGGGTCTCGGCGTCGTCCGCCGCGGCGTCCGCCTCGACGAGCAGGGTCGGGACGCCGGCGGCCATCCGGCACTCCTCGGAGATCAGCGTGCGGACCAGTCGGGAGCCGCCGTGGATCGCCACCAGATCCGGCTTGTTCCGGAGCCCGGCACGCAGCGCCGCCAGCGCCTCCGGGAGGCCTGCCTCGTCCGCGGGGGCCGACAGCGACAGCGCCCACGGCCGGTCGCCCGAGGGCGCAGTGCGGAGGGGAACCCGCAGCGAGGGGTCGCCCGCGGCCGTGGCGTACGGTCCCTGGCCGTTCTCGGCCACGTCCACCACCCGCCCCGCCAGATTCCGGTTCGCGAGCGTCAGCGGCGTCGCGAGTACGTCGGCGTCGGCGGCCTCGCGCCAGCGTGACCGGATCGTCGCCACGTAGTCGGGGTCCCTGCGCGCCAGCTTCTCCACGCCGATGGACCGGCTCAGGAAGTGGAAGGAGAACTGCCACGGCTCGAGGGTGTCGTGGTAGCGGCCGAAGTGCTCCCACCAGGACAGGCTGGGCCTGGCCGACCCCTGGATCCGCTCGACCGCCGGCCTCGCTGCGGCCTCGTAGGCCCGGAGCGCGGCGGGGATGTCGTCGGGATGCCGGTCCAGCGCGGCGGCGAGCGCGATCGCGTCCTCCATCGCCATCTTGGTGCCGGATCCGACCGAGAAGTGCGCGGTGTGCGCGGAGTCGCCCACCAGGGCGACGTTCCCGTGGTGCCAGGTCGCCGCGCGCCGGGTGCGGAAGTTCCCCCAGCGGGAGTTGTTCACCACCAGTGGATGTCCGTCGATCTCGCCGGCGAACAGGTTCTCCAGGTAGGCCTTCGTCCTCAGGTCGCTCGGCCCGGGCGGTTGGGTGACGTCGAACTCGTCCAGGCCGGCCCGTCGCCACGTCTCCTCGTCGGTCTCGACGATGAACGTGCTCATCTCCGGGCTGATCGGGTAGCCGTGCACCGCAAAGACACCCTCCGGGGCGCGCACGTGCACGAAGGTCAGGCCGTCGAACAGGTAGCTGGTGCCGAACCAGATGAACTTCGCCGAGGCGGTCTCGGCCGATGGCTGGAAGTGCGGGTTCAGCTGCTCACGCAGCCGGGAGTTCGCGCCGTCCGCGGCGACCACGAGGTCGTAGCCGGCGACGTCCTCGAGATCGACCTCGGTCTCGAACCTCAGGTCGACTCCGGCCTGTCGCGCCCGCTCCTGGAGCAGGGACAGCAGCGTCTTGCGTACGACCGCGGTCATCCCGTTGCCGCCGCACCCGAACCTCTCGCCCTTGACCCGCACCTCGATCCGGTCCCAGTGCACGCCGTACTCCTCGAGCGCCGTGCGCAGCACCGGGTCGGCGGCGTGGATGCCGGCGAGCGTGGCATCCGAGAAGACCACGCCGAACCCGAAGGTGTCGTCGGCGCGGTTGCGCTCGAAGACGGTGACCTCGGCGTCCGGGTTGGCCGACTTCATCAGCGTCGCGAAGAACAGCCCGCCGGGCCCTCCGCCGACACACGCGATCTTCAGGTTCATGTCCGTGCTCCCTCCGTGGATCTCAGAGCCAGGGGCCCAGGGTCGGGGCCTGGGCGACGCGGCCGGTCAGCCACGACGCCAGGCCGGGTCCGTCACCCGTGCGGGCACGCTTGGTCACCGCGTCGACGAGCAGCGCCTCGACGAGGTCGTCCGGTAGGTCCGCGAAGCCGATGCCCGCATCCAGGTCGATCGCGTGCACCACCACCTCGCGGGCGCGCAGCCACGGGATCTCGGTGGCGGGGATCCGCCGCCCCTGGGCGGTGACCACGTCGGCCCCCCAGGCGTCGGCGGCGAGCCGGTCGAGGTCGTCGGCCAGGTCGGCCGCCGAGCGCGCCACCAGGTCCCGCAGCCGGTCCGCCGGGAGGTGCGCGCCCTCGTCGATCTCGCGGGCGCGCTGCTCGGGCGACGCGTACATCGCCGACTCGACACCGGTCGCGGCCCACGACACCAGGCGGCGCAGCGCCTCGGCGTTGTAGTGGACGTGGGCGACGACGTGCCGCCTGGTCCAGGCGGGCAGACCGGTCGGCTCGAGGAGCTCCGGGTCGCCGAGACGCTCGACGGCGGCCAGGAACAGCTTGGTGCCGTGGTCCATCCAGGCGCGGACGTCGGTCATCTGCGCCTCGCGGTGTTCTCCAGCCGACCGATCCCGTCGACCTGGGTGACGACGACGTCCCCGTCCTCGAGGAACCGCGGAGGCTTCCGGGCGTGCCCCACGCCACCGGGGGTGCCGGTCGCGATCACGTCTCCGGGGCGGAGCGTCACGATCGTCGACGCGTACTTCACGAGGTCGACCGGGCCGAAGACCAGGTCGGAGGTGTCCGCCTTCTGCATCACCTCGCCGTTGACGGTGGCGGTGATCGTCATCGAGGGAGCGGTGCCGCCGGGCAGCTCGTCCGGCGTGACCAGCACCGGGCCGAGCGGCGTGGTCGCCTCGAACGTCTTGCCCTGCAGCCACTCCTTGGTGCGGAACTGCCAGTCGCGCATCGTCACGTCGTTCATCACGGTGAACCCGGCGATCGCGGCGGCCGCGGACTCGTCGTCCGCGCGCCGGACGGTGTCGCCGATCACCACCGTGAGCTCGGCCTCCCAGTCCACCGCGTCGGACTCGGGGGCGAGCTCGATGTCGTCGGTGGCGCCGATCAGCGCGTCGGCGAACTTCGCGAAGAGGGTCGGGTGCTCGGGGACGTCGCGGCCCATCTCGAGGATGTGGCTGCGGTAGTTCAGCCCGACGCACAGGATCTTGCCGGGCCGGGGCACCAGGGGCGCCAGGCCCAGGTCGACGTCGTACGACGGCCCGTCCGCTGCCGCGGCGGCGCCGCGCCAGTCGGAGCGGGCCAGCAGCTCGCCCACGTCGGCGGCGTCGAGGTCGACGTAGCGGCCCGGCTCGACGCGGACCGCGCGCGTGCCGTCGTCCGTGCGAACAGTCGCGAGCCTCATCGGACCGCCTCCTTCGTGGCGTGGCGGTGCAGGTGCAGCCGCTCGAGGACGGGAGTGTCGCTGAACCGGAACAGGTCGATGCCGTCCTCGGACTCGACGGTGAGCGGCTGCCAGGACGGGACGACGAACAGGTCTCCGTGGGCGACCGGCCAGGCGGCGTCACCCACCGTGACGGTCGCACCGCCCTGGAAGACCTGGTAGACCGACGAGCCGGCCTCACGCGCCGGCGCCGTCGCGGTCCCCGGGGCCAGCCGATGGAACTCGGTGCGCAGCGTGGGCATCACGTCGTCGCCGGTGGTGGGGTTGGTGAAGCGTACGGCGGCGTGGCCGGGCTCGATGGTGGCGTCGTAGCCCTCCCGTTCCAGGGCGAGCTGCTCGGTGAGCGCCCGGTCGGTGTGCTCCCACCGGTAGGCCAGCAGGGGCGTCGCCGGGGTCGGCGCCAGGTGGGTGAGCGGGCGGAGCCCGGGGTGCGCCCAGAGCCGCTCGGACTTGGACCGCTCGGGAGCCTCCCGGCTCTCCACCTCGTCGGGTCCGAACTCGAAGAACGTGGCGTCGACGGCGTACTGGAAGGGGATGTCGAGCCCGTCGATCCAGGCCATCGGGCGGTCTGTGACGTTGTGGTGCCCGTGCCAGGCCCAGCCCGCCTGGGGCAGGAAGTCGCCCCGCCGCATCGCGACCGGGTCGCCGTTCACCACCGTCCAGACCCCCTCCCCGTCGACCACGAACCGGAAGGCGTTCTGGGTGTGCCGGTGCACCGGCGCGTCCTCGCCGGGGTTGAGGTACTGGATCGCCGCCCAGAGGGTCGGGGTCGCGAACGGGCGGCCGCCGAGACCGGGGTTGGCCAGCGCGATCGCGCGACGCTCACCGCCCCGGCCCACGGGAACCAGCCGCCCCGCCTCCTCCGCCATCGGCAGCAGGTCGGCCCAGCGCCACAGGTGCGGCAAGGCGCGCGACCGGGGGTGCATCGGCATCAGGTCGCCGATCTCGGTCCACAGCGGCACCAGCAGCTCGGACTCGAATCCCCGGTAGAGCGACTCGAGGTCCGGGGTCCGCTCCGGCTGGTCCGCAGCGTCCGTGGCCGTGATCTCGATCGGGCTCGTCGTACTCACGTCGTCTCGTCTCCTCTCACTCGCCGAAGCGGCGCTCACCGCAGCCGATGAGGTGCACGGTGAGCGGTCCGTCGGTTGTCACGTTCAGGGCCGCCGAGCAGTCGACCTTCGCCTGCTGGGGATCGATCGTCACCGTGGCGATGTTCGTCGCGGCGATGTCCAGCCGGTTGCGGACCGCCGCAGGCACCGGCGGGAGCGGCGTGCGCGACTCGCTGCTGTAGGGGTTCAGCGGCACCGTCGTACCCTCCTCGGTCCCCGCCGTCCGCACGACCGGTGCCTTCGGCGCGTCCTTCAGGCCGAAGCCGTGCGAGACCACGTCGACGGTGCCGGTCTGGCTCGCGTCGCCGGATCGGGTCTGGATGTCGCTCAGCCAGTACGCCTGGTCACCCACCAGACCCGACTGCGGGTCGTCCATGGCCGGGTTGCGGACGTAGGTCACGTGGAACGGCTTGTCGACGCCGCGCATGTCGCCCAGCCAGTTCGTCGCGACGTCCCACATGCCGTTGGCGCACATCACCACGTGCTCGGAGGAGAGCCCGATCCAGGTGACGAAGTTGAAGTGGTAGTCGCCCGCGATGTAGGCCTGGGCCCGTTCCCGCGGAATGTCGTAGGGGATGTAGGAGTTGGGCAGGCCGGCCCACTCGATGACCGGCTGGTTGCGCCGCGAGGGGAGCAACGGCGTCAGGGTCGAGCCGGGCTCGTGCTCGGTCACGGTGTCGACGGGCAGTACGTCGGCGATCCCGTTGATGCCGGGCATCGACGGCGCCTTGTTCAGACCGTCGCAGATGAACGCCTTGCTGAACACGTCGGGGAACTGCAGCGAGAGCTTGTTGGCGCCGTACGCTCCGCTGGAGAAGCCGCTCATGACCGTGCGGGACGGATCGAGGTCGAAGGCTCGGCGAGCGTCGGCGAGCGCCTCGAACACACTGGCACCGGACTGGCCGTAGAACCACTCGTCGTTGCCCCGGCCGTCGACCGAGATGACCACCGTCGGCGCCTCGGACCGGTTCGCGAACTTGTGGAAGAGGTCCTTGTCGCCGGCAGGAAGCAGCGCGCCGGTCCCAGGGTCGCCGACCTGGTCGTTGGCGGACTGCGCGAACCCCGGCGTCCAGAGCAGGGACGAGTAGCCCTTCGCCGGCGCCGGCCGGTCCGGCACGTAGGCGACGTACCGCTGGAGCTGGCCGGGAAGATCCGGCACGCAGCCGTCCCGGCAGACCCACCCGAACTGCAGGCTGGCGCTGCCCTCTCCGTCGGAGATGCCGTTCTGCTGGGTGAACGCCCCCAGCGGCGGGCCGTCGGGATCGCTGGGCAGCCGGCGACCCTGGCGGGTCTCGAAGTGGGAGGCGTAGAGCCGCTCGACGTAGCCGGAGGTCGGCACGCCCTCGCGAGTGGCGCGCAGATCGTCGTCGACGCCGCGCGCGAGCTTGCCGAAGTCGACCGACGCGAAGAAGTCGCTGATGTCGCCCCTGGCGAGCGCCTTCTTCTGCAGGTCGTTGCGCCACGGTGAGTCGAACGGCTCGTCGTACCGGAAGGCGGTGTCGAAGTAGGCACTCGGTGTGGGGTCGGTCAAGACCGCGCCACCGGGCGCGTCCTGGTCGGCGATCGCTCGCGGGAGCAGGAACCGGTCGGCCGCACGGTCCCACAGCCCGGTCGCCACGGCGAGGCGAACCCCGCCGGTGCCCGGCTCGAAGGCCGCGTGCGGGACCCGCACCTCGACCTGGCGGCGCTCCTCGTCGATGGCCACCGCAGGTGTCACGGGCAACGGGTCACCCGTCGCGGCGTCGACGGCGTCGGCGGTGTCGCCGTGCACGGTCACGAATGTCCGGGCGGGCATCTTGGTGTTGGACCCGTGGGGGGCCTCGCGGAGCTCGGCGGAGCCACCGAGCGCGATGGTCGTGCCCACCAGCTCGGGGTCGAGCATGGTGTTGAACGTGATCCGGAACGCGGTGGCGTCGGCCAACGGCTTGACCCGGACCTCGACGATGTCGGCCGCGTTCGCGCGGTAGTCGGGGTTCTTGGGGTAGGTGTACGCCGGCAGGATCGCGTGCTCGGGCCAGTTGGTCACCAACGCCTGGGCGCCCTGGTCGTCGTACACGCAGCCCTGGTGGACGAACTCGCCCTCGCTGTAGGCGCTGGTGTGGCAGACCATCGTGGAGTCCGCCTCCCAGATCCCGGTGTTCTCGAGCTGGGGAGCCCGCGGGGCCGGCGCGTGGAGGAGGTCCGGGCCGGGCTGGGGATCCGCCTCCGCCGCGGGAGCGACGGCCGGGGCCGCGACCGCGGCGGTCGCTCCCATCGAGAACGGCATCAGGGCGCCGAGCAGAACAAGTGCCAGCGCCGGGCGGGTTGGGCTCATGTGTGCCTCCGGGACGGGTGGAAGACCAGTACGACAGCTCCCTCGTCCCGAATTCAACTCGTTTTCGCACCGCCCGTCAAGAGAATGACACGTATTTCCGAGCTAGGCCACGCGCTTCACGTCCCCGACCACCTCGCGGAAGTACTGCTCGGCCGGGCCCTTGAGCCGGTCATGCGCCTCCAGGAACAGCTCGTGCGCCTGCCGGCCCCGCCACCCGGCTGGCACCAGTTCCTCCGGGAGGTCGGGGTCACGGAACGGGAACAACCGGTAGTCGTGCGTCAGCTGCATGCGCTCGACCAGGGCCTCGCGTGGGGAGAGCCGCCCGTCGCGATAGCCGGACATCCTCGGGCGGTACTGCCGCAGCAACGCCTGGTAGTCGGCGTTCAGGGCGTCGAGGTCCCAGCAACGGGCCGCCATCTGCCGGTCCTGCGCCAGCCCCGACGACTCGCAGCTCAACAGGTCCATCCGGATGGACGTCTGGTCAGCGAAGTGCTCCTCGACCTCCTGCAGGCGGTCGCGGGGACTGATCCACGTGGACGCGGCCAACGGGCCGAACCCCAACCAGGAAAGCTCCTTGCGGAGCTCCTCCCGCAGCGCTCGATCGGTCTCCGGGACCGAGTAGATCACCATGCGCCAGCGGCGGTCCCACGGCCCCTCGAAGCGTTCGAAGATGCGGGCGCGTCCCTCGTCGAGCAGGCGCCAGCTCTTGTCGTTGAGCGCGTACACGGTCTCGCGCCCCTCACGACGACTGTCGAACCAGCCCTCCTTGCGGAGCCGGCCCATCACGACCCGGACGGTGCTCTCGCCGACGTCGAAGCAGTCGAGCAGCGCTGTCAACGCGCGCAGCCGGATCTCGCCATCGCCCTGGTAGCGGACGTAGTCGCCGAACAGGTCGAACACGATGGATCTCGGCTTCATGGTTGCCCCTTCCCTGGCCGGGTCGTTCCCCCCAGCCTCACCGAAGTAGATACCACAGCCAGGCGGCATCCACGTCGTCATCGTAGGACAATTGTGTTTCAATCTCTTGACGTTCGTCTGGAAAACGTTCTACTTTCAAGTCCCGAGTCAATCTCTCCCGAATCGAGGCTTGCCATGAATGTCACTGCGAGCGCCAGGCCCGGACGCCGCCCCGCCGGCCTGTGGGTCGTGGCCATCTGCCTGGT
>Ga0299913_10004638_pt1 | contig 11571 bp, 7 predicted proteins | sample RVTome_9_FD_201360 | JGI IMG/M metagenome (GOLD analysis project Ga0299913, IMG submission 201360) | Soil microbial communities from uranium-contaminated site in the Upper Colorado River Basin, Wyoming, United States - RVT155D38 (version 2) ... | reverse complement strand
CGGACCGGGCGGCCAGTGCCACGCGCCGGCTCGAGTTCCTGCTTGCCACCTCACCCACGGTCATCTACTCGGACCGGACGCTGCCGGGCTACCCCACCACCTACATCAGCGAAAGCGTGCGGGACCTGCTCGGGTATGGACCCGAGGTGGTCTGCCAGCCCGGATGGTTCGAGCGGAACATCCATCCCGACGACATGGACCGCATGGCGCGCAGCCTCGAGGAGGTGCTCTCAGGTGACGAAACGGACCATGTCTACCGGCTGCGCCACGCGGACGGCTCGTACCGATGGGTCCGCGACGTCACTCGCCTCGTCCGCGACGCCGATGGCTGCCCGACCGAGATCGTTGGCTCCCTGACCGATGTGACCGCCACGCGCGAGGCTGACGGCCAGTTCCGGGCGATGGCGGACGCCGCTGCCCAGGGCTTCTGGCTGGTCGACCCCGAGCGTGGCCTCGTGTACGCCAACGAAGCCGAGCTCCGGAACCTCGGTCTTACCTGGGACGAGGCGAGTGGCGACGGCTGGATCAAGGGCATACATCCCGAGGATGCCGAGCGCATTCGCCGGGGATTCGCCAATGCGATGAAACGCGGCGAGCAGTACGCGGACCGGGGACGGATGGTGCACCGCGACGGAAGAGTGGTCGAGTTCGAGGTCGTCGCGGCCCCGGTCGGGGACACCAAGGGACGGCCACTGGCGTATGTCGGCCAGACCGTCGACGTGACCGAGCGGCGGCTCGCCGAGGCGGCGCTCCGGGAGAGCGAGGCGCGCTTCCACGAGCTGATGGCCAACCTGGATGTCGGCTTCTGGCTGTTCGACGCCGAGGCAAACCACATGGAGTACGTGAGCCCCGGGTACGAGCGGATGTTCGGCATCGGTCTGCAAGAGCTCGACGTGGACCCCTGGTGCTGGCTCGAGAGAGTCCATCCCGACGATCGCGAACGCGTGCGAGGCTCGATCGAGGTCAGCCCTGGGCACATCGAGATCGAGTACCGCTTCGTCCGGCGGGATGGCACGCTTGGCATCGCACAGGGTCGTTCATTCCCAGTACCGTCGGCCGATGGAAAGGTTCGGCGTACGGCCGGGGTGGTCAACGACATCACCTCCCTGCGCTCGACCGAGGACCATCTCCGACAGCTGGGCGCCGCACTTGCGCAGACGAGCGACGGAGTCCTCCTGCTGGACGCCGAGGGCGTGACGCTCTACGCCAATCCTGCATACGAGCGGATCACCGGCTTCAGCCGGGCGGAGATCGAGGGCCACATCCCCAGCACGCTGGCCGGCGTCCACGTCGACAGCGAGGTCCGGGACACGATTCGGCGCGGCGAGGTCTGGAAGGGGCGCATCCAGAGCCGTCGGTCGGACGGTGGCGAGTATCTCGCCGAGGCTACGGTGTGGCCGGTGGCGGACGCCTCGTCGAGCGGCGCGCGCATCGTTGTCATCGTGCGCGACGTCACCCGGGAGGCCGGCCTGACCGAGGCGCTCGAGGAGGAGTCCCGCGCGCGAAAGGCGCTGGCGGAGTCGCTCGGCCGCATCGGCGGTGCGGGCGACGCCAGCGACGTGGCCGAGGCGGTCTGCGATGAGCTGATGGCCCTTCCCGGCGCGGACATGGCATCCATCGCGGTGTTCGACCCGGACGGCAGCGCGACGCCGATCGCCTTCCGCGGGCCGCCGGGCTCCCCGATCCGGGTGGGTATCCGTCTGCCCCGGCCGCGCGCGGCGTACCTGCGCGAGCGAGCCGCGCTCCGCGCCTGGGTCGAGGACTGGCGGCCGCGGCCCGGTGATGGTGGCTATGGAGCGCGCTGGGCGGAGGTTGGCCTCAAGTCGGTCGCCTACGTGCCCGTCCTGCTCCGCGGCGACGTCGTCGGCATCATCACCGTCGGCAGCTGCCAGGCGAAGTGCGGGCCGCTCCTGTCGGCCAAGCTGCCCGAGCTCGAGGAGATGGCAGCCGTGACCGGCGCCCTGCTCGGAGAGTCGCTGGGCGAGAGGATGCGGACTGGCGAGCTTCGCGTCCGCCTCGAGACGGTCATCGCCACGAGCGCGTTCACGATCCTGTACCAGCCGGTGGTCGACCTCGCAGGCTCGGCGGTGGTGGGTTTCGAGGCGCTGACGCGCTTCGCGGACGGCACTCCGCCGGACGCGATGTTCGCGGATGCGGATGGCGCCGGCCTCGGCGGGGAGTTGGAGGAGGCGACCCTGCGCGCCGCAGTGGCCGGCGCCGATGCCCTGCCGGGTGGCGCCTGGCTGTCGTTGAACGTGTCGCCTGCGCTGGCCGCCGCGCCGAAGCGGCTGGGAACCGTGCTGAACGGTGGCAGCCGGCCGGTGGTGCTGGAGATCACCGAGCAGACGCCGGTTGCCGACTACGACGCGATCCACGACTCGCTGCGAACCCTCGGCAACAGGGTGCGCCTGGCGGTCGACGATGCCGGCGCCGGATTCGCCAGCCTGCGGCACATCATCGAGCTGCGTCCGGCGTTCGTGAAGCTCGACATGGGCCTCGTGCGGGGCGTTGACCGCGACCCGGCGCGCCAGGCGCTGGTGGCCGGCATGGTGTACTACGCCGGTGCCACCGGCTGCGCGCTCATCGCCGAGGGCATCGAGACCGACGGCGAGCGACGTACGCTCCGCCGCATCGGCGTCAGCTTCGGCCAGGGCTACCTGCTCGGACGCCCCGCCCCCTCCCGCCAGCTTCCCGCACCATTGCCGCGCGGTGTGGGCCTGGCCGTCGTCCAGGGCACGTCGCCGGTTCGGGTCAGCCCTTCTTCAGGCTCCGCCGCCGTTCCTGGTAGGCCGGGATCGACTTGATCGGCGGCCGGAGCTCGTCGCCGATCTCACGGACCTCGAGGCTGAATCGGTCCTGCTCCTGGATGATCTGCTTCATGCCGCGCCCCACCTCGGTGAGCAGCTCGATCCGATGCCGCTCCTCGAGCTTGCGGATGGCGGCCTGCAGGATCACGTAGCTCATCTGCGAGAGGTTGCCGAGCGGCTGGTTGCGATGGATCCGGCGCTCGAGGTCGACCTGGCCGATGGCCGGCAGGCCCACGTTCTCCAGGATGTCGATCAGCAGCCCGGTCTCGACCGCGTAGCCGGTGAAGAACGGCACCGACTCGAGCACTGCCCGCCGCCCGGCGTACTCCCCGGACAGCGGCTGGATGATGCCGGACAGCTCAGGGAAGAACAGGTTGAGGAAGGGTCGCGCCATGAGCTCGGTGACGCGACCGCCGCCCTCGCTGACGAGCTTGTCGCCGTCCTTGATCGGCCGCTTGTAGAAGCCCTTCACGTACTGGATCCGGGGCTCGCGCAGCAGCGGACCGATGAGCCCGTACACGAAGCGCGGCTGGATGTTGCTGATGTCGGTGTCGATCCAGGCCACGATGTCGCCGTCCAGGACGTGCAGGCTCTTCCACAGCGCCTCGCCCTTGCCGACGTACGAGCCGACCTCGGACAGGATGCGGCTGTGCCGTACGACCTCCACCCCGAGCTCGGTGGCGATCTCCCCGGTCCGGTCAGTCGAGTCGGAATCGACGACGACGACCTGGTCGAGGAGTGGGTATCGGTCCATGAGCGCGCCCTTGATGCGCTTGATGACGAGGCCGATCGTCTTCTCCTCGTTCAGCGTCGGCAGGCCCAGGCTCACGGTGAGGCCCTGCTTCTCCTTCAGCTCCACCAGGCGGCGGATGTCGCTGAACTCGGAAGCGTGGAACGTGTTCTCGGCGAACCACTTGTCGACCACGATCGGCAGCGAGCGGCTCTGCTCGACGTAGGCGTCCGCCGCGGCCAGGGTGCCCTCGGCGGCGCGCAGCTGATCGAAGGTAGCCATCCCCAGGCGCTGCTTCGTCTTCACCACGATGACCGTGGGCTTGGCGCGCGACGCCACCGCGTCCGCCACCGTGCCGAACAGGAAGCGACCGTCCGGCGCCGCGTTCGATGGATGGGCCGATGCGCCCATGAGCACGAGATCGTGGTTGGCCGACTCCTTGATGATCGCGGTTCGGACCGATGTCGCCTCGAGCAGCAGGCCCTTCACCCGGCGGCCGCCGCCATGGTCGGCCACGAACCTGTCGAGCGCCTCCTGCTCGCGCTTGCAGGCCACATCGCCGATGCCCTTCGGCACGACATGCAGCACGATCACCTGCGCTCCGAAGCGCTTGCCGAGGTCGCGGGCCAGGCGCATTGCCAGCTCGGCGTGGGGGCCGCCGCGAACGGGGACGAGGATCGACTTCACGTTCTCGACGCCGCGCTGCTTCACGACCGCGATGTCCGACGGGGACTCCCGCACGACGGCGTCGATCGTCGGCGAGAAGACCGGAGGGTCGGAGGCCTTGCGGCGGCCCTCGGCCTCGGCCCTGGCGGCCGCCGCCGGCGTGGGCGGCCCGCCCCAGCCGAAGATGACGAGGTCGGTGTCCTCCTCCCCGACCGCCTCGATGACGCCGTCTGCCGCGCGGCGGCCGATGCGGACCATGGTCCGGATCTCGACGCCCTCCTCGTCCCCGAAGCCGAGCACCCGCTGCAGGAGCCGCCGGGCGGTGCGCGCCTGCGTCGCCCCCTCCGACAGGGAGACGCCCTCCGGGACCTCCACGATACCGAGCGCGGTGATCTCGGTGGCGCGTCCGTTCGTGATGCCGGCGCCGATACGGACGAGGTCACGTGCCGTGCGCGGGTTGGCAAGTGGCAGCAGGATGCGGTACGGCGCGCGGCGGCGCGGCGGCATCAGGTCGCGGCCTCGGTCTCGGTCGCGGCCTCGTCGACGGCCGGCTCGCCCGCAGCGCGCATCTCGCGCCAGCGACCGACGAGGTACGGCTTCAGCTCCTCGAACTCGCGGGCCTGGGCGTCGATGACCCGCTCCGCCTGGTCCGTCGTCATCTCCAGCGTCTCGGCGATGAAACCGGCGGTCCGCCCGAAGTAGAGCGGCGTCAGTGCGGCAAGCAGCGTCTCGCGGTCGGCGCCGGGGCGGTGGAAGGCGACCATCGTGTCGTACAGGCAGCGGATCCACAGCTCCGGCGGGAAGTGGAAGTCGGCGGGCTGGTCGGGGATCTCCAGGCCGAGCACCCGCTCCAGCTGCTCGGGCGCCAGCATCCGCTCCCAGTTCTCGCGCTGCCCGAAGCGGGCGTTCTCGAAGGAATCGACCAGCTTGGCGTGATTGACGTCGATCGGCTCGGGGGCGACGACGCGCTCGAAGCCGTACTCGGGAATGGCGTGCGAACCGCGCACGCGGAGCCATCGGTCCTCGTAGTGGCCGGCCAGGCCGAACAGGGTGCCGACCACCTGCCGGAACATCGGTCCAAGGTCGGAGGCAGGATCCTTGGCGTCGTGGATCTTCGCGCCCAGGCGTGCCTGGCAGACGGCGAAGCCCTCGTTGATGGCCGAGTGGGTCATCCAGATGTCGATGCCGAATCGCGCGATGAGCTCGTCGAAGGTCTCCAGCTCCAGGTAGCGCTGGATCAGGTCGCCGGAGACCGCGAACTCGCCGCCGATGGGCTGGCGGATGCGCGCGCCGTACAGCGTCCGGGTCAGCGGGTAGGCGATGTTGTTCGTGATCGTGCCGTCGTACTTGAAGCGGGAGTACATCGGAGCGACGAAGTCGTAGCCGCCCTTGAGGATCGGCCCCGCCAGGAGCTCGATCCACTCCGGCACGATGCTGCGCAGGTCGGAGTCGACCATGACGAAGGCCTTCACCTTGAGCTCGCGGGCGACCTCGAACAATGCCCGCACCGCGGTCCCCTTGCCGCTGATGCCCTGGTAGGTGAAGCTCACCCGCTGCAGCTTGTGGCGCGGGCTGACGAGGATGATCTTCTCGATGTACTCCGGGCTCTCGGTGCTCACCGCCACGCGCGGCGTGTCGTCCGGGGAGCCGCCGTCGCTGTTCACGAGCACCGGCTTGAGGTCGGGGAAGTACTGGACCATGCCCGCCTGGGCGGCGCGCACGACGTAGCCGATGGTCTCCGCGTTGCCGAAGCTCGGGATCCCCACCATGAGGTCGGCGCTGCCCACGCGGCGAACCTCGGCCAGCCCCTTCTCGTCGAGCGCCGAAGCGACGGGTGCGGGCGGATTCGACGTCAGGGCGGGCCTCCTGCGGACGGCTGGGGCGTGCTGATCAGGTCTGGTCGGCTCGGGTGAGACAGGGTAGCACGCACGCGGGCCGATGGCCCTCGCGGCTGTCGGCGCGCCTCGCGCCTTCTCTACGGCTTACTGCGGCGCTCGTCGTGGATGCGGGCGACCTTTTTCGGGCGCGCGCCGATGAGCCGGCCCATCTGGCTCGGGCCACGGCGCTCGGAGGTGCTCACCTCGAGCCAGTCCTCGGCGACCTCGCCGGGGTGGTAGCGCGAGTTAACGTGCTTGGCGACGTAGTGGGTGAATCCGTTCGCGCGCCACGCGTTCAGCCAGCTGGCGACCGGGTTGCGGACCGCCGGGGTGACCCGGACGCGGACGTCCTCGGCCACGACCGAGGTCAGCAGCCGGCGCCGCTCGAGATAGGGCACCTCCTCGAGCGACTGGCCGTCGAGCTCGACGAGGTCGATCGCCACGAAGGCGCGGCGTGTCTCGGCCTCGATCGGGTCGGGCAGATCCTCGGCGAGACCCTCCTCGGCGATCGCGTCGGCCAGATGGCGGGCGGCGCTCCCCTCGCCGAGGAATGGCATGGGGGTCCACACCCCGTCGAGCAGCGCCTCTTCCGCGTCGACCGCGGCCGCGATGACCTCCTCAGCCTCGGCGAGCTCCGCGTCAGCCGGATCGCCGGCGCGGTCGGTGAGGGTCACGCTTCCGTCATGGACTCGGGCCATGAGGCGCTCTCCCCGCCAGGCGGGCTCGAACATCCACTCGACGCTCGTGATCACGGCGTCGGAGAGCGTGGTGAGCTGCGGCAGGACGGGATCGTCGCTCATCTGTCCACCTACGGTACCCGTCCCGGCTGGATTCCGTTCACCGGCGGTCCTGGCTGTCTCTCCGTACCGATCTATCGGTATGGATTCGGCCCGAAGCGGCTCCGAGGCGCGGCCTGGTCGATCTATCGGGACGCGCGGAGCGTGAGCGACGCCAGGCGTGCGGTTCGTGCGCGCGATGCATCGATAGATCGGTCAAACGAAGCCTGTCTGTTCCCTCCGGCTACGAATCACGCGATAGATCGGTACGAGCCCGCTCGGAGGAGGATCAGGCCGGCGCGTAGAGGTCCAGCTGGCCTTCCTCGACTTCGGCGCCGACCTCGGTTCGGATCTGCTCCCACGCGTCGAGGTCCCACTCGCCCGCGAACGTGATCGCCGTGCCGGTCTTGCCGGCCCGCGCGGTGCGGCCCACGCGGTGGACGTAGGTGTCGGCGTCCTCGGGGATGTCGTAGGAGAGGACGAAGGGCAGGTCGGTGATGTCCAGGCCGCGGCTCGCCACGTTGGTGGCCACCAGGAAGCGGATCTTCCCGGACTTGAAGTCGGCCAGCGTCCGGGTCCGGTCGCGCTGGCTCATACCGCCGTGCAGCGCGGCCACATTCTGCCCGCGCCGCTTCAGCGTGAGCGCCAGCCGGTCGACGCCGATCTGGGTGTGGCGGAAGACGAGCAGCCGGTCGATGGCGAACTGCGCGGTGAGCTCAAGCAGGGCGCGGACCTTGTCCTGCTCGGCCACGAAGTAGACGATCTGGCGCACCGTCTCGACCGTCCGCATCTCCGGCTTCACGACGATGTGCTCGGCGTTGCGGTCCATGAAGCGGTCGCAGATGCGCAGGATGGCGTATGGCATGGTGGCGCTGAACAGGGCGGTCTGCCGCTGGCGCGGGCAGCGGGAGAGGATCGTCTCGACGTCGACGATGAAGCCCATGTCGAGCATCCGATCCGCCTCGTCGAGGATGACGGTGTGCACCCGGTCCAGGCGCAGCTCCCCGCGGCGGATGAGGTCCAGCACGCGGCCTGGCGTCCCGACCACGACCGGCACCCCCCGTTTCAGCGCGCCGATCTGGCGGTCCATGCTCGAGCCACCGTAGATCGCGACCGCGTCGATGCCGCGGAAGGCACCGATGCGCCGGATCTCCTCGGTGACCTGAACGCACAGCTCGCGCGTGGGCGTGAGCACGAGCGCCTGGACGTGGCGGGCGCCGGGGTCGATCTTCTCGACGATGGGGATGCCAAAGGCCGCGGTCTTGCCGGTGCCGGTCTGGGCCTGGCCGATGAGGTCCTTTCCCGCCCGCAGGGGGCCGATGGACCGTGCCTGCACCTCGGTCGGATGCAGGAAGCCCATCTTCTCGATGGCCCGCGCGATGGTCACCGGCAGCTCGATGTCGCCGAAGCGGTACCCCTTCTGGGCGGCGAGCACTGCGGCGAGCAGCGGCGAATCGGTCTCCGTGGGCGAGGAATCGGCGTCGGCGGTGGGCGACGCGGGCGCCGCCTGGCGGCGCGGGGGTCGTGGGGCCCGGCGGCGACGTGCCGGACGCTGGTCAGTCTCTGGCAAGCATTGCTCCGTTCTGTCGCGCGGCATCGTAGCACGCGAGCGCGTGATTGACAGGCATGTGATACTCGGTATCACCTATGGACGGATGCCGATGCCGATCCAGCTGACCGCCATCCTCGTCTCCGCGGGGGCCCTCGTCTCGGCCCTGGCCGGGGGCCTCGTCGCGCTCCGCGCGGCCTCAGCGGTGGGGATCGTCATCGCGCTGGGGGCGGGCATCCGCATCGGTGCCGCATTCTTCGACCTCGTGCCCGAGTCGGTTGCGCAGCTCGGCTCGCTCGACGGAGCGATGCTGTTCACGGCGGTCGGTTTCCTCGCCTTCTACGCGATCGAGAAGGTCACCACCCTGCACGTCGGCCACGAGGCGGCGACCGAGATCGATCACGGAGAGGCGGCGCACCGGCACATCGGGCTCATCGGCGCCACCGGGATGAGCCTGCACTCGTTCCTCGACGGCGTGGCGCTGGCTGCCGGCCTCGTCATCGGCGGCGGGCTCGGGCTGGTGATCGCGGTCGTCGTCATCGTCCACCGTTTCAGCGACGGCATCGGCATCGTCAGCTTCATGCTCGCCAGCCGGACGCCGATCCGCGAAACGTACTGGTGGGTCTCGATCGTGGCCGTCGCGCCGGTGGTCGGCGTCCTGGTCGGGATCGTCGTGCCGGTGCCGGAGAGCGTGCTCGGCGGCATGCTCGCCGTCTTCGCCGGCTTCTTCCTCTACATCGGGGCGGCCGAGCTCCTGCCGGAGGCGCACCGCGCCGAACGTTCCCGCTGGCTCGTGCTCGCCACGCTCGTCGGGGTGGCGGCCATCTACGCCTTCTCGGCGTGGGCCGGCGCGGTCGGGGCCCATTGAGCCAGCCGGCCGTCGCCGACCGCCTGCGCGCGGCGGGCAGCCGCGTCACCGGCCAGCGCCTGGCGGTTGCCGATGCGCTCGGGTCGGCGGGACGCCCCCAGTCGGCCGAGGAGCTGTGGCGCCGGCTGCGAGCCCGCCGGCCGGGCATCGGTCGGGCGACAGTGTTCCGAACGCTCGAGGCGCTCGTCTCGGCCGGCGTCGCGCGCCGCTTCGAGCCGGAGGGCCACGCCTCGACCTACGTGGCCTGTCGGCCCGGCCACCATCACCACCTGGTGTGCACGTCGTGTGGGACGGTGGCCGAGATCGGTGAGGCGTACGTGGGCCCGCTCGCCGATCAGGTGACGCGCGACACCGGCTTCGTCATCGACGACGCTCGGATCGACTTCTACGGCCGCTGCGGGAGCTGTGGGGGGCGAGCCGTCCGCGCCTGAGGTTCGGTCCTAGCTGCGACCGGCCGCGGAAGCGGCGACGACCGACTCGGCGGAATTGGCGCCGGGGATCTGCGCCGTCGAGGTGGCGCCATAGCCGTCCGGATGCGCTCGGCGCCAGGCCCAGGCGTCGGCCAGCATCTCCTCCAGCTTCGAGTGCTCCGGCTGCCAGCCCAGCTCGCGGCGGGCGCGGCGCGAGGAGGCCACGAGCACCGGCGGGTCGCCCATGCGCCGCTTCAGCACCCGTGCGGGTATGGCCCGGCCGGTGACCTTGCGCGCCGCCTCGACGACCTCGCGCACGCTGAAGCCGGCCGCCGAGCCGAGGTTGTAGACCTCGAGCGAAGGGTCCGCCTCGGCGGTCGCCTCGAGCGCGAGGAGGTGTCCCGCGCCGAGGTCGCGGACGTGGACGAAGTCGCGGATACAGGTACCGTCAGGCGTCGGATAGTCCTGGCCGAAGATCTGAACGTGGGTCGCCTCGCCGGCGGCGACGCGCAGGACGACCGGGATGAGGTGCGTCTCCGGGTCATGGTCCTCGCCGTTGCGCTCGGTCGCGCCGGCAACGTTGAAGTAGCGCAGGCTGATGGCGCGGAAGCCGTGCGCCGCGGCGTACCAGCGCATCGCCCCTTCGAAGGCCAGCTTCGTTGCGCCGTAGGGGTTGATCGGCTCGGTGCGGTCGGCTTCAGCGATCGGCACGCGGCGCGGCTCGCCGTAGACCGCGGCGGTCGATGAGTACACGAGCCGGGTCACCCCCGCCCGGCGCATGGCCTCGAGCATCGCCACCCCGCCCGCCACGTTGTGCCGGGAGTAGAGGCCGGGGTCGGCCATGCTCTCGCCGACGAGCGACTTCGCGGCGCAGTGGAGCACTGCCTCGATGCGCTCGTCGCGGAGGAGCCCCTCGAACCGAACCTGGTCCTGGATCGTCCCTCGCACGAGACGCGCCGGCTCGACGACCGCCGCCGCGTGGCCGGTGGAGAGGTCGTCGTAGACGATCACCTCGTGGCCGGCCTCGACGAACGTCTCCACGCTCGTGGAGCCCACGTAGCCGGCGCCACCGACGACCAGGATCCTCAAACCTTCCTCCTCTCCATCGTCAGCTCGCCCGCGAGCTCACGGCCTGCTCCGCCGGCGCGTCCTCGAACGCCGCGGCCACGGCCTGGGCAAGCTCCGGGCTCAGCTCGGCCGAGATCCGCGTCGCCCCGGCGGCGACGGCGGCGCGCACGTCCGACAGCCGCCGAAAGCGGCCAGAGGCCTTCACCTGGACCCGCGGGCCGAGGCTGTCGCGCAGGATCCCGGCCTGGTGCACCGTGCGGCGGGCGGTCACCTCGCCGGCCGAGGTGACGACATAGTCGGCGCCCGCTCGCTCTGCGAGCCGGCAGGCCTTGCGCAGCAGGTCGTCGGCAACCGGATCGGCCTCGACGATGACGCCCGCCACGGCGAGCGCCGAGTGCGCCATGTCCACGACGGCGAGCATGTCGTTGTAGACGATCTCATCATCGCCCGACACGAGCGCGCCACCGTTCAGGACGAAGTCGATCTGGTTCGCACCCTGCTCGAGGGCCTTGCTGGCCTCGAACGCCTTCACCGCCAGAATCTGGCCCCCGTGTGGAAAGCCGATCACCGTCCCCAGCCGCATCCGTGACCGTCCCAGCCCGCGCTTCGCGGCCTTCACCATCCAGGGACTGACGGTCACCGCCGCGCAATCGTGCTCGATCGCCAGGGCCACCGCTGCGTCCAGCTCACCCAGGGACGCGTTCGGTCGCGTCAGCCGGTGCTCGAGCCGAGCGGCTCGGCGCCCGATGGCTGTCATCGCGGCGTGGGAACCTCCTTCAGGACCGACCGGAGCGGTCGGTGGGCACGACTCCTCGGACCG
>Ga0299913_10004637_pt1 | contig 11571 bp, 14 predicted proteins | sample RVTome_9_FD_201360 | JGI IMG/M metagenome (GOLD analysis project Ga0299913, IMG submission 201360) | Soil microbial communities from uranium-contaminated site in the Upper Colorado River Basin, Wyoming, United States - RVT155D38 (version 2) ... | reverse complement strand
GCGCCACCACGGTGGCCGTCGACGTCGACGACGTCAAGCTGCAGCTGGCCAAGGACCTCGGAGCAGACCACGTGGTCGACGCCCGCGGCGACCAGGCGGCCCAGCTCGAGGCCATCGGCGGTGTCGACGTCGCACTGGTCACCGTGCCTTCGCCGCAGGCGATGCACGCCGCGCACGCTGCACTGAATCCCAACGGCCGTCTGGTGATCGTCGGTCTCCCGGCCGACAACCGACTGGAGATCCCGGTCTTCGAGACCGTGCTCAAGGGCATCAGCGTGATCGGCTCGCTCGTCGGCACTCGCAACGACGTCCAGGACTGCTTCGCCCTTCATGCCCAGGGACGCACCCGCGTGGTCGCGGAGAGCCGACAGCTCGAGGACGTCAACGCCTGCTTCGACGAGGTCCTCGCCGGCGAAGTGCCGGCGCGGCTGGTGTTCGACCTCTCCTGAGTGGCCTGGCCTGCGGCAGGACGACGTCATGGACGAGGGCCGCGTCGACCTCTACTGGCTCCCGCTGGGAGCGGGAGGGAGATGTGTGCGCGCCAACGGCATGATGTACGAGACGGTCGCGGCTCAGCTGACTGGTCGAGAACGACGTGCTCTCTACCACTCGGCCCTGCAGGTCCACCTCGCCGGGGAGCGCTTCGTGATCGAGATGGCGCCCGTCTGGAACACGCCCGATCCCGGGCGGGGCGTCGTGGGCGAGGGCCCCGTCGGGCTTCGCGTGCTCGGGCGCTCGAGGCTCTTCCGCTACGAGGTGCGGTGCTGGCTCGGTGGGCGCATCCCGGACGTCGCCGAGGCCGTCGACAGCCCGCAGCACGTCAGCCACGACGCCGGCCGGGCGCGCCGGGTCCTCGACCTGGTGCCGGCCTTCCCCCGACGCACCTGGGGGGCCGACGAACAGCGCACCGGCGACATGTGGAACTCCAACTCGCTGACCTCCTGGCTGCTGGCCCGCAGCGACCACGACCTCGGCTCGGTCTCGCCCCCGGTGGGCGGGCGCGCGCCTGGCTGGACGGCGGGTCTCGTGGTGGCGGCCAGCGACCTCGACCGGGAGGACCAAGGCCCCGCCGGATCAGGTCTCGCGGCCCGTGTCGCCGCTGCCTCGCACTCCTACCGTCGGAGAACAGGACACCGATGAGGAGTCGACGATGAAGAAGCTGCTCGTGCTCGGCGCGGGAACGGCCGGCACCATGGCCGCCAACAAGCTGCGGCGGCGCCTGGACCCGCGTGACTGGTCGATCACGGTCGTGGACCAGGACGACGCGCACCACTACCAACCCGGCTATCTGTTCATCCCGTTCGGCATCTACGACCGCGATGACGTCGTGCGGTCACGGCACCACTTCCTGGCTGACGGCATCGACCTGGAGCTGGGCGAGATCGACCGGGTCGAGCCTGAGGCCTGCGTCGTGCGCCTCCTGGATGGCCGCACGCTTCACTACGACCAACTGGTCATCGCGACCGGGACCACGCCGCGCCCCGACCAGACGCCCGGGATGCTCGGACCCGAGTGGCGGCGGAGCATCTTCGACTTCTACACCCTGGAGGGTGCCGAGGCGCTCGCGAAGGCGCTGCCAGGTCTCGACCACGGACGTCTCGTCGTACACATCACCGAGATGCCGATCAAGTGCCCCGTGGCTCCCTTGGAGTTCACGTTCCTGGCTGACGCCTGGCTCCGGGAACGGGGGCTGCGTGAGCAGGTGGAGCTGGTCTTCGTGACGCCGCTGGACGGAGCGTTCACGCAGCCGGTGGCCGCCGAGTACCTCGGCTCGATGCTCGAGGAACGTCACATCGTCGTCGAGCCCGACTTCATGGTCGAGCGCGTCGATGCCGAGAACCGCACGCTGGTGTCCTACGACGAGCGTGAAGTCCCCTTCGACCTGCTCGTCACGGTCCCGCTCAACATGGGTGCCGACTACATCGCGCGCTCGGGACTCGGCGACGAGCTCAACTACGTGCCGGTCGACAAGCACACGCTGTTGTCGACGGCGTACTCCAATGTCTTCGCGTTGGGCGACGCCTCGGACATCCCGGCGTCCAAGGCCGGCTCGGTGGCCCACTTCGCATGCGAGGTGTTCGTCGAGAACTTCCTTCAGCATGTGAACGGCCTGGCCATGACGGGTTCGTTCGACGGCCACGCCAACTGCTTCGTCGAGTCGGGCGACGAGCGGGCCCTGCTGATCGACTTCAACTACGACACCGAACCGCTGCCAGGTAGGTATCCCCTGCCGGTCGTCGGGCCGCTGAGCCTGCTCAAGGAGACCCACGCCAACCATCTCGGGAAGCTCGCCTTCCGCCACGTCTACTGGAACGTGCTGCTTCCCGGACGCCCGATCCCGCTCCCCGCCCACATGTCGATGGCGGGCAAGCACGTCCCAGTGAAGAAGGAGTAGCACCATGCCCATCACCAGCATCGACGGCCACCAGATCCACGTCGACGACGAAGGCTTCATGACCGACCCCGAGGAGTGGTCCGAGCCGCTTGCGAAGTCGCTCGCCCAGCAGATCGGGCTAGAGCTCACCGACGAGCACTGGGCGGCGATCCGCTTCCTGCGCAGCGACTACCGCGAGCAGGGCGAGACCGCGACCTTGCGCCGGATCAGCGTCGTGGGCGGGATCCCGACCAAGTCGCTGTTCGCACTGTTCCCCCAGAAGCCCGCCAAGAAGCTGGCGTACGTCGCCGGCCTGCCCAAGCCGCACGGATGCGTGTGAGAGAGAAGGACACCATGACCACCACACCTGCCTCGGGGCCCGTCGCGACACCGTTCGTGCCGTCCTTCGACGACGTCGACACGAGCCGTAAGCTCGCGATCATCTGCTCCAAGGGAAACCTCGACATGGCCTACCCGGGGCTGATCCTGGCCAACGCCGCACTCGGCGAGGGCATCGAGACGCACCTGTTCTTCACGTTCTGGGGCTTCGACATGATCAACAAGAGGACCATGGGCGACCTGAAGTTCACGATGCTCGGCAACACCGCCACCCACATGCCGCAGGGTCTCGGGGGGCTGCCCGGAATGACAGCGATGGCCACGCACCAGATGCGCAAGACGATCGCCGATCTCGGCATCCCGGACGTACCCGAGTTCCTGCAGCAGATCGTCGACTCAGGCGGCCACCTGTGGGCGTGCCGGATGTCCGCGGACATGCAGCACCTGGAGATGGAGAACCTCTACGACGAGGTCGAGGCCATCATCAGCGCCTCCGACTTCATCGAGAAGACCGCCGGCGCGCAGCTGCTGTTCATCTGAGCGCTCGTCGATTCAGCGGCGAGTGAGCCACCCGAGCAGCCCGGTGCGGGGAGCCTCCCCGTGGCCCTCACATCGGGCCTCGTCCGGGTACGGCGAGAGCACCTGGTCGGCGTGGCGCCCACAGCCCCGCCAGGTCACGAGGCCACACGTCCGGCAACGCACTGCGTGACACATGTCAAGTGTCCCTCCTGTCGTTCCTCCGACTTGGTCGTATCCCCCCGGGGGGATATGATGACACCATACAGACCTCTCGAAGGAGCACCTCATGGCCACCATCGCCCTCACTGCCGCAGACTTCAGTCGCACGGTCGACGAGCACGAGGTGGTGCTCGTCGACTTCTGGGCCTCCTGGTGCGGCCCCTGCCGGATGTTCGCCCCGATCTTCGAGGCAGCCTCAGAGGCCCATCCGGGCATCGTGTTCGCCAAGGTCGACACCGAGGCGGAGCGAGAGCTGGCCGCCGAAGCCCGCATCACCTCGATTCCCACGCTGATGGCGTTCAAGAACGGCCAGCTGGTCTTCTCCCAGCCGGGCGCGCTGCCGGCCCCTGCGCTCGAGCAGCTGATCGAGGCGGTCCAGCGGCTCGAGCTCGAGGACTCGACCAGGGAGCGCGCCTCATGACCGGCTACACGATGGCCGTGACCCTCGACCTGCCGTACGACGCCGTCGTCCCGCAGGTGAAGAGCGCCTTGGCCGACCAGGGTTTCGGGGTGCTGACCGAGATCGACGTGCGCGCGACCATGAAGACCAAGCTCGGCGTCGACGTCCCCGACCAGGTGATCCTGGGCGCCTGCAGGCCCGAGCTCGCCCACAGGGCCCTCGACGCTGCCCCCTCCGTGGCTGCCCTGCTTCCCTGCAACGTCACCGTGCGCAGCATCGGCCAGGGCACCCTCGTCGAGGCCGTGGACCCCGCCGTGATGAGCAGCCTGGAGCACGGGCCCGAGGTCCGTGCGGTGGCGGTCGAGGCTCGCGACCGGCTGTGGGCGGCCCTCCGGGCCCTCACCCTGGTCGGGGCCTGACATGGAGCTCGAGCCCACCGAGATGCGGGCCATCCTCAATCGCGCCAAGCGCGCTCACGGCCATCTCGGCAAGGTGATCTCGATGATGGACGAGGGCGCAGACTGCGAGGACGTCCTCACCCAGCTGGCCGCCGTCCTCAAGGCCCTCGAACGAACCGGCTTCGCCATCGTCGCCACCGGGCTGCAGCAGTGCATGGCCGCCGGCGACGGACCCGAGAGCGTCGACGTCAAGAAGATGGAGAAGCTCTTCCTCGGCCTCGCCTGACACCCCCACGCTCCCACCCCATCCGAAGGAGACCGACCATGACCACCGTCGAGACCGACCACGCGGTCCACGGCCGCCGCATCCTCGACGATCTGTCGCCGCTGCACCGTCAGCTGCGCCGTTCCGTGCCCGAGGTGTACCGCGGGTTCGGCGAGCTGCACGACGCCGCCTTCGCCGCCGGCGCACTCGACTCGCGCACCAAGGAGCTGATCGCCCTGGCCATCGCCGTGGTCGAGGGTTGTGACGGATGCATCGCGTCTCACGCCCAGGCCGCGGCGCGGGCAGGCGCCTCTCGGCAACAGGCTGCGGAGGCCATCGGGGTGACCTTCCTCATGCACGGCGGTCCGGCCACCATCCACGGCCCCCGCGCCTACGACGCCTTCTGCGAGTTCGCTCCCGAAGACCCCGACGACGCGGCCTGACCTCGTCCGAGCCGTCAGGATGCGGTCGCGCGGAGCGGCTGTTGCCGGTCGGCCGGCAGTGGGGCGCCCTCGTACCGTCCGTTGGGTGTGACGACGGTCCCGGCCTGACCCGCCAGGATCGCGACCGCGTCGTCCAGGGAGCCGATCGCGGCCATGCCACCCGTGAGCTCGACGAAGCGACACACGGCATCCACCTTCGGACCCATGGACCCCGCGGCGAAGTCGAGGCTCCGCAACCCGGCCGGGGTCTCGCGCAGGATGGGGGTCGCATCGGGCTGTCCGAAGTCGCGCATGACGTGCGTGACGTCGGTGACGACCAGGAGGACATCGGCGTCGAGGGCCTCGGCGAGGACCGCACTGGTGAGGTCCTTGTCGACCACGGCCTCGACACCCTGCAGCTCACCACGTTCGTCGCGGATGACGGGGACGCCCCCGCCGCCGGCACAGACGACGACGGCACCGCTCTCCAGAAGAAGCCGGATGAGGCGGGTCTCGACGACGCGCTGCGGTCGCGGTGATCCGACGACGCGACGCCAGCCGGCCCCGTCCGGCTTGACCACCCAGCCGCGCTCAGCGGCCAGGAGCGCTGCCTCCTCGCGGGTGTACATCTCCCCCACGAACTTGGTGGGGGCGGCGAAGGCGGGGTCGGCCGCTTCGACGAGCGTCTGGTTGATGATGGCGGCCACCTGTCGTCCAGGCAGCCGGTTCTGCATCGCCTGGAGCAACCAGTAGCCGATCATCCCTTGCGTCTGGGCTCCCAGGACGTCGAAGGGGTAGGGCGTGGTGAGGTGCGGGTCCGAGGCGCTCTGCAGTGCCAGGACGCCGACCTGGGGCCCGTTGCCATGGGTCACCACGAGCTCGTGCCCCTCGGCCAAGGGCGCCAGCGCCTCGACGGCGCGCCGCACGTTGGCTTCCTGGATCTCAGCGTCGGGCCGTTGCCCCCGCTGGAGCAGGGCGTTCCCGCCAAGCGCGACCACGATGCGCATCTCAGGCCTCCAGCGTGGCCACGAGCACGGCCTTGATGGTGTGCATCCGGTTCTCGGCCTGGTCGAAGACGATCGAGTGTGAGGACTCGAACACCTCGTCGGTCACCTCGAGCGCCTCCATGCCGGTCTTCCGGAACAGGTCCTCGCCGACCTTGGTGTGGCGGTCGTGGAACGCCGGCAGGCAGTGCATGAACTTCACGTCCGGGTTCCCACTGGCCTTCACCGTCGACATGGCGACCTGGTAGGGCCGGAGCAGGTCGATCCGCTCGGTCCAGACTTCCTTGGCCTCCCCCATCGACACCCACACGTCCGTGTACAGGTAGTCCACGCCGGCGACGCCTTCCTCCACGTCCTCGGTGTGGCTGAGGCGCGCACCGGTCTGCTCGGCGATCCGGTGCGCCTGGTCGATCACGTCCTGGTGGTTCCACAGCGACCTTGGGGCGACGATCCGCACGTCCATGCCCATCATGGCGCCCGCGACGAGCAGCGAGTTCCCCACGTTGTTGCGGGCGTCGCCGAGGTAGGCGAACGCGATGTCGCCGTCGTGCTTGTCGCAGTGCTCCCTCATGGTGAGCATGTCGCACAACGTCTGCGTCGGGTGCCACTCGTCGGTCAATCCGTTCCACACCGGTACCCCGGACCAGGCGGCCAGCGTCTCGACGTTCGACTGCGCCGACCCTCGGTACTCGATCCCGTCGTACATCCGGCCGAGGACGCGGGCGGTGTCCGCCATCGACTCCTTGTGCCCGATCTGGGACCCGGTCGGGTCGAGGTAGGTGACACGGGCTCCCTGGTCGAAGGCGGCGACCTCGAACGCGCACCGCGTCCGGGTGGAGGTCTTCTCGAAGATCAGGGCGATGTTCTTGCCGGCGAGTCGCGGCTGCTCGGTCCCGGCGTACTTCGCCTGTTTGAGCTCGGTGGCGAGGTCGAGCAGGTGCTTCCACTCCCGGGGGGTGAAGTCCAGCTCCTTGACGAAGCTGCGATGGCGGAGGTTGACGGCCATGATGCTCAGATCCCTTCTCGTTCGATGGGGCAGGTCATGCACCGGGGTCCGCCGCGACCGCGACCGAGCTCGCTGCCCTGGATGGTCACCACCTCGATGCCGTTCCTGCGCAGGTAGGTGTTGGTGGTGACGTTCCGCTCGTAGGCGACCACCACTCCGGGGCTGACGGCGAGGACGTTGCAGCCGTCGTCCCACTGCTCGCGCTCGGCGGCGTGCACGTCCTGCGTGGCGGTGAGGACGCGGATCGAGTCCAGGCCGAGTGCGTGCGCGATCACGCTGTGCATGTCATCGGCAGCATGGGGGGTCACCGTGAGCCCCTGCTCGGTGTCGCCCGGCTCGATCGTGTACGACGGCAGCATCCCGAGTCCGACGTACTGGGTGAAGGTGTGGTCGTCGACCATGGTCATGACGGTGTCGAGGTGCATGAAGGCACGCTGGTGCGGCATGGCCAACGCGACGATCCGTTCCGCGCTCCCGGCTCGGAACAGGCGCCTGGCGAGACGCTCGACCCCCTGAGGTGTGGTGCGCTCACTCATGCCGACCAGCACGGCTCCCCGACCGAGGACGAGGATGTCGCCGCCTTCGGTCGTGGCCTGCCCGTTGGCCGTGCCTTCAGCCCAGACGTTGAAGCCGGCGTCCGCGAACACGGGGTGCCAGCGGTAGATCGCCTCGTAGTGGATGGTCTCCCGGATCCTGGCCCGCTTGCGCATGGCATTGATGGACACACCATCGAAGATCCACGCCGAGGTGTCGCGTGTGAACATGTGGTTCGGCAGCGGTGGCAGGAGCACGTCGTCGAGACCCAGAGCCTGCACGACGACCGAGGACGGTTCCTGCGTGCGGTCGAGGAGCTCACGCTTGGTCATGCCGCCGATCAGGTAGCGGGTCAGCTCGGTCTCGCTCATGGAGTCGAACACGCGGTGCAGGCTCTCCAGCGCCATCGGGCCGTAGACCCGCTCGTCGAGAGCCTCGTCCAGGACGTACTTGCGAGCCTCGGGGATCGCCAGCGTCTCGCGCAGCAGCTGGTCGAGCATGTGCACCTCGACATCGAGGTCGCGCAGGGTCTCGGCGAAGGAATCGTGCTCCTGCTTGGCACGCTTGACCCAGAGCACGTCGTCGAAGAGGTACTCGTCGTGATTCGTGGGAGTCAGTCTCTTGAGCTCGAGGTCGGGCCTGTGAACGATCACCTGTCGCAGGCGGCCGACCTCGGAGTCGACATGCAGGTTCATGGCGAGGTTCTCCTTCGCTGGGTCTCACCACCCTCCAACCGATGCCCCTCCGCGCGGAGGGTCGGAAGTCCCCTTCTCAAGGGTCCCTGGGCTCGATCGGCAGGGCGTCGGCGTACCCGGTCGACTACCGCCGCCCCGTTCGGCGAGGTGTCGAAGGACCCGGTGACGCGGCGACTTCCGACCCTGCCCGGGCCGTACTGCGAGGAGAAGCCTGGGGAGCAGAGCAGGATGCTCCTGCCCGCTGCTGACGTAGGAGGCCGCAGATGACTGTTCAGCTAAAGAAGCGGAGTCCCAGCGCACCGGAGCCGACCAAGCGTGGTTCGGCCACCGGGTTGGCCCTGCCCGCCCTCACCGCTCTGGTGGTGGGGTCCATGATCGGGAGCGGCATCTTCGCCCTGCCGTCCCAGATGGCCGGGAGCGCGGCCCCCGGTCCACTTCTGATCGGCTGGCTGATCACGGGAGTCGGCATGTTGATGCTCGCCTTCGTGTTCCAGGGGCTCGCCACGCGCAAGCCAGACGTCGACGGTGGCGTCTATGGCTACGCGCGCGCCGGCTTCGGTGAGTACGTCGGCTTCACGTCTGCGTGGGGCTACTGGATCAGCGCCTGGGTGGGCAACGTCGCCTACCTCGTGCTTCTGATGGCCACGCTGGGCTACTGGTTCGACGGGTTCGAGGGTGGGACCACCACCGTTGCCATCGTCGGCGCCTCGGTCCTGGTGTGGCTCGTCCACTCACTCGCCATCAGCGGAGTCAAGAACGCCGCGGTGGTCAACGTGGTCGTCACCGTGGCCAAGGTCGTCCCGATCCTGACCTTCATCGCGATCGCGGCCGTCGGCTTCAGCTCCGGCATCTTCACCTCTGACTTCTGGGGCGACAACGCCGGCCTCGGCACCACGATGGATCAGGTCAAGAACATGATGCTGGTCACCGTCTGGGTGTTCATCGGCATCGAGGGCGCGAGCGTCTACTCCAAGCGGGCGCGGGATCGCAAGAACGTCGGTCGGGCCACGGTGCTCGGATTCGCAGGCGTGCTCGCCCTGCTGCTCGCGGTCAACCTGCTCTCCTACGGTCTCATGGCGCAGGCCGACGTCGCCGGTCTCTCTGACCCGTCGATGGCCGGGCTGCTCGAGAACGAGGTCGGGTCCTGGGGCGCCGGCTTCATCTCTGCCGGGCTCGTGATCTCCCTGCTCGGAGCCCTGATCGCCTGGGTGCTGTTGGCGGTCGAGATCCTGCGCCTGCCGGCCTTGGACAACGTCCTTCCCAAGACGTTCGCCAAGGAGAACACGCACGGCGCACCGGTCAGCGCACTCTGGCTGACCAACCTGTGCGTGCAGGCCATGCTGCTCTGGACACTTGTCAACGAGAACACCTACACCGACCTGATCTACCTCGCCACGTCGCTGATCCTGCTGCCGTACCTGTGGTCGGCAGCGTTCCAGGTGAAGCTGGCCGTGACGGGTGAGACCTACGCCGACGGACACGGCCGGACGCGCGACCTGCTGGTCGGCGGCGTTGCCCTCGGCTACGCGGTCTGGCTGGTGTACGCCGGTGGGTGGGAGTACGTGCTGGTCGCCGGGCTGTTCTACCTCGTCGGCACTGCACTGTTCGTGTGGGCGCGGGTGGAGAACCACAAGCCCGTGTTCACCACCGTCGAGAAGATCCTGGTCGCTGTCGTCACCGCCACATCGGTCGTGGCCGTGATCGGCATGGTCCAAGGTTTCGTCTCGGTGTGAGCATGACGGTTGCACACGCGGGCTCTGGTCCGAGTCGGCCAGATCCGGCGCCGGGCGGGACCCGCTCTGGAGCGGGATGTCGCTCACGCAGCGACACCCGGACAGCGGTCCGGACCTCAGGGTCTGGACCGCTGTCCGGTCCTGACGCGGCGGGTCGGACGGCAGGCCGTGCGATGACCTTGGGCCGTGGCGACAGCTGCCCTCCTGAGTGCAGGTTGCGATCAGGCGTTCACGAGTAGGAGGTGCGATGCCAAAGCCGACCCCCACCCGCGCTCCGGAGGCAGGGCCGACTTCGGCAGGTCCGACTTGCATCCTTGCCGCCATCGTCGCGTGTGGCTTCGCGTACGGGCTCTCTCGCTTCACCGGCTGGCTCAGCGAGTCCGTGGACATGCCCGTCGGGACACCGATCCTCGTCACCGCCGGCCTCCTCTCGCTCGTCGCTCCGAGCGCAGTGGGACTCCACTGGGGCACAACGGGACGTCAGTGGAAGATCGTCACAGGTGCCCTGGCGGTCGTCGCCGTCATCACCGTGGCCTTCCGGCTCACCGGTTCCTCGGTGCCCTACGAGCCGTCAGTGGGCGAGTTCGTCCTCGTGCCGGTCGGCGAGGAGCTCATGTTCCGCGGCCTCGTGCTCGGAATCCTCCTGACGCAATTGCGGCACCGCGGGCTCGAGTCCCGGGCAAGCATGTGGGCCGTGCTCCTCAGCGCCCTCGCCTTCGGCCTGGGACACGCAGGAAACCTCGGGTATGTCGACTCTCAGTTCGTCGCTCTGCAGGTCTGCGTCGCCACGACGTTCGGACTGCTGGCGGGATGGCTACGGGTCAAGACCGACAGCCTCGTGGGGCCTGTCCTGCTGCACGTGACCATGAATGTTCTCGCGGTCACCTGAGGACCGCACCGAGTCGTGATCGTTCCTGCGGACCACCGGGACCCAGCTCACTCCTCCCGACGACGGGGACACCGGCCCAGGGTCGCTGACCTAGGTCCCGTCCCGAGGCGACCTGCGCCCCTGGGATCGCCGCCTCGTTCTCGTGACCATGGAAGGGACACCGAAGGAGATGTTCCTGATGAGCGCCCTTGCGTATCCGGTCCACGTGGATGCCCAGCTCGACACCGAGGTCAGCCGCTGGCTGTGGCTGCTCAAGTGGCTGCTGGCGTTGCCGCACTACCTCGTCCTCGCGTTCTTGTGGATCGCGTTCACCGTGCTCAGTGCGGTGGCCTTCTTCGCCATCCTGTTCACGGGGCGCTACCCGCGGAGCATCTTCGAGTTCAACGTCGGCGTCCTGCGTTGGCAGTGGCGGGTCTCCTACTACACCTACGCTGTTCTCGGCACCGACCGCTACCCGCCGTTCACGCTCCACGACGTCGCTGACTATCCGGCGCACCTCGACGTGGACTACCCGGTGCGCCTCTCACGCGGCCTGGTCCTGGTCAAGTGGTGGCTGCTCGCGATCCCGCACTACCTGATCGTGGGTCTGCTCGTCGGCGGGGCGGGCTACTACATCGGGAACGATGACGACGGGTCCCGCCTGGTGCTCATGGGTCTGATCCCGCTCCTCGTCGTCGTTGCGGGCGTCGTCCTGCTTCTCACGGGTCGTTACCCGCAGCCGTTGTTCGACCTGCTCCTGGGTCTGAACCGGTGGGTGGTCCGCGTGGCGGGCTA
>Ga0299913_10004636_pt1 | contig 11574 bp, 11 predicted proteins | sample RVTome_9_FD_201360 | JGI IMG/M metagenome (GOLD analysis project Ga0299913, IMG submission 201360) | Soil microbial communities from uranium-contaminated site in the Upper Colorado River Basin, Wyoming, United States - RVT155D38 (version 2) ... | reverse complement strand
GAGGCGACTCGTTCGCGATGCTTGCCGGCCTTCGGAGGCTTGGTCGCGAAGCGTGGTTCTCGTTGGGCGACCGCGACCTCGCCACCTGCATCTATCGGACCGAGAGGCTCGCTTCAGGCTCCACGCCGACCGAGATCACCGACGACATCCGTCGCTCGCTCGGGGTATCCACGAGGATCCTGCCGATGAGCGACGACGAGGTCGCAACCCGGGTCGTGACGACCGACGGTCGTGATCTCGCGTTCCAGGAGTACTTCGTGCGCGAACGATGTGAACCCGAAGTAACCGAGATCCGTTTTGCCGGCATAGACGACGCTGCGCCGACCCCGGCCGTGATCGAGGCGATCGAGAACTCCGACACCGTGATCATCTGCCCCTCGAACCCATTGCTCTCGATAGCTCCGATCCTCGGTCTTCCGGGGATCAAAGATGCGCTGCGCGCCCATCACCGCGTGGTCGCCGTGACACCCATAGTGCAAGGGAAAGCCCTTAAGGGCCCGGCCGACCGGCTGTTAGCGCGGCTCGGCTACGGAGCGAGCGCGTCGGGAGTAGCGCGCTTGTACGAGGACTTCTGCAACGTCTTCGTCGTCGACAGCCGGGATCCCGACGAGGTAGCGAAAGTGGAGACCCTGGGCATCGAGCCTCTGGTAGCGGACACCATCATGTCGGATGGCGCAGCGTCCGAGCGACTAGCGAAAACATTGCTAGATGGATGAGCTTCGAGTGATCCCCGTCTCGGGGATCCCCGAGATAGTTGGCGGCGATGACGTCGCGGCCGAGATCGTCGACCACACACCAATTCCACTGGCAGACGGAGACATCCTCGTAGTGACGCAGAAGGTCGTTTCCAAGTCCGAAGGCCGGCTCGTCCCTGCGGCCGAACGAACTGCGGCAGTCGGCGAGGAGAGCGTGAGGGTGTTACGACGCAGCAATGGGATGACGATCTCCGAGACGACGCACGGTTTCGTCTGCGCCAACGCCGGCGTCGATGCCTCGAACGTCCCGGGCGGTCACATCGCTCTACTGCCGGCCGACCCGGATGCCTCCGCTCGACGGATCAGATCGAGGGTCCAGCATCTCGCCGGGGTCGACGTAGCCGTGATCATCAGCGACACGTTCGGGCGGGCGTGGAGGTTGGGCCAGACCGACGTTGCGATCGGCGTTGCCGGCATCGAGCCGTTCGTCGATCACCGCGGCGCGTTCGACAGCGAGGGACGAGAGCTGACCGCGACGAGGATCTGTTCCGCCGACGAGCTCGCCGGCGCGGCCGAGCTGGTGATGGGGAAGGTCGAAAGAGTGTGCGCCGCGCTCATCCGCGGCGCATCCGTCACGCGCGGACGTGGCAGCGCGACCGAGATAGTGCGGCCCGTGGCCGACGACCTCTTCCGTTAGACGTCCTTACCCCACATCTCTCGGAAGACGAGCCCTGCCTTGCGACCTCTGTCCAGGGACGACGACCGTCGATCGGTCCCCGGATGGCCGATAGTGACGATCCCGATCGGAGCGACGTCCGACGGGATACCGAGCAGGTCCTTAAGGCCTTCGACGCGGTGGAAGCCGAACAGTCCTGCCGCCAGTCCTTCGTCCACCGTTGCCAGCAGCAGCATCATCAGGGCCGCACCCGCATCGACCCACCAGTACGGCACCGGCCATTCGATCTCGGTGCCGTCGTCCTGGAGCTTGTCGGCTTCTCGATACCGTTCGTGGTAGTCGTCCTCGCGCACGCACACGACGACGTGAACCGGCGCGTGTGACATCCATGGCTCGAATCCTTGCGCCACATAGTCCTCCTCCCCTGCGAGCCGAGCCACCTGCCGTCTCGTCTCCGGATCGGTGAGCACGATGAATCTCGCTCCCTGCGAGAACCCCGCGCTGGGACCCCTTGTGCCTGCATCCACGATGCGATCGATGGCCGCGCTGTCAACGGGCCGATCCGCGTAATTCCTAACCATGCGCCGGCGCCTGAGAACCTCACGGAATTCCATCCTTCAGACCCCCTATCGGATAACCGCTAAAGCACAGCCCCCTGGTACCCTCTGCCGCCGTGAGCAAGAAGCTCGAGGAGAAGCAGCGCAGGCGACTCGCGGAAGAACGTAAACGAGACGAGCTGCGCAAGGCCGCCCGCAGACGGAACCTCACTACGTCCGGGGTCGCGCTCCTTGTCGCCGCCGGTGTCGTTACCGCGATCGTGATGCAGCGACAAGCCGAGGAGGGCCCGGCCGCCGCGGTGGGTGTGTCGGAGCGGCAGGCGGGATGCACCGGCGTACAGGAGCACGAGGAGATGGGCGCGACCCACATCGATGTCGGCGCGCCGCACGAACCGTACGGGGCCCCTGCGCCGACATCCGGGCCGCACTACGCGGGCGATGCCGGTCCCGTCGACCCGGGCTTCTACGAGGAACCGATCCCTCCCGAGGGAGCCATTCACAACCTCGAGCACGGGATGATCGTGATCTGGTACTCGCCCGACGCGCCCGAGGAGGAGATCGCGAACATCGAGGAGATCACCGACCAGGAGCGCTTCGCGACCGTCGCTCTCCCCTACCCGGGACTGCAGACCGACAAGAACTTCGTGCTCACCGCGTGGACGGTGTCGCAAGAGTGCGACCAGGTGTCGCAGGACGTCGTCGACGAGTTCCGGCGCAACTACCAGGGCAAGTTGGGGCCGGAGCCGCTGACCGACACCTTCGAGGGTTAGTCAGTTAGTTAGTTAGTCGAGCGGAACCACGCGACGGTCTGTTTCAACCCTTCGTCGAGATCGGTGGTCGGCGACCACCCCAGCACGGATCCTGCCTTCCCCGGATCGACGACGATCCTCTGGATCTCACCGGGGCGTGCCGCCGCGGTGACGGGATCGAACCGGGTCGGGATCAGCTCGGTCAACCTCGAATAGAGCTCGTTGACGGACAGCTCCAGGCCGCTACCGACGTTCACGAGCTCGCCGCTGCCCCGTTCGCGCGCCGCCATGAACGCGGACACCACGTCGTCGACGTAGACGAAGTCTCGTGTCTGGTTCCCGTCTCCATAGATGGTGACGGGATGGTGTCCCAACAACTTGCGACAGAAGATCGCCACGACCTGGCCCTCGAGGCCGACCTCCGACGCGGGCTCCTGGCGCGGTCCGTAGACGTTGGCGAGAGCCAGAGCCGTGTAGTCGAGGTCCTTGACCGCAGCGAAATAGCGCAGGTAGTCGAGGACGACCTTCTTCGAAACGCCGTAGGGCGATTCCGGCAACGCTTCCGGAAGGAACACCTGGTCCTCCGTCACCGGTAAGCGCGATTCGTCGGGTTCTCCGTAGATGCATCCGCCTGAGGATGTGAAGACGACTTTGCGAGTCCCTGCCTCGGCGGCGGCCTGCAGCAGGTTCACCGTTCCGATGACGTTCACCATCGCGTCGTGGATCGGGTCGGCCACGGATTTCCGAACGTCGACCTGAGCGGCCAAGTGGAAGACGATCTCCGGCTTGTGGCGCTTGATCACGTCGGCAAGAAGCGTCGACGTGATGTCGCCGCGTTGGAACGCGAACTTCCCCAGGCGGCTCTGACGCGCATCGCGCAGGTTGGCCATCTTCCCCGACGACAGGTCGTCGAAGCCCAGGACCTCCTCACCCTCGCCGAGGAGACGATCGACGAGGTGGGATCCGATGAATCCGGCTGCTCCGGTAACCAGGGTCTTCATGCGTCAGCCTCCTACGCGCTCTTCGTCGCCGAGGGTCTCCCCCGATAGCCGGGTGTCCGCACCCACGTAGACCCCTTCACCAAGTACGCAACCTTCGATGTGCGAGCCCTCTGCGATCTCCACCCCAGCGAGCAGAACCGAATCGCGGATCACGACTCCGGCACCGACTCGGACGTCGCGTCCGAGACATGTTGAGGATACTTGGGCGCTTCCCGCGATCTCCACGCCGTCGGCAGCCAATACCCGGTCGGCACGCATCGAAGAGATCGCGTCCGTATGAAAGCGCCCCTCCAGGGCATCGAGGTTCGCTCGCAGGTACTTCGCGGGATCGCCGATCTCGTTCCAATACGCGTCGGTCGTCAGCGCGACGAGCGCAGCCTCTCGAACGAGGTCGGGGAAGATCTCGTGCTCGGAGGAGACCGCTCTACCGCTCGGTATCCGGTCGATCACTCCCGGTTCCAGCACGTAAACGCCCGCATTGATCAAGTTCGAAGGTGCTTGGTCCTTCGGCGGTTTCTCGATGAAATCCGTCACCGTCCCGCGCTCGTCGGTCGTCACTACCCCATAGGTACTGGGATCGTCGACCGGCGTCAGCAACATCGTCGCCTGCGCGTGACGCTCGCGATGGAAATCGAGAACGGCGCCCAGATCGACGTCGGTAAGGACGTCTCCATTGAATGCGAGGAACGGCTCATCCCCTATGAACGACGCCGCGTTCTTAAGCGCTCCGCCCGTTCCCAAGGGCTCTGGTTCGTGCGTCACTCCAACGGTCATGCCTCGGCGCTGGGCCCCCGAGCGAAGGGACTCGAACGCAGCGGCCAGATAGGAGGTCAGAAGCACGACATCGTCTATCCCGTGCCTTTGCAGCAGATCCAGCACGTGTTCCAAGTGCGGGCGGTTCGCGATCGGTAGCAGCGGCTTGGGACGCGTGTAGGTCAGGGGCCGGAGGCGAGTCCCCAGGCCTCCGGCGAGGATCAGCGCCTTGGTCATGCCCGGGCAGCGAGGCTCGCGACGCGACCGCGCCAGTGATCGATCACGTCCGCAAGTGTGTCTTCGAGCCGGAACTCCGGCTTCCAGCCGGTCAGGCGCTCCAGCTTTCCCGCGTCGCCGTACAGCACGGGGAAGTCGACCGGCCGAAGCTTGGCGGGATCGGTTCGGATCTCGATGTCGGTTTTTGCGAGACCCACAAGGATCTCCAGCACCTCTCTGAGCTCATGGGGTTCACCGGTGGCAACGTTGTACGCCTCCCCCGGCTCTCCCATCTCGAGCACAGCGCGGTAGGCGCGGATCACGTCGCGCACGTCGCCGAACTCCCGGCTTATCTCCAGGTTGCCCGTCATCACGACCGGTTCACCAAGGCCGGCCTCGGCCAGCGCGATCTGGCGCGCCCAGTCCGCCGTCGCGAACGAGGCCGGCTGACCCGGCCCGACGTGCATGAAACCTCGGGTCACGATGACCTGGAGGCCGAAGGACTCGTGGAACATGCGCGCGATCCACTCCCCCGCGACGCGACTCACTGCATACGGCGAGACCGGTCGGAGCGGAGCCGTTTCGTCGATCGGGCACTCCTCGGGCGTCACCTTCCCGTACTCATCGCTGCTGGCCGCCACATGGACCCGGCAGTCCGGCACGATCCGGCGCAACGCATCGAGGAGGTAGTGCGTCCCGTTCGCGTTCACCTCGTAGGTCAGCGCGGGTTCCTTCCACGACAGAGAAACGGATGACTGACCGGCAAGATGGAAGACGCGCTCCGGCCGTACTTCCTCGACGACCCGTTCTACGAGCTCCGGATCACGGACGTCGAGTCGGCGGAAGCCGTCACTGCCATCTATCGAGGTCCCTACGACATCGTGACCGTCCTGCGTCAGAGACGGGACCAGGTGGCCTCCGACGAATCCGCCCGCGCCGGTGACAAGGATCTTCATCCGCTTCAGCGTCAGGATCCTGTTGTCGAGCGGAACGACCAACCGACGATCGCGATGCCCATGGCTACCACCACGACACCGAGCCATCTCAGCGTCGGAACATGCTCGTGCAGGACGAGTCGCGAGAACGCGACGATGATCACGTACGACAAACCCACCACCGGATAGGCGACCGAGAGGGGCACGTGCGAGAGCACGATCAGCCAGAAGACGGCCGAGATCCCGAACAACGTGAGCCCCGCCCACAGCAGGGGCTCACGTGCGACCCGCCCGATCGTATCGAGCGGCGCGCTTACCTGAGCGGTTCCGATCCGTCCGACCCTCTCCATGGCGCTCTTCAGGGTCAATTGCCCCGCTACTGCGAACGAGACGCTGACGACGAGCAATATCGCCACGATCGCTCCGGTGGCGCGCGGGGAACGCGTCGAAGCGGCTTGAACGACATCGGGGATCGACTCGTGCGGTACGTCGAAGGGGCTCATGCGGCGCAGTCTATGGGCGGAGCGAGGCCCGCCATCGCGCCGCTAACCGCAGTGGACCCTGACCCCTGCGTCCTCGCTGAAAGTGATGGAGCCTTCCTCGAAGGGGGCCGCGGCCCCCGATCCATCGCTGGCCATCGAGCCGGTCGGGAACCCACATTTCGAAGTGCCCATGCCCATCTTTCGATAACGCTCGTCGATGTCGCCCCACAGCGCGTACACAGATTTCTGTCCGGGAGGCTGGTACAGCGTGCCGCGCGTGAAGCGTTGGATGTTCCCGTTGCGCTTCGTGACTTTGATGTCGGTCAGCGGCAACCCCATCCTCTTGCGCCCACCGACGCTCGAGAAGGTCGAATAGAACGCATTGCGGATGTGATGAGCGCCGGTCTCCTTAGACCAGATGATCGCGCCGTTCACGTAAGTGCCTCCGCGATACCAACCTGCTTTCCCCCAGATGCCGGAGGTCGGCATCCCCAACTTGGATGACTCGCGGCCGAGACGGTTGTACTTCTCGAGCACCTCGCCCCATTGCCACACGACGCTGTCGGTGGCCTTGCGCCACGTCATCCGTCCCCGCTCGAAGTTCTGCGCGACCCCGAGGCGAGTCGTGGCACCCTTCGGAACTGAGTAGGGCGAACCCGTGGGTTCGCCCGGAGCTCTGTCGAGCTTGCGATAGGTGTCCTGGAACCGATCGCCGACCTCATATGTGATCTCGATGTAGAAGAGGGTGTCGAGCAAGATGCTCGATCCGAACTTCGTGCGGAAGTCCCAGCCGCTCGTCTGCACGGTGTTCGTCGATCCAACTATCCGTACGCCTCCCCCGTCGAGGGCGGACACACGACCCGAGATCCCGCGTTTGGTGATCTTGAGATCTTGGAAGTTACCGATGCTGGGATATTTCGATTCCACCTTCGACGCGAACTTCTCGAACGTCATCACCGTCGGGTCCCACTGGTGGTTCGGGTTCGCCGCGACGTCATCCGCCCTGTCTCGGACACCGCGCAGATACGGAAGCGGCGTCCCGCCCCAGACATGTTCGTTGTGCTCGGTGTGACCCCCCGAGGACGAAGAGTACAGGGCCTGGATCGGGGAGCCGTTGTAAATAATCACCTGGCCGTCGGTGTCGTTGACCGCCGCTCGCCATTCGTCCCAGTACTCACCGGAACCCGTCCGCTTGCCGTCGCCGGCGTAAGCCTGGTCCAGGGTGGAGTCGTAGACGGTGCAGTCGCATGGGTAGCGGTGGGCGCCGGAGCGCGTGTGCTTCTCATATGCGTACGTCCGCCCCGCTATCGCCTGGGTGCGAAGAACGGCTCCCGGCCACGACGATGGGACCTCGGCAAGACCCCACAGGTATTTCTGCATCGACAGTTGGACCACGAGTCGCAAACAAAAAGCTTGGGAGCAGCTCTCCGATGCATAGGTCCCGATCTGCATCCGGCCGTGCACGAAGTTGTAGGTCTTGTCGGTCACGTCGATCGACGTTGAAAAGCGTTCGAAGATGAGATTGAGAGGTTTAGCAGGGCCACCGAACACGCCGGTTCCGTCGCGGCGTACCTGTTGGTCGTTCTTGAAGAGCTTGAAACCACCGACACCGCTGTTCTCGACGATCCATTCGGTGCCCGGCCCCCCTCCGGCGAGCCTGTCTCCCCCGACTTTCCAGACGACCTTGCCGGAACCGCCGTTGAAGGAGCTGTTGGTGAGCCCGATCGACTCGCGTCCTTGCAGCAGTCCGACACGGATCTTGGGCATCTTCTTGGAGCCGACGTCGACACCGGTGTAATAGTGCTTGATGATCTCGGGCGCGCTCCGGCCGTTCTGAGCCCGGTTGTAAGCACCGTATTGGGATATGCCGATGCCGTGTCCCCAGCCACCGCCGGTGATCGTGACGGTCTTTGCTGCGCGCGCGACTCCCGGCACCAGAAGTGCAGCGACCAACGTCGCCGTGAACAAGATTGATCTCGATCGCATCGTCATAAGGATTATCGGAATCGGGACATATCGCCTATACGTATCTCCTGCATCAACTGTCTCATGAGAGAGACGAATATGCAGGCTATGTAGTTGCGCGTTCCGCCGCGGCCCGGTTCTCTAGGTACCAACGGATGGTGGTCTCCAGCCCTTCCCGCAGCGGCGTCGACGCCGTGAAACCGAACTTTTCCTGTGCCCGAGTCGTGTCGAGCCTGCGGCGCGGTTGGCCGTCCGGCTTGGACGTGTCCCAGCGAAGCGAGCCGGAGAAGCCGGTCAGCTCCACGATCAGCTCGGTCAGTTCCTTTATCGAGATCTCGTTGCCCGATCCAAGGTTCACGGGGTCCGCTCCGTCGTAACGCTCGGCTGCCAGCACCAACGCTTCTGCTGCGTCCTCGACATAGAGGAACTCGCGCGTCGCGGTCCCCGTTCCCCACGCGACAATCTCGTGATCGCCGCGCTCTTTCGCCTCGACGCATTTCTTGATCAACGCCGGTATCACGTGGGAGACGGCCGGGTTGAACTTGTCCCCCGGGCCATAGAGGTTCACCGGCAGCAAGTAGATCGAGTTCTGCCCGTATTGCGCGCGGTTGGCTTGCGAATGAACGAGCAAAGCCTTCTTTGCGATTCCGTAAGGCGCGTTCGTCTCCTCGGGATACCCATCCCACAGCGACTCTTCCTTGAAGGGCACCGGGGTGAACTTCGGATACGCGCAGATCGTGCCCACGAGCACGGTCTTTGCGGTGTTCCGCCGGCGGGCCTCCTCGAGGACGTAGGTCCCGATCAACAGGTTGCTTAGATAGAGGTCCGCGGGTCGCTCCATGTTCGCCCCGATACCGCCGACCTTCGCTGCGAGGTTGAACAACACGTCCGGTCGGTGGTCCTCGAACATCTGCTCGACGTCGATCTGACGCATCAGGTCGTAGTCCGCGCTCCCGAGCGCGATCACTTCCTTCGCGCCCGCCGATTCGAGGCGCCGGGCCACCGCGGACCCGAGGAAGCCTTTCCCCCCGGTCACGACCACGCGCTTGTCTCCCCAGAAGCTCATGGGCTCATGCTAGTCGTCACACCGCGTTCCCCGGCTACGCTGCGGCCTGTGGAGATAGACAGATGAACCGCGTCGCGATCAATCTGCTGTGGATGGTCCCGGGCGTGGTCGGAGGATCCGAGACCTACACCGTCCGGCTCCTCCATGGTTTGGCCGAACGCTCGTCGGAGATCGACTACACGCTCTTCGCGCTTCCTCAGTTTGCCGCTGCACACCCCGAGCTGGCACGAACGTTCCGAACGGTCTATGCCCCCATGCGTGGCCAGCTCAAGCCTGCCCGCGTTCTCGCCGGAGAGGCCGGGTGGATGGCTTTCCGTTCTCGCCGGATGGGGATCGACCTCGTCCACCATGCGGGAGGAGTGGTCCCCCTGATCCGGCCGGCGCGACCGGTTTTGACGATCCACGACCTGCAATATCTCTACTACCCCGAATACTTCTCGCGCACGAAGCGGTCTTACCTACGAATGGTCATGCCGCGCTCGGCGGAGGCGGCGCGCCTGATAGTGACCCCGAGCGAGTTCACGCGCCGAACCGTGATCGAACGACTCAACATCGACCCGGCCATCGTGCGGGTCGTTCCTCACGGGATCTCCCCGAAAGAGGACGCAGACGCGACGCCGGACATCCGCGAGCGCTACGACATCCCGGGGCCGTTCTTCCTCTATCCCGCGGCTCTCTACCCGCACAAGAACCACTTGGTCCTCGTCGACGCTTTCGCGCGCGTTCTGGACGTCCATCCCGACGCGACCTTGGTGTTCACCGGAGCGAAGGGATCGATGCAGTGGGGCACGGCCAAGTCGATGGATGTCCCACTCGCCGAGGAGGTCCGCAAGCTGGGCATACGAGAGCGCCTCCGGAGCCTCGGTTTCGTGCCGGCGACGGAGCTCGAAGCCCTCTATCGCCAGGCCACGGCCCTGACGTTCCCATCGCGCTTCGAAGGTTTCGGAGCCCCGGTACTGGAAGCGATGGCACGCGGGTGTCCGGTGATCGGCGCCGATGCCACGGCGATCCCTGAAGTCGTGCAGGACGCCGGGATCTTGGTGTCGCCGGACAATCCCGATCAGTGGTTCGCGGCGATGTGCGAGATCCTCGAGAACGACGAGATCCGCACCCGCCTCGCCAAAGCAGGTGTCGAACGCGCGCGGGAGTACACCTGGGCGCGCTCTGCAGATGCGCTCGAAGACTCTTACCGTCACGCCTTGGGAACGACGCTGTGAAGCTGGCGGTCCTAACGCCGCACTTCGCCCCCGACGTTGCCCCGACCGGTGCCGTCGTGACGCGCATCGTCGAAGAGCTCGCCGCGCGGGGCCATCGCATCGAGGTCTACACGTCTCTCCCTTGGTACCGCACCAACGAGGTTGAGCCGGGATACGGGGGAAGGCTGATCCGGCGCGAGGACCTCCCATGGGGATCGATAACTCGCATCCACCCGCTCCCGGCCCCCAACAAGCGTGCCCTCGTCCGCCGCGCTGCGGCGTTCGGTGCCTTCACCACGATGGCCGCGGTCGTCGCCTCTCGCGGGGACGCGCTCGACGGTGTGCTGGCGGTGTCGCCTCCGCTGTCGCTAGGTCTCGCGGGCAGCCGGGTGGCGAAGGCCCGTCGCGCGCCATTCGTTTTCAATATCCAAGACGTCTTCCCCGACGTCGTCATCGAGCTTGGATACCTGCGCAACCCGACGTTGATCGCGGCTGCGAAGCGCCTGGAGCGGCATTGCTACGCACGCGCCGATGCGATCACGGTGCTGTCGGAAGGGCTCCGAGCGAACGTCTCCGGGAAAGTCACCGACGGCACGAAGGTCCGCGTTATCCCCAACTTCGTCGACACCGACGCGATCACGCCGGCCTCCAAGGACAACTCCTACCGGGCCGAGTTCGGCCTCACCGGCAAGAAGGTCGTGATGTACGCCGGCAACGTTGGGCTATCGCAGTCCATCGACCTCATGCTGGAGGCGGCTACCGCCTTGGCCTACGAGGTGGACCTCGTCTTCGTGATCAACGGCACGGGGGCCCGGCGGGCGGAGCTCGAACGGCGCGCCGCCGACCTCGACAACGTCGTGTTCGTGGACCTCCAGCCGATCGAGCGACTACCCGAGGTCCTCGCCGCGGCCGACATCCACGTCGTCGCGCTCAAACGTGGCCTCGCCAGCGCGAGCGTTCCCTCGAAGGCGTATTCGATCTTCGCTGCGGGGCGGCCGATCGTTGCAAGCGTGGATGAGGGAAGCGTCATCGCGGACATGGTCTCGTCTGCGGGCGGTGGCATCGCGGTACCACCGGAAGATGCCGAGGCATTCACGAAAGCGATCAGGAAACTGTTGGACGATCCCGGTGAAGCCGACGCTATGGGACGAGCGGGGCGTTCGTTCGTCGAGGGGGCCGCGTCACCGACCGCGATCGCGGGCGCCTACGAAGAGCTCTTCACCGAGCTAAGCAGTAAGCGACCGACTACCCGGTAACCGCGACACCGTCCTCCTTGCACACGG
>Ga0299913_10004635_pt1 | contig 11575 bp, 9 predicted proteins | sample RVTome_9_FD_201360 | JGI IMG/M metagenome (GOLD analysis project Ga0299913, IMG submission 201360) | Soil microbial communities from uranium-contaminated site in the Upper Colorado River Basin, Wyoming, United States - RVT155D38 (version 2) ... | reverse complement strand
TTCGCAGCGATGAGATCCTTCGAAGGCAGGACTGCATACACCTTGAATCCGGTCAGCATCTGGGGCCTCCTCGCCTCAGTTCTCATGAACGCGCGAACTATATCCCTCCGGGCATCCGGCAAGCGTTCCGGAATGTGGTTCTGGCTCGAGTGCGGAGCTCTGGTATCCAGCCGTGGGTGTCGTCAATGGGACCTATCTCGGGTGAAGTCCGTATCTGTGTCAGCCATCACCTCTCCAGGAACCAGAACTCATGGAACGACGAGCAGCGACCGTCATCGCCGAACTCGAGGAGGTACGCGTTGTGATACGTCTTCTCCGGTTCAGATTCCGTTGCCTTATAGCGGCTCCAGCCAACAGCCACCGCTCGATTGCCTTCCACTGTGTACGGCCGATACTGAGCATCCCACTCGGTCGGGCCTTCCTCGTGCCGGGTCCACGCCGCCACGATGGCGTCGCGGCCCCTCGCAGTCACGTCGTCGTTCTCCCAGGGGCGGTAGCTGTAGACAGCATCTTCGGCGAAGAGATCGCCGATCTCGGCAGGGTCATTAGAGGCCCAGGCTGATATATAACCGTCCAGCCACTTCTGTAGGTCGTCGTGTGTCATCCAATCAACCTACGCGAACGCAGCGCTTGAAGGCTCTCGGTCGGAAATGCCGAACTCGCGCCTTGCGAGCGCGCCACTATGACCTGACGAGGACCGGATCGATGACAAGTTCGTGGCATCGTCGACCCGAGTCAGCCACAGGCGCCGAAGTCCAACCGAGCGGCATCGGGTGCTTGCCTTGCCATGGGTGTGACCGGCCGACGTGGCCTAGGAGGACGTCGGGGTGTAGTGGAGCTCCACGACGCCGCTGTCCATCGTGTGTGAGTGTACAAGTTCCAACGGATAGCGGTTACCCGCCATGTCGTCGAAAAGGCGCTTGCCTTCCCCGACGACGATTGGAAGCATGTACAGTCGGAGTTCGTCGAGATGTCCATTCGCCAAGAGCCACCGGACAAGTGTTGGGCTGCCTAGGACCAGCACGTCTCAGTCGCTCTCGTGTCGCAGTCGTGCAACCTGATCGACTAGATCCCCGTCAATGACGGATATGCCGGTTCGCGGGCTGCCGCGCAACGTCGCAGAGACGACGTAGGTGTGTGTCGCGTCCATGAGTGAAAGAACAGGCGAATCGGGATTCTCGACCCGCAAAGCCTTATAACCTTCGTAGGAGGACCTCCCAAGTAGTAGTGCAACTGTTCTTCGCGCACCGGCCTCCATGGCGGTTCCCAGTTCCTCGTCGAAATACGGGTATTGCCAGCCCTCGCCGGCATCCACCACACCGTCCAAGGACAGGAATAGCCCGGCGACGATCCTTCCCATCAACTACTCACACTCTTCATCCAGAACGGCTCGCTCGGAGTCCGCGTGGACCGAAGACAGGATTTCATTCTACGGGCCTCCTGTAGCGGATCGGAATCTGCATCACATGGTCGTCTAGGAGCGCTCAAATCGACACAGATTTTCCTTCTTCTCTCTGAAGTGTCGATTTCTGGCCTCCAGCTACGACCAAAGGCAACGAAGAAAGGAAGCTTCTTGTACGACCTGCTTATGCCCGTGCCGTCCTCGAAGTCACCAACGAGCTGGCAAACCGGCGCCCGAGAGAGCGCACTCGCGAAAAACACATCCCGAGATCCTTCATTGGATGGGCCGGCGAGAAACCGAGCCGACTGGTGACGAACCGGGTCAATCTCGACAAGATCCCAGATGAAGCAGTCATCTGAGTTCGACACCGCATAGTGGATGGCATCGCCGAGATCTGATCTCAGTCAATTCCTGGTATATCAGAGGAGACCGCCATGACGCCAATGTCGAGAACGCCACCAGCCGGCTTCAATAGTGGGCGTTGACGGACTCGAACCGCCGACCCCTGCCTTGTAAGGGCACCATCACCCTCACCCCCTGACCGCCGGTTCCTCCACCACATCAGGGATTTTTCAGCATTTCATAGCTCCGCGCTTTCTCGCGATGACTCGCGGATGACACGAGCCGGGAATTTCCGATTGCGCCTCTCCCCCGGTGGCGGACCGTGGCTGTACATGAGAAACAAAGCATGTACCTGCCAGGACAACCCAGATGAACTGATCACCGTTTCGGAGGCCGCTGCTGAGGCGGGGGTGTCGACCAAGACCATCCACCGACGCATCTGGTCCCGTGAACTCCCCACCACCGGATAGGAGCCCCGACCATCCGTATCCGTCGCAGGGATCTGCGGGCCTGACTCGACAAAGGCCACGTCCCCGCCGTCACCGATATAGGTGCGTCGTAATGGCCTCCCTTCGCCGTGTTGCTGACGCCAAGGGCAAGCTCTGGGAGGTCCGCTGGCGTGACGCCAGGACCGGCAAACAGCCCCGCCGCCGCTAGGCAACCCGCGGACTCGCGGACCGCGCCTTTGCCGAGGCTTTGCGGGTCGAAGGCTTGGATCCACTAACCCACAGCCGCGGCGTTCACGCGAAAGATCTACGCCGGAGTCTGGCGTCGACTCGAACGGCAGGTCAGCACCAAGATGGACCAAGTCATCGCTGACCAACTCGCCCCCTGAGGTCGGGCGTGGGGATGGGCAAGGACACGAAGGCACCAATGGCTTATGGCGATGGGATAGGCAGGAGTAGCATGAGAAGTTGTGGAGGGGTCCAGGGTCGCGGCACTTCGTTGACGGCAGCCACGCGGGGACTCCTCCGTTGGTGTGTGGCGGGCCGGTGAGTTCTTGCGTGGTGCGCCAAGGGAAGGCCACTGAGGAACATAGCGACTGAGGGCCGGGGCTGGATTCGGGCAGACTTGCTCGTGACGGGCAATACGGAAAACGAGGTTCAACGTAGCGTCGGACTGGCTCAGACGGTGGCTGTGACTCTTCTGCCACCACGGCGACGAGGATATCGCTGGTAGGGGTGAGTAGGTACCGCAAATGTGCCAGATCGAGAAAAGACTATCTTGACTTTGATTTCCGCCGAATTTAGCCTCCTCGAACGGACAGACGAGGAGGACATCCGGGGTTCGTGGTGCGGGCGCCTTCTACTGAGGAAAGGCCTCGTTTATGAAATCTCGAGAAGTCGGAGATCGTTCGAAGGCATTTCGCCTGTTCAGTGTCGTCGTTGCTTTGGCGACCATCTTGGCACTGGGTAGCGCCCCGTCCTCCGGGCAGGCGTCGGGTCCAACACCCCTAAAGATTGTTCTCATTGGAGACTCCTACTCAGCTGGCAATGGCGCCGGCGACTACGGCGGCCCGCAGGGTTGCTACCGGTCGAGCAGCAACTGGGCAGAACGCTATGTTGACACACTCCAGAACGCGGGATACGCGCCCACGCTGATTAACCGGGCGTGCAGCGGTGGTGTGGCTTCCAACATCACTAGCGACAGGCGGATCGAAGCTGAATATGTGAAGGCATTCGATATTCCTGTCCAAGGGCAGTGGCAAGCCACCGACCCTGGCCTGGAGTCCGAACTCGTGAATCTGGGGTTCTGTTCGTCGAAATACCCAGAAGAGGAGTACTTCACGTTTGACATTACGGACGCGCTCTACGACCCACTTACCAACACGACATTGGTCAACTTCAGCTGTGACCGGTGGCTCAAGCCTCAGATCGATGCGGTCGGCCGCGACACAGATCTTGTGCTGTTCACTATCGGTGGAAATGATGCGGGGTTCAGCAAAATCGTCGAGGACTGTTTCGCACTGTTCGCTCGAGACGAAGGCCAATGCATAGAACGAGTCGAATTCGCTGAGAACCTCGTAAACGGTGGAACACTGCGGGCCAGAGTACGAGGGATACTGGATGAAGTTCACACCAAAATGCGGGATGACGCGCGAATCGTGCTAGCCAGCTACCCCTATCTGGAGGCGGGGACAGGCTATAGCCTGGGCAGCTACGCAGCCGCAGACGAGGTAAGAGCATTGGGGGATTCTGGTGACACCGAGGGGCAGGGGGCCGTCGATGATTTCAACTCCTCCATCGGCTTCAGCCAGGCGGTGTTTGTGGGTGATATCAAGACTCACTTCATTGGGCATGAGCCTTTCGGGTCGCCGTTCGACCGCAACCCTGACCGCTGGATCTGGGAATTCGAGCGTGGCTTGCTGCCCGGTCAAAACATCTTTGAGAACTACCACCCGAACCCAACTGGTCATCAAGAGTGGGCGAATGTACTGGCTGGCTTTGGGGCGTTCGGTGCGGCGGGCTCGCCGCTCGGAGGGGATATAGATATTGTTTTCGTGATCGACACCACCGGGTCGATGTCCGACGACATCACTGCCGTGAAGGATTTCGCAGGAGAGTTTGTCGACCTGTTGACGGCGAGTGCGACGAGCTATAGGTTTGCTCTGGTCACGTATCGTGACCATCCTGAGCACACCGGAGATCCGTCGGATTACCCATCGCGAGTCGACCTGAATTTCACGGACGATCCGAATGCGATAGTCAATTCAATCAATGCCATTTCGGTAAACGGCGGCGGAGACTTCGCCGAGTCCGTGTACTCAGGTCTCATGGAAGGAATCGGTCTCTCCTGGCGACCTGGAGTGAAGAAAATGGTACTTCAGCTAGGCGATGCTCCACCGCACGACCCAGAGCCAGTCACTGGACTGATCGCGGACGATGTCGTAGCCGCTGCGTTCGCGGTCGACCCGGCGGAAGTCTACGTCCTCGACGTCTCGTCGGGCGGCACTCCTTCGCCCCTTCTCGTCGACATCGCGGATCGGACCGGAGGCGGGGTATTCTCCGCCACATCGCCATCGGAAGTGGCGGCTGCCCTCATCGATGCCGTTGAAGAGGCCCTCGCGAAGCCGTTCGCGTGGGCAGGAGGTCCCTATGTGACCACGGTCGGAACGCCGATAGTGCTGGATGGCTCTGGCTCTGTTGACCGCGATGGGATCGTCATCTCCTACGAATGGGACCTGGATGGGGATGGTGTTTTTGACACGTTCGCGTCAGAGCCGACCTACACCCACACCTATGGCGACGACTTCGACGGAATCATAGCGCTCCGCGTTACGGACGACTCCGGCCTCACGTCAATCGGAACGGCCCGTGCCCACGCCTCATCCGACGGTGACGAGGTCCCTCCAGAACAAGACAACTGCCCCGACGACCCCAACCACGGACAGTCCGATTTCGATGAGGACGGGATCGGCGACATCTGCGACCCCGATCCTGGTTTCGACGTCGATCCCGATGAGGGCTCATCGACTGAGGTCTTCTTCCCAACCGATGCGTATGTCTGGAGTGCCAAGCCTAACCTCAACTACGACGACGAACTCGAGTTGGCTGTTAGTTCGCGACCGCAAGGAGGCGGAAGCGAAACCCAAGCCCTTCTGCAGTTTGATCTCAGTAGCTTGCCGATAAACGCAACCGTCGAATCGGCGGAGCTATCACTCCACACGCTCGCCGACGTGGACGACGGCCTTGAGACGGATGTCTGGACAATCACCGGCTTGTGGGATCCCGAAACGGTGACATGGAATGCTAGGCCCTCCCTTGGAGGCGAGATAACGACTGTCGACTTGATTGCCGACGCTGAGGCCACCATCGATATGACGAGCGTGGTTCAAGGCTGGATCAACGATCCAGGCTCCAACAACGGCATTGCGCTGCTTCCATCCACTTCCGTGACGCATGAGACCTTGATTGGAGCTGAGGAGAACGACGACATTATCTGCGTGCCACCCGAAGATGGCTCCCACATTTGCGTGCTCGTGCCACGTGGTGATCCTGCAGTCGTTTCAACACTTAAGATCGTATACAGCAGTTCGGGATGACGCATCGATTCGTCGACCAGTACACGTAAGTCGTTGCTCACCATGACTCGGACGCACGCGATCAGAGATGGGCTCGCAAACTCGGTCCCCTTGCTGTTTGAATATAGATAGGACGCGGTTCGTCCCGATGAATCGGAATGACAGTCACGACTCGACCCGGCGATCGCGGCTATGCAGGCGAGCCGTTCACGGGGCTATCTCGATCGCAGCCATGGTCGTCCTCGCGTCCTGCGGAGAAGGTCAACCGGCTCAAGTGGGCCAATCTACTCCTACCACTACGACGGGATCGGCGGCACGGGCAACATCGGTCACGGCTTCTGATGTGACTTCGACGTCGGAGACCGCTCCTCTTATCGCAGAGGCGGCAGTGGCGTGCGCCGAGGCCGGACCCCTCGCCGAAACGTTCCTGGACCTCGTCCAATGGGAAGCAGGAGACTGGCGACTTATTGCAGGGGAGAGCGTCGGCGGGGATGAAGCAGTCGATCTACTCGACCATCTCAGCGAAGACATCACGGTGATAGAAGAGGATCTGGCCAGCATGACTCCCGTAAGCCCACAGGTCGTCGCAATGGTCAGCGAATCTCGCGCCCTGGTGCAAGCCTTGCTTGAAACGCTAGAGCTGCTGCGAAACCAATACGCGAATGGAGCGTCCATTCCTTTAGACGACGACCAAGTCGCGGAGTCGGTCCTTCGAGCCACCGTTATGTTTGAAGACATGGCGCTGACGCTCATCGAATGGCTAGACGCCAACTGCCCTGAACTTAGTCAGCACGTGTCACAGGGAATAGACGAGGTGAGTGAATGAGCTGGTTTCTGATGTTATCCGAAGTCCAGTCACGTGGTGGTTGAAGTCATGAATCGTGCTTTGGAGCCGTGGCCCTCATGGGCGAGTCGCTGGTACGGGATCGTGGTTCGTGTTGTCGTGGCCCTAGTAGGGGGCTTAGCGGGTGCATCCATGGTGGTGGTCGCCTTCTTTAGCGCGTACTATTCAGATCAATTCGAGCCGGACTGGGGTGGTGAGACGGCCATGATCTTGGTCTACGGCGTGGCGATCTTGGCGGGTTCGACTTGGCTGGCTCTGCGCCCTTCACGAGTATCGTTGCTAGCGCTTGCTGCGGCTATCACGGCAGCTGTCGTCAACATCGCATGATCCTGTCTACTCTGAGTGAAGAGAGTCGAATTCTACGGAGACCCCGCTCAACATAAGGCTCAGCGTGCTCCTGGCCAGCGGATCTTCTAGCGTCCGGCGGCTGGGACTCCATTTCTCCACCGATGCACTCCGAGTAGTTTCTCTTAGCTGTGCATCCCCAATCCGACCTCAGGTTTTTCGGCGGGATTCCGCATCGTGACACCTAACAACCAGGTCGCACGGTTAAGTCTCGTGAGTGTCGGGAGAGAAGACTCTGCGACCCAGAAATGGGTTGAGACCCACCGGTTGGTGTTAGAACCATGTGGGCCCCCCAAATGTTGTGAGCAGACGATAGCCGGGCGAGGTGACAGCTGTATCCGGAGTTCCCTTTCACCAATGCCAGGAAACGCACTGTGGCGTTCATAGGGTTCTACCTATGTTTGTCGAACTCCGCCCGGGAACAACTCCGGAAGAGGCTTGGCAAATTCTGAATAGCCTCTCGATGGGAGCGCAGAACGTTTTGGCGGGGATCGGCCCTGATCAGAACCGAGCCCGCTACCTCGACTGGGTCGAGCAGGCTGAGGGTCAACTGCGGAACGTATTCGCAGATCCGCGTGTATGGGAAGGGCTCTATTCCGACATCCATTGGCAGATCCGCAGAATGGGTAATGAGGAGCCTCGCCCACTTCCTCTGATGAAGCTCGAGCTCGGTCGACAGGAAGAACGGTTTGAACGCTTGCAGGTCGGGATGCACGAGATTCGCAACTGGGTGGGCCGGTCTAGCAGCCAATGTGTCGTGATCGACACCAACGTGTTGCTTCATTATGTCCCTCCCGATCAGATCGACTGGTCCGAGGTCGTCGGCTCCGACGAGGACGTTCGGTTGATCGTCCCCCTGCGAGTGGTGAACGAGCTCGACGATAAGAAATACGCCCGGGACAACAAGATCTCCAAGCGGGCTCGGTCTGTCCTCAGTCAGGTAGGGAACGCCCTACTGGCCAGCGACAGTGCGCCAGCCGAAATCACCGATGGTGTTTCTCTAGAAGTCGCCCCAATCTCCGAACCGAGAGAGCGCCCCCTAGATGCCGACTCGGAAATCCTCGCCTGCTGTCTCACTCTGGCCCCCTACGCCCCGGGGCTTCTTTTGGCTACTGGCGACACAGCCATGCGTATTCGTGCCCAGCAACTGGGCATCGATACCAAGACGCTCCCCGATACCTATCTGCGATCGAACCCCACTTCCTCGTGAACCCGATCTATAGCGGAGACCAGTCCAGGTCGTATACACATTCAAGGCGAAGACCAGCAAAGGCGACAGGCCGTCGTTCAGCCGCCTCGTGTGGCCGTGAGTGCTACTAGCCGACGTTGAAGCCGAAGGTCACTGCTGCGACAAGCCCAGAGAGGATCAGCGCTGTCAGGCCTCGAGTAAACCAGGCATGAGCATTGAGGAGCTCAGTCAGCTTGTGGTCGGCCGTCCACCGCGCCATGAAACGACCCCTCTCCTCGGCTTCCACGACGGCAACACCAAGGCCGAGCTGTTTCCCCTTCAGATCGGATAGGCGAGGTGTGCTGTAAATGCCGACCCGGTCGATCTGAGAAGCTTCCAGCGCCGCAATCGACAGCAACACCACCGAAGCGAATGGTAAAGCAGTCAAAGCCTTGCCTACCAGCGAGGAAGACGAGAACTGGAGCGGAATGAGTGCCAAACCAAGCACGACGAGAGCAAGAGAGGTTTGGAGCAATCGTGAGGCCTTGGCTTCACCAACAGAGACAGCTAGTGCCGCAGCGTCATGGGCACGACGTGCCAAATCGACGGAACCTTCCCATTCAGCCGCCACACGGATTTCGGCTGGGGGTAACCATTCGGGTGCTTCGATGCCGTCTCGAGGATGGGCTTTGTTGGAGGGACGGAAGTCGTTGACAAATCGACGCCATGGACCCGGCCAGCTTCCAGTCGAAAGCGGCGGATCTCCCGCAACAAGCCGAGCAAATAAGGGCGCCAATACTGTCTCCGCTGCCGGCAGGAACAGCCAGTTTCCTTGTGGGTTCACTTCGAGAAACACCGGACCGTCTCTTGTTTCCAGCCAGTCCTGAACGCTGGAAGTGAGTCCAAGGGCAACTGTCAAAGCGACGGCATGTGCCACGACAGCAACCGGCGAGTCCACTAATGAAAAGCTGTGGCCGTCGGGTTCTTCGGCTCTCCAGTCGAGGACAGAACCCCTAGGCCGTTGCCACACCCGTGCTTCCCGGCCAACCACTACAACACGAAGGTCAGCGGAAGCAGCGATGCGCTCTTGGATCAGGCTCGGATTGTTCTCAACCAAGTGCAACTCGGACGATTCGACCGAGGAAGTGAACGGGGCAATACCCACGCCAGGAGACAACGCCTTTGTGACGACGGGATGAGTGTTGGAGAAGGTTTGGGCCGACTCGAGACGGTTTGTTACGACTGTCGACGGAGTGGGGATCCCGAGCGATCGTGCGACGGCCAGTTGATAGAGCTTGCGTTCAGACCTGGAAACTACATCGGGATGATCGAGCCAATGGACACCGACCGCATCTAGCGCTCCGATCAACACCTGGAGGTTCTCGTCAACCACCAACTGCGCCTCTTCGTCATCCAAGTCACTAGTAGGCGTGGAGCCGGGTCTTCTCCACCACACAGTCGTGGAGGAAGACACCCGCACCGGATCTTGGCCCGGGAACCAGAGTTCGATGCCGTCGTTAGCTACGTCGATCTCGATCTTTCGCAGAACTCCGAGATTGAGGTAGGCGGTCCGGAGAGGAGACAGATGAGACGCCACCGTCTGGCAGTGGGCATCCTCCTCGGAGGCTACGAAAACGACGTCAAGGTCGACAGTCGGGTTACTTGGCGGACTCGCCACGCTGTTTGGTTTCAGTTCCAGACTCGCCCCGAACCTTAGTTACGGTCTCGGCCTCCGAACTTTCGGATCTGGCTCGGGTTTCTAGGCCGTCGACGCCGGGTTGTGCAGACTCGCCTCGAGTGAATGTCTCTGTATCGCCCACCGTCATCTCAATCTTCTGTCGATCCCAGGCCGCACCCAGCAAGGTTTTCCGTTCCATTGGTCCTCCTTCTTCCAACAAGTTGGGTGACTCTGATTTGTTCCTGGGATGGAAGGTAGACGACAGCAGGGACAGATACCAGCATCCGAGCGTCGCCCGTGAGGATCCCAAGACGGTGAGTCTTCGCCGTTCAGGCGAAGGGCCGGGCTTAAGGACACCGATTTCAGATTTCTGCCGACTGTCGGAACAACCGTGGGCTAATGGCAGAAGGCCGTTCCTCCGCAAGCTACTGAACAGAATGCCGCGCCCCCGAATGGCTGTCGATGGGTCACCAAGAACGATAAGAATTCCTGGACGCACCACGGCTGTTGAGATTTGCGACCTTCTGACGCCGGAGCGAACCCTCGTACGCGTCAAGCGTCACTTCAGCTCAAGTAATCTCAGCCATCTATTTGCCCAGGGTGCTGTTTCCGCCGAACTTCTCCAGATGAATAGTGAGTTCCGGCAGCGAGCCCATGAACGGGTTGTTGAGTTCGCCGACGGGATTGCAGGTTTCGACTTCTTCGATACAGAGACCTTCATAAACATGCGGAAACCTGCTGGGTTGCCGTCATGGCGCGGTGGGCAGGCCGAAACCCTGAAGACGCATTCCCCTTCTTCACCAAGGTCAACCTGAGAAACGTGGTAGACCGACTCCGAAGTCGAGGCTTCGGAGTCGGTCTATAGCCCATTGACACGGCCCTCTAGGGTGTTGTTCGGTCCCAATATCGAATATCACAGACATCGACCAACCACCTATTTGTGAACAAGCGATATCGGCACGTGCGGTGCCTCAAGTGCCAGGTCGTGGCTCAGCCTCCGGGAGGCGTTTTGATGTATTCGGTGAAGGAGAACGGGATTGGCTCGCTGAGCTTTTCACGATCCTCGCCGAGCGGTGTCAACCAGCCGGCGATCGGTGTGCCCGCCGTAGCGAGAACGGCCGTTGGTGGATAACCGTCGGCTTCGCCATACACCTCCAACACGTTCAATCCGAGCTCGCTTTCGACCTGTATTTGGGATACACCGGGTTGGGTGCGAAGGACAATGACGCCACCGTCACCGACCACGAATGCCTGCGAATAGACCAACTCGCCGGGGGTCGTGCACCAATCCTCATCGGTGACGGGGCGAACCCCCGTGCAGGCCAATGTAGGCTTATCCGGCTCATTCAGGTGCCAACCAACTAAGACCCACGGTGACTCCCCTGCAGTTCCCCAGGCGAGCGGCTCCTCGCCTTCCTTGACGAGTTCCTCCACTGGCCCGTCTTCCACGACGGCGCCATCAGAATCATTGTTGACCTGCCCGAGGATGACTTCGGAAATCGATAGGAGGGTGCCGCCCACTTGGTTGACCCGGATAATCACCGGCTCGGATATGGGGACGTCAATCGTCAACGGTGGTCTGCTCGCTCCGGCCGTACCCCACAGGGTTGCCGCGTCGGGAATAGACCCGTCGGGATAGCGGGCTGAGTCGACGGGCGAACCGTCGAGGTTGAGCACATCGGCTCCGATGAATTGACCGGAAATGCTCTCAATGACGCCTCTTACGGCGCCGTCACTAATGCCGAGGGCCGATAGGTCGACGCCGTCCGTCGTGG
>Ga0299913_10004634_pt1 | contig 11576 bp, 13 predicted proteins | sample RVTome_9_FD_201360 | JGI IMG/M metagenome (GOLD analysis project Ga0299913, IMG submission 201360) | Soil microbial communities from uranium-contaminated site in the Upper Colorado River Basin, Wyoming, United States - RVT155D38 (version 2) ... | reverse complement strand
CCTTCGGCACGGCTCCACTCCGACCGTTGAGTTGTGGTCCGTAATCGTCAGTCCTCGAGCGCCAGCATCTCATCCAGGTATCTGGCTGCCAGCTCCTCGGCCGGCTCGTCCGTACCGGTGACTGTCAGCTCGTCGAGCAACTCTTTGAGGATCGTTCCGACCTCGAGCGTGGTGGTCCCGGGTGGGATCTGTCGCTCGATCGTTTGGAACTCCTCCTTGATCTCTTCGGTGAAGTAGGCGAGCCGCTCCGCCAACTCTTCGGACTCCATGAGGTTGTATGACCTGATCGGTGAGGAAAGGAGCTCGGTGAATCTCGGGATCACCTGCTCAGGCTCACTCATGTACCTCAAGACCAGTCCAGCCTCGCACTTGTTCTCCGTGTCGCTGGCGACGGAGAGGCCGCGGGGGACGGCCATGCTCTCGCCGCCCTCGTTGACCGGAAGTGGGAACGTGCCGTAGTCGACCCCATATTCGAATCCCGCCTCCTGGAAGCTGATGCCTCCGTTGGAGCCCTCGTCGAGAAGTGGAAGGTCGTCGCGGATGAAGGCACCTTGCGACTCGTCCTGATCGCCGATCATGAATGTCGGGTTGACCAGACCTTCCTCGAACAGCTCGTCGAGCCACTCGATCATCTCGATTCCCTGAGGTGTCGTCAGGTCAGGAATGTTCCCTTGCTCGCCGATGAATGGCACCCCGAAACCGTATGACCAATAGAACATGCGGTCCGGGCTCGTCCCGCCCGTCCCGAAGTACTCGGACAAACCAGGGATGGTATCGCGCAGGACGATGGCGGCATCTGTGATGTCGTGCCAGGTCTCGAGAGGCACCTCGATGCCCGCTTCCTCGAGCATGTCGATGTTGTAGTAGATCATGTCGTTCCCGCCCTTGTTGGCCATGTGGTAGATCTGACCGTCGAAGGTGCCATCGTCCCAGGTGACCGGGAACACGTCGGCGAACAACTCGGGATCTTCCTCTTCCCATTGGGCGACGATGTCGTCGATGGGTTGAATGACGCCGCCCTCGATGAATGCAGGCGCGATGTTGGTGTCGATCTCGATGATGTCGGGAAGTGGCTCGCCGGCTTGCTGCATCTGGAGGGTGAGGGGCAGGATGTCGTCGCCGCGAATGTCGAAGCTCACGGTGATGTTGTGCTCCTCCACCAACGACGCGAACGCATCAGGTGGAATGGTCTCCCCGTTGAACCAGAAAGTGACCTCAGTCGGCTCGGCATCCGGTCCTCCGCACGCCAGGGCCTCGCCACCGTCAGCGGCCGTGGTCGGCGTATCACCATCGGCAGTCGTGGTGTCCGTGGTGTCATCACCGGCACACGCCGCCGCAATCAGTGCGAGAGCCGCCAACAATGCGACCAGGGATCTTCCGAGTGGACGAGTGCGGGTCTTCGTGAGTTTCCTCGCTCTCAATTTCTCCTCCTTTTACGGTTCGCCTCCGGACGGCGAATGGTGAGTCGCTGGATGGAATTACGAAGCCGCCAGCATCTCTGTAGGCAACAGTATACAAAATGGACCGCGTCGGTGAGGTCCAGGATGACATTTCGGGACTCGCGTGCCACAAACCCACGGCGACCCCGCTATTTCAGCGAACCCGACGTCAGACCGCTCACGATGTACCTCTCGATGCGGAGGTAGACGAAGATGAAAGGCAGGAGCGTCAGGATGGCGAAGGCCGCCTGCCCCGGGTTGTTGGCCAACCCGGTACCCGTGGTGATCAAGAAGAGCTCGTAGGGCAAGGTTCTCGCGTCCGGGCTCCGCGTCAACGCGAGCACCAGATCGAACTCGTTCCAAGCCTCCCGGAAGGCGAGGACTCCGATGGTGAACAGAGCGGGGACCGAGAGAGGCAGCACTATGTAGCGAATCCGCTGGAAGAAGGTGGTGCCGTCTACGTTGCCGGCCTCCTCTATGTCGCGGGGTATCTGCTGGATGAATCCAACCAAGAGCCATATCGCAAGAGGCAAGATCGTCCCCGCGAATACGACGACGAGTGTGAGTCGATTGTCGAGTGCGCCGACAGCGACGGCGAGACGATAGAGGGGGACCATCAGACCGAGTCCCGGTATGAGGCGGGGAAGAAACGTGAAGAGGAGCAGCAGGTGGCGACCTTTGAACCTGAACCTGGCGAAGGCGTATGCCGCCGGTACCGCGATCAGGAGCGTTAACAAGGAGGTTCCAATTCCCACGACCAAGCTGTTCACAAATGCTTCCCGGAAGCCGGGCCGGGTAATGACGTCCCGATAGGCGGCGAGCGTCGGATCCTGGGGGATGAGTTGGGGATCGGCGAAGACGGCACCCCTCGTCTTGAGAGAGATGGAGAGGGTTATCAGGATTGGACCAATCGTCCACACCGCCAGCAGCGCCAACGGAATCCAGACCCACACCTTCTTGAGCAGTCGGACCATTGCCTTCAGCACCTGGTTGATCTGACGGTCCTTCTGCTGGTTGACAGTATGTGTCTGAGTGGCCATCAGTTTCCGATGTCCCATCGGCGTCCGAGTGCCACGTAGATCAGGGTGAGAAGGGCGTTCAGGACGAGCACGACGACCACGATGGCGAGAGCCGGATACGTGTCGAAGTTGCGAAACGCCGTTTCGTACAGCACGACCGGCAACGTCTGGGTTGCATCCAGGGGGCCGCCTCCGGTCAGGGCGAGGACCACGCCGAGCGCGGTCAGAGTGGAGTAGCTGAACCAGACCGTGGCGAGGACCAGCTGCGGGGTCACCAGAGGTATGGATACCCTCCAAGCCCGGGTCCAGCCGGAGGCGCCATCCACGTCAGCAGCATCCAATAGGTCCGGGTTGATCGTCTGCAGGCCACCGAGGATCAGCAGAATGGCGAGCGGAAGGTCGGTCCACACCTGGGCCACGATCACCGCGACCATCGCCAACGTCGGGCTCACGAACCATGCCGGCCCATCGATGCCGACGAGACCCAGTGCCTTGTTGACCCAGCCGAAGTCCTCGTTGAACAGCAGCCGGAACATGACTGCTGCCGCCACACCGGAGACCACATAAGGCAGGATCGTTAGTCCCCGCAGGAAACGAAGACCACCGATCGCCTTGTTGAGCGCGAAGGCGAAGGCCAGAGCGAGCGACATCCCGAGGATTAGACACCCAGTCACGAACACAACGGTTCGGTTCATGGACCACAAGAAGTCCGGATCGGTGAAGAGATCGCCATAGTGCTGCAATCCGACGAACTCCGGCTCCCCTCCGATCGTCTCCGTCGCAAACAGACTTCCCCATGTGGCGTATAGCGCCGGGAACGCAAGGAGCGCCAGCACCATCAGGACGGCCGGTGTCGCCAGCAGGTAGGGAGTAAGCCAGTGCTGGCCGATCAGGCTGTTCCGGTCTTCGTCTGGTGACCGACGCCACCCTTTCCTCCGCTTGACCCGGCTTGGGCGGTGCGTATCCGGTACGCCCTCTGCCATCTCCTGGTGGACGGTCTCAGTCATCTCTTCCAGAGGACGTGCTCACGAGTTCGCTGCGACTGTACGCGCGCCCTCGAAAGTAAGGGTTGGTCTTCGAACGCGCCCGGTTTCGGGCCTGCGCGGCAACCTGACTCAGGTGAGGTCGTCACGAGCTTTCCGCCATGCAGCGATGGCCGCTTCGGCCATCTTCTCATCCGTTCCCTGCTTTCCGCCGGCGATGCCGATGGCGCCGACAATTTCTCCGTCGGCTTCGAGCAGGACACCCCCTCCAGAGATGTATATCTCACCCGGGAACATACCGATGAGTCCGTGATACCTGGTCGGCTTGGTGTCGAGAAGGTCCAAGGCTTCGTGAGTGTTCTGACCCAATGTGATCGCCGCCATCGCCTTGCCTTTTGCCATCCGGTCTCGATTGTGCAGCGCTCCATCGAGTTGGTCGAGTGAGACCAGCCGGCCTGACGCATCGACGACGGCGATGGCGGCCTTCTGTCCGAGCTCCATCGCCTTCGCGGCAGCGGTGTCGATCAGGACTCGTGCTTCCTTGCGGGTCAGGGTCATCTCACGCTCCTCCAGAACGTCCTAGGGCCTTTCAGGAGAGGCGATATAAGCATACCGATGTATACACGGCCAACAGACGGCTCTCCCGAGTGATCGCACGGCTCGAGCCCGATCATGAAGACCACGAGGGGCTCTCGTCGAGGGAGCGGATGGCTGCAATTGCCGCTCGGTGGGCGAAAGTCATTCCGATGCCCAGAGTGCTGCCCGGCGCTGGGTAGTCATCTCCGGTCCAGGATGCTGCAGCATTCCCAGCTGCGTACCAGCCACGCCGCGGATGGCCGTCGTGTTCCATGACCTGAGCCTCGGTAGTGGTGATCGGACCACCCTTCGAGCCGATCGTGCCGCTCGTGATCGGTACCGCATAGAAAGGGGCCTGCTCGATCGTCCCCAGATTTGGGCTGGTCTCCAGCCTGGGATCTCCGTAGTAACGGTCGTAGAGACTCTCCCCCCTCCCGAAGTCCGAATCGCGCCCTGAACGGCACAAGGAGTTCCAACGGTCCACTGTCGCCGTTAGCGCGCCCGGATCGATCCTGATGCGCGACGCCAGATCCCCGATGGTGTTGTCTGTCTTCACGTGGGCGGGCAGAGGTCCCGTGCTCTCGAGGCCCGGGAAGGGGTACTTCTCACGGAACTGTTGGTCGAACACGAGCCAAGCCTCCCTGTTGGGAAACTCACCGCCTCGTCGCTGAAGCATGGCTTGGACGAATTCGTGGTAGGGACACGCCTCGTCTACGAACCGCATACCCGATCGGTTCACCGCGATCTGGTGCGGGACACCGCGTTCACGAACCAGAGCGCGTGGATAGGGGTTGCCGTCCACAGTCTCGTCGGGGAGTTGGACCATTGGCATCCACCATCCTTGGGACAGATTGTCGACTGCGATACCTTGCTCCTGTGCCAGCTGCAATGCGATTCCGGTGTTCGTCGGGATCGAGGCGCTGACTCCGAGGGCGGGCGACAGAAGGGCAGAGCGGAGTTCGGGGTTGGCATCGAAGCCACCGCTGGCGAGGATCAGGGCGCCGGCGACGACGGCGGTGTCCAGATGTCTACTCCCGACTCGTGCGCGAATTGGCTCACTACCAGGCCCGTGCTCCACATCGAGCAGTGCGACGTCTTTGACCAGCTTCGCCCCCGCCCGGACTGCTCCGTCGACGAGCGAGGCAACCAGACTCGCTCCGTTGGTGAGGATGCGGTTCTCGCGGCGTCTCTCGATCAGTTCCCAATCGAATTCAGCGGGGAATCGCCATGTCTCCCACTCCGAATGAGTGATCGGCAGGTAGCCCGGCGGAAGGAAGATGTCCGATGCCTCTGGCACCAGCTCGCCAAGACCGATCGGTGCGGCGTCGTAAGCCCGTCCTCCAGAGGTCCAGCCGGGTAGTTGAGCGTGGTAGTCCGGATATCTCGGGCATGGGATGAACCGATGACGACTGTGGGTCTCGACGAACCTCGCCATCCGTCGCGCTCCCGATACGAAGGCCTCGATCATCGGTTGGGATTCGCTCCCGAAGCTGGCCGCCAAGTATTCGCTCGCCGCGGCGTGACTGTCTTCCGAGCCCTCGCCCGGTGGGATCCACACTCTTCCCCCGCTGAGGGCGGAAGTCCCCCCAAACCGGCCGGCCGACTCGACGAGGAGAACTGTCCGACCCGAGATCGCGGCAGTCAGAGCTGCCGTCAGCCCGGCGGCGCCGCTCCCTACCACCAGCACATCCACCTCTAGTGGAAAGCCAGGGGCCTCGCTGTTACTCATCGGGTTGTGCCGGACCAGCCAGAGATGCAGCGGCTTAGTCGGAGTCGCCCATCACCTGGCACCAGGAGCTCTCAGGTTCAGAACCACCAGGCGAGGGTCCGTCATGTCCTGCACCGCGTACTTGGGTCCTTCGACCCCGTGTCCGCTCTCCTTGACTCCTCCATACGGCATCATGTCGGCGTGGTAACTGGAAGTGTCGTTGATCATCACCCCTCCTGCCTCCAGGCGACGAACCGCGTCGAAGGCGCGGTCCAGATCCTGGGTGAAGAATCCCACTTGGAGCCCATACGGTCCCGAGTTGACCTGCGCGATGGCATCGTCGGACGAGGAAACCGGGATCAGCGACACCACAGGTGCGAAGGCCTCCTCTTTCACCAGTTGTGAGTTCTCCTTGGGGGAGATGACAAGAGTCGGTTGCAGTAGGTGACCTTGCAGCGCGCCCCCCACCACCGTGGTGCCTTCCCCTTGTGCGGCCTTCACCCAGGCATGGGCGCGCGCGGCGGCCTCAGTCGAGATTAGTGGCCCCACATCTGAATCCGGGCTCCTCGGATCACCAGCTTTCATCGATGCGACCTCGCTTGCCAGGATCTCGCCGAGCTCACCAGAGATCTGATGGTCGGCGAGGATCCGCTGCACGCTGGTGCAGACCTGACCAGCCTTTCGATAGCCCGCGTGGCTGATTAAATCGGTGACCAGATCGAGGTCGGCGTCGGCGGCGACGATGGAAACGCTGTTCGATCCGAGTTCGAGGTGGGTGCGGGCCAGGCCCGAATTCTGCCGGATGGTCCTGCCCACCGCCGTCGACCCGGTGAAGCTGACGAAGCGAACGCCAGGGTTGGTGACCAAGGCCGTGCCCGTCCTGATGCCGGGCCCGGAGACCAGGGAGATATACCCGGGTGGCAGACCTGCATCGGCGAGGGCAAGGGTGAGCGCCATGGCCGACAAGGGGGTCGCTCCCGCCGGCTTGAGAACCACGCTGTTACCGGCCGCGATTGCCGGGCCGATCTTGTGAGCGACCGTGCTCAGTGGAGCGTTGAAAGGCGAGATGGCGGCCACCACGCCTACCGGGACTCTCGTTGTGAAGGCCAGCCGATTTTCACTGCCTCGTGAGGCGGCGACAGGCACCTCTTCGCCCGCAAGGCGAATCGCCTCCCCTGCACTCAGCCTGAAGATGCCGACAGCTCGCCTCAACTCGCCAGAAGCATCAACCGGCGTGAATCCGGTCTCGGCGACATAGTTCTGTTCGATCTCGTCCGATCGCTCTTCGAGCAAGGCGGCTGCTCCGTTGAGTATCTCCTCGCGCTCTGCCGGCGGCAGGGGTCGCTTGGACGCCTCGACCGCCGACGCCACCGCGTTCTCGACGTGATTCTCCGTGGCCAACTTCAGTTCGGCCACCGGCTCGAGTGTGTACTTGTCGAGGACGGTGAAGCCCTCGTCGGAGTCGACCCACTCACCCCTGATGTAGATACCTGTCATATGGTCGGCGATCACAACTCGTTCTCCCCATCGGCAAGGCGTGAACCTAGCGCGCAGATGTATACGGAAGTCGAAGGCCGAGCCGAGACTAGCTCGGTTCGGATAGCTCGGTCATGCGCTTCGACAGCTCGCCGGTTGGCTTCAAGATGTAGACACCGCCACTCACACGATCAGTGGCGAAGATCGTGTGGTCGTCTGATACGAAGACATCGTTGATCTGGCTGGCGGCCTGTCCGGGAGGGCACTCGGGTATCCAGTGGGCGGCATCGACGGGCTGGTCGGGGTCGGTCAGGTCGTAGACGCGGAGCCCGGCATTGAAGTAGGTGACGAACACCAGCTGCTGGCTTCGATAGCTCTCCGGTCTGTTCTCGTGGAGACAGTGGGCGCCGAATCGGAGACCCCGATCGCAAAAGTCTCCATCAGGCACAGGGCAGATCGATCGGACGAATGGGTGCTCCTCGTCGCTGATGTCCACGACCCGCACCACATGACGATCGCCCTCGCAGCCGTCCGTGGTCGCCTCATCGGTCACGACCACCAGACCGCGGTCAGGGAGCGGCAAACAGGTATGGGTGTGCCCGCCCTCCTCCCAGTTGATCCGGGAGATTGTTGACGGCGAAGTGGGATCGCTGATGTCGACGATGACCATCCCGCTGTCCCACATCCCGACATATGCCCGCTCCCCGTGGACCATCGCGTGGTGGACGATGCGCTCCTCGTCGTCTGGCCAGTCCGGTGTCTCGCCCCCGTCGGTCCACATTCCGGGCAGCCACCACCGCCCTATCTCTTTTGGATGACCGGGGTCACTGACATCGACGATGAACCAGATTCGACCGTTGTACCCGGGTGGCGTTGCCGAGACATAGGCATGGTTCCCGCCTTCGTAGACGATTCGGTGGACACCTTCGCCGCCGGTATCGAAGAATCCAACCCGAATCGGGTCGACTGGGTCAGTGAGATCGTAGATCGCCATGCCGACCGGAGCCGGCCCGCCACTCCGGAACAACTCGTGGTTGACGAGAAGCAGCCCGTCCGCCACCTGAACCTTGTGTGTGTGCAATCCCGGCGGCGCATCCCACTGTCTGAGCACCTGAGGGCTGGTCAAGTCTGAGATGTCGAGGATCGAGGTGCCCTTGCCACTAGGGCCGAAGTGAGCCACGTAGAGAACGTCGCCTAGCGGCATCACCTGCATGCCGTCTCCATGCCCATTGAGGTCGGAGTGGCCGACCAGGGTGAAACCATCGATGTCTGCAGCATGCATGAGACCTCCGTACCCTTGGCCCGGGTCAGGTCCACTGTCTTCGGTTGTATACAATGGCTTACAATAGGCGTTCATTGAACCGCTTGCGGGTGATCGGACCGTGGAGACGAAGGATTCGGGGCCACGAGGCCTGCTGGCCACAGAGGCTGCGGTTGCTCGCTAGCGGAGTCCAGTGACAGAGACGTCATCTACCTTTCTACCCGGTCGCCTCGTCATCCTGGCGGTCGGTGCAGTCGCCGGCTTACTCAGTGGCCTGCTGGGGGTTGGCGGCGGCATTGTCTTGGTTCCGCTCCTCACCGGCTTCCTCGGGTTCGAACAGCATCGGGCGCATGCCCACTCATTGGCTGCGATCGTCTTGATCGCGATCTCAGGAGCGACCACGTTCACCTTGGCTGGGGAGATCGATGTGGTAGTCGGTCTCAGTCTTGGATTGGGAGGGGTCGTCGGTTCCAATGCTGGTGCTCATCTGATGAACCGCTTGTCCGCAGTTGCACTGAGAGGGGTCTTCGGTCTCATCATGATCGCAACCGGCGTCAGGATGGTGTGGGGCGACGGTTTGTCGGGCTCGGGTGGCGATCTCGAGACCCTCACAACCATCGGCGTAGCGGTCGGCATCGGCCTGGTGGCCGGGGTGGCATCGGGGGTGGCTGGCATCGGGGGCGGAGTCGTCATGGTGCCGGCGATGATCTATCTGCTCGGTCTCGAGCAGCATGTCGCAGAAGGCACCTCCCTCGTGGCGATCCTCTTCACAGCCGTGGCCGGCACCCGCGTCAACCTGCGCCATGGGCAGGTCGACCTTGGTGGGGCCGCCTTGATCGGGATTGGTGGTGTGATTTCGGCTTTCGTCGGAGCGCGATTCGCACTGGGGCTTTCGTCGGCGACCCTCGCTCGGGTGTTCGGTGTGTTGGTGGTGTTCGTGGGGCTTCGGATGGTCGTGAGGCTCGTTCTCGATGAGCGCATGACGTCGGGACGCCGTGATAGCGACGCACCCGCAGGGCCCGCAGATGGACGACAAGAACCGCGAGACATAGGAGAAGGAGAGAGGGATGGACATCTTTGACCTGCGAGCGGAGCAAGAGTTCCGAGCCGAGGAGAGAGTGGAGAAGATCCTCGGCCGTTATTCCGAGGGTGACGTCACCGTCGCTTGCTGGGAGCCTGGCCAACAGAGTTCGGATCACGCTCATCCCGAGGCCATCGAGATCTACTTATGTTTGGAGGGGGGTGGCAACATGAGGACCGACAGCCAGACCGTCGAGATCACTCCGGGGTCCTTTGTCGTGCATCCTCATGGTGAGTTCCACCAGTACACGAACGGTCCCACCAGAACGCTGCTGTTCCGGATTCGATACGGGCCAGATGTGCGCATGGTGCAGCGGGCGGAATAGTCCACCTCGCCGGATTCGAGTCACTCTTCTGGGCCGCGGATACCAGAAAGCCCAGGCAATGCTGGGCCTAGATGTCGACGACTCCGAAGACGAAATGTTCTGGACCCAGTTCCTCCGGTCTCTCAAAAACCGGGGTTTGGACGGGGTTCACCTGGCGATCTCTGACGCTCACACCGGCCTGAAAGAAGGCAATCGCACGGGTTTTCGAAGGCGCCTCATGGCAGCGATGCAAGGTGCTGGTGATTCATGGCTCGTTCCCAACCCGCGGCCAGTTGATCCGAGTGAAGAGCCGTCCACTCGAGAACCATTCGTGTCGCATGCCGAGGTAGTGCTCCGTCCAGGATGGTCCCATCGAGTCATATCCGGGCGCTGTATTCGCCGTAACGGGCGTGGAAGTGGGGAGGATGGTGGTCTCCGAAAAACATCAGGATGGTGATGCCGTAGAAAGAGCTGATTCGTGGCATGTGACCACGGTATCGGTTGGCGATGACATGTTGACGCAGCTCGGTTCACTTGAAGTGGATCGAGCGGACCCATCATCCCAACACGTCCTAATTTCGTTCCTCGCGCGGTTTGACGCAACTCGACAAGAGCCCTGGTCAGCTCCTGTTTCACCCTAAGTCAGAACTGGGTGGTGTGGGTGTGGCGAGAGCCTGTACATCGTCAACAGATGTTGACGATGACAGAGAGGAAGTATCCCTCTGGTCGTGGGCAGCGAGGCGAGCGCCCGCAAGCACGATGTACCGGACGAAGACATGCTCGACGAACTACGGCCTCACTGGCGAGCCTTCGAAACTGATTATCCAGGTGTCACGATGTTCATCGGACCTTCGCGCACGGGCGAACCGCTACAGATAGGCGTAGTCACAGACGAGGACGGATCTGCAGTAGTCCACGCGATGAGTGCTCGCGAGAAGTTCCTGAAAGGTTGGTGGATCGAATGAGCAAGTCGAGAGAGCGACGTGCCCTGGCTCTTGAGGAGTGGGCAGACAGTGTGGACCCCTCCGAGTTGAGGACCGCAGACACACAAGCGCCGCCGATCATTGCTGATTTGGTAGATCAGCGCAGTGAAGTTGATGATCAGATCACCGACGCTGTGATCTCAGCTCGTCAAGCCCATCGCAGCTGGTCTGAGATTGGAGCGATGCTGGGAGTGTCAAAGCAAGCCGCTCAGCGCAAGTACTCGTCCAAGGCAGCTAGAGGCCAGGCCTGAACTCGATCTTCTGACTCGGTCAATTGCGTTTGCCACGAATCGCCTTTGCCATTGAAGCTGGGTCGAACAGACCAACTTCGCACCGCACCTAGTTCGTTCTCGCGTTTTGCGTCCGTTGTGCTGCCCTCCGCCCGGTTTGACCCTCGTTTGACGCGAATCGTCCGCCCGCCCAAAATCCCCAATAATCACGGGCCTCTCCTCGCCAACCGCGCCTAATCCGCCGTCCCCGGATCAGACGTGTCTCGGCAGGCCGCAGGCTTGTCGTGAAAACGATCCGTCGTCCTGTTGGCACAGTGAGGGAGAAGGTGAGGACACCGCACAAGACCTGCTTCGATAGTGACTGCATTCCGCGGGTGGTTGGTGGACGGGATTCATCGCCTGCTGTCAATTCTGAATGAGGGGCGCTGTGGGCCTGGCTACTTTCGGCCGGTAGCGGTCTGGCTCTCTGTGAGTTGCCTGGTCCAGGGCCTTTTCGTCCATGACACAAACCTGTTT
>Ga0299913_10004633_pt1 | contig 11576 bp, 11 predicted proteins | sample RVTome_9_FD_201360 | JGI IMG/M metagenome (GOLD analysis project Ga0299913, IMG submission 201360) | Soil microbial communities from uranium-contaminated site in the Upper Colorado River Basin, Wyoming, United States - RVT155D38 (version 2) ... | reverse complement strand
CATCGATGACCGTGGCACCCGGTTGGACGTGGCCGCGCCCGATCAGCCCGGGTGACCCGGCGGCGGCGATGAGGATGTCCGCCTCCCGTGTGACCGAGGCCAGATCCTCGGTCCTCGAGTGAGCGACGGAGACGGTGGAGTCGGCGCCCTTCTCCGACAGGATCATCGCCAAGGGCCTGCCGACGAGGAACGAACGGCCCACGATCACGGCGCGCGCCCCGACGGTGCCGATGTCGTAGTGATCGAGGATCCGCATCACCCCGGTGGGCGTGCAAGGGCGTAGCCCGGGTTTGCCCAGCATGAGCTTGCCCAGATTGAACGGATGGAGCCCATCGACGTCTTTTGCCGGGTCGATCGCCTCTACCGTGGCCTCTCCGTCGAGGTGGCCCGGTAACGGGAGCTGCACCAGGATGCCGTCGACTCCCTCGTCCCGGTTCAATTCCTCGACGAGGGCGACCAGGTCCTCCTGACTCACGTCGGCCGATGGCTCGTGGTGGATCGACCTGATCCCGACCTGCTCGGCATCGCGCCTCTTCCCGCGGACGTAGGTCTGGGATGCGGGATCCTCACCAACCAGAACCGTTGCCAGACCGGGCTGATAATCGAGAAGGCCCACGGCTCCAGCGACCTCGTCCTTGACCGCCCGGGCGACCTCTTTGCCGTCGAGGATGCGTCCCATCAGTGCCGGAAGTGTCGTCGATGGGCGAAAACGAGTGCAATCCCGCGCTCGTTGGCGGCATCGATCACTTCCTGATCGTTCAACGAGCCGCCCGGCTCGACGATGGCGCCGACGCCGGCATCCGCCAGAGCGTCCACTCCGTCGCGGAACGGGAAGAAGGCGTCGGAGGCGGCCACGCCTCCCCGAGCCCTCGAACCGGCCCTGCTCACGGCCCTCTCGGCGGCACCAACCCTGGACTGATCTCCGGCCCCGACCCCCACAGCCTGGCCACCTTGCGCGATCACGATGGCGTTCGACTTGGTGTGCGCGGCGACCGACCAGGCAAAGCGAAGATCCTCGAGCTCTGATTTGGTCGGCTCTCGCTCACTCACCGTCTCCCATCCCCCCAACTCGACGCGGTCGCGCTCCTGGACCAGCATGCCCCCGTCGATCTGACGGTGGTCCAGGTCGTGCATAGACGGCGGTTTTGCCGTCAGGACCCGCACGTTCTTCTTGCCGGCGAGAGCGTCGAGAGCATCCTCGGAGAGCGATCTCGCCACCACGACCTCCACGAAACGCTCCGCGATCGCGGATGCTGTAGCCATGTCGAGCTCTCCGTTGATGGCTATCACCCCACCGAAGGCGGCCAGGGAATCGCCCTCCCAGGCTCGTTCGAAGGCCTGCGCGATCGACCCGCCGCGTGCGGCACCGGCGGCGTTGGTGTGCTTGACCACTACCACCGACCCTTCGCCGAGGTCGGTGGCGAGTCGCCACGCCGCGTCGGTGTCGGCGTAGTTGTTGAAAGACATCTCCTTGCCCTGATGCTGGGTGGCCCCTGCCCACCACGGCGTCGGGACGCCCTCCACGAGGTAGACCGCGGCCTGTTGGTGGGGGTTCTCCCCATAACGCAGAGCTCCCGCGTGGCGCAGGGGTATCACCCTGTCGTCGCCGATCCAGCCGACGATGGCTGCGTCGTAGCTGGCGGTGTGGAGGAAGGCCTCCGCGGCCAGCCGTCGCCGCAGCTCGTCGTCGAGGCCACCCGATTCCAGTGCTTCGGCGACCTCGCCGTACTGCGATGGCGACACGACGACACCCACGAACTGATGGTTCTTGGCCGCTGCGCGCACCATCGCCGGGCCGCCGATGTCGATCTTCTCGATGATCTCGCTCTCGCTCGCCGACTCGTCGGCAACCGTCTCCCGGAATGGGTAGAGGTTGCAGACCACCAGCTCGAAGCGATCGATGTCATTGGCCGCGAGCTCGGCGTCATCGGCGTCGCCGCGTGCCAGGATGCCACCGTGGATCTTCGGGTGCAGGGTCTTCACCCGTCCCCCGAGGAGCTCGGGTGCGCCGGTGACCTCGTCGACGGTCACCACCGCGAGACCCGCTTCGCGGAGGGCCGCCGCAGTACCGCCCGAGGAAACGATCTCGTACCCCGACTCGATGAGACGGGTCACGAAGGGAATCAGCCCGGTCTTGTCGTACACGCTTACCAAAGCCCGCTTCAGCGCCATCTGACTCTCCTCCCCTCGACGACCAGCCGGCCCTCCACGAACGCCTCCACCACCCGCGGGTATACACGGTGCTCTTGAACCCGAATCCGGGCGTGCAGCGTTGCGACATCGTCGCCCGGCTCGACCGGAACCGGGACCTGGGTGATTATGGGCCCATGGTCGACCTGCTCGTCGACGAAGTGGACCGTCACGCCAGTCGTGGTCACTCCGTGCTCCAGGGCGTTCTGAACCGCGTGCGCGCCCGGGAAAGCGGGGAGCAGCGACGGGTGGACATTGATGACCCGCCGCGGGAAGCGATCGACGAAAGCCGGCGACAGGATCCTCATGAAGCCGGCCAGGACCACTCCTTTGGCGCCACTCGCCTCGACGCGGTCCGCCACCGTCGCCGAGAACGCCTCGCGATCGGGATGATCCGACCAGGGGACGATCGCCGTCGGGATGTCCGATGCCCCGGCCCGGTCGACGGCGCCGGCATCGCTCCGATCAGACAGCACAAGGGCGATCCTGGGCCGGATGAAGGGAGTGTCGATCAGTGCCTGCAGGTTGGTACCCGACCCCGATGCGAGTACTGCGATGTCGATAGAGGTCCTCCGGACGATGGCGCGGCGGCAGTGTAGATCGAAGCGGGTCTTCGAGAGCTAGACCTCTACCATCGTGCTCGCATGACAACTGTCGCCCAGATCGCCGCCCGGGATTGGGAGAACTGGGTGCGCGAGCACGACGCCACCATCCTCGACGTCAGAGAGCCCGATGAGTGGGAGCAAGGGATCCTCCCCGACTCGATGCTCATCAGCCAGGGTGAGATCGTGGAGCGCATCGAGGAAGTGCCCAAGGACAAACCGGTTCTCTGCGTGTGCCGTTCCGGTGGGCGTAGCGCCAATGTCGCCGTCTTCCTTGTCTTCAACGGTTACGAAGCGGCCAACCTCTCCGGGGGGATGAAGGCACTGGGGCTGCAGGATTGACCCTTTCGATCGAGACCATCAGGACCAAGGGTCTGGGTGACTCCACATACGTCCTCTTCCACGAGGGCGTTGCCATCATCGTCGACCCACAGCGAGACATCGACCGGTTCGAGGAGGCGCTCGACACCACCGGCGCCGAGCTGCGCATGGTCATCGAGACCCACATCCACAACGACTACATCTCCGGTGGCCTCGACCTGTCCAGAAAGACGGGCGCAGAGCTGCTCATGCCGGCCGGCGCGGCTCCGGTATTCAGACATCGACCCGCCTTCCACAACGAAGATATCGATCTCGGAGCCTTGACCGTGCGGCCCCTTCACACCCCCGGCCACACACCCGAGCACACGTCCTACGTCGTCGTCGTGGACGGAAGGTCGGAAGCGGTCTTCTCCGGGGGAAGCCTGCTCGTCGGCTCGGCCGGGCGCACCGACCTGCTTGGAGAGGAGAGAGCGGAGTCCCTGGCGAGGCTCCAGTACGGCTCGGTCAACCGGCTCGCAGAGCTCGCCGACCCCGTCGGTCTGTACCCGACGCATGGCGCCGGCAGCTTCTGCACCACGAGGCGAGCCGGTACGACCACTTCCACCATCGGAACCGAGAAGAGATCCAACCCCGTGCTGGGCTACGAAGACGAGGACAGCTTCGTCAAAGGTCAGTTGGCCGGCCTGGTCCCCTATCCCTCCTACTACCGGCACATGGGGCCCATCAATCTCACCGGAGCCCCCGAAGCCGACCTGATGGTGCCAGTCCTGGACCAGATCCCCTCGGGGGTCACCGTGGTAGATGCTCGGCCCAAACACAAGTTCGCGGAAGGGCACCTCCCGGGTGCCCTCGGGATCGAGCTGAGGGACAGTTTCGGGACGTGGGTTGGATGGCTGACCGACCACAACAGCCCGTTGGTGCTGATCATGGACGAGGACCAGGACCCCCAGGAGGCCACCCGCCAGCTCGCCCGAATCGGCTACGACGACATCCGCGGTGTGGCCAGGAACCCGTCGGAGGGGCTGGTGTCCTTTCGCACCGTCGGGCCCGACGAATATGCCGAGGCCGCCAGCGCCGGTGGCCAGATTCTCGACGTGAGAGCCCCCAACGAGTGGGAGACCGGCTTCGTGGAGGGAGCGATCCTCTCCTACCTGCCCCACCTGGCGCAGACGACACCTCCCGGCCTCGATCCGTCGTCCCCGGTGTGGGTCGCCTGTGGATCCGGATATCGAGCAAGCATCGCAGCCGGGATCCTCCAGGATCGTGGCTTCGAGCCGGTGGTGCTCGCCACCGGTGGTGTCACCGATGTGGCCGAGAGGGAATCGAAGCACAGGTGAGCGCAGTGGAGCGACGCGTCCCGAGCTGGCTGCTTCCGAGCGGTCTCGGCGTGCTGGTGGTGGGTCTGGTGGCCATTGCTCTGATGCGGGGGCAGGTCTCCCTCGACCCGGAGACGCCTGAGGGCACCGTTCAGGAGTATCTCCTCGCAGTCGACGGGGAACGCTGGGACGACGCAATCGAGATCATCCACGACGACTGGCGCGGCGGGTGTGAGGGCTCTGACATCGACTCGTTCGCCCCGGGCGACTTCAACGCCGAGTTGGGGACCCACGGCGGGATGAGCGGACGGATGACGGAGGAGAGCTTCGTTGCCGTGGGCGAGGAGAACGAAGTTGCGCCAACCCCAACGGTCCCCGACGACGCGAAGCGCGTGGAGGTGACGATCCACCACGACTCCGGGGGGCTGGGCTCTGGGTGGAGCGAGCCGGTGACATTCGAGCTGGTGGAGGAGGAAGAGTTCTGGTGGATCACCGGGGACCCCTGGCCGTTCTTCACCTGGAGCTGCAGGGGTTGATGGTGGTCGGAGCAGCCATCCCGGTCCTCCTGGTTCTCACTCTCATCGTCCTCGTGGTGGTGATCGCCGTGCAGCGTTCCATGGGCAAGGGTGAGGACAAGGGCGACGGCGCCGACATCATCTCCTATCTCCTCCTGGCGCTGGCGATGGGTGTCGCCGGTTTCGCATTGGCCGCCCTGGCCTCCACGGCTTTCCCGGGTGAGAGCCTCGTCTTCGACCCGGCAGACAGCCTGGCCACCTCACTATCCGCTCTCGTCGTCTCGTCTCCTTTCCTCGTGTACTTCTGGCAACGGCAATTGCGTCGCCGGGCGGTCTACCCCGACTCGACAGGGTGGGCTCTCTATCTCTCGGTGATCGAGATCGTCTTCCTGACCGCCTTCGTGACGTCTGCTGTGGCCTTCATGAGCGGCCTGCTCAACGGGGACACGGCTCTCGCCTGGACAGGTGCTCTCATCTTCGGCGCCATCGTCGTCTTCCACGAATATGCCGCCCACGCCACCCCGCCCCAATCAGACGCCGCAGAGTTGAGGCGCGTCGTAGGGTCTGCAATCGGTCTGATCACCGCGACCATCGGAGCCACGGGGGTCCTCGCCGGATTGCTCGCCTCGCTGTACGAGGTCGTCGCCGACTCCGTGCCCACCGATCCGGGCTTCGATCCTTGGCTGGCGATGCTCCTCGTCGGCGGCCCGATCTGGTGGTATCGCTGGCTGCGCCCTTGGGGCGCCGACCCCGCCCTCCCCCGGCTCACTTGGAGCGTTCTCGTCGCGGTGGCCACACTGGCTACCGCTGTCGGCGCGGCCACGGGCATAGGCGTCCAGGTGATCGAATACCTCTTCACGGAGACCGTTCCTGCGGGACAGCACTTCGACTCCCTACCTCTCACCTTGGCCCTGGTGGCTACTGGTGTGCCGATCTGGATGGCGCACCGCCGGATCCTCGACCAGGTCGGGGGTAACGCTCTCCGTGTCTATCGTTACATCATGGCCGCCATCGGGTTGGTGGCGGCGGTCTCGATGGCGATTGCCCTCACGATCGTCACGTTCGACCGGTCCCTCATCGTCGGAGCGGCAGCGCGCGACATAATCACCCTGGCGGTAGTCCTCGTCATCGGTCTGATCGTCTGGCTCGTCTTCGAGCGACGCTCCACCGCGAGCGAGGAGGCAACGGCGTCGTGGCCGCGAAGGCTCTACACCCTCGGTTTCGGCATCGCATTCGGGCTCGTCGCCGCAGGTGCCCTCATCACCGCTCTGTTCATCGTGCTGCGCACCATCCTCGGCGACTCCGGGGCAGGAGGGCTTCTCGAAGCGGTGACCGTCTTCGGGTACGCGGCCGCAGCTGCCTGGTATCTGCTCCAGCACCATGCACGTGATCGAGTCCCCCCGACTGAGGGGAGGGTGGCCCCGTTCGACATAACGGTGATCTGCTCACACCCGGGACCGCTCGCCACCAAATTCCCCGATGAGGCGAGACTGCGTGTCGTGTACAGGGCCGACGATGCTGGGGTCATCGACGAGAACACTGCCGAGGAGATCGTGGCCGCCGTCGGCAACCGCGACAGCATCGTCTGGGTGGACACCGATGGCTTCAGGGTCGCTCCCCTGCGGCAATTGAGCTGATTGGGGCTTGTCCACCCGGATCTGGGAGCATTCGGGCATGCGATGGCTCTCGTATCGGATCTTCACTCTCATGGGCTGGAGGATCGAGGGTGATCTCCCCGACCTGCCCAAGATGGTGATCATCGGAGCCCCCCACACCTCCAACTGGGATTTCTTCCTGTTCCTGGCGGCGATTCACCACTTCGACATCAAGGTCAGGTTTCTCGCCAAGCACTCACTGTTTCGATCGCCATTCGGATGGATGTTCCGCAAGGTCGGCGGCATTCCGGTGGACAGGTCGCGGGCGGGCGGGATCGTGCGACAGGTCAAAGCCGCTCTCGACGAGCACGAAGGGATGATCCTGGTGGTGGCTCCCGAGGGGACCCGTCGGGCGGCGCCCCGGTGGAAGTCGGGGTTCGTCGAGATCGCCGAGGGTGCCGGGGTGCCAGTGGTCTTTGCCGGGGTCGACGGTGAGAACAAGGTGTTGACCATCGGTGACCCGGAGATGGTCGGGCACGATCGCGGAGACTTCATGGACCGGGTGAGGGCGTTCTATGCAGACCAGCCCGGAATCAACCCGGAAGGCAAGGGGCCGGTCCGGTTGGCCCGGGAGACACCCGTGTCATGAGCGCTCGGCCAAGCGTCTGAAGTCGTCGTCGGCACCGCCCGACCCGAAGCCATAGCGAAGGAGCTCACGGCCGAACTTCTCCCGGATCTCGTCGACGCTCCCTTCCAGCAGGGCCCTCCTCATCGCCAGGTCGGTGCCAGAACGCAAGAGATCGTCGTCACCCAGCTGCAGTTCGAGCTGCACGTGGTCGTCGGTGGTCAGATTCGAGACCGAGAGCCCGATGAGTGTCACCGTCTCGCCTGGATTGTCCTCCACTGCCCGGTCGACGAGAACCATTCCCAGATTCGCCAGGGCCGCCGTCGAGCCCGTGGGCGATGAGAGAGTGTGGCTGCGGGTCAACGAGCGCGGACCGGGGAAGCGGACCCTCGCGGTGAGGGTCGATCCCATCCGGCCCTTGGCCCGAAGACGTCTGCCCACCCGATCGGCAAGTCCGAGGACCACGACGGCCATCTCGTCACGGGCGGCGACTCCGCGCCCCAAGGCTTGTTGGCTCCCTACCGACCCGGCGCGCCGCCCGCCTCGCACCGGCCGCGGGTCCTGGTTCCACGAGAGCGACCTGAGGGCGCCAGAGGCCGCCGACCCGAGCACTGGGGCCATCGCCTTCGACGGCACCCTGCTCAGCTCCCCGATGGTTCCGATGCCGAGACGATGGAGCCGTCCGGCGGTCACTCTTCCCACACCCCACAGTGCCTCGACGGGGAGTGGGTGGAGGAAACTCAGCTCGGTTCCCAGATCGACAACCACCAGCCCGTCGGGTTTGGCCCGGGCCGAGGCGATCTTGGCGAGGAACTTCGTCGAGGCGGCTCCTATAGATATGGGGAGACCCACCTCGGAACGCACCCTGCGTCTGATCTCCCTGGCGATGGAGGAGGGGCTGCCGAGGAGGTGCGTCGTGCCGGAGACGTCCAGGAAAGCCTCGTCGACCGAGATCTGCTCCACCACCGGAGTGGCGTAGTCGAGGATCTCCATGACACGGTCGGAGAGATCGAGATACCGATCGAAGTGCCCCTCCACGACAACGGCCTTCGGGCACAGGGCCATCGCGTCCCTGGTGAGCATGGGGGCACTGACACCGAAGGCGCGGGCCTCGTAAGAGGCCGCCACCACGATTCCTCCGCCAACCAGGACGGGCTTGCCGAGCAAGGAGGGGTCGATCAGTTGCTCGACGGAGGCGTAGAAGGCATCGAGGTCCGCATGGAGGATGGTGGGCTCCATGCCCCCACTATGTCTCAGGCTTGGGACAGGTTCGAGCTGCGGGCCCGGGCTGGTCAGTCGTCGTCTGCTCCCGACCCGGGTTGCGGGTCGACACCGAGTCGCTTGGCATGCCCCGGGGGGATCTTGCCCTGCTTGGCCAGCCCAGGAGGAAGCCAATGCTCTCCCTTCTCGGCCAGACCGGGCGGCTCCCGGTCTCCCTCCTTCTTTGCCTGACCCGGAGGGGTGTCGTCCCCCAGCTTCTTAGCCAGACCGGGTGGCAGGGTGTCTCGCTTGGCCAGACCCGGGGGCATCTCCTGGTCCCCGCTGAGAAATGGCGGAAGACCCTCCGTCTCTGCGGTCTCCGATCCGTCGCCGCCGGGATCGTCCAGCTGGGCCAATGCAGCGGCAGCACCCAATACCAAGACCACCGCCAACACCCCTACTACCACCCGACCACTCATAGTGGTCAATCTAGTGGGGGAACGGGCGTGGTTCAACGGACGGCTCCCTTCAGCGCAGAGCGGTCCACCTTGCCGAGGTGTGTCTCCGGCAGCTCGTCGACGAAGAGCACCTGACGCGGGTGCTTGTAGGCCTCGAGCCTCTCCAGCGACCAGTCGACCAGCTCCTGTTCGGTGACCTCCGATGCAGGCACGACGAACGCCACGGGCCGCGCCAGCCCGGACTCGTCTTCGACGGCGACCACCGCGCAAGCTCTCACTGCCGGATGGTCGAGCAAGACCGACTCGACCTCCTGGGGTCGGAACCACTTCCCTTTCACCTTGATGGCGTCATCGGCCCGCCCTCTATGGGTGACGCGGCCCTCGGCATCGATCGACACCAGGTCGCCGCCGACGAACCACTCGCCGCGGAAGGCCTCCGCGGTCTGCTCGGGGTCTCCGTAGTAGCCGAGACCGAGTGACTCGCCTTTGACCCAGAGCCGACCCACCTCTCCCCGAGGCACTTCGACGCCATCTTCGTCGCAAGCCTTGATCTCGAAGCCGGGCACCGCCCTGCCCAGAGTGCCGGGCGCAACGTCACCGACCGAGTTGGTGATGAATATGTGCCACATCTCGGCTGTGCCCAACCCGTCCAGCAGCTCTACCCCGAAAGCCTCCTTCCAACGGTGATAGAGAGTCTCGGGGAGGGCCTCGCCCGCAGAGGTGGCCAACCGCAGACTGGAGAGGTCCTGATCCGCTGCGCCCGGGGCCGCCAGCATCTGGTTGACGGCCGACGGCACGTTGACCAGGACGGTCGGACGATGACGGGTGATCCGACGAAACAGCGCCGCGGGGGTCGGGTGCTCCTCGAAGAGCACCGCCGACGCCCCCACGGAGAACGGGAAGAGGAGATTGGAGCCCATCGAGTAGCCGAAGTAGAGCTTTGGCACCGCCATGGTGATGTCGTCGGATGTCAGCCCTAGTGAGCCTTGCCCGTAGAGACGGGTGGTGTTGACCAGGCTCTTGTGGGTCTGCGGGACCGCCTTGGGAACACCTGTGGTGCCACCGGAGAACAGCCAGATCGCCGGGTCGTCGGGCGCCGTGGCAGTCGCCGCCCCGGCGTGGTCGGTCGGCCGGACGGATTCGGGGTCGATCAGACTCGGTGCCCAAGATCGGAGAGACGATTCGAAGTGGGATCGGAACTCCGGGTGGACGACGGCCACCGCAGCACGCGAGAGGTCGACGATCGCTCCCATTGCCTCACCCATCAGGGCCGGGTTCGGCATGACAGCGACAGCGCCCATCCTCATGACTGCGAAGAGAGCTGCGACGAACCCTGTGCCGTCAGGCATGACGATCAGCACTCGATCCCCCCGCTCCACCCCCATCTCGACCAGGGCACTCTCATAACCGGCAGTCGACCGGTCGACGGTTGCATAGTCGACCGGCCCGTCGTCGAGAAGCAAGGCCGGGCTGTTGGCCAACCCCTCGCGCAGACGTTCCCCCAGGAAGTATTGGTAGGCGTTCAGGTGCTCTGGCCAGGAGGTCACATGAGGAAATTAGCGGTACGGTGATCCCGATGGAGATCGCCATGGTCACGGGCCCATCGTCCGGAATCGGCCTCGCCACCGCTCTCGAATTGGGCAGACGCGGCTACCACGTCGTGGCGGCCGGCCGGTCCGAGGGACGAACCATGGAGGTGGTCGACGCCATCGGGGCCGAAGGGGGCTCGGCCGAGTTCCTCCACCTCGATCTCGCGTCTCTGGACTCGTGCGTGCGAGCTGCCCATGCATACGCGGAGTCGGCGCGCCCTCTCGACGTCCTCGTTGACAACGCCGGAGTCGGTGGCCTGCGGGACCTGACCGAGGACGGGTTCGAGATCCATTTCGGTGTCAATCATCTCGGCCACTTCATGCTCACCCACCACCTGGCGGGGACGTTTCGACCCGCGTCGAGAATCGTCGTCGTCAGCAGCGAGGTCCATCGACGGGCCGAGGGCATCGACTTCGACAAAGTCCGGTCAAAGACGAAGTCGATAGGTGGTTGGGCCGAGTACGGGGTGTCCAAGCTGGCAAACATCCTCTTCGCACGGCGTCTGGCCCAACTCCATCCGGAGTGGCGGACCTACTCGCTCCATCCCGGTGTGGCCGACACCAACATCTTCCCCCCGCTGGCGAAACCGTTCTTCAGGAACAAGCGGCCGGCACACGAGGCGGCGGAGACGAGCCTGTGGTGCGCCACCTCCGACGAGGCGGCCGACCAGACCGGTCTGTATTACTCGAAGATGAGGGTCCGTGAGCCTTCAGCGGCCGCACAGGACGACGGCCTCGCCCGCGAGCTGTGGGAGCGTTCGGAGCAGTGGTGTGGCATCACCTCGGACAACTAGTGGCCTGTCCCGCCGACTCGATGCAATTGACGGGCCGGCCGAAGATGGGCGGACGATCCCACGCCATGGACCGCTAGTTTCCGGACCCGCATGAGCGACGAGGGCCTCTACTACCCCGACTATCTGAGTCTCGACCGGCTTCTCTCCACCCAGGAGCTCGAGAGCACCGCAAGTGGCGAGACGGTCCACGACGAGATGCTCTTCATCATCGTCCATCAATCGTACGAGCTCTGGTTCAAGCAGGTCCTGTGGGAGATGGACAGCATCCTCGCCATCTTCGACCAGGACACCGTCGACGAGCAACAGATGGGGACCGCGGTGGCGCGGCTGCGCCGGATCAACGAGATCCAGGGGCTCCTCGTCGAGATGAT
>Ga0299913_10004632_pt1 | contig 11578 bp, 5 predicted proteins | sample RVTome_9_FD_201360 | JGI IMG/M metagenome (GOLD analysis project Ga0299913, IMG submission 201360) | Soil microbial communities from uranium-contaminated site in the Upper Colorado River Basin, Wyoming, United States - RVT155D38 (version 2) ... | reverse complement strand
GCAGCAGGAGGAGATCCGCACCGTGCCGGGCTCCCTGCTCGACAAGGCGAAGGTGGCCCAGCTGCTGTTCGACAACCGGTTCCTGAGCCCGGGCGCGCCGGACGCGCCGAACTTCTTCCTGGTGCCGGGCAACAGCCAGATCACGGTGCTCTGGACCCCGACCGCCACCGAGACGGGCGGCGACCCGTACTTCGAGATCGCCAGCAGCCCGACCCTGGTGCCGGAAGAGGGCGGCGACCCGGTGGATAATCCGCTCTTCGACCCGAACTATCGCAATCTGGACGTCGAGGGCTACCGGATCTACCGCGGCCGGGTGGACTCGCCCACCGAGCTCACCATGCTGGCGCAGTTCGACTACTCCGGCACGGTGATGCAGGACTTCACCAGCCAGGTGAACCCGGTGGCCGGCTGCGCCCCCGAGCTCGGCATCAACACTGTTTCCTTGGACACTACCAGCACCGACCCGATCACTGTCGACACAACATTCGGCTGCCCGGTGGATTTCGACTCGCTGGTGTCGGGTGTCGCGCCGGTGGCCAACGTGGAGGTCCCGCTGGTCGGCACGATCGTGCAGGTCCGGCGCGGCGACCGCCTGACCCTCGCCACCGGCCAGGCCCACATCACCCGGGCCGACACGGCGCTCACCGGCGCCGCGGCCGACTGCCCCGACTTCGCCCTGTCCTCGGCCGATTGCGCCCTGGACGACAGCGGCGTGCCGTTCGTCTTCGTGGACCAGACGGCGCGCAACAACCTGCGGTACTTCTACTCGGTGGTCGCGTTCGACGTGAACTCGATCCAATCCGGCCCCTCGAGCATCGAGTCCAGCCGGGTGACCAAGTCCGCGACCCCGGTGGCCCTGGCCTCCAACTACACCAGTGAGGCGCAGATCACGACCGAGCTCACCGGCCGGGGCACGGTGCTCCAGACCGGCGGTGCCCTCCCGACGATCGACCCGGCGAACGGCACCTTCAGCGGGCCGTTCCCGCCCGCCAACGGCTGGTCCATCGGCCTGGGCGCGGTGGTGAGCCAGGTGCTGGGGGCCGAGGGCGAGCTGGTCGCGCGGCTGGACAGCATCCAGCTGGGCTCACCCTATCAGGGTGCGGCCCACCAGTACTGGTTCACGGCCAGCGCCTCCGGGTCCACCTCGATCTTCAGCGTCGGGGTGCTCCAGAACGAGGAGACCGACACCACGAGCGGGGCGACGGCCTTCCGGGCCGTCCCGGTGGATGCGGGTCTCTCCGGCAGGTACGGCGGGAATCCCAGCTTCCTGCTCCCGGGCGAGATCTCGCTCATCATGCCGGGACCGGATTACCTGGCGCTCTACGGGCGCGGCTGCGTGAACTCCCGGCCGGGCTTCGGGGACGGGACGACCTGCCCCTACAACGGATCCCGCTGGTTCGCCGGACCGTCGCCCACGGCCAACGAGACGGTGGCCGATCCGATCGCCTGTAACACCCAGAACTTCAGCGGCGCTCCGATGGCGTGCTTCAACAACGCCGGTGGCGGCCTCGCGGGCGTCGAGACGATCCACCAGAGTCAGTGCTACCAGTCGGCAGGCGGCGCGGATTGCCGCCCCCTCGCGGGCATCCAGTCGGGTGCGAAGCGCGGGGCCGACCTGAACGTGTACTGGGGCGCGGGTGGCGTCATCGACTCCGTGATCGACGTGACCCACAACGTCGTGGTGCCGTTCGACACGGCTGCCGGCGGCAGCTGGGGCATTCTGAACCCGGCGACGGCCAGCGGCGCCAGCCCCGACGGCAGCGCCACCCTCACCAACAAGGACTTCGCCTGCGTCGAGCCGTTCCGCACCCTGGCGGCTGGCGGGTTCCTCTGCCCCGCCGGCACCGGGCCGTACCTGCTGAGCAACACGGCGGCGCCCGGCCCGGTGGGCTTCTTCAGCGGCGGCGCCTACCCGCCGACGGTCCCGATCGTGGCGGCCGCCAACGCGGGTATCGGTCTCTACATCGCCGGGGACATGTTCACCTTCGAGCTGACCGGCGGCGCGGTGCCGGCGGCCGGGTCGGTGTGGGCGCTGCGGCAGTACGTCGGCGCCATCACCGGCGGGCAGGGCGCGGCGGGCGATCTCGGACCCTACGCGTTCAGCCACCCCGAGGAGTTCCTGCCGCTCACCGCGGTGGGGGCCGAGCTGCGCGCCAGCTACTCGGTGACCAACCAGGTCGCCGCGACCACGGGGAACGACCTCTCCCGGGTGCACACGGTCCCCGACCCGTACTACGTCACCAATGCCTTCGAGCAGACCACGGACTCCAAGATCCTCAAGTTCGTGAACCTGCCGAGCCGGGCGATCGTCCGGATCTACTCCTCGAGCGGCGTGCTGGTGTCGCTGCTGGAGCACAACTCCTCGCAGTTCGGCGGCAGCCTCGACTGGAACGTGCGAAACCGCAACAACCAGGTCGTCGCCAGCGGCGTGTACTTCTATCACATCGAGGCCGGCGACGCGCGACGCGTCGGCAGGTTTACGGTGGTGAATTTCGCGCAGTAGTCGCCCACGGGGGGGAGCGGGCATTCCGGCCCGCTCCTCCACAACCAGGAGAAGGATGAACATGCGCATTTCATTGGTACCGAGCCTGGCAGTGGTCGCGACGCTGGTCGGCGGCCTTCCCGCGCTCGCCGCGGCACAGGGAGAGGACAATACGCCGTACGGCACCACCTCGGCCGAGTTCCTGCTCTTCGGCGCGGGCGCCCGCGGCACCGCGCTCGGTGGCGCCTTCGCGGCGCTGGCGATGGACGCCAGCGCGCTCTACTACAACCCCGCCGGCATCGCCCTGATGGAGCGACCCGGCGCGACGATCAGCACCTACGACTACGTGGCCGAGACCCGGTACAGCTGGGGCGGCATCGCGTTCCCGTTCTCGGGGGGCACCCGGTCGGTCGGCCTCCAGGTCGGGACCTTCGGGTTCAAGGACCAGCCGGTCTATACCGCGGAGCAGCCCGACGGCACCGGGTCGGTGTACTCGGTGAGCCAGACGGTGGCGGGCCTCACATTCGCCCAGAACTTCTCGGACCGGTTCGCGGCGGGCATCACCGCCAAGGGGATCTTCGACAACCTGGGCCAGGCGTCGGGGAACGCGTTCGCGGTGGACTTCGGCACCAACTTCCACGCCCAGCTGGGCGGGCACCCGATCCGCTTCGCCTTCACGGTCGCGAACCTCGGGACCAACCTGGAGTACAGCGGCAACGCGCTGGAGATCGACGCGCCGCGGGACTCCATCCCGGGCGAGGATCCGGTCCCCTCGAACCCGCAGCCGGGCCAGTTCCGCACCAAGGATTTCCCGCTGCCCACCACCTTCCGCGTGGGCCTGGCGTACGACGTCATCGCGGGCGAGAACAACCGGCTCACGGTCATCTCCGACTTCAACCAGCCCAACAACAACAGCGCCGGCTTCTCGGCCGGTGGCGAGTGGATGACCGAGCGGCTGGGCGGCTCCAACTTCGGGTTCGCGGTCCGGGGCAGCTACAGCTACGCCGCGGCGAACGATCTCAAGCCCATCGTCGTCCAGACTGCCCTCGAGGACGAGGAGAACCTCCAAGGGCTCTCCTTCGGCGGCGGGCTCAACTATTCGTCCGAGGGATTCCTCCTCGGCTTCGACTACGCCTGGAGGTATCTGGGCGTACTCGGGGGCACCAACTTCTTCACCGTCAATCTCGGCTGGTAGCGGCTGGGTCAGGAGGAGGGTCGGGCAACCGGCCCTCCTCGCAAGGAACGACATGACACGCTGGTTGCAGGTGATGTTGGTCGCGGGGCTGGCCGGCCTGCCGGCCACCCCCGCGGCGACGCAGAGCGATCCGGAGCTGGTGCTCCGCGCGGTGCGGTTCTATCGCTCGGATCAGGACCTCACCCGGGTCAAGGGTATCGTCCAGGTGCCCTACACGCTGGTGCGCCGGGTTGGGGGCGACAGCGCCTACACGATCTCGGTCAAGGTGGCGGACGCCAGTGGGCTCACGCTCTACCGCCAGGCCTGGCGGACGAGGGTCCAGACGGCAGGGGCTCCGGAGGACGCGTACTCGGTGGAGATCATCGATTTCACGGTCGCGCCCGGCACCTACCGGCTCGAGGTAGCGGTCGGCGACTCGGCCGCCGGCCGCCAGGCGCACCAGGCCGTGGAGCTCGAGGCGCTGGGCAAGACGGCCAAGGCGTCCGACCTGCTGGCCTCGCCGGCCATCCGGCTGGCGGCGGCCAACGACACGATCCCGAAGCCCGGGGAGTTTCGCGCCGGGAACAACCTGGTGACCGCGGCGGCGCGCGTGCTGCTGACGCCGATCCGCTCCCAGCTGTACTACCTGATGGAGGCCTATGCCCCGACCGAGCAGGGGGGCAGGATGGTCGTCTCGATCCGCGATTCGGCCGGCCGCCCGGTCGTGGAGACCCCGGCACGTGACGTGACCGTCGCGCCGGGCGGCAGCCTGCTGAAGGGCCAGCTCGACCTGACCGGGCTGCCGCCCGGCCAGTACACCATGATCTCCAGGCTCGAGCTCGGCGGCGAGACCATCGAGCGCTCGGCCGGCCTCGCCATGGCAGACCTCACGGAGACCCTGGTGCGGGACTCGGCCAGGCGGGAGGCGGCGAAGGTGACGGACGAGGGATACTTCGCCGCCATGGGCGCGGACGAGCTGGAGGAGGCCAAGGACCCGCTGGCCTACATCGCGGAGGGTCGTGAGCTGTCCAGCTGGGACAAGAAGATGAGCCCGACCGCCAAGCGGCGGATGCTGACCGAGTTCTGGAAGCGGCGTGACCCGACCCCGGGCACCCCCCGCAACGAGCGGCGGGAGCAGTTCTACGGGGCGATCGCATACGCCAACGAGAACTACCGGGAGGCAGGAAGGCGGGCGCCGGACGGCTGGCGCACCGACCGGGGCCGCGTCTACGCCAAGAACGGCACCCCGGACGACGTGCTGCGGCGCCCCAAGGAAGCGTATGGGGCGGCGTTCGAGGTCTGGAAGTACACCAGGGGCAAGGCGCGGCACTACATCTTCGCCGACCGCACGGGAATCGGGGCGTACCAGTTGGTCTACTCGAACGATGTCTCGGAAACGGATCAGCCCGCCTGGGGCAGCGTGATCGGCCGCCGGGGACTGGCCGATGCCGGCAACTTCCTCGGCATCGATCTCTTCAGCGTGGTCCGCGCCGAAGACTCCGGCACATTGCAGCGGTTCTAAAGCGACGGATCGGACATTCACAGCTCTCCGCCATGAGGTGTTCACTATGAAGCGCTTGCTTTGTGGTTCGGTCGTACTCGCCGCCTCGCTCGTGCTCGTGTCGTGCAACGGCGACCCGACCAGCGACTTCCGCGACGGCCCCAGCCAGATTCTCGCCGACCCCTCGGTCGTGTTCGTGGAGCAGGGCGACGTGGAAGAGGTCGTTTTCCAGGTGATCGACCAGGCCGGCGATCCACTGGCGGCCACCTGGGAGGTCTCGGCGACTGGCTCGGGGATCTCGGTCGCGCAGAATCCCAACCACCTTCCTACCACTGTCGGCGCGCCCCTCGAGTCCGAGGTGCAGTTCATCGTCACCGCGGGTGGGACACCGATCGCGAGCTCGTTCACGGTCACGTCCGGAGAGCTGTCCGTCGAAGTCCCGGTCAACGTCCTGCCGACCGAGATCGCGTCGGCGGCCTTCTCCAACGCGACTCCGGCCCTGAACGAGCCGGTCACCATCACCGCCGAAGGCTACACCTTCATGCCCGACGCCGCGGTGGTCGTCGGCGGGGATTCGGCCGCCATCCTCAGCAACGACGGCACGTCGATCACGTTCGTGCCGACGCCGGGCGCCACCGGCCCCGCGACGGTCGAGAAGGTCGCCATCAACTTCCTGCCCGACGTGCCGCTGACCCTGCTGACCACCGCGGAGCTCACCGTGCCCGCCGGCCCGGTCGGAGGCACGACCGCCCCGGCCACCGCGCCGTCACTCGGCACACCGGCGGCCGGCGCGTTCAGCGTGTTCTTCGACACACCGGATTTCGCGGCCAGCCTGGACCACTGGTACAAGCTGACCGTCACCGAGGCTGGGACCTACACGATCAGCATGGACTGGGATATCGGGGACGACATCGACATGTTCGTCTGCCCGGCTCCCGGGGACATCGTTGCCGAGTGCGACTTCACGGCTGCCACGGGGGACCACCCGGAGGTGGCGGACTATGCGCTGACGCCGGGCGATTGGTATATCGTCGCGGATGATTTCGGGCAGTTCGCCGGCGGCACGTCCGCCATCGGTGCCCTGCTCCGGATCGACGTCACCCACGCTGCTCCCACCACGGGTGAGCTGCGGAAGTCGCCCTCCACCTCGGCGTACCTGAAGCACCCGTCCCGGTTCGAGCGGTAGGCGCGGGAAGGAAGCCGCGGCCGCAACGGTCGAAAGGGAGAGGCCCCCGCCACTCGGCGGGGGCCTCTTCTCTCATGCTCCATCCAGGCCGACTCCGGTGACCCGAAGGCTCCTACAGGTTCCCGATCATCGGGCCCGCGCTGAGCTCGGTGGGATCGTCCCTGAACTGGCGCTGGTACAGCCTGGCGTAGAGCCCGCCCAGTGCCAGCAGCTCCGCATGGGACCCCTCCTCCACGATCCGCCCCCGGTCGAGCGCGACCAGCCGGTCGGCCCGCCGCACGGTGCTCAGCCGGTGCGCGATGATCAACGTCGTCCGGCCCACGAGCAGCCGGCCCATGGCATCCTCGATCAGCCGCTCGCTCTCGGTGTCGAGGTTGCTGGTGGCCTCGTCCAGGATCAGCACCGCCGGGTCCTTGAGGATCGCGCGCGCGATCGCGACCCGCTGGCGCTGGCCGCCCGACAGCTTGACTCCCCGCTCGCCCACCAACGTGTCGTATCCCAGCGGCAGCCGCTCGACGAACTCGTGCGCGTGGGCTGCCCGCGCCGCGTCCACGATCTCCGCGTCCGAGGCGCCCGGCCGCGCGTAGGCGATGTTGTCCCGGATCGTGCCGCTGAAGAGGGCGGGCTCCTGGGGCACGATCCCGATGGCGGCCCGCAGATCGGCCAGCCCCAGGTCGCGGACGTCGTGGCCGTCCAGCCGCACGCGGCCCCGGGTCACGTCCCAGAACCTGGGCAGCAGGGAGACCAGCGTCGTCTTTCCCGCCCCCGACGGGCCCACCAGCGCCACGACCTCGCCCGACGCCACCTCGAGATCGAGGCCCTCCAGCGTCCACGGCTGAGTGGGATCGTCGTGGTAGCGGAAAAACACCCCCTCGAACGCGACCCGGCCTGCCACCGGAGTCGCCAGGGTGGCGGGCTCGACCGGGTCGGCGATCTCCGGCTTCATCTCCAGGATCTCGAACACGCGCTCGGCGGCCCCCACGGCCTCCTGGTAGGCGCTGAAGCTCCCCGCCAGGGCCCCGATGGAGGCCGCGATCGTGATCGTATACAAGAGGAAGGAGACCAGGGAGCCGGCGGTGAGGTCGCCCTCGAGCACCAGGAGCCCACCCTGCCAGAGCACGAAGGTGATCCCGGCGAAGGTGGAGAGGGTCAGCATCCCGAAGAACACCCCCCGCACCCGGGCGCGCTGCAGCGCTGCCGTCACGCTCGCCGTCACCCGCTCACCGTAGCGGGCCCGCTCGGTCGGCTCCTGGACGAAGCTCTGCACCGTGCGGATCTGGGAGAACGCCTCCTCGGCCACGCCGGTGGCCTCGGCCAGGCGATCCTGCACGCCGGTGGTGATCACCCGGAGCCGGCGGCCGAAGTAGATGGCCGAGCCTACCACCAGCGGCGCCACGGCCAGCGCGGTGAGGGTCAGCCGGGGCTGGAGCCACGTCAGCAGGATCACCCCGCCCACCAGCGAGAGGATCTGGCGGGAGAACTCCGAGATCTGGTGGCTCAGGACCCCCTGCAGCAGCCCCACGTCCGCCGTGAGGCGGCTGGTCAGCTCGCCCGTCCGCCGCTCCGCGAAGAAGCCTGGCGGCATCTCGAGCAGGCGGCCGAACAGCTCCCGGCGCAGGCCGGCGACGGACTGCTCTCCGACCGCGCTCAGCAGATAGGCCTGGACGTAGTTCAGCCCCGCCTGGATCACGAAGAGGACGACCAGGCCGAGGGCGATCCGGTCCAGCAGCGCGCGGTCCCGGTCCACGAAGGCCGCGTCGAGCAGGTAGCGGACCGCCATCGGGAAGGCGAGCGCCGCCAGCCCGCTCGCCACCAGCGCCACGGTGGCGAGGGCGAGTTGTCCGCGATACGGCCGCACCCGTGGCCAGAGACGGACCAGACGCCCCGGCGGCGGGAGGCGGCGCGTCGCTGCTTCCGTGATGGAATCGGTCATAGACCGCGCTTCAGCTCAGTGGCCGAGATGCCCGCGGGCGGGAATGGCCGCCTGACGCGACGCGTGATCGAGGATGATCACCTCCGGAGCGGCCGGCCTGTCGAGCGGCAGCGTCCGGTCCACGCCCATGGCGACGAAGAGCAGGGCCAGGTAGAGGAGGGAGTAGCGATACATCCCCCACGCGACCGGCGTGACCGGGCGCTCCCTCAGCACGCGGACGCAGTGCCACAGCAACCGGGCGCCCAGCAGGGCGGCGGCCACTCCGTAGAACGGCCCCAGCGCGCCGAAGAAGAAGGGGAGCACCGTGAGCGGGAGCAGGATCAGGGTGTACACCAGCATCTCGTACTTGGTGCGGGCCTCGCCGCGCACCACCGGCATCATCGGGATGCCGGCGCGCGCATAGTCCGCCTGCTTCACCAGCGCGAGCGCCCAGAAGTGCGGCGGGGTCCAGTAGAAGACGATGGCGAACAGATAGATCGCCGCGAGATCCAGGCCCCCGGTCACCGCGGCCCAGCCGACCAGCGGCGGGAAGGCGCCGGCGGCCCCGCCGATGACGATGTTCTGCGGGCTGGAGCGCTTGAGCCACATCGTGTACACGAAGACGTAGAACAGGAGCCCGCCGAGGGCGAGCCAGGCGCTCAGCGGGTTCACCCGGAACCAGAAGACGGCAAAGGCGACCGCCGCGAGCCCGAGGCCGAACGCGAGGCCGAAGCCCGGCGTGATCCGGCCCGACGGGATCGGCCGCAGCTTGGTGCGCGACATCCGGGTGTCGATGTCGCGGTCGAACCACATGTTGATCGCGTTCGCCCCACCGGCCATCAGGTATCCGCCGACCACGACCCAGAGGACCAGGGCCGCCGATGGGAGCCCGGCGGGGGTGATGAACATCGGCGCCACTGTGGTGACCAGCAGCAGGGAGATGATCCTGGGCTTGGTGAGGGTGACCAGGTCTGACACCAGCGACGGCTCGTGGTCGGGCCTCGGCGGAACGGCGGAACGGCGGGACGGCGGAAGGGTGCCGGCACTCGGGGTACGACCCGAGTGAAACACCAGGATGACGAGTGCCGCCCAGATCACTGTGCCGACCAAGAGGTGCAGCGCCCGCAGGCTTGTCGGCAAGAGGTGAAGGATCATCGCCGCGGCCACTCCGACCTGCACCAGCGTCGCACCCAGCACGACCCAGGCCCACAGGCGGAGTTGCTTTCGTTCCGCCGTTCCGCCGTTCCGCCGTTCCGCCACGACAAGTCCACCGAGCAGTCCGAGGAACGCGAAGGCCAGCGCCCGGTGGCTCCAGTGCAGCACGGCGAGCTCCCCCTGGGGCGGGAGCGCGCTGCCGTTGCAGAGCGGGAAGCCGAGGCAGAGGAGTCCGGCGTCGAAGTTGGCCACCTGGGCGCCGAAGAGGACGACCGCCAGCCCGAGCGCCGCCGTGCCGAGCACGAGGCCGTGGGCTCCGTGCCGCTGGGGAGGCGGGAGCGGCATCGTGACCGAGGCCGAGGCGCGCAGGGCGACCACCAGCAGCGCCGCGAGCAGCAGCATCGCGTTGGCGAAGTGGGTGATGACGACCCAGGGCGGCAGGACCAGTTTGACGGTGACGGCGCCGAGCAGGACCTGGACCACCAGGAGCAGCGCCGCCAGGAGGGCGGGGTTCCTGAGCCCGGGCTCGGCCCGGTGCCGCCGGAGGGCCACCGCGGCGACCCCGAAGACCAGGACGCTCACCAGGGCCGCGACCCAGCGGTGACTGCTCTCGATCAGGGTGGGGAGGTCGAGCGGGGGGAACCACTCGCCGTTGCAGCGGGGCCAGTGGTCCCCGCAGCCCATGCCGGACCCGGTGATCCGGACGATCCCGCCGAGAACGATGAGCCCGAGGGCAAAGCCGCTGCCGGCCCAGGCCAGACGCCGGAGCAGTCCGGTCCGGTCCCGCTCGCTGCTGTTTGTGATCAAAGGAATGCGGCCCCCGCAGATTCAGCCGGGAAAGAACGGGGCGCGGCAGCCCCTTGTCAAGGTTACATTTAGCCATGCCCTCACCATCCGGCGCCGACGCCTGGGGGGAGCGCCTGCCCCGGCATCTCGGCCTCTGGAGCGCCATCGCGGTTCTCGTCGGCTCCACCATCGGCAGCGGCATCTTCCGGGTCCCCGCCAGCGTCGCGGAGCGGCTCCAGGAGCCCGGCCCGGTGATGATCGCCTGGGTGGTGGGAGGCGCCGTCGCCCTGTTCGGCGCGCTCACGCTGGCCGAGCTGGCGGCAGCGCTCCCCCGGTCTGGCGGCGTGTTCGCCTACCTGCTCGAGGGCTTCGGCCCTCTGCCCGCCTTCCTCTTCGGCTGGTCCGAGCTGACGGTCATCCGCGCCTCCGCGCTCGGCGCCATCGCCACCATCTTCGCCGAGTACCTGGGCTACTTCCTGGCGTTCACCCCGTCCCAGGTGCGCTACGTCGCGGCCGGGGCCATCGTGGTCATGGGGTTCCTGAACTACGTGGGCGTGAGGAATGCCGCCCGCTTCATGAACCTGGTGACCGCCCTCAAGTTCGGCGCCCTGGCGGGACTCGCCCTGCTCGGATTTACCGCGGGGCAGGGCAGCTGGGAGCACTTCTCCCCCGCCTTCTCCGGCGGGGCGACGGTCTCGCTGCTCGCCACCGCGCTCATCTCGATCATGTGGACCTACGACGGCTGGGCGGATCTCTCGTTCATGGGCGGGGAGGTGAAGGACCCCGGCCGGACGCTGCCGCTCGCCCTGATCCTGGGGACGTCCGCGATCGTGGTGGTCTACCTGCTGCTCAACTTCGCCTACATCTACCTGGTGCCGCTGGTGGAGATGGCGGGCTCCCCCCTCATCGCCGCGACGGCGGCCGAGCGGATTACCGTCTTCGGGACGGCGGGCGGCGCCGTGGTCTCCGGCGTGGTGATGGTCTCCTGCCTCGGCGCGCTGACCGGATCCATGATGACGGGCCCGCGGATCTTCTTCGCGATGGCGGACCGCGGCCTGTTCTTCCGGGCGATCGCCCGGGTTTCGCCGCGATTCCAGAGCCCGTCCACGGCCATCTGGCTGGCCACCGCGCTTGGCGTCGTCTACGTCCTGCTCAACGACTTCCAGCAGCTGGCCGACAAGTTCATTCTGGGGATCTGGCCCTTCTACGCCCTCGCGGTGGCCGCGGTGTTCGTCCTGCGCCGCACCCGCCCGGACCTCGAGCGGCCCTACCGCACGTGGGGCTATCCCGTGGTGCCGATCCTGTTCCTGCTGGCTTCGGTCGGCATTGTGGTGAACGCGCTGGTGACCGATCCGGAAAACACCGGGGTCACCTTCGGGATC
>Ga0299913_10004631_pt1 | contig 11578 bp, 9 predicted proteins | sample RVTome_9_FD_201360 | JGI IMG/M metagenome (GOLD analysis project Ga0299913, IMG submission 201360) | Soil microbial communities from uranium-contaminated site in the Upper Colorado River Basin, Wyoming, United States - RVT155D38 (version 2) ... | reverse complement strand
CGACGACCAGCGGCATCTCGGCGACGACGTCGTCGCTCACGTCGAGCTCGACCGTCGCGTCGCCCTGCGCGCCGATCGTCGCGGCCAGCCGGCGGCCGAGGTCGACCCCGGCGGCGAGCATGGTCATCTGCGGCAACTCCCACAGGTACACGCTGATCTCGCCGGCGGGCATGAAGCGGCGCTGGCCGCCGCCACGCGGCGGAGGATCGAACGACGGCGTGAAGATCGGTTCGCCCTCGATGCCGATGGCCTCGGGGACGGTGACGAGCATGAAGACGAGCTCGCGAATGCGCTCCTCCACGGACGTCGCCTGGATCTCCAGGACGAGATCACCCTCGGCCTGGTGCTGCCAGCTGATCAGCGTCGACGGGAGGCTCTCGGCGCTCAGGTCGAGCAGCTGCGCAGGCGCTCCAAGTGGCTCCTCGCCGGTCAGGCCATCGACCGTGTCCATCAACGTGATGCGCAGGTTGTCGACCGGGTCGTCGGCGAGCGTCGCGTCGACGGCCGTGAAGACGAGCTCGCCGGTCTGCTCGCCGGCGTTGAGCTCTGCGGCCATCCGCTCCGGGAATTCGTCTGCCGTCACGATCACGCGTCGAACGCCGTTCTCTCCATGGCACTGGAGGTCCGTTCCGCCGCCGGACAGGAAGCCATAGGTGCTCGGCGGCTGGACGTCGATAGCAACCGATCCGCGCCTCAGGAGCGCATCGCAGCCGAGCACCGCGCCCTCGGCTAGGCCCAACCGGGGACCGAGCTCGACGTCGATGTCGAGACGGGTCTGGAAGGGGGCCTCGAGGGCGATCGTCTGGGCCAGGCTGTCCGCGGCGAAATCGAACCGCAGCGACGGCGTGTCGTTGGTCCGGATGGCCAGCGTGGTGCCGTCATCATCATCGACGAGACCGAGGCGCATGAAGGCATCGCCGGTGGCGATCCGAGGCCAGGTCGATGGATGCGTGTTGGGCCAATTGGACTGCTGACGCTGCGGAAAGCGCAGGTCGTCGGGGTCGTCGGCGGCGACGAAGACGAGGTCGCTGCCCGGCCCGAAGTGGTCCGAGAACAGGACATCGTTGCCGCCCTCGTCGCGGTTGCTGACGACGAGGTCGGTGAAGTCGCTGGCCGACACGAAGATCCAATCGAGCGGGTGGCCGAAGGCACCGCCGAAGAACCCGCGACCCGGCCGGCTGGCCTCGAACTCGAGCTCGAAGCGCGTCGAATTGGTGACGGTCAGCTCGCCGGTGGCCTCGTCGACGGTCACGAGCAGGTCCGGGCCGGTCAGCCCGATCAGCCCAGCCCGGAGGTCGAAGCCCGGCTGGCGGTACTCGACCTGGATCCGATCGATCGTGTCGAAGAACGTACCGTTCGGTGGATCGTTGGACGGATCGTTGTGGAAGAGGGCGAGCTCGAGCGTCTCGTCGGGCACCAGCGACACCGTCAGCCGCGTGATCGGGTCGGCGTCCTCGACCACGCCGACGAGCTCGACGTCGGCCGCCGTGCCGCGCGGGACGCGTTCCGACTCGAGGTAGAAGAAGGTCAGGTCGGCATCGGGCTCGCCGGTCGGCGTGACCCACTCAAGGGTTGCGCTACCGGCCGGATCGGGCCCGGACAGCGCGCCGACGTCGACGCTGAGCAGGAGGTCGGCCCGCGACGGGACGGGGCTGGTCTGGATGGCAAGAAGATTCGCCGCGTCGGCACCGATGTCGCGCGCGTTGCCCTCGGCCGTGCCCATGTAGAAGACGAGTGGATTGATCTCGTTCGTGGTCTCGAAACTGAGGCGGATGCGATGCGTCAACCCGCCGATCTCGTCGACCGAGGCCGTGATGACCTCCGATTCGGGCAGGAAGCCGCCTGCGGCGCCACCGGGAGAGGCCGTGCCGAAGCCAACGGCAAGACTCGCCTTGCCGACGTCCGTCGGCTGCTCCTCGGGCAGCGGCACGAGCGCGATGACCTGGACATCCTCGAGCCCGGGATCGGCCAGCCGGTCGACCGACATGATGACCTCGGGACTGAGACCCGGGCCGGGAGCGAGCGAGATCGTGACGGTGATGTCGGCGCCGCCGTCGCCATCGACGTCGATCGTCGTCGGGTCTTCCGGCGCAATCAGGGTCAGGACCGGGTCGCCGCCGCCGGCCGAGGCGATGACGACCACCTCGCCCAGGAGCCGGGCGGTGTCGAGGTCTGCCATCGGGAAGACGTTCTGCCACCCGATCGACGGGGTGCTCGCCGGTGGGAAGAAGTGGCCCCCGTCGGGCTCGCCACCGGTTCCGTCACCGACCATGATCGTGGCGGTCGCTTGGTCGGTCAACTCGCCGTCGGAGACGGACACCTCGAGCGGGTGATCGCCCGGGCAGGCGCAGGCCAGCCAGCTGAACGCCCCGCTGGTGGGATCGAGGGTTGCCCCGGGCGGTCCCTCCACGAGCGTGAACAGCAGGGCATTGGGCGGGATGTCGGGATCGCTCGCCGTGACGTCAAAGGTCAGCGTGTCGCCTTCCGCGACCGTCGCATCGGCAATCGGGTTGAGGATCGGCGCCTCGTTCACCTCGGCCACGTCGATCGTGAACGTCTCTTCGTCGGACAACGTTGGCGCACCGTCCTGGGTCGCCCGGACCGTGATCCCGTAGCTGCCCGGTCCCTGGTTCTCGGCGGGCGTCCACGAGAAGGTGCCGTTGACGGTCGACGACCCGGCCGGCAGGCCTTCCCAGCTCAGGCTGAACGGGTCTCCCTCGGCGTCGCCCACGATCGGCGCAATCTCGATCAGCTGCCCTTCGTCCACGGACCGGTCGGCGATCGGCTCGATCACGGGCGCCCCGATGCCCGCCGATTGGACCTCGACCGCGCCGAGATCGGGCGCGGAGCCCACCGGGCGCGTGAAACCTCGTTGATCCACCGTCAGCGCGGTGGCCCCGGCATCGATTGCCGGAGACCCCGCCTGCGGTTCCAACGTTCGGGTCGGGCCGCCGTTGTCCTGCAGCGGTCCGAGCAGCGGGTCGCCGGACACGACGCCGGTGACCGCCGACAGCGTGCAGCCGGTGGCGTCGCCGATGAGCAGCGCATCGCCGCCGGCGAGCGTGCCGGCGCAGTCGTTGCCGTTTGCGGCCGTGGCCGCGCTGTTGTCGGCGAGGACGACGTTCGTGACGAGGGTCGTCCCGGAGAACGACGAGACGCCGCCGCCGAAGTCGGCCGAGTTACCGGCGATGGTCACGCTGTCGAGTGTCACCGTGCTGTCGGCGGTGATGGCTCCGCCAGCGCTGTTGAACGATCCTCCGGCGACGGCAGCATTGCCGACGAAGGTCGAGTTGGAAATCGTCACCGAGGCACCGGCGCGCAGGCCGCCGCCGCTGGCCGCGCCGCCGCGGCCGGCTGTGTTGTTGCTGATCGTCGATCCGCGCAGGATCAACCGCGACGACGACTGCGTCCTGACGCCCGCCCCGAAGGTGGAGGTGTTGCCGTGGATCGTGCTGTCGACGATCTCCACGTCGCTGTTCGAACCGCGCACGGTGACGCCGCCGCCGGTGAAGTCGGTCGAGTTCTCCACGATGCGCGTCCGGATCACGGTCGCGTCGCCATTGACGACGTGAAGCCCGCCGCCGCCGCGGAAGTCGGTGGTCAGGTCGCGCACCACGTTGCCGCTGAGTTCGGTGTCGACGATCTGGGCGGTCGCGCTGGGGCCTGATACGTAGACACCGCCCCCACCGACCTGTGACTGGTTGCCCGAGACCGTGGAGTTGGTCAGCGTCAGCTGGCCGGAGGAGTAGATGCCACCGCCTGCCGATACGGCGACGGTGCTCGCGACACTGCCCGAGATGAGCACCGCGTCGGCGACCAGGATGCCCTCGTTGAACACCCCACCGCCATGATCAGCGGTGCGGCCGTTGCGCACCCACAGCTGCTCGAGACGAAGGGTGACGCCGGGCAGCACCGTGACGACGCTGGCTGCGGCGCCACCGTCGATCGTTGACGACGAAGGACCTGCACCGCGAATCGTCAGGTCGCGATCGACACTGATCGTCTCCGTGAAGGTCTCGGCGGCGAGCAGGATGAGGTCTCCGGGAGAGGAAGCGTCGATCGCGGTCTGGACCGAGCCGTGGTCGCAGCCCACCGCGCAGACCGAAATCGTGGCCGCGCGGGCCACCTGGGCGGGCCCCAGCAGTGAGGCGATGAGGGAGGCGCCCAGCAGGAGGATGCTGGCCGCTCCCCGTCGACGCGTTCCTGTCCGATTCATGCGAGTCGCCGCATCGTTGCATGGACCTCCCTGGCACCGGTCTTGGCGGCCACGTCCCCCGCGCCGATCTGCGTGACGCCTGACCGGCAGGGCTGTCCCATAGCAATCCACGCGCGGACCGACTTGTCATGAGTAGCCAACTACTCACCCGCGCAATGGCCGAGTCGACGCCGCGCGGATCGATGTTGATACCGCGTGAGCGTTTCGGTTCGGCGCGGCGCAGTCGATCACCCGCCTGTGGGAGGTGCGCCCGATGCGTCTCGTATGGCCCGGCGGAGGTCTTTGATGAGCAGGACGAGTTGCAGCGGGTCCGTGGGCGACGCCTCGAAACCCTCGTCGAGGCGCTGATAGAACTCGGCAACGGCGGCAGACTCCGCGTGAATGAGCAGTGTCCGGACGCCGACTCTCTCCGAGATCAGTGCGACCTGCAGGAAGGCGTCTCGCAGCAGCGCCGAGCCAAGACCCTTCCCCTGCTCCGACCGGTCGACGCCCAGCCGGGTGAGGATCACGACCGGGATCGGATAGCGGCCCAGTCCCTTGGTGACCCTCGGGGGTGCGGCGCCATGCTCGACCGAGCCGGCAGCGAGCGCGTAGTAACCCACGACGAGACGCGATTCGGATCGGCAGACAACGTAGACGCAGGGACTGCCGGCCGCATGGGCCTGCCGCGCGTTCCGCTGCAGCCAGATCGTCTGGGCGTCAGATTCGCAGTCGATCGCCTCGAGTTGATGGTCGGGCGCCAGAGCTTCGATCCCCCCGAACTGCCTCACTCCTCGTCGAGGATGCTCGGTCGGGCCAGAAACGCGGCGAGGCCAGGCATCGGCCGCTCGTCCCGCTCGAGGAGGGACACGAATGCATCCCATCGCTCGTCCGGAAGCCGGAAGCTCGTGCGATCCGCCAGAGCGATCTCGGCGGCCGTCGTGGCGTGCGTCAACACGTACGCGCTCGTGCAACCCGCGTCTAGCGTTCCGCGCCGTACGGCCTCGTGATGATCTCGAGGTTGTGGCCGCTCGGGTCGTCGAAGTAGACGCCGCGCCCGCCGTCGTGGGTGTTGATCTCCCCCGCTTGCCCATGTCCCGGATCGCTCCAGTACGGCAGGCCCTTGGCCTGGAGGCGTCCGAAGACGGCGTCGAATTCGTCCTCGCTCACGAGGAAGCAGTAGTGCTGCGGCTCGATCGCGTCGGTCGTGTCGTGGAAGTCGAGCGTCACATCGTTCGACAGCCCGACGGCGAGGAATGGGCCCCACGCCACCGGGTTTGGCAGCCCGAGGAGCTCGGTGAGGAACTCGGCCGAGCGGCGTTTGTCCTGCGACCAGACGATGGTGTGGTTCAACTCGATCGACATGCTTGCTCCCGTCCTCCCAGCCCGGATCGTGCGTCACGGGCCTGCGCTAGCCTGAACCTCGCGCAGGCGCGCTGCAAGCGACTCGTGGTCAGACGTGGCGGTGGAGATCCGTCTCCGGAGACGTCAGCGGCGCGTCGTCGTCGCGCGGCGGCTGTTCCCAGCCCATTTCGGCGACGGCGGCCTGCGGGAGGGACAAATGGACGACCTCGTGCTCGACGTTGGCGATGGCCGACGCCGGGATGTAGATGGCGCCGCTCCCGATCCCCGTCGGCGAGGTCAGCAGGTAGTTCTGGCTGACTTCCCGAACGTCACCGACGTGGCGGCCGTCGTTCCCGAGCACCTTCCAGCCTGGCTTGAGGTCCGCCATTCGCATGGGCTTCGGAGTCTCCTCGTGTGTCCGGCTACCTTAGCCCACCTGCCGAGCCGCGAGGGGCTAGGGATAGGGATCGATCGCCGGCTCCCTGTAGGGCCTCCGCGGCCTCGAGGGCCTCACGATCGATGGCACCGCTGTCGGCGCCCGGACGAGGATTGTTCGGAGAGCTGGTTGAATAGCCTCGTCTGGGTCCGGATCGTCGGTTCCTTCGGTCCGGAATTCGATCACTCGGCGCGAACCATCGGGCTGCGGCAGCTCGAACGCGGACTGGAGCGGCTTGCTCGTTGCTCAGCTGGCGCTCGAAGATCGCGACGCGTGGGTAGAGGTGGCGCAGGTCGTCCACGAGTTCCGATGGCGGGGCGTCCGGCTTCTGACGCACGAGTCTCTCCACGGCGCGGGCATCGTCCCATGCTCGCGACGCTTACGACCCAGGTGCACGGTTGCAGATGCATCAAACCGTGGAGCGGGGCCAGCAACGTTCACCGAGGTCTTGACAAGTCTTGATCGCGCCGGGAATGGTTTGACGTCGGCCGACGCCATTACCCTTGAACGCCACCGATTTAAGGCGCGTCTCGAGGGTGAACGTGGACCAGCGGGAACTGATCGAGCGAGCGAGTCGAGGGGACCACGACGCCTTTGCGGCGCTCGTCGGCGCCTCGATCGGCCACTTGACCGCCGTGGCTCGACTGATCGTTCGCGACCACGAGCTGGCCCGGGACGCGGTCCAGGATGCCTACATCCGGGCGTGGCGGGATTTGCCCGGCCTTCGTGAACCCGACCGGTTCGACGCCTGGCTGCATCGCCTGACCGTCAACGCCTGCCTCGACTCGCTGCGCCGTCGTCGTCGCCGCCCGATCGAAATCGACATCCACCCGCTCGTGCTGGCCACCACCGCGGACCAGCTGAGCCAGGTGGCGAACCGCGATCAGCTCGACCGGGGCTTCGCCCGGCTGCCGCCCGATCAACGGGCGGTCCTCGTTCTCCACTACTACGTCGGCATGTCGGTGCCATCCGTCGCCGACACACTGGGCGTCCCACTGGGGACGGTGCAGTCGCGTCTCGGCCGCGGGCTGGCGGCGCTGCGCGCCGCGCTCGACGCCGACGACACGCTTGGCGTTCCCGCACGCCGGGGGCAGATCGCATGACCACGAAGCAACGACTCGAGCACGACCTCAGTGCGTGGTTCGCCGATACCGCCGGGCGGGAGACGCCCGAATTCGCGGCGGACATCCTGCTCGCCACGAGCGGAATCCGCCAGCGTCCAAGCTGGACGTTCGTGCCATTCCTCCGGCCGATGGATCGCCCGCTGCGACCCACGACCTCCGGAGTCGCACCGGTGCGCCACGTCGTGATCCTCGTCGTGGTCGCCGGGCTGCTGGTCCTCGCGGCTGGCGCCGTGTGGGTCGCCAGCCAGCCGCGGTTGCCGGCACCGTTCGGTCCTGCGGCGAACGGCCTGGTCGCCTACCAGAAGGACGGCGACATTTTCCTCGTCGATCCGGCGACCGGCGAGCGGAGCGGGCTCGTGCTCGGGCCGGAGGTGGATCAGCATCCGCGCTGGTCACTCGACGGCACGCTCCTCGCCTTCGTCCGCGGCGAGGGTCCCGGGGAACGACTCGTCGTCGTGGACGCCGCCGGGACCGTGCAGTCGGTGTCGGGCGGGCAACCCCTCCTGGAGGTCGATCCGGACGGCATCCGGTGGTCACCCGACGGCCGCACGATCGCGGTCCGCACCGAATTCGAGGGCAAGGGCACGATCTACCTCGTCGATGCGCGCACCGGACAGCCGACCGTGCTGCCGATCATGCCTTGGGGGCTCGAGGCGTATTGGCGGCCGCCCGATGGACGCCAGCTGCTGTTCGTCGGCGGTCTCCTGCAGCAGCCAGCGCTGTACCTCTATTCCATGGAGGATGGGGAGATCGCGGCCGTCCCAGGGACCGTAGACGAGCCGAGCGGAGGGTTCAACGTCATCCGTCCGATCGGCTGGACGGCCGACGGATCGCGCTTCGCCTATCACCGCAGCGCGCCCACGTCGCTCGGCGTGGAGACCGCGGTCGTCGATGTCGAGACCGGCGACGAGACAGTCCTGGGGCTCGGTTACGGCCGCATCTCCAACGACGGCAGCCGGATCGTCGGGCTGGCGTCGGACGGCGATCGCGACTGGCTGTGCGTTGCCCCGGTCGACGGCGGTGCGTGCCAGCCGATCGAGGGCTCAATCGAGTTCGTCGAGCTCACGGGCTGGGAGTCGTTCGGCTGGACCCCCGATGACTCCGCCATCTGGAGCCGGCCGGACGAAGGCCCGGCCGTCCTGCTGGATCCGGACGGGGGCGAGGTCGAATGGCCGTCGTGGGCGGCCGACGGAGCTGACAGTTGGCAGCGTCGGGCGCCATAGCGCTCACCCCGCAACGGCGGCGCGCGCGGGCGCCCTGACCCGCGTTGCAGTCAGGCTCTTCGGCGAGTCCGCGATCGAAGCGGGCCGGACGAGGCCGCCCGTCACACCAGTCACACCGCGGACCGGTCAGCAATCGCTCAACCGGCGTCCGGTTCCTGCGACCAGATGGGAGAACAACAGTGAGAACGAAACGAACCATCCTCGCGGCCATGGCCGCTCCGATGATCTTCGCCGTCTACGCCCTGCCGGCGCTCGCCCAGGAGCCACCGCCCCCGATCCTCGGCGAGCCACTGACCGGGCGGGCTGTCTTCGTCGACGACATCGGCCTCAAGATCAAGATCGGGCATCACGGATCGGGGACCACGGTGGTCAACACCAGTGACCCGTCCCACACCGTCGTCGTCCGCTACACCGTGCAGCCGGGTGCCCAGTTCCCTTGGCACTCACACGCCGGAGCCGTCGTCGTGAACGTCGTTTCTGGCGCCCTGACCTACATCGCGGCCGAGGACTGCGCCGAGTCCATGTACATCGCCGGACAGGCGTTTGTCGATGCCGGGCACGGCCATGTGCACTCCGCAGTCAACCCCACGGGGACTCCAACCGTCCTCATCGCCACCTTCTTCGAGGCGCCGGCGAGTGGACCACTCCTGATCCCGGCGGAGCCGGCCGACTGCTGACCGCTGACTCGACCGACCAATCCAGCGGGCCGAACTCCCGGGCGGCGAGTTCGGCCCGTCGCTCGTCGAAGCAGATTCCGTCAGAACCTGGCCCGGGCCACGCTCACACAGCCTCGAAACGACAATTGGGCCGCATGACGGCGTTCCGGCCACGCTGGGGCTGCGCGGCCGATACTTCGAGATCGCCCTACGGCACGCTGAAGTCCTGGTCGAACTCGAGCTGGAGGCCACCATCCGGGTCGCGGCTGACGTTCGGTCCTTTCAGCTTCTCGCCTTCGATGCCGAACCGGTCGGTGACCTGGGTCGGCTGGAGGTACATCGAGACGAAGGCGACCGCGCGTCCGCGACCAGCCGGCCAGTGGCCGATGTCGAACTCGGCCCCGAACGCACCGCGGACAACCTGAACGTACTCGTACTCGACCCACGGGTTCAACTCCGCGTCGACTGGAGAACCGGCGGAAATGGACCGGCCGTACTCATCGACGTGGTACACCTCGAGCACGACCAGCGTGCCGTCGGGCAGGTCCGTCGTGGCGCTGACGGCTACCGTGTCGCCCGCCACCTCGGGGACGAGTGTGACCTCCGCCGACGAGCCGGCGAGGCTTCGGTTGAGCAGGATCGGCACGACCGCGATCGCGGCCAGCACGGCGACCACGACGACGGTGACGGCGATCCGCCGCAGGATCCGCGGGCGTCGGACGAGACCTTTCGTGGCAACGAGCGCACGGAATGCATCGAGTTGGTCCCGCGTGAAGGCACGTTTCGGGAGGAAGCCCACGCCGGTTGCCGAAACCAGGTAGATCACGTCGCGAGCTTCCACGACCTCGCGATACAGGTCCCAGGTGATCCTGGCGTCGACCAGCGGCGTCCGCTCGTGGATCCCGCTGCCGTCGATGTCATCCTCGATCCGGGCGCCGATCAGGCCCTGCTGCCGGCGGATCGCGAACCAGACGAACGGCACGCCGAACACGCCCGTGACGAACGACAGCCCGAGCAGCATCGGGAACCAGAAGGTAACCCGGTCACCGACGGCGAGGGCAACGACGCCCGCGATGATCCCCGCCACGCCGATGCCGAACGCGAGATCCGACCGTCGACCGGCCCACGCGACCAACCTGAGGTGCTCGCTCATGCGCGACTCGTAGCGCAGTTCGATCCGATGGCCATCCGTGGCCGGCTCGGCGGGTGGGTCCTTCCGATCGTCGCCGGGTGCGTCGGTCATCCCGCTCCTCTCTCGTGTCGGCGTTCCCGTGCCGTCCGCGAGACTATAGCGACGTCATCTGCCGTCGAAGGCTGTGCGGAGGCGGGATTGACTCGATCATCGACGCGCTGGCCGACCACTTCGCCGGTCGGGGGGCCATCTACACCTGGCGGGAGCTGCACCGCTTCGTCGACGCCTGTCGCTCGGCGTTCGTGCTGTACGAGACGGCCTACGAGATCCCGTCGACGGGCTACCGCCAGCGGGCCTTGACGGGCGTGACCTACGTCCACGAGGGTGGACGCTGGCTGGCCATCGCCGACCAGGGCTCGGTGCTGAGACCCTGAGCCCGGCCCGCACATCCCCGCCGCTCAGGAGAAGAACGAATGACCGGACTGATCGTCGATTTCATCACCTCGCTGGACGGCTATGCGTCCGCCGAGGGCTGGCCGGGATGGTGGGGGTTGGAGAGCCCCGGGTACCTGGCCTGGCTCGACGAGCGACCCGACCGCGACTACACGGTCCTGATGGGGGCGACCACGTACCGGCTCATGTCGGGCTTTGCCAGCTCCCCCGACACACCCGAGGAGGAGGCCGACGCCATGGCCGATCTCACTCGGCAGCGCAAGATCGTGTTCTCCTCGACGCTCGAGACCCCGCTGGCCTGGGCGAACACCGAGCTGGTCCGCGGCGATGCCGTCGAGGCGGTCGCCGAGATGAAGCGAAACGGCACCAACATGAGCACGATCGGCAGCCTGACCCTGTGCCGGTCGCTGCTCGAAGCGGGCCTCGTGGACCTGTTCCGGGTCGGGGTCTTTCCGGTCATCACCGGGAAGACCGGTCGCGAGCGGATCTACGACGGCTACCCCGACGTGATGCTCGAGATGGTCACGAGTCGGACGTTCGACAACCGGATCCAGCTGCTCGAGTACGTGCCACGGGTGCTCGACGGCCCGCCCGGCGCAGGCTCCGGTTCCTGACGATCGGCTAGGCCTCGCTCCCCGCGCCCATCGCGACTGTTCCGTCGGAGAGCACTGGCGAGATCAATCCGAAGACGTTGTTGTCGGGGTCGAGGAGGTAGCCGCCGCGGCCGATGCCGGGCCAGTCGGTCGCCGGCAGCGCCTCGGTCGCGCCAAGTTCGACCGCGCGGCGCATCAGCCCGTCGACGTCCTCGACGCCGATCACGATGTTGGCGCCGGTGACCGGCGCGCCGATCTCGGGGCGCGGACCCTGGCGCGAGGTCAGGCCGCCATTGATCCCGAGTCCAGGCTGACCGGCGGCGTTGCCGATTGCCCCTTCGCCGGTGTCGATCACCCAGTACGGCTGATCGCCGCTGCCGTAGTCCTGGAACGTCCAGCCGAGCAGGTTCGAATAGAAGTCG
>Ga0299913_10004630_pt1 | contig 11578 bp, 12 predicted proteins | sample RVTome_9_FD_201360 | JGI IMG/M metagenome (GOLD analysis project Ga0299913, IMG submission 201360) | Soil microbial communities from uranium-contaminated site in the Upper Colorado River Basin, Wyoming, United States - RVT155D38 (version 2) ... | reverse complement strand
CTGGTCGATCTGCAGCAGCGTCGTCTTGTCCCCGTTCGTGACGGTCGCGTAGCGGGGACCCTCATCGTTCGGCTGGGTGACGCTGGCGGTCTGAGCGCCGTCGACCGGAACAGGCAGGCCGTCGGCAACAGCGGCGGGCGCGGCCGTCGCGATGAACGCGATCGCCAGCGACAGGGACACGACTACGCGCGGCATCTCGGACCTCCCGGGTGGGATTGGCATCTGGCGGGAATACGGAACCGATGCCGTCGGAGGTCCCACCGATACTTCAGCCGATGCTGTTCGACCTCGAGGGCGTGAGCGTGAGCCGGGCCCGGCGCGAGGTGCTGCGCGGCCTGGACCTCTCGCTCCCGGACGGCGCCTCTTGCCTCGTCGGCCCGTCGGGCTCGGGCAAGTCCACCGTGCTGCGCCTGCTCAATCGTTTGGCCGATCCCGACCAGGGCCGGGTCCGCTACCGCGGCGAGGACGTGCGCGAGCGCGATCCGCGCGAGCTGCGCCGCGAGGTCAGCCTGGTTCCGCAGCTGCCGGCGCTGGTACCGGGCACGGTCGCCGCGAACGTGGAGTTCGCCGCAGCGTTCGGGGCGCTCGAAGCCGACGTGCCCGAGCTGCTGCGACTGTGCGGCCTCGACCCCGGCTACGCCGATCGCGACGCGGAGCGGCTTTCCGTCGGCGAGCAGCAGCGGGTGATGCTCGCTCGCGCGCTGGCCCTGGAGCCACGGGTCCTGCTGCTCGACGAGCCGACCTCGGCGCTCGACGAGGCGGCGCGCGATGCGGTTGAGGCCACCCTCAACGACCTCCGCGGCCGTTTGAACCTGGCGACCGTCACCGTCACCCACGACCCGGCGCAGGCCGGCCGGCTCGCCGACTGGGTCGTCCGAGTCGAAGCCGGACGCGCCGTCGAGCAGGGCGCCGTGGGCGAGGTCCTGGCATGAGCACCACAGTCGACATCACGCTGGGCGAGGTTGCGGCAAGCCTTGCTCTGATCGCCTTGGCGATCGCGGTCTCGAGGTGGCGTCGAGCCGAGCTCGAGGGCGACATCGCCGTCGCGGTCGCCCGCTCGTTCGTACAGCTTTTTGCGATCGGGTACGTCATCCAGGCGATCTTCGACGTGGACAGCCTGCTGCTGGTGCTGGCGCTGATCCTGGTCATGGTCGTATTCGGCGCACTGACCGCGCGGTCGCGGGCCGCCGAGGTGCCGGGCGCGCTGGTGCCGCTCCTGATCTCCCTGGCGCTGGCGGGCGGACTGACCCTGGGCCTCGTCGTTGCGCTCGGGATCTTCGAGCCGACGCCTCGCTACCTGGTGCCTGTCGGGGGCATGGTGATCGGCAACGCGATGACGGCGGCTGCGGTCGCGCTCAATCGTCTCGGCGACGATATCCGCGACAAGGCGCCCCAGATCGAGGCGACGCTCGCGCTGGGGGCGAGCTCGTCCGAGGCCGCGGCGCCGATCGTCCGCAGCAGCCTGCGCTCGGGGATGATCACGCTCGTCGACTCCACGAAGACCACGGGCCTGATCTTCTTCCCGGGGACGATGGTCGGGATGCTGCTCGCGGGCGCGGAGCCGACCGACGCCGTGCGCCTCCAGCTCATCCTGCTGTGGGTGCTGCTCGGCAGCGTCGCGATCTCGTCGCTGGTTGCGACGGGCCTCGCCTATCGCAACTTCTTCACACCCGCCCACCAGCTGCGCGAGCCACCCGAGCCGTAGCCCCCTTGCGCGAATTGAGAAACTCGCAGCCATGACTCGTACGCAGCGTCTCACGCTGATCGCGACGATCCTCGGCACGACGATCGTCTTCCTCGACTCGACCGTCGTGAACGTCGCCCTCCCGGCGATCCAGAAAGACCTCGACACGGGGCTCGCGGGACAGCAGTGGGTGATGGAGGCGTACCTGCTGACGCTGGTTGCGTTCATGTTGGTCGGCGGCTCGATGGGGGATCTCTACGGCCGCCGGCGCCTGTTCCTGATCGGCCTGCTGGGCTTCGCCGTCACCTCCGTCATGTGCGCGATCGCCCCCTCGGCCGAGTTCTTGATCGGCGCTCGGGCCCTGCAGGGAATCGCCGGCGCTCTGTTGGTGCCGGGCTCGCTCGCGATTCTCGCCGCGACCTTCAACGGCGAGGCACGCGGCCGGGCGGTGGGCCTGTGGACGGCGTGGGCGGGGATCTCCACGCTCCTGGGCCCGGCGGCCGGCGGTCTTCTCATCGAGCTCGACTGGCGCTGGATCTTCTGGCTCAACCTGCCGTTGATCGGCGCCACGCTCTGGCTGACCAAGCGCGCGGTCTCCGAGAGCTCGGACCCGGAAGCCTGTCCCGGGATCGACTACGTGGGGATCGGACTCTCCGCGGTCGGCCTTGGCGGACCAGTCTTCGCGCTGATCGAGCAGCCGACCTACGGCTGGGGCGATCCGCTCGTCGCGTTGCCGCTGGTCGGCGGCATCGCGTGCCTCGTCACCTTCGTCTGGTGGGAAGCGCGAACGGGCGCGCCGATGGTCCCGCTCGGCCTCTTTCGGTCGCGCAACTTCTCGGTCGTCAACCTGACCACGCTTTGCGTGTACGCCGGCCTCTACGGCGGCACGTTGTTCCTCACCCTCTTCCTGCAGCAGGTCGCCGGCTACTCGCCGTTCGAGGCGGGCCTGGCGTCCACGCCGATCACGATCATCATGTTCCTGCTCTCCGGGCGCTTCGGCGCGATCGCGGCGCGGACGGGACCGCGGCTGGTGATGGGCGTCGGGCCGCTGCTGGGCGCTGCGGGACTGTTGATGTTGATGCGCTTGGACTCGGGCGGCGATTACTTCGGCGTCGTGCTGCCGGCTCTGATCGTCTTCGGCGTCGGCCTGGCGATGACCGTTGCGCCGCTCACGACCACGATCCTCAATTCGGTGGCCGAGCGCCGGGCCGGGGTCGCCTCCGGCATCAACAACGCCGTCGCGCGCATCGCCGGCCTGCTGGCGATCGCCGCGATCGGGGCCGTGATCTCGGCCCAGTTCGCTTCGTCCCTGAACGGGCGAATCGCCGACTCGCGGCCGCTGCCGCCGCAGCAGGCTGAGATCGTGGCGGACGCCAAGGAGCAGCCGCTCGCCGGCGATGGGGCGGGAGTCCTCCCGGCGAACGCGCCGGCGCAGCTGCGCGCCGACATCGTCGCCTCCTCGGAATCCGGCTTCCGGGTGGGGTTGCTCGTGGCGGCGGCGATCATGGCGCTCGGGGGAGCGATCACGCTTACGAGCGTCCGCGCCCCGGCGCGCCGGGAGGAGGAAGGCGCCACGGCGGTTCCCGCCACGGCAACCGCGGCCGCGGGCGAGTGCGGGCACGCGGCCGATCGCGACGGCGAAGGGATCCCGGAGCCCGTCGTCGCAAGCGCGCCGGATCCCGCCCAGTCCACCCAATAGATTTCCGCCGCGTGGCACGCATCTTCAGCGGGATCCAGCCCACCGGGCGCAAGCACCTGGGCAACTACATCGGGGCGATCCGCCAGTACGTCGACGGCCAGGACCGCGCCGAGGCGATCTACTGCATCGTCGACCTGCACGCGATCTCCGTCCCCTACGAGCCCTCGGAGCTGCGCGATCGCCTCTACGACACCACAGCGATCCTGCTCGCGGCCGGGCTCGATCCGAGCCGCTGCATCCTGTTTCGCCAGTCGGACGCGCCCGAGCATTCCGAGCTCTGCTGGCTTCTGGGGTCGGTCACGGCGCACGGCGACCTCAACCGCATGCACCAGTTCAAGGACAAGTCGGCCAAGCAGCGCGAGTTGGTTTCAGCTGCGCTCTTCCTCTATCCCGTCCTGCAGGCCGCCGATGTCCTCGTTCACCGCGCCGACGAGGTCCCCGTCGGTGAGGACCAGCGCCAGCACGTCGAGCTGATGCGCGAGATCGCCCGGCGCTTCAACGACCGCTTCGGGGACGGGATCCTGGTCGAGCCCGATGTCCGGGTTCCCGGTGTGGGAGCGCGCGTGATGGACCTTCAGGAGCCTGGCAACAAGATGTCCACCACCGGCGGCTCCGACGCGGGCACCGTGTATGTCCTCGAGGAGCCCGACGCGATCCGCAAGAAGCTGCGCAGCGCGGTCACGGACTCGGGGTCGGAGGTCGTTCGCGGCCCGGGCAAGGAGGGAATCGCGAACCTGATCGAGATCCTGGCCGCCGTGCGCGGTACGGACCACGAGGCCATCGAGTCCGAGTTCGAGGACTCCGGCTATGGCGATTTCAAGACGGCGGTCGGTGACGCTGTGGTCGGGTATCTGGCTCCGGTGCGCGAGCGCTACGCGGAGTTGCGCGCCGACGAGGCCGAGTTGGAGCGGATCCTGGCCCGTGGCGCGGAGAAGGCACGCGCCTCGGCCGCCGGAACCCTCGCCGATGTACGCAATGCGATGGGGGTCGGCGCCCCCCGGTAGGGGTCGCGGGCGATTCCCTGACACGGCTGATTCCTGCGAGGATTCGACGGGAATGCCGGGGGACATCCGATACACCCGAAGCGGCGACGCGAACATCGCCTACCGGGTGCTGGGGGACGGGCCGCTCACGCTCGTCACGGCGCCGGGCTTCGTCTCGCACATGGAGATCCTCCCCGAGCTCCCCGAGGTTGCTCAGTTCTTCGAACGCCTGGCTTCGCTCGCCCGCCTGGTGGTTTTCGACAAGCGCGAGCAGGGGCTCTCGGATCGCGTCGGCCGCCCCCCGACGATCGAGGAGATGGTCGACGACATCGTGGCGGTGATGGATGCAACCGAGTCGGAGCGGGCTGCGATCTGCGGCGTCTCCGAGGGCGCCGCCATGGCGCTCATGTTCGCCGCCACTCATCCGGATCGCTGCACGCACCTGGCCGTCTGGGGCGGGTACGCGCGCATAACCGCGGCGCCCGACTACCCGCACGGGATTCCGGCCGCAACTATCGATGCATGGAGTGAGACGATGCACAGGGACTGGGGCGGTCCGGTTGGGCTCGACGCGTTCGCTCCCAGCCGGGCGAGCGACCCGGCCGTCGCGGAGTGGTGGGCGCATCTGTTGCGCTCGGGGACGAGCCCCGGAAGTGCGGCCGCGCTGATGGGCCTCTACAAGGAGCTCGACGTCCGCGACGCGCTGCCCCTGATCACCGCGCCAACGCTGGTCATGCATCGCACGGACGACCTCATCGTGCCCATCGCCAATGGCCGCTACATCGCCGATCACGTTCCGCAGGCCCGCTTCGTCGAGCTCCCGGGCACCGATCATCTGCCCTGGACCGAGGACGGAGACGCGATGGTCGACGAGCTCGAGGAGTTCCTCACCGGAACCAGGGGCGCCGCACCCTCGCAGCGTGCCCTCGCGACGGTGATGTTCACCGACATCGTCGACTCGACGGCGCAGGCGGCCCACCTGGGCGATCAGCGCTGGCGGGAGCTCTTGGACCGCCACGATGCGATGGTGGGCGATCTCGTTGACCGCGCTCGTGGGCGTGTCGTGAAGTCGACCGGCGATGGAGTCCTCGCCACGTTCGACGGCCCGACGCGGGCGATCGAGTGCGCCAGGAGCGCGACCGCTGACGCCCGCTCGCTCGGAATCGAGCTGCGGGCGGGCTTGCACGCCGGAGAATGCGAGCTGCGGGGCGCGGACGTGGGCGGGATCGCGGTCCACATCGGCGCCCGCGTGGCGGCGCTCGCCGGCGCCGGCGAGGTGCTGGTTTCGGGCACCCTCAGGGACTTGGTGGTCGGTTCGGGCATCGAGTTCGACGATCGCGGCGTCACTGCGCTCAAGGGGGTCCCGGGCGAGTGGCGGCTCTACGCGGCGAGGTCGTGACGCGGTGCCGTCGACCGCGCGCTCTAATCTCACCCGCGTGAGCACCCCCGAGCTAGACCTCGAGCTCGACGTCTTCGCCGGCCCGTTCGACCTGCTCATGGCGGTCGTGCTGCGCGAGGGGGTCAATCTCGCCGAGGTCGAGCTGGGCGAGATCGTCGTCGCCTATATCGAGCACCTCGACGAGCAGGGCGAGCTCGACCTCGAGGCGGCCACGGAGTTCCTCGTACTGATCGCGGCCCTCCTGGAGCTCAAGTCCCGTCTCCTGCTGCCGGTTGCGGAGGGCGACGAAGAGGAGCTTCCGGGACCCGAGGAGGCGGCGGACGAACTGCTCGCGCGCATGCTCGAGTACCGCCGGTACCGCGACGCGGGCCTCCATCTCTCCGAACTGTTCGCCAAAGGCCGCCACTACCTCTACCGCCAGGCGCCGTTGCCGCCCGAGCTGCGCCGCGTCTCGCTCGAGGCCGCGCGGCCGGTGTACGCGCCGGAACGCCTCGGCGAGGCCATCGGCGAGCTTCTGCGGATGCCGGCCGAGCCCGACACTTCGCACATGCGCCCAACGGTCTCGCTCGAGCGGCGCCTCGCGGTGCTGCGCGAGCTCTTGAGCCGGCGCACCGGACTCGACTTCGACGAGCTTTTCGGCGACGAGGACAGGCTCACCCAGGCGGTGACGATCTTCGCCCTGCTGGAGATGCACAAGCGCGGCGAGGCCACATGGGTGCAGTCCGACCTCTTCGGCCCGATCACGTTGATGCCTGTCGGCTCCTCCGCTTCGCGTCCGGGGCCGACAGGGTACGCGGCAGGCTCTTCCGCGGAGAGCTCCGCCGCAGAGGAAGAGGTCGCGTGATGGATGCGCCCAGGCTGGAGCGGATCATCGAGGGTCTCCTGTTCCTGGCGCCCGAACCGGTGTCGGTCGGTGAACTGGTCGAGGCAACGGACGCGACCGAGGCGCAGGTTGAGCGCGCGCTCGACGGCCTGGGCGGCGCGTTTGCGGACGGCGCTCGCGGCCTGGTGCTGCGCAACGTCGCGGGCGGCTGGACGCTGGCCGCCGATCCGGTGGCCGAGGACGCCGCGCGCAAGCTGCTGTCGAAGCCGAAGACGCCGCCGCTGACCCAGGCTCAGGCCGAGACCCTCGCGATCGTCGCCTACCTGCAACCGGTCACGCGGCCGGAGATCGCCCGCATCCGCGGCGTCTCGGGCGAATCGGCCGTCCAGACCCTGGGCGAGCGTGGGTTGATCGAGGAGTCGGGGCGCTCCAGGTTCGGGGCGTCGATCTACAGGACGACGCCGCTCTTCGAGCGCGTCTTCGGCCTCAGCGGCCTCGACGAACTGCCCGACCCGGCGCGATTCGACCCGACGCCTGAGGACGAGCACGAGCTTCGCGAGCGGCTGCTCAAGGCCGGCGAGCAGCGCGCCGGCTAACCGCCTGTGCGCCTCGCGAAATACCTGGCCCACTCGGGCGTCGCCTCCCGTCGCAAGGCCGAGCAGCTGATCACGAGCGGACGGGTCACTTTGAAGGGCGAGCCGATCACCGATCCCGCCCGCGACGTCGACGAGTCGAGCGGGGTGGAGGTGGACGGCGACGCGGTGAAGCCGGAGCCACGCGAGGTCTGGGTCGTAAACAAGCCGCTCGACGTCGTCTCGACCGCCCGGGAGCCGGGCTCGCGCCGCGCGGTGACGGACCTCGTCCCATCGAAGCGGCGCCTTTATCCGGTGGGTCGCCTGGATGCCGACTCCACTGGGTTGATCCTGCTCACCAACGACGGCGAGCTGGCGAACCGGCTCACCCACCCGCGCTACGGGGTCGAGCGCACATACCGCGCGACCCTCCGCCGCTCGCCCAGCGACTCCGACCTCGCCAGGCTGCGCAGGGGCGTGCGCCTCGAGGATGGTCCCACCCGCCCAGCGGTGGTGAGCCGCGCCGGCCGGCGCGGGATCGAGCTGACGATCCGCGAGGGCCGCAACCGCCAGGTGCGCCGGATGGCCGAGGCGATCGGCAACGAGGTCGTGGCGCTGCAGCGCACCGGGTTCGGCCCCCTGCGCCTCGAGCGTCTCTCCGAGGGCGAGGCCCGCCGCCTCTCGGGAGCGGAACTGAAGCGGCTCTGGAAGGATGCCGGTCGCGATGAATGACCGTCTATGGGGAGTGAGAGGCGCGGCCCAGGCCGAGCGCAACGACGAGGAGTCGATCCTCGCGGCCACCCGGGCGCTGCTCGGCGAGGTGATGGAGCGCAACGGCCTGGAGCCCGCGGGCTTCGTCAGCGTGATCTTCACCTGCACCGACGACCTGAACGCGCAGTTCCCGGCGGTCGCGGCCCGCGAGCTTGGCCTCGACCAAGTGCCCCTGCTCTGCAACCGCGAGATCGACGTGCCGGGCGCGATGGAGCGGGTCATTCGGCTCCTTGCGCACTACTACGCGCCGGCCGACCACGAGCCCGCGCACGTCTATCTCGGCGAGACACGCAAGCTGAGGGCCGACCTACACTCGGCCCAGTGAGAAACAACTGCCCGTCGGCTGCTCCGCTTCGCGTCCGCCGCCGACGGGGTCTCGCCATACCGTGACCATTCGCTTCTCTAAAAGGCTCGACCAAATCCCCGGCTACACGGCCGGCGTGCCCGCGGGCAAGGCGCCCGAGGCGATCGCCGCCGAGAACATCGCGCAGCTCGCGTCGAACGAGTCGCCGTGGGGGCCGCATCCCGACGTCGTGGCCGCGATCGAGCGCGCCGCGGGCTCGATGAACCGCTATCCGGATCCCGCCGCGACGCTCCTGCGGACGCGAATCGCCGAGCGCCACGACGCCGACCCCGCTGCCATCGCCGTCGCCAACGGCTCCTGCGAGTTCCTGCTGGCCGCCGGGGCCGCCCTGTGCGAGCCGGGCGACGAGATCGTTTACGCCTGGCCTTCGTTCTCGATCTACCCCTACGTCGCGCCCCTCTCGGGCGCGCGCGAGGTCCGCGTGCCGCTCGACGCCGCGGACACGCATGACCTCGACGCAATGCTCGGCGAGATCACCGCGGCGACCCAGATCGTCATCGTCTGCAACCCCAACAATCCCACCGGAACGCATATCCCGGTTGCGCGGATCGCGGAGTTCGTCGCCGCGGTGCCAGATCACGTGGTCGTGGTCCTCGACGAGGCGTACGTCGAGTACCAGGTGCACGACGACCCCGAGGCGACGGTCGACCTCTGGCGGCGTAGCCCGAACCTGGTCGTCCTGCGCACGTTCTCCAAGTGCTACGGCCTCGCCGGGCTGCGAGTGGGGTACGCGCTCACCACGGCGCGTACCCGCGCCGCGCTGGACGCGGTCCGCCAGCCGTTCTCCGTCAACGCGCTCGCCCAGGCAGCGGGCGCCGAGGGGATCCTGCATCAGGACGACGTCGTCCGGCGCGTCGAGCGCACCATCGCCGAGCGGGCGTTCGTCGAGGAGGGGGTGCGCAAGCTGGGCTTGGAGAGCGCCGAGTCGCATGCGAACTTCTCGTGGATCGCGCTGGGCGACGCCGACGAGGCGGACGTGGTCGGCGCGCTCGCGAGCGCCGGCGTCATCGTCCGTCCCGGCACGCCGCTGGGAGGACCCGGGCACATTCGCGTCAGCTACGGCCTCCGCGAGCAGAACGAGCGCTTCCTCGAATCCTTGCAAACGGCGGTAGCCTGAGGCCATGGGCGCCGGAACGATCGCCAACCCGCAGGAGCAGGATCTCCTCGACCGCGCGCGCCGCGGCGACGAGACCGCCTTCGACAGCCTCATCTCCCCGTACCGCGGGGAGCTGCATGCCCACTGCTACCGGATGCTCGCGTCGACGCACGATGCCGAGGACGCCCTTCAGGACGCGCTCCTCAAGGCTTGGCGCGGAATCAGCCGGTTCGAGGGGCGCAGCTCGTTTCGCTCGTGGCTCTACAAGATCGCCACGAACGCCAGCCTCGACGCGATCGGGCGCCGGCCCAAGCGGGTGCTGCCAATCGACTACCCCGCCACCGATCCCAGCCAGGCGTCGGGCGATCCGCTGGTGGAATCGGTTTGGATCGAGCCCTATCCGGACGAGCAGCTGGCCATCGAGGACGGCTTCGCCGGTCCTGAGGCGAGCTTCGAGCGGCGCGAGGGCGTGGAGCTCGCGTTCACCGCGGCGCTGCAGCACCTGCCCGCGAACCAGCGGGCGGCGCTGATTCTCCGCGAGGTCCTCGGGTTCTCGGCCAAGGAGGCTGCGGACATGCTCGACACGAGCACCGCGTCGATCAACAGCGCCTTGCAGCGCGCGCGCAAGACGGTCGAAGAGCGCCTGCCCGAGCAGAGCCAGCAGGACACGATCCGCGAGCTTGGCGACGACGGGGTGCGCGAGGTCGTCGACGCCTTCGTCGAAGCGTGGGACCGCAGCGACGTGGACGGCGTCGTCGCGATGCTGACCGAGGATGCAGCGTTCACGATGCCCCCGCTTCGCACCTGGTACGGGCGCAGCCGCGAGGCGCTCACCCAGTTCATCACGAACGGGCCGCTGTCGGGCAAGTGGAGCTGGCGCCACATCCGCACGACCGCGAACGGACAGCCGGCGCTGGCGTTCTACAGCTGGGACGAGGCCCGGCAGACGCACCTGCCCTTCGCGCTCAACGTGCTCACGCTGCGCGGCGACAAGATCAGCGAGATCGATGCGTTCATCTGCCGTTCGACGGAGTCGACCGATCCCGAGACCTACGCGAACTACCCCGAGGAGCGGATCGAGCCCCGGGCGCTCAAGGCGTACTTCGAGATCTTCGGCATGCCGCCAAACCTGGACTGAGTCCTAGTGCCCACTCGGGCTGAAGTGTTGGTAGTCCTTTGTCCCCGTCCAGTTGCCGCCCCATTTCCAGCCTGAGCGCCGGAACGCCCGGTGCGCTGGGTCGCCGCGGTGGATCATGCCCTTGGCGTCGCGGGAGCGGTCGGCGTACGGCCGGCCGGCCGGCGGCGAGACGTAGCCCGACGCCGTGACGTAGGGGTTCTCGATCGGGTTGACGTCGATCGCGCGCCCGTAGGCGTGTTCGGACCAGCGCGACGTGCCGGCGACGAACCGGCAGTTGAACGCCGAGGTGTTGTCCGCGCTCATCGACCGGCGATCGTCGCCGCCGTACTTGTCGATCAGGTTCATCTTGCGGATCGGAAATCGCGCCCGGAAAAGGCGGCGAAGTGAGCGCACGATCGGCCGCGCCTCCCTGCGGTGGACGATCAGGACGCCTCGCGTCACCCGCCGGTCGAAGTTCCAGTGGCTCGCCCGGATCACTCGCAGCCGACGGCGCGGCACCGGGCAGCCTGGACGCCAGGAGCTGCCCGTGATGCGTTTGCGCATGTCGGTGTTGATGCGGGCGATGTTGTATTCGAAGCGCGGCTCGGCGGCGGCGCGCGGGGTGTCCAGCGCTCGTCCCTCGCCACCCTCCACGGCGACGGCCAGCAGGGCGCCGGCGAGTGCCGTACCGAGGGCTGTTGCGAGTGCGGCGCGCACCTCGTCAGGGTCGCACAAGTTGCGGGACTCGCTGCATCCTGCTAGAAAGCCCGGGATGGACCGCGACCTCACGCAGGATTTCTCGACCGCCCGACAGGGTGCGTCCGCGTGCGAGCAGTGGTTTACCTATTGGCGATTTAGCTAGGCGTCCGGCCGGGGTCGCGCGACCCACCGCAGCAGGAATGCACCACCGGACGCCGTAGCAGCGGCTCGACCTGGATTCGGGTCCGGGGACGCCGAAATCACCGTATTGCAACGATTTCCAGAACCAGACTGAAAGGCTCGCAGAGATGATGATCGTAATGAAAGAGGGGGCGACGGAGGCCGAGGTAGACCACGTCGTCGAGCGCATC
>Ga0299913_10004628_pt1 | contig 11580 bp, 8 predicted proteins | sample RVTome_9_FD_201360 | JGI IMG/M metagenome (GOLD analysis project Ga0299913, IMG submission 201360) | Soil microbial communities from uranium-contaminated site in the Upper Colorado River Basin, Wyoming, United States - RVT155D38 (version 2) ... | reverse complement strand
AAGATGGACCCGGGCCTCGAGGTCGGGCGCGTCCCGGGCCAGGCCTCGGTAGGCACGCTCGAGGCCGTCCCGGATCCCGGCCTCCGAGGCGACGTACGAACCGATCCTGGCGTCGGCCCGGTTGGTCCCGTGGCCTGCCCTCACGACTGACAGTGCGTGCTGCAGGATCCGCACGGTGTACTGCTGGCGGGTGATCGCATCAATCGGCACCGACTCGATGCTGCGCATCGCCTGGTCGAGAACCGCGATGTCGCTGCCGCTGCCGGCGAGCAGCACTTCGGCCCGCAGCTGCCTGCTCTCGGGGTAGCCGCGGCTGGTCTTCGGCACCTGGTCCAGGGCGGCGACGGCGCCTGCGGTGTCGTGGCGCTCGGCCCGGACCCGGGCCATCCCGAACGACGCAGGCGCGACGTACGCCGCGTCGGTGGCCGCGCACGTGGCGTACAGGCCCTCCGCCACGTCGGGCAGCCCGCCGCGTTCGCAGGCGACCGCGAGCGCGAGCTTGGGAGCGAGCTCGCCGGGCACCTGCTGGTAGACGGCATTGAACGCCGCCTTCGCGCCCTCCCAGTCCCCGACCTTCATCGCCGCCAGGCCGTCCATCCACAGCGCCCGCCACTCCCACGGGTCGTCGTCGAGCAGCGCCGCGGCGTGCTTGTTCGCGACCTCCACGTCGCCCGCCTGGAGCGCGGCGAGCGACCGGGCCAGCAGCACCTCCGGGCTGTCCTCGGGCGCCTCCCCGAGCAGGGCGAGACGCTCGGCCGGGTCCTCGGCACCCACGCCGGACAACCAGGAGTACTGGGGGTCGGTGGTGTCCTCGTGCAGGCCGGGCAGCTGCGACCACTCCAACATCGCCCGCGACGTGCTCGGCGACTCGAACAGCACCGACGCCGCCGAGGTGAGCGCGGTGCCGACGGTCCGGTGCGCGACCACCTCACGGAGCACCCCGAGCAGCTGGGTGCGCAGCTCGTCGGCCGAGGCGAACCGGTCGGCGGGGTCGGGCGCGCAGCACTTGGCGATCAACCAGTAGAGCGAGTCGTTCTCGGCGAAGAGAGGCGTGGACTCCGGCGGCGGCAGCGTGTGCAGGTAGGTGCCCTGGTAGCCGCGGAACTCCATGCACAGCACGACCAGGGTGCGCCCGATCGTGTAGATGTCGGACGCCACGCCCGGCCCGACCTCCGCGACCTCGGGCGCCTGGTAGCCGACGGTGCCGTAGATCGCGGACTCCTGGTCGTCGATCCTGCGGACGCCGCCGAGGTCGATCAGCTTCATCGCGTCGCCGACCTGGATCATGTTGTCGGGCTTGAAGTCGCAGTAGACGAGGCCGAGGTCGTGGAGGTACTGGAACGCCGGCAGCAGCTCGAGGATGTAGGCCAGGGCCTGGTCGACCGGCAGCGGGTCGTACTGCCCGTTGTTGTCCCGCATCCGTTGCTTGAGGATCTGCTTGAGCGAGTGACCGCCGACGTACTCCATCACGATGTAGCCGGCGCTCTCGTGGGTGACGAAGTTGTAGATCTCCACGATCAGCGGGTGCTCGACCTGGGCGAGGAACCGCTGCTCGGCGATCGCCGCCGCCAGCGCGTCCGGGTCGCCGGCGTTGAGCAGACCCTTGAGCACCACCCACCGGTCGGAGACGTTGCGGTCGCGGGCGAGATAGATCCAGCCCAGGCCGCCGTGCGCGATCGCGCCGGCCACCTCGTACTGCCCCGCCACCAGGTCGCCCGGCTTGAGCTTGGGCGTGAACGAGAACTGCTGGCCGCACTGCGGGCAGAAGCCCTCGGCGCGCCCGGGCTGGCCGTCGCGACCGCGGCCGATCGCGGTGCCGCACTTGGAGCAGGTCCGCTTGTCCTCGGGGACCTTCGGGTCGGCGATGAGCGCCTTGGTCGGGTCGACGGGCGGCGCGGGCGGCACCCGGGTCAGCCCCGCGCCCAGCCGTTCGGCCCGCATCCGCTGGGACCCCTGGCGGGTCCGCCGGGTGGCGAGGGTCGCATGGGTGGCGCGTTCGGAGCCGTACGCCGCGGACTGCACCTTGCTGGCGGAGGTGGCGACCGAGTCGCCGCCGGTGAGCGGCTGCGCCTCCGCTGCCACCGACACGGGCGAGTCGGCGGCCATCCCGCAGGTGTCGCAGTAGCCGTCGGCGATGGTGCCGGTGCAGCCGGGCTGCGGGCATGCCGTGCCGTCGGCGGCGGTCGCGGTGGCCGGGGCCGTCGGTTCCGGTGTCGGCGCGGCGGCCGCCGCGCCCTCGGCGGGCGCCATCCCGCAGACGTCGCAGTAGCCGTCGGTGATGGTTCCGGAGCACCCCGGCTGGGCGCAGGTGAGTGTCGTCGTCATGCCGACTCCTTCGTGAGCCAGGTCTGGTACGTCGTGACGAGCTGCCGGCACACCGAGATCGGCGCCGGCCGGCGGGCCAGCACCTCCCGGGCCCGGCGCTCGCTCTCGGCGAGGTCGGAGCGGTCGGCCAGCCCGAGGCTGTGGGCCTTGGCGACGTAGGCGTCGAGCAGGTCGACGAGCTCGGTGTGCTCGGCCAGGGCACCGGCGTACTTCTCCTGTGCGTGGCTCATCGCCCGGGCGACCCGGTCGAGGCGTTCGAGATAGGGGCCGATCGCATCGGGGGTGTTGGGGATCGGACCGAGGGCGTCGACGTCCGGGATGGCGTAGTGCGGGGCCGGGTCGACGGTCGCGACGCAGTGGGCCGCGAGCTGCTCCAGCGCGGCCTCGCGGGCCTCGAGGTCGGCGCGCAGCTCGCGGGCGCTCAGCACCCGGTCGCGGGCGTCCCGGCGCCGGGCGTTGCCCACGATCAGGTCCCGCTCGTACGTCGTCGCCTCGATCTCCAGCGGCCCGAGCAGCCCCCCGACGTCGCCGCCGCTGCGCGCCCGCTCGGTGATCTCGGCCAGCCGCCGGGCCAGCCCGCCGAGCCTGGCCTCGGCGGCGTCGCGCACCGTCGCCGGCTCGAGCGCCACCTGGTCGCGGACCCGGACCAGCTGGGCGCGCAGCTCCTTGATCCGGGCCGCCGACGCGTCGGCGCTGGTCACCAGCGACAGCTTCGTGCGGAGCTGGCCGGCGAGGGCGTCGGAGAGCCGGCAGGCCTCGGGCAGCGAGACCGCGAGCCCACCCGGCAAGTCGCTCGCCCCGTCGAGCCGGCCCCAGATCAGCGTGGAGATCCGCCGCCGCTCGTTGTCGAGCACCCGGCCGCCGTCCCAGGTGGCGAAGATCAGCTGGTAGCGGTCCGCGACCGCCTTCCATGCTGAGAGCGAGAGGGCCATGTCGGAGGTCACCTCGGCCCCGCGGCCAGCGGCGAGGGCCGCGGCGTCCAGCTCGTCGAGCTCGGTCCGCCGGGCGCGGACCCACGCCTCCAGGTCTCGCAGGTAGTCCTGGATCAGTGCGGGCTCGATCGCCTCGCCGATCCGGCCGGGCGCGGCGGGCGCGGTCGTCATCGGCGGCCGTAGACCGGCCGGGGCTGGCCGGTCCCCTCTCCCAGGGTGGGCGCCAGCCACCGGTCGTAGCTGGCCTGCCAGGACCCGTCGGCACGCATCTGCTCGAGCACCGCGTTGATGAACCGCGCCAGGTCCTCTTGCTCGGCGTTCACCCCGATGCCATAGGGCTCGTCGGTGAACGCATCCTGCTCCGGGACCACGGCGTACGGGTCCTGGGCCGCCAGCCCGGCGAGCACGGTGTCGTCGCCGGTGATCGCGTCCGCCTCGCCCCGCTGGAACTTCACCAGGCAGCCCGTGTGGTTGGCCGCGGTGACCACCTCCGCGTCCGGCGCCTCGGCCACGATGTTCTGCAGGCTGGTCGTTCCGTTGGGCGCGCAGACCCGCAGGCCGGCGAGCTCGTCGAGCGAGTCGACCGGATTTCCCTGGTCGGCGAGGTCCTTGCGGACCAGGGTCTTCTGGCCGGCCCGGTAGTACTCGGCCGAGAACGCGATCGTCTGCCAGCGTTCGCAGTTGATCGTCATGTTGCGGGCGACGATGTCGACCTCGCCCTCCTCGAGAAGCGGGATCCGCTCGGCCGCCGTGATCACCCGGAGCTCCACGTGACCCGGCTCCTCGAAGATCGCCTCGGCGATTGCGTTCACCAGGTCGATGTCGAAGCCCTGGATCCGGCCCACGAACGGGTCGTTGGCGCCGAGCAGGTAGGAGTCGGCGGAGACCCCGGCGATCAGTCGCCCGCGCTTGACGATCTTCTCGACGCTCGGCCCGTCGAGCAGGTCGTCCACCGAGCCGTCGGGCGCGTAGGAGCGGGTGGGGTCCCCGCACTCGGGCGGCGTCGTCGCCTCAGGGAGCGCCGGGGCGCCCTCGGACTCCGGCTCGGGCACGGCGGTGGCGTCGTAGCCGCCGCACCCGGCGAGCAGCGCGGCCGCGGCGACCAGGCCGACCAGCGCGCGTGGGGTCCTCATGAGTACTCCTTGCGCCGCTGGTTGATCCCCCACGCGCAGAGTGTCGCGGCGACCAGGCCGAGCAGCAGCGTCGCTGCGGCAAGCGCGAGCGCGAACCCGCGCCCGGATCGCAGGGTGTCGGTGGTCTCGTCCGCGGCCTCGTCGGTGTCCGCCTGGGCGGAGCGGTCGACGGCCTCCAGTGCCGCCGATGACGCACTTGGCTCCGTGCTCGTGGCCAGCCCCACCGCGCGACCCCAGTCGCCTTCGGCGTCGAGAGTGACGATCTCGTCGTGGAGTGCGGCATAGCGCTCCCACAGACTCAGCGTCCCCGACGAGGCTGTCGCCTCGATCCCCTCCGCCGCCTGCTCCCAGAAGACCTCGAACGTCGCACCCGAGCCGCGCTTGATCAGCCGCAGGCTCTCGTTGGCCTTGGCGTCGTTGGCCAGCGACCGCACCGAGGCGCCGTCGACCGCGTCCTGGTAGCTGCCCTCACGCAGGTCGTCGTTGTCGCCGGCCTGGTCCTCTGCGAGGAAGGTCGCGAGCAGGGTGAGCAGGGCGATCGAGACCGCGGCCGCCGCCAGGCCGACGTTGATCCGGCGGTGGAACCGGCGGGCGACCTGACGGTTCAGCCACCACAGTGCGACCAGGGCCAGCATGCCGGTCACGAAGATCCAGAGCGACTGCTGGCCGGACATCTCGTCCTCGGCGCGCTCGGAGTTGGCCGCCACCAGGGCATCGAGCAGCTGACGGGCCTGACCCGCCGGCAGGTCCTCGATCGCGGGCCGCAGCGTTCCCCCCGCCTGCAGGAGGTACTCCGCCCCGATCGGGAATCCCTGCCGGTTGTTGTCGCGGGCCTGGGCGATGGCGCTCGCGTACCCCGCCACCTCGGAGTTGAGCGCGGCCAACGCCTCCCGGTCGGCGGGCTGTGCCTCGGCGGCGTCGGTGATGCCGCGCAGGGCGTCGCCGAGGGCCGCGTCGTACTCGGCGCGCTGCTCGGGGGCTTCGAGTCCGCCGGTGAGGAACGCGTTGGTCGCCAGCGCGTCGGCGCGGAGCAGCGAGGACTGGATCGCCTGGACCCGCACCAGCTGCTCGGTGTTGTCGGCGGCGCGGCCGTTGGCCTGCCAGCCGAGGAACTGGAGCAGCGCGGAGAGCACGCCGAACACCAGGCAGACCGCGACGGCGGCCACCTGCCAGCGGTTGAGCAGCTTCGGCACGTCCTCGAAGCCCTTGGGTGCGACCGCCGGTGAGGGCGTGCCGACTTTGGCGACCGTTGCGGGCGCCGCGGCCGGAGCCGGAGCCTGCTGGGCCTGGCTCACGTGGCCTCCTTGGTCGGTTCGTCGTCCACCGGGCTGGGTGGTTCCTGAGGAGGCGAGGGACGAGCCGTCTCGAAGGGCTCCCAGTCAACGGCCTCGGCAGGCCCCTCCCCCGCAGGCTCGACGGCGTCGAGGTCCTCAGCAGAGAGCCGGCGCAGCTGTTCCACGGTGGGCTCGTCGACCTCGCGCAGCCGCCAGGCGTGCCGCCCGATCGCCGCCTCCAGCATGTTGCGCACGTAGCGGGCGTTGCCGAACGTCGGCCCGCGCTGCACGGCGCCGAGCAGCTCGCGCAGCCGGTCGAGGACCGGCTCGTCGACGTCGTACTCCGCCGACTCGGCCATCACCCCGAAGATCTGGACCAGCTCGTCGTCGGTGTAGTCGATGAAGTCGATGGTGGTGCGGAACCTGCTCTCCAGGCCGGGGTTCTGGGAGATGAACACGGCCATCGGGACGGGGTAGCCGGCGACGATCACCACCAGGTCGTCGCGCTTGTCCTCCATCTCCTTGACCAGCGTGTCGATCGCCTCGGTGCCGTACTGGTCGCCGGAGAGCGAGTAGGCCTCGTCGATGAACAGCACGCCTCCCTCGGCGGACTTCACCACGTCTGCGGTCTTCATCGCGGTCTGGCCGAGGAAGCCGGCCACCAGCTCGGACCGGTCGACCTCGACCAGCTGGCCCTTGGTGAGCAGGCCGAGAGCGCGGTAGATGCCGGCCACCAGCCGGGCGACCGTGGTCTTGCCGGTGCCGGGGTTGCCGTTGAAGATCATGTGCCGGGTGATCGTCGGCGCGGCCAGCCCGGCCTCCTTGCGCAGCCCCTCGACCCGCAGCACCGCCGCCTGCCGGTGGATCTCCGCCTTCACCGCGGTCAGGCCGACGAGCTCGTCGAGCTCGGCGAGCAGCTCGTCGACGGTCTTGGGCGGCGGCTCGGGCTCGGCAGGCTCCTCGCTTTCCGGTGGTTGAGGAGGTTGCGCAGCAACCGTCTCGAAACCATCGTCTGGTTGCCCGGGTGGTTTCGAGACAGGCGCTAGCGCGCCTTCCTCAACCACCGGGGCGTCCGGGTCGCCCAGGGGGAAGGCCCCGGGTGTCCCGGGCGCCACGTCGGCGAGGTCGAGGTTGGTCAGCTTCCGCTGCACCTGGCCGAGCTGCTCCATCACCTGGGAGAGCAGGTGCGAGCCGACGCCCGGGACGGGCTCACGCACGCCGGTCGGCGGGGTCGGGGTCGGCGGGGACTCGCCGAGCTGCGCGGCCGAGGCCATCGCGGCATTGCCGAGCACGCGGGAGTTCTCCTCACCCAGCGAACAGGCGGCCAGGGCGACGTCCGACAGCGCCTTCGCGTACGCCGGCGCGTGCGCCGACCGGGACACCGACAGCGCGCTCATGGTCGGCGTGGGGCCGGATCGGTAGCGCCGCCCGCGAGAGGCCGCGTCGTGGAAGTCCTCGGCCGAGCGGCCACCGCCCGTCTGCTCGGACCAGTCCACGAAGGCGCCCTTGGCGGGCTCGGCGACCGTGGCGGCCAGGGACTCGCCCTCGTGGCGCGCCACCGCGGGGTCGGCGCCCGCCTCGCGGGCCGCCTTCTCCAGCGCGGCCAGCGCGTCCGCGAGGGAGAGGGCGCTCATGTCGGGGGTCCGAGAGTCAGGTCGTCGGGGCCGTGTCCGAACTTGGCCTCGAGGAACTTGCCGTGCAGCAGGAGTGCCTGTGCGTCGGCGCGGTTGGCGGCGTCCAGGATCTTGTCCATCGTCGAGGCGAGCAGCTCGAGCTGGTCGATCAGCACCATCAGGGAGGTCTTGTAGCCGTCGATCGGCCGGGTGTCGGCCCACTCGCGCGGCAGCCGGAGGTAGCCGCCGACCGCCTCGGGGAGATAGTCGGTGGCGGTCGCGACCACGGCGTACCCGTCGGCGCTGCCCTGTCCGAGGTGCCGGAGCCGGGGAAGGGTGTCGTTGATGGTGCGCGCGACCCGCACCACCCGCGACGTCACCACCGGGGGCGCGTTGCCCTCACGCAGCATCGCGTTCACCCGGTTCAGGGCGGCGAGGATGTCCTGCTCGGTCGGCGCCGCCGGGACGGGCGGACCCTCGGGTTCCTCGGCGCCGCGCAGCCTCTGCCACCACGACCTCAGTCCCACCTAGTGCCCGCCGACTCAAGCGTTGGGCACCGACGACAGGTCGAGGGCACCCGCCGCGTTGCGGGCGTCGTGCTTCTGCACCCGTTCCAGGTAGGAGCGGGACTTCTCGACCTCGGTCTCCAGCACCCCGATGGTCGTGGACATGTTGTCGAGGGCCTTGAGCTTGAACTCGTCGATGGAGTCCATCGTCGCGTAGATGTTGGCGAACGCGGCCTGCAGCTGCTCGATGCCGATCGTCGAGTTGGCGGCCTGCTCCTGGATGGCCGCGGAGTTGTCCTTGAGCATCTCCGAGGTGCGCTGGATCATCCCCGAGGTCGTGGTGTTCAGGGCGGTGATCTGGTCGAGCACCAGCTTCTGGTTGCCGAGCGCCTGGGCGACGATCACCGCCGTACGCAGCGCGGAGATGGTGGTGGTCGAGGCCCGGTCGACACCCTTGATCAGCTCGATGTTGTTCTTGATGATCACGTCGATCGCGAGGTAGCTCTGGATCGAGACGGCCAGCTGGGTGAGCAGGTCCTGGTGCTTCTGCCGGACGTAGAACAACACGTCCTGCGACAGCGCCTTCGCCGCCTCCGGGTCGGTGAGCTCGAGCTCGGCGATCCGCGCGGCCAGCTTGGCGTCGAGCCGCTCGGCGACGTAGACGTACTGGTTGAGCCGGCCCATCGTCGCCCACAGGTTGGCCTTCTCGAGGTTGAGCGAGACGTTGTCCTTGGTCAGCTCGTCCTGGCCGTTGCGCAGGCTGTGCAGGATCCCGTTGAGCTGCGTCTGCGCGCTCTGGTACTTGCGGAAGTAGTCGGTGATCTTGTCGCCGAACGGCAGGATGTCGAGCCAGCGCTTGGCGCCGGTGGCCTGGCTGGGATCGAGGTCCTCGACCGTACGACGCAGGTCGAGCAGCGTCTTGCCGACCGCGGAGCCCTCGGCGATCCCGCCGTCCTTGAGCGCGCGGACCGGCCGCTCGAGCATCCGGTTGGAAGTCTCGGCGGCTTTGCGGATGTCGGCGTCGCCCATGGTGCGGACGCTCTCGGCCTGGGCGGCGAACTCGGGGCTCCTGGCGTCGGTGCGGCCGAGGGCGTCCATGAACGAGTCGACCTTGGCGTCGAGCTCGGGGACCGTTTCGGCGGACACCTGGGGCGCCATCTTCGGGGCCTGGGTCTCGATCACGAGCGCCGGCGCCTCGGCGGCGGTCAGCTGGACGACGGGGTCGGGCGGCGCGAGCGGGGCGACAGCGGCCGCGCCCCCGTCGGCACCTCCTGCGGGAGGCTCAGGATTGCTCATGCCGGGAGCGTAGCCGCCCCGGGGGCGGCCCGTCTGCCGGTCGGAGCGTGACGAGGAAGTACGGCATCAGCGCCTGGGCGATCGGGCCGATCCCGAACGCGTAGACGAGGGTGCCCACGCCGAGGACACCACCCATCGCCAGACCGATCAGCACGACCGCGACCTCGAGCGCGGTGCGGACCAGGCGCAGCGACAGACCGGTACGCCGGTTCAGCCCCGTCATCAGCCCGTCGCGGGGTCCGCGGCCGAGCTGGGCGCCGACGTAGACCGCGGTCGCGAGGCCGCACAGCAGGACCCCACCGAGCATCAGTGCGGCCCGCGGGACCATCGCGTCCGGGCGCTCGAGCAGGGCCAGGGTGCCGTCTGCGCTGAAGCCGACGACGAGGGCGTTGGCGAGCGTGCCGACGCCGGGCTTCTCCCGCAGCGGGATCCACAGCACCAGCACCACGAAGCTGAACACCACGACCGCCTGGCCGAGGGTCAGCGGCAGATGCCGGATCACGCCGGAATGCAGCACGTCCCACGGCGCGAGGCCGAGGTCGCCACGCACCATGAGCGCCAGGGAGACGCCGTACATCACCAGGCCGACGAAGAGCTGGGCCAGCCGGAGCGGCAGCCGGCCGGCGCGCAGCTGGGCCACCGGGCCGAGGTCGACGAGCGCCGGGACGGGGGCCGTGGAGGGAGTGGCGGTCTCGGTCACCCGGCCAGTCTCGGCCAGATTGGCCTTCTCCGAAATAGCCAATCGTGGGATAGTGGCCTGCATGACCCAGTCCATCAGCGTGACCCGTACGGCGGCCCTGGTCGCCGGGTTCGACCGCACCCCGGCGTACGCCGGCCTGGCAGAGGCGCTCCGGCTGCTGATCGGCGACGGCCGGATCGGCCTGGACGTCCGGCTGCCCAGCGAGCGTGAGCTGACCGAGCGGCTCGGGGTGTCCCGCACCACGGTGACCCGGGCCTACGACGCGCTGAGGGAGAGTGGCTACGCCGAGGCCCGTCGCGGCTCGGGCACGTTCACCCGGGTACCCGGCGGCCGGGCCCGAGCCCACGACCGGGCGCTGCTGCCGCGGCCGGGCGACCACGACGCGATCGACCTCAACTGCGCGGCCGCGTCCGCCCCACCGGGGGTGGCGGCGGCATACGCGCATGCGGCGGCCGACCTGCCGCCGTACCTGGGCGGGCACGGCTACTTTCCTGCCGGTCTCCCCCAGCTCCAGTCCGCGATCGCGGCGAGCTACGAGCGACGCGGCCTGGCCACCGAGCCGGAGCAGATCATGGTGACCCCGGGCGCGCTGTCGGCGGCCGCGATCGCGGCGCAGGCGTTGACCGGCCCGGGAGACCGGGTGCTGGTGGAGAGCCCGGTCTATCCGAACGCGACGCTGGCGATCGGCAACGCCGGCGCCCGGGTGACCGGCGTCGCGGTCGACCCCGACGGCTGGGACCTGGACGCTGTCGGCGCGGCCGTGCGACAGGTCGCGCCGCGGCTCGTCTACCTGATCCCGGACTTCCAGAATCCCACCGGCCACGTGATGACCGACAACCAGCGCCGCACCTACGCCCGGCACCTGAAGCGGGGACGCGCCATCGCCGTCGTCGACGAGGCGCACCAGGCGCTGGCCCTGGATGGCCAGGAGATGCCGCGGCCCTTCGCGGCGTTCGCGCCGGACGCGATCACCATCGGGAGCGCCAGCAAGGCGTTCTGGGGCGGGCTGCGACTCGGCTGGATCCGGGCGCCGCACGAGCGGATGGACGAGCTGACCCGGGCCCGGATCGGCCTGGACCTCGGCGCGCCGGTGCTGGAGCAGCTGGCGCTGGCCCGGCTGCTGGCGGACGCCGAGTCGGTCGTCGCCGAGAATCGCCGGCGCCTCCGCGAGCAGCGGGACTGGCTCGCCGCCGCGCTCACCGAGCACCTCCCCGAGTGGCGCTACCGGCTGCCGGGCGGCGGCCTCGCGATGTGGTGCGAGCTGCCCGCGGCGCTCGGGACCGCCGTCACGGCAGAGGCCGAGCGTCTCGGCGTGATCGTCGCGCCCGGCCCGGCGTTCGCCGTCGAGGGCGGGCTCGACCGGTTCGTCCGGATCCCCTGGACCCGCCCGGGCGAGGACCTGGAGGAGGCGGTACGCCGGCTGGCGGCCGCCTGGGACGTCGTACGCACCCGGGACGGCGCCCCCGACCGGCGATCCGCCCGGGTGATGGTCGCGTAGCCGCCGTCCCATTTGCGCTGTCTCTGAAAAGACTTGCCCGCACCCCCTAGACGTGACGGCTGTCACTGAATATGTTGTGGCGAACAACATATGGCGCGCGTCACTGTCACCCTGACGAACACAACGACGGCGCAGCCTTGGGATCGCTAGGAGGCGGTTGATGTGAAGTTAAGGAATGGCGCGATCATGGCGGTGGGGCTCGGACTTGCCCTGTCGCTGGCAGCATGCGGGGATGACGAAGGCGCCGAGGACGAGGGGAACGGCGGCGGCTCGGGGACCACGGACGGCAAGGTCGGCGTGATC
>Ga0299913_10004627_pt1 | contig 11581 bp, 10 predicted proteins | sample RVTome_9_FD_201360 | JGI IMG/M metagenome (GOLD analysis project Ga0299913, IMG submission 201360) | Soil microbial communities from uranium-contaminated site in the Upper Colorado River Basin, Wyoming, United States - RVT155D38 (version 2) ... | reverse complement strand
GTCCGATCGGCGAACTCCTGGCCGCTCTCGTGGCCCTTTCCGGCGATCACGACAACGTCTCCGGCGGCCGCACTCTTGAGCACCCACGCGATGGCCTCTCTCCTGTCGGGGAGCACTGCGTCCGGACCCTCGGCGCGTTCCGCGTCGACCCCTTCGAGGATCTCTCCGATGATCGCGTTGGGGTCCTCGCTGCGGGGATTGTCGGAGGTCACTACGACCACATCTGCGCGGCGTGCCGCGACGCCACCCATCAGCGGCCGCTTGCCGCGGTCGCGGTCCCCGCCGCAGCCGAACGCGACGATCACGCGGCCGCCGGAGGAATCGGCCAGCGGCCGAGCTGCCTGCAACACGTTGTCGAGAGAGTCGGGCGTATGCGCATAGTCCACAACCACGGTGAAGGGCTGCCCCTCGTTGAGGGCCTCGAAACGGCCGGGGACCGACTCACACGCCTCTATCCCCCCGCGGATCGCATCGTTGTCCACACCGGCCTGGTGAGCGATCGCTGCTGCCGCCAAGCAGTTCGAGATGTTGAAGTGACCAACGAGCTTGGTCGCCACGTCGAAGCTGCCGCTCGGCGTCGATATGCGCAGCAGTGACCGGGACGGTTCCAGCAAGATGTTCGATCCATGCACGGCTGCGTCGGCCGCCGTTCCGAAGCCGATGCATTCGACTTCGCTCTCCTCGATTATCCGACGCCCGTAAGGGTCGTCCGCGTTTGCGGCTCCGGCGGTGCTGCGCGCCTTCGTGAACAGCGACGTCTTGGCCGCGAAGTAATCCTCCATCGACGGATGGAAGTCGAGATGGTCCTGAGACAGGTTCGTGAACCCGGCAGCCGCGAAGGTCACGGCCTCAACCCGATCCAAGACGAGCGCGTGAGACGTCACCTCCATCGCGACGGCATCTACTTTCGCGGCCCGCATGTCGGCGAAGAGTCGCTGGAGATCCACCGACTCCGGCGTGGTCCTGACCCCGGGCCTGACGGTGTCGGCGAGCCGGGTTTCGATCGTCCCGATCAGCCCGGTCCTGTAGCCCGCAGCACGGAGGATGGTATCTAGAACGAACACGGTGGTGGTCTTGCCGTTGGTGCCCGTCACTCCCAGCACGAGCAGATCCTCTGCCGGCCGCCCGAAGAAATCCGCAGACATCCGTGCCATCGCTCGACGCACGTTCGCCACGACTACTTGAGGGACGTCGACATCGAGCTGTCGCTCGACGACGAGGGCTGAAGCGCCCGCAGAGATCGCATCCCCAGCGAAGAGATGGCCGTCCGTCGTGAAGCCCGTGACACAGAAGAACAATGTGCCCGGAGAAACCGATCGTGAGTCGTAATCGACGTCGCTTACGACGGTCGAGTCGTCACCGTGGATCGAAACGAGCGCATCGCCCGCCGCAGGCGCGATCTCACGCAGCGTTCTTTCCATCGACTCACCCTAGTCGTGGGCCGGTGGTTCAACGGCGGTTGCGCTTTCTATCGCCTTGGCGGCCTTCTCTGCATCACCGGTCGGGGCAACGCCGAGATGGCGCAACGCGAACTCTGTGATCATCCGGAACGTCGGAGCGGCCGTCGCGCCTCCCCAGATCGGGCTTGGCTCGTCGAGCATCACGAACACCACGAGCTCGGGACGCGACGCCGGCGCGAAACCGCCGAACGATCCGACGTAAGAGCTCCCGTAACCTCCGGTCGGCAATGGTTTCTGCGCGGTGCCCGTCTTTCCCGCGACCTGATACCCGGGGATCTGTGCTTCCAGCCCGGTCCCCTGCCGGACAACCTTGGTCAAGATCTTCTGCATCTGGCGCGCCGTTTCGGCCGAGATGATCTGCTTGGTCGCCGCTGCCGCGGCAGTCGCGATCTTGCCGGAAGGTGCCATGGTCGAGTAGAGAAGCTTAGGCTCCACCCACACGCCGTCGTTCGCGATCGTCTGATAGGCGGTCGCCATCTGAAGCGGGGTCACGGCAACCCCCTGTCCGATCGGCAAGGTAGCGATCGTGGACCCCGACCAATCCTTACGATCCAACATGATGCCGGGAGATTCGCCCGGGAAGTCGAGCCCGGTCTTGGATCCGAATCCGAACAGGCGCATGTATCGGTCGAGATTCGCTCCGCCGAGCTTGAGCCCGATCTGGAGCGTGCCCACGTTGGATGACTGCTCGATGATCTCGGACACCGTCATCTTCTCGGTTGCATGAGGGTGCGAGTCGTGGATGATCCGGTCTGCGACCCGCATGTTGTCCGGCACGACGAACTTCGTTTTCGGCGTCACGGTTCCCTCTTCCAAAGCAGCAGACGCGGTAACGATCTTGAACGCAGAACCTGGTTCGTAGACATCGGTCACGGCACGGTTCCGTTGCATCTCGGCGTCGCCAACATTGGGTTTGTTGGGATCGAACGTCGGTATGTTCGCCAGCGCGAGGATCTCTCCGGTTCCGACGCGCATAACGATCGCGGAACCGCCGTCGGCACTGAATCGCTTCGCTGCATCCGCGAGCGCGCTCTCGGTGTAGTACTGGATCTCTTTGTCGAGGGTCAGGAACAACGCGCGGCCGGGAACGGGGCGCGTCTGGGTCGACGCAGCCTGAGGCAGCGTGCGTTCGCCGGTCAGGTCCTGTTCGTGGGTCAGCTGTCCGGCCTCGCCTCTCAGGATGCCGTCGTAGGCGCCTTCGATCCCTCCGAAGGGGTCCCCATCGACGTTGACGAACCCGAGCACGTGGGACGCGAGGCGTCCACCCGGGTAGTAGCGCCGCGGCTCTTCTTCTAGATAGATGCCGGGGAGCTTCAGTGAGGACACCTTCTTGGCGACATCTGGTGGCACCTGCCGCGCGATGTACTGGAAGCGGTTGGGGGCCTCCAGCTTCAACCGCAGCTCTCCCGCCGGGAGGTGCAGGATCTTGGCGAGCTTGTCCGCCGCGGTGGCCGCATCCTCGACGTGGGCCGGATCCGTGAAGATCATCGAATAGTCGAGCGAGACCGCCAGAGATTCTCCATTGCGATCGAAGATCGCGCCCCGGCGAGCGGGGAACTCGATGACTCGTTCTCGTTGTCGAAGGGCGAGTGCCTCGTACCGGGCTGCATCGACGATCTGGACCATCACGAGGCGAACCGCCATCCCAAGGAAGAGCAACGTGAGGATGCAGAACAGAGCGATGAGGCGGACCGGGACGCGCGAGCGCTTCTTACGCGGTCGGGACCGGACGGAACGTAGGTGGCGTTGCGGCGGTCGGCGAGTCGGAGCGGTTCGGGCCCTACTTACAGAACGGGCCGACCTACCGGTCGACCCTTTGCTGCGCTGTGTCCTGGTGGCCATCTAGGGCGCTGCCTCCACCGCCATGCCCTCGCCCGGAAGAGACAAGTCCTCCCGGGCGAGGGCACCCGCCATCCTGTTCTGATCGGGAAACTTCACGCGCGCGACGATGTACTCCACCTGTAGTGGATCGACCATGCCGAGCACGTCGCGTGCGTAATGCTCGATCCGCCCGGGGCTCTCGAGCTGAGCCATCTCGGCCAGCAACTGCTCCTGCTGAGCCTCCGCAGAGGCGAGCTTCTTGTTGATAGTGGAGAGCTGGAACGCGGACTGCGCCAGCACTACTTGTATGAGGAGAACACCGGCGATGATCGCGGCCGCCACGATCGCGGCCCCGATGTAAAGGGGCGCGATGCGACGCGCGTCACCGCGCTTGATCAGAGAACGACTACGCCTCCTGATAACGCGCAGTCCGGGCGCCCGGGAAGACGCACGGCGGCGCGCAAGTGTGGAGGCGCTGGCACTCATACTTAGGCCGCGCCCTCGACATCGAGACGCTCTATCGCGCGGAGCTTGGCAGCCTCGGCGCGCGGGTTCTGACCTATCTCTTGCAGGTCGGCTCGAACGGGCCGCTTCGTGAGTACCCGGACGCGCTCCTTGCGCCCACAGACACAGACCGGGAAATCCGGAGGGCAGGTGCACCCCTGTGCTTGTTCGTTGAAGAAACGCTTGACGATCCGGTCCTCGAGTGAGTGGTAGGAGATCGCGACGACCCGGCCGTGCGGCTCGCAATAGTCCACGGCATCGACGAGACCGCGCTCGAGGGCGTCGAGCTCGCCGTTCACTTCGATCCGGAGAGCCTGGAACGTGCGACGAGCGGGGTGGCCTCCGGTACGACGAGTGGCCGCCGGGATCGCCTCTTTGACGATCTCGGCGAGCGCCCGCGTACCGGAGACCGGACGGGACCTAACGATCGCTTTCGCGATGCGGCGCGCGAACCTCTCTTCTCCATACTTTGAGATCACGCGCGCGAGTTCTGCTTCTGCGTAATTGTTCACGACATCCTCCGCTGTGCGGGGCTGAGTGGGGTCCATCCGCATATCGAGAGGTCCGTCGTTGCGGAAGCTGAAACCCCGAGCCGGCTCATCAAGTTGGGGTGAAGAAACGCCAAGGTCGAATAGGACTCCGCGAACCGACGCAACCCCGAGTCGTTCCAGTACGGCCGCGAGGTTCTCGAAACCGTCTTGAACGATCCGAACCCGGTCGCCGTACGCGGCGAAGTCGGCGCTACACGCCGCCACGGCTGCAGGGTCGCGGTCGATCCCCACGAGCTGCGCGGCCGGCGCCGCTTCGAGGAGCGCACGCGAATGGCCCCCGCGTCCAATCGTTGCGTCGACGAAGACCCCTCCTCGTTCCAGCGCAGGAGTGAGGAGCTCGACGACTGCTTCTCGAAGGACGGGGGCGTGGTCCACTGGAAACCCATCTTGTCCCTACCGTCCGAGCGCGCGGGTCGCCAGCGCGACCATGCCGAGGAACCCACCGACGGACGAACCGGTGAGCGCGAGCAAGACCAGGCTCTGGCTCAGCTCGCGTGCCATTCCATCCTTGGGCAGCGCGGAAGCGATCCTCGTGACCATGTTGCTCCCCCTCTCTAGAAGTTCAGCTCTTGGGCCAGCTCTTCGAGCCGCCCTTCTTCCATCTGTTGCTGCTGCTCGTCCCAGCGCTCGGGGCTCCAGATCTCCCCATGGCTAAGCGCCCCGGTCACGACCACGTCTCGGTCGATCCCGGCGATCTCTCGGAGGTGCGGAGGAACCGTGATCCGGCCCTGCTTGTCGATCTGGTCCGAGTACGCACTCGCTGCGACGTAACGGACGAACGTGCGGGCCGAGGAAGTGGAGCTCCCCTGCGCCCGCAGGCGTGCCTCGATCTCGTCCCAGCCGGACGCGGACCAGAGGGCGACGCAGTTCTCGAGCCAGCGGGTGAGGACGACGTCATCGGTTCCCAGAGCGGGACGTAGCCGCGCCGGAACGATGAGACGCCCCTTGGCGTCGATCGAATGGCGGTACTCCCCGGTGAACGACGGCACACCCTCTCCCCCCGAATCTCCCCGTGGAGGCCGGGGAAGCCACTTTGCCTCCCTGTTCCTCCACTTTGCACCACTTAGCGGGAAAGGTATGCCCCGGCGACCCACGAAGTCAACGTTTAGGTCCCTAATTACAATCCTGTAATTAGTTGAGGATGTTGTTCCTGTTAATGCTTGTGTTTGCCTGTGGCACCCTAAAGGTGCCTAAACCAGGACAAGCCCGACGCCACTCCCCCACAACACGTTTCGTTGGGGAAATCGAGGAGGTTCGGCGTCCCAAATCGCCAAGGCGCCTGACGGGCGTCTTGAGGCCCTTCTTTCGATCGACAGTTGCGAAAAGCGGAACTCTCGTTCGAAAGAGCCCCCGCACTGGGCCTGCCCGATAACGCGCGAGCGGAGCCGTCCCGGGTACCGCCGGTTGGGGGCTCTGAGGCGCAGATCGCTCCCTAATGCGTCGACGATGTGCGATCTGCGCCGAAGGAGCAGGCCCCCCGCCGATCAGGCGGGCGGCCGTCGCGCCCCCCAGAGGCGGTGTCCGGCGCGGCGCAGCGGGAGGCGGAGCGGCTACGCCGGCGCGGCGCACTGGAACCCGAGCGGCGGCTCAGGCGAGTTGGGGGGCTGTTTTCTTGCGGCGTTTCGGGAAAGTGAGGTATTGCTCCCATAGGGGGTCGACGCGGTCTACGGCTACGACGATCCATACGCTTTCGTGTGGGGGGGCCGGCCGGCGTTTCAGGCGCATGCCGACGTCCTGGGGTTGGCGGTTCTCTTTGCGGGAGTTACAGGGGCGGCACGCGGCCACGACGTTGTCCCAGGTATGAGCTCCTCCCCTGCTCTTGGGGACCACGTGGTCGACGTTCTCGGCGGGCCGCCCGCAGTACTGACAGGTGAAGTCGTCGCGGACGAACACAGCGCGCCGGGACAGGGAGGCGCGGGCCCGGTAGGGCACCTTCACGAAGTAATTGAGGCGGACGACGCTGGGGGCGTGGAGCTCGAGCGACTCCGAGCGATAGATCGCCCCGTTCGTGTGGATGACCTCGGCTTTGCCCTTCAGGGCGAGAACCAGCGCCCGCCGGACGGGAACCACACACAGCGGTTGGTAAGAGGCGTTCAGAACAAGCGCTCTGCCCAAGGTGGCGCAAGTATAGGTGGCAGCAGGCCTAGTTCTGCGACCATCGGGATGGCTATCCCGTGGGATCGACCCCGATCGTCTCGCGCCCGGCGAAGTCCAATCTCTCGGCAGTCTCTTGGGTCAGGTCCCAGTCCGCCCCGCTATAGGGACCGCGGTCTATGACCGGGACCATGATCGTCCGCCCCCGGAAGAGGATCGCGACCTTCGTTCCGCACGGCAGCCACCGGTGTGCGACACCCAGTGTCTCGGTCGTCAGCCGCTGTCCGCACGCGGTGCTGTTTCCATAGAAACCGGGCCCGTACCAGGTCGCGACCGCGGGGTCGTAGACCCGCATGGCGGCGATGCGTTGCTTGGGTGTGTTCGTTGCGTCGCCGCGGAAGACGGCCCGGATCCGCCGGTACCCCTGCTTGCGGGCTTCGAGGCGTAAGGCGAACTGTCCGTCGCGGACGTAGGCCGTGCCAACGGAACGCCACGAGCCCGCTACCCGGTGCTGTATAGCGAGGGATCGGGAGGGCGCTACCGGATACAGCCGCCCCCATACCGTGACCACTCGTCCTTGCATCACGTGGCCCGGGGAGATGTTCAGCGTCAGACGAGGGGCCACCCGGATGACCCGTTCCTCGGAGAAAGTCTCTACACCCGTCGCCGGCTCGACGTAGGTGAGACGGTACGAAGCCGTGCGGCGCACCTCGGCCGTACGGAAAGAGACGTTGGTGGACTCGTCGACCGCACGGGTCGCGATCGTGCGCCACTCTTCGGCCTTCTTACGTTGCAGAGCGACCTCGTCACCCGCGATGCCACCTTCGAGATGGCCCGTGACGCTGGGGCGCGCGCGGAAGCTCACTTTTCTTGGCGCGCTGTCGATCACCGGTTGCTTCGGCGTCGTCTGTGCGTGCGCCGTCCCTCCACCTACCAGTAAGAACGTTCCTGTCGCGCACGCGACCAGAACGAGCGACATGAATCGTTTCACCCGCGAATCACTCCTTAGACATGCAGACGTCGTGCTCCCACCCGGATCTGGATGGGCGGATCCCAAAAAGGACCCAGGGCGGCAGGCCCGCTGATGCGTTGCTCGATGTACCGCCGCGCTACGGGGCCGGAGGCTAACGACGATGCTTGCTACCCGCAAGCGCGCCGTCACGCTCCGCGATGTGTGTTAGCGGAGCGGAGTTATCGCAGGTGCCACCGGCGCACGCTCGTTCGGTGCTTGCCTCGCTTGGACCGCCTTGAAGGCCGAAGTCGCGCTAGCTCGCGACCACCACTGCGTCGTCCAGTGTCCGGGTGGTTATCCGTCCCGCCTCGATGTCTTCTGCGTAATGACACGCGCCGAGGTGACCACTGTCGAGCACGCGCAGCTCGGGAACCTCGTCGGGACAACGTTCCCGCTGAGCCCACGGACAGCGCGTGTGGAATCGGCAACCCCCAGGAGGGTCCACCGACGATGGAAGGTCGCCCCTCAGCAGGATGCGCTCGCGGGTCCTCTCCACCTTCGGATCCGGGATCGGAACGGCCGACAACAACGCCTTCGTATAGGGATGGAGGGGTCGCTCGTAGAGGTGCGCCGACGGAGCAATCTCCATGATCTTCCCGAGGTACATGACTGCTACACGATCCGAGATGTGGCGCACCACCGCCAGGTCGTGCGCGATGAATAGATAGGTCAGGTCGAAGGTGTCCTGGAGCTCCTCCAGAAGGTTGATGATCTGGGCCTGGATCGACACGTCCAGGGCGGAGACGGGCTCGTCGGCCACGATCAGATCGGGATTCAGGGCGAGCGACCGGGCGAGCCCGATCCGTTGGCGCTGCCCCCCGGAGAACTCGTGCGGATACCGGTTCTGCGAGTCCTTCGGCAGTCCCACCACCTCGAGCAGCTCGCGCACCCTCTTCTCGGCCTCGCGCCCTTCCGCGATTCCATGCACCCGCAAAGGTTCCGCGACGATGTTGGCTACGTTCTGGCGCGGGTTCAAAGACGAATACGGATCCTGGAAGACCATCTGCATACGTCGTCTCATCCGCCGAAGGTCCTTGCGGGGCATCTGCGCGATGTCGTTACCTTCGAAAAGGATCCGCCCACTCGTCGGCTCGACGAGACGCAAGATAGCGCGCCCCGTCGTGGTCTTCCCGCACCCCGATTCGCCCACCAAACCCAGCGTTTCACCGCGTTTGATATCGAACGACACTCCGTCCACGGCTCTCACGTCACCGATGTAACGGGAGATGACAACACCATGACGGATGGGGAAATGGACGTTCAGATCCTCGACTTCGACGAGCGATCCGGTGCCCTTGTTCATCCCGCGGCCCACTCGTCCGACACCCTTGTTGGAAGGTCCTCATCGGGAACAGGATTCCAGCACGCCACGAGATGATCCTTCGTATCGAGCGCGCGCAGTTCCGGTATCCGTTCTCTCGACTCTTGCGTTGCGTAGGCACAGCGCGGCGCGAACGAACAACCCGGCGATTCGAGCGATAGCTCGGGCGGAGCGCCACCGATCGGATCGAGCTTCTCCTTGCGCGCCGCATCGAGGCGGGGAACGGACTTCAATAGGCCGAGCGTGTAGGGATGACGAGGTCGCGCGAACAGCTCGCCCGTTGGAGCCGTCTCCACAAAGCGACCCGCGTACATCACGTTCGTGCGCTCACATACGCCCGCGACGACACCCAGGTCGTGCGTGATGAGGATCAGGGCCATCCCTTCCTCCTCGACGAGCCGGCGCAGAAGATCGAGGATCTGGGCCTGGATCGTGACGTCCAAGGCGGTCGTCGGCTCGTCGGCGATCAGGATCTTGGGATGGCATGCGATCGCCATCGCGATCATCACTCTCTGGCGCATCCCACCGGAGAACTGATGCGGGTAGTCATCGAGCCGATCGCGCGCGTTGGGGATGCCAACTCGCCCAAGCAGCTCCACGGCCTCTCGCTCGGAGCTGTCCTTATCCATCTTCAGATGCTTCGTGAGGACCTCTGTTATCTGCCGACCGATCTTCAAGGACGGGTTCAAAGACGTCATCGGGTCCTGGAAGACCATCGCGATGTCCTTCCCGCGGACATCGCGAAGCCGGGCATCCCGCAACTCGAGGAGGTTGTGGCCTTCGAAGCGGACTTCGCCTCCCGTGACGCGACCGGCCCGAGGGAGGATCCCGAGCATCGCGAGCGACGTCACGCTCTTCCCGCAGCCCGACTCCCCCACTATGCCCAAGGTCTGGCCGGGTTCAAGATCGAACGACACACCACGGACCGCGTGAACGGTGGCGCGCCGCGTGAAGAACTTCACCTCGAGATCGGTTACAGATAAGAGAGCCATCGTCACATCCTCACGATTTCAGCTTCGGGTCGATGGCCTCGCGCAAACCGTCGCCGATCAGGTTGATACCGAGGGCGCACAGCACGATCGCGAGTCCAGGGAAGAGGACGAGATGCGCCGACTCCTGCAACCGGTTGGCGTTCTCCGCAAGGATCGTGCCCCACTCGGGGAACCGAGGATCTCTAGGCCCCAGTCCGACGAAGCTCAGCGCGGCGACCTCGATGATCGCGGTCGCCATGGCGAGCGTGCCCTGGACGATGAGCGGCGCGATCGAATTCGGAAGGATGTGGACCAACAGGATCTTGCGTCCGGGCACTCCTACAGACCGCGCCGCGAGCACGTAATCGGCCTCTTTCTGGCCGAGGATCGAACCGCGTAGTAAACGAGCAAAGATCGGAACTTGGATGATGCCCACCGCGAGCATGATCTGGAATAGACCCCTTCCCAGGATGGAAACAAGACCGATCGCCAGCAGCAACCCCGGGATCGAAAGCATCAGGTCCATCACGCGCATGATCGTGAAGTCGACCCAGCCACCGAGGTAACCGGCAAGCGCGCCGAAGACGAGCCCGAACGTAAGCCCGACCAGGACGGAAACGAGACCCACCAGCAGTGATAAGCGGGCGCCGAAGACGATGCGCGAGAAGAGATCGCGGCCCTGTTCGTCGAGACCGAGTAGATATCCCTCCGAGGGACCTTGAGGATTCGTGGCGAGCGGGCCTACTTGCTTCTGCGGGTCGAACGGGGCGATCGCCGGTGCAAACAGCGCGGCGACGATGAAGACCACGATAAGGAAGACGCCGACGAGGGCCCCCGGATTGCGGCGGAAACGATCGAGCGCATCGCGCCATAGCCCGGACGGCCGCTCGAGGGAGATCTGTGCCGCTTCAGCTTCGGCGATGCTCACCGGTACCGGATCCTCGGGTTCAAGAACGCGTAGGAGATATCCACGATGAGGTTCACGAGAACGAAGATGACCGCGAAGATGAGGATCCCTCCCTGAAGGACCGCGTAGTCCCGAAACCGGATGGCCTCGAGGATCAGTCTGCCCAGCCCCGGCCACGCGAATATCGACTCGGTCAACACCGCTCCAGTTAGGAGCAAGCCCGTTTGGAGCCCCACCACGGTAACGACCGGCAACATCGCGTTGCGCAACACGTGACGGCGATCGACGACGAACGGATCGAGGCCCTTCGCCCGCGCGGTGCGAACGTAGTCCTCGCTCAGTACATCGAGTGTCGCCGCACGTGTGATCCGCGCGACGATCGCCAACGGGATCGTGCCCAGCGCGATCGCGGGCAGCACGAGATGCTCGAGCGAGTCCCTGAGAGCGGCCCAGTTCCCGGTGAGCACCGAGTCCAGGACGTAGAAGTTCGTCGGATGGTCCAGCGAGACGGTGATGCCGAGACGTCCGATCGTCGGCAGCCATCCGAGTTGCACGCCGAAGACCCACTTCAGGAGCAGCGCCAGGAAGAAGACCGGGATGCTCACGCCGATCAAGGACATGACGAGACTCACGTTGTCCAGCACGCCTTGATATCGCTTGGCGGCGAGGTACCCCAGGGGGATTCCAAGACCGATGGCGAAGATCATCGCGGCGATCGAGAGCTCGACAGTCGCCGGGAATCTGCGCCCCAGCTCCGCGGTGACCGGTTGCCTCGTCGACACACTGTTCCCCAGGTCCCCGGATAGGAGGTTTCCGAGGTAACGCCCGTACTGGACGTGCACCGGCTGGTCGAGGCCGAGGTTCTCTTCGATCCGCTCGAGCGACTCCTCGGTCGCCCGCTCTCCCAAGAGCGCGATCGCGGGGCCGCCGGGAAGGGCCC
>Ga0299913_10004626_pt1 | contig 11582 bp, 11 predicted proteins | sample RVTome_9_FD_201360 | JGI IMG/M metagenome (GOLD analysis project Ga0299913, IMG submission 201360) | Soil microbial communities from uranium-contaminated site in the Upper Colorado River Basin, Wyoming, United States - RVT155D38 (version 2) ... | reverse complement strand
GCTGTCGGCGACCTTGACGCCGACACCGAGGGCCGCGTAGTCGACGTGCTCGCCGCGGTTGGCATAGAGAAAGATCTTCTGTTCGCGGTCCACCGCGGTAACGCCGATCACACCGTCGTAAGCGGCGGGATACAGCGGCTCTCCGGACGGACCGTTGTTGCCGACGGCCGCTATCACCACGGGGCTCGTTCCGGACATCGACGCAAGCGCCTCTTCCAGCAAGGCGTTGGCGGGACCTGCGAGGCTCATATTAATCGCGTCGACCTGCTCCGATGCCAGCCAGTCCAGCGCCGCCACGAGGCTCTCAGTGGTCGCGCCCGGCGCATAGCCTGGTGTCTGGAAGAAAACGGAGGCGGCATGTATTTCCGCCTCGTCGGCCGCGCTTCTTGCGATGAGCGAGGCAACGGCAGTGCCATGTCCGAGCGGCCGGGCGCCTTCGTGCGTGACAAAGTCGTGGCTTACGACACGGCTGTCGCGCAGGGCCGGATGCTCACTGAAGACAGCGGAATCGATCATGCCGACGCGCAGCGATGCGTTGTCGATAGCCTTGTCCTGGTCGCGAGGCTCCGCACCAACAGCACCGGACGCCGGCGCCGGTTCCGCTTCGGACGCGAAGCGATAAACGTGATTGAAATCGACCGCGACGTCCGGGTATGCCTGCCGAAAATCATCCAGGGCACGCAGTGCGGGTCTGTTCCGATCGCGAAAAGCAATCAACGTCAGACCCAGCGTGTGCAAGTCGCGCCGCGAAACCACGTCGATACCCGATTGCATGACCGCGGCAAGTGCCTGATCGTCAAGAAGCGTCACGACGGTATTTTTCTCGATCGGCCAGCCCATTGGGTCGGCATCGAGGACAAATGGACGAAGCGGAGTAGCAGCGACGCCGGCCGCACCCTGAACTGCCTGACCGGCGTTCGCAGTCGTCGTGTTCAGCGTGGTGTCCGTCGCGTCCCGCACTGTCTGACCGGCATCTTCGACGGCCGCGGACGGCGCTTTGGTGCCGTCCTCTGCCATTTCGTCGACGGGCTCCTCGAGTTCGTCGTCCGCTTCCTCCACCCTGCGCTGGATGCGGGAGCCCGTGCGGTCGACGCGGTCGAGACCGCGATCGATCGGCCGACGCAACGTGTCCTGTATCGGTGGAAGTACTTGCGCATGTGCCGTCGAACGATTGTCGGGCGCCAGAACCGTCGTGGCCAGCAGCGTCGTTGCGACGATTGTGTAAACTGTCGTTCCCGTCCTCGCGCTCAAAACAATATCCTTGACGGCTTTGTACCTGTCCTTCCGACGCTTTCACACGGACTTTTATTCCCGCTGGAATAAAAGCACAGGTTCATCCGTATGAACAAGCAACTGGATCGCAATGTCGCTGGTCGGCGACAGGAACTCATTGCCATTCTGCCGAATATCCGGCGTTTTGCGCTGAGCCTGACAGGCAGTATGGCTGATGCGGACGACCTGCTGCAGTCCACCGTCGAGCGCCTGCTGAATCGGCTGCGCGATCGCCGCTGGCCCGAGGACGCAGCGGTGCTGCCGTACAGTCTCAAGACCTGCCGCAATTTGTGGATTGACGAGATTCGCTCGCGCAAGGTGCGCAAGGCCGTCGCCGCCGACCCGGCGCTATTTGCCGATCGCGCGGTGTGCGGCGAACAGCAAGCGATGGGCGAGTTGTCGCTCGAGGAAGTGCAGGCTGCCTTTGCCGAAATGCCGGCAGAGCAACGTGAAGTGCTGGAGCTTGTGGCGGTCGAAGGTTACTCATACCGGCAGGCTGCCGAAGTGCTCGACATACCCATCGGTACCGTCATGAGCCGGCTGGCGCGGGGTCGTTCGACACTGATCGAGCGCTTCAAGAGATGAATACCGGCACAGTCGCCGGCTGGAGGCAGATATGTCACGAGAGGCAGATGCGGAGGACGATGCAATCCTGAGCGCGTACCTGGACCGGGAGCTTTCGCACGATGACGTCGCCCGGCTGACCGAGCGGCTTGCGTCCGATCCGGCGCTTGCGCGGCGGCTCGAGGAAATGCGAAGCGCGAATCTCGCCGTGCGCAGGATGTTTGAAGCTGCCGATGAGCTGCCGTTGCCTCGGGGTGTGCTCGATTTGCTTGATGAGGGCGATGCCGAGCGCGCCAAAGACGAGCGGGTCGCACGCCAGGTGCTGCAGTTCCCGGCGCGCGGCCCGCGGCGGTTTTTGCAGGCGCCCGTCGCGCTCGCGGCCAGTGTGGCGCTGGCGGTCGGGTTGCTGGCTGGCGGCCTGTTCCGCGGCCCGGCGGGGCCTGGCGCTGAGCTTGCGGGGATTCATTATGCCGGCGCCATTCCGGAGACGTCCGAGCTGCACCAGTTGCTGGAGTCGGGGGTCAGTACCGAGCCTCAGGTGCTGGAGGACGGCGTTAATGGACGATTGCTGCTGACCTTCCAGAGTGAGCGGGGCGACTATTGTCGGCAACTGCGGCTTACTGCGGACTCGGGGTCCCTGGACGGGCTTGCTTGCCGCCGCAACGGCGGATGGCGAATGGAGGCGGTCAGCTTCGGCGCCGCGCCCTCGCCGGAGAGCGACTATCAGGCAGCGTCGCCGCGGTCGTCGCCCGCGCTGAACGCCGCCATCGAGGCGCAAATCGGCACTAACGATCCGCTCGGGCCAGAGGAAGAAGCCCGTTTGATATCAAAGGGTTGGGAGAATAGCGGGAATTGACGGAATAAATGATCGTTCTCGCCCGTGTTCCACGCGACACAGGGGCATTTGACGGAGCGACTGCCGACCGCATCGGGTCAGGCGGCCGGAACGTCTCAAAGGAGGACTTGAATGTTTTATTCACGCATCTTTTACGCACGCATCGCATTGGTCGCAATTGTGTTCGGACTTGGAGCTTGCGCGTCGACACAAGAATACGCGCCCGCGGATAACGCCGACGACTACGGGCATTACAGCAGCAAGCTTGAGGAGAACCGTTATCGCATCGTGTTCAACGGCGGACGCTCGACCGGCCTGAATACCACCAGGGACTACGCGCTGTTGCACGCAGCGGAGCTGACTCTTCGTGAAGGCAACGACTGGTTCGAGATCGTCGATCGTGAGACGGCAACGAGTCACGGTTCGCGTCCGACAACCGGATTCGCGTACGAAAGGGCTTACTACGTGGAGCGTAGCTGCGGACTGCTCAGCTGCACTCGATCGACCCGCCCGTGGACCACGGCTCGCATGCAGATGGATACCGGGCGCCCGCGCACGAAGTACAGCCACGTACTGGAGATCGTCATGGGTAAAGGCGAGATTCCGGAAGACGGCGGCAATTATTACGACGCCGCATCGGTCGCCTCATCGCTGGTCGCGTCTATGTAAGTGCACGAGCAGATCGGCAGGAAAGGCGCATCCGGAAACCGCGGCAAGTTGAACGCCGCGGTTTTCTTTTTTCGCTAGACCAGGTCAGGGAAAATCATCGGGAGGGAACATCGCTCGCGGAGCTCAACGCCGTTCTCGAAGGGAGCTTGTACTACCGGTGACGCTACGCCGCGCCCTGGGCCATTTCACCAGCAACATCCAGGGGATTTCACCCATTTCGGTTCGGCCCCAGTGGGCCTAACCTTTGCACCCGTCCAAGGGACAGAGCGCGTCACGGGGGGATCAGGGAATGGACGATATAGTGACCAAAAACCGTGTGGCGACCGAACATGCACCTCGCCCCGAAGACATCGCAAAAGCCCGCAGCGATGCCGCCCTTACCCGCAAAGAAGCCGCTGCGCTCATCTACAAATCGGCCACCGCATGGAAGAAGTGGGAGCTGGGCGAGCGGCGGATGGACCCGGCGTATTGGGAACTCTGGAAGATCAACGTCAGAGACATGCGCGGCGTTTGAGTGTTTCCCGCTGGCGTGTTAAGCCGGTAGGCTAGCCGGCCTCGGCTCGAGCGAGAAGCAAACACTTTGGACAACGCGAAGACGGATTCGCTTTGATGCTTGGTGAGTGGTTTCCGTTGCTCTTTTCGTCGATAGTAGCTTGCGCGCGGAATAATATCGTGAATGTGCAGACGCTGGCCCAGCGGATCAACATGGGGAATGATCGCGTGCGCCGTGGAAATCGGTAACCCGGGCGAAACAGCGCTCAGCAATTCAGCACTACAGCCCCGCTCAGCGGGGCTTTTCGCTACCATGAACTCATTGTACAGACGAAACTGGAGAGACCAAGCTATGAAACTTACGGATATTCTGGAGCAGAACGCGGACAAAAGTATGGATGTTGAAATGGTTAACGGGGTCAGCGTTACTGCCGGCAGTTGGACAGTCGGTGATGAGCTACTAGAAGCGCACAAGCAGCAAGGTTATACGGTCTACATTTGCTTGGATAAAATCGTATCTTTCAAGGTGACATCAGCGTGAAGCGGCTCGACGACTACAGCCTCGGCTCCGGCCGGTTTTTTTGTTGGGCGAGAACGTGTGGTGCAAACGCCGCCGCTGAGAGAACAACGGTGACGCTTACAGAATTTATCGAAGCACGTAAGGTCCGGCTCTGGTTGCCTGAAGCAAAGGCACACCTGGCTGCGGTGGAACGAAAGCATGGTGCGCTGTAGGAGCCACGGAACACCGCTTAGGGTAGACACCGAAGGCTACTGTTGCACTTGGCGAAAGCTCACTTCCCGTCTCGGCCAGTCTGCCGACGGGCAGTCAATCAGTGACATCGAGTCAGTGCCTTACAACCGATCTTCACCATTATGTAAATAAACGCTTGATGGCGTAGCGCACTCGGCGGACACTGTCCCTGACTGAAAAAGGCAAACCCATCGAAAGATGGGGACGCAAAACTTCCGGTCTAAGGGTTTAAGCCTAGGACAGCGGGGTTGCCAGACTCGACACGTGTCCGTGATCGGTCCCGTGATGACGCACGACGTCAATCCTGGCAGTTCTGCCATCCTTTTTTCTCCTTCGGCTGGTGACTATCGCGGCAGCGGATCGCTCTGAAACGCCGTCGCATATCAATCGAAAGGAGAGACACAGTGGAAAAACGACGAATCATCGCGACGCTCGTCGCAATACTTGCAATGGGCAGCGCGTCGGCAGAGCCGGGCGGCAACGGCGCCAGCGTCGGCAAAGGGGGATTCCTGCTGAATGTCAATACATTCGAGCAGTGTCCGGGCGGCGAATTCCTGGATTCGAATCGTCACCAGATCGCTGTGCAAAACGGAGCCGCCGGAAATGGCGCCGACAAGACTTTCAAGATCAACAAGATTTTCCTGAAACCCGGCGAGGACTTCTGGGTGCAGGATGGTAACGCCTGCGACGACGGCGCCTATTTCTACCTGCCGATCACAGCCGACAACTGCTCCAACTGCGGCATAGCCGAGGGTGAGCCTCTTGAGCCGACGTTTACACAATATGAGGTGCGAGCCCGTGTGCTCGGGCAACCGGGGGGATCTGTGACCGTCACGAGCTGCGTCGAGGAAGCCGCGGACGACACGATCGTCGTCGATGACAACACGGACACGGAAACCTTCTGCTCCGTCGGCGAGGGCAATATCTGGGTCCAGACTCGCACCGTCGGCAGCGGCAAGGAGCAGAACAAATGGGAAAACGTCAGCACGCAGCTGCTGACGGTCTGCGTCGATACCGACGGCGACATGGCCTGCGACGATCGGCTCGGATTATTCGATCCCGACGGTGAGGGCTACTGGTGGAACTGGGACGCTCAAGGCCGCCCGCACGTGCAACTCGTATTCTATCCCGTGCAATCCGGAATCTAGCAAGCCCGGACTACGGAGTGGCAACAACACCGGGCTGATCGTTCAGCTCCTGGGGCGCACGGCCCCGTCGCGCAGGGCGCTGGATGGGGCAGGCAGTCAATAGCGGGGGACAGCCACCGATGAGAGTGACTGTCCCCAGCCTGTCCGGTCCCCAGCCTGTCCGCGGAAGGAGGGAGGAAGGAATGGTGGGTCTACATTTCACCGCCTTTCCGCAGTATGGCGATGAGCGCCATCTGGAGTTGATCCGGATGCCCTTCCTGAAAGAATACGAGCCGGACAGCGAGATCGAGCAGTTGGTGCCAGAGTTGAACTAGCCCTTTCCCCTTTTGCCGTGTACGTTGGAATAGTCGCTGAGTTCTGCACCCTGATATGACTTAGCCGCTTTGTACCGGGCACCGAAGCGATTAACCGGGGTCATGCGGGGAAACGCAGGCGGCAAGGCACCGGCATCGGCAGCCGTTCTGTATAGCTTACGAGCGCCAGTTGGTGCCGAGAACGCGGTTCCCGATTTATACCTCAAGCCAATCCGGCTCAAGTCACGTAACTCTCGAGAGCATGTTCCCGGATCGCGTCAAAGCGTCCCGCCTCGCATTTTTGTGCGCCGGCTGTGCCGGAACGTCCCCGGGCGGGGTGTCACTGAAGCGCCTGTCAGACGGCTTCCGGAATCACCGATTGCCGTCGTAGCCAAGCTTTTGCCGCAGGGCCACGAACTCCGGGCGATCGAGCACGGGATCCCTGGTCGCGTTCAACACGAACCACAGCTCATGGCGGGCGTAGGGGGGCAATGGCTGGCTGGCCACACGTTCGGCCCACTCGTAGGCGCGTTCGATGTCGCCTACGCCGAGATGGTGATAGATCCAGGCCGTGGGTGTTTGCTTATCTGCTTCGCGACGCGCCCGCTCGAATCTCCGCCGTGCCACGTCGTGCAGCCCGAGACGACCGAGCGTGTAGACGGTGGTCCCGTACAGGGGCCACTCGGTGCCATCGATCGCCCGCATCTCCTCGATGATGCTTCGCTCCCGCATGGCCTGGTCGGGATGGCCGCGTATCACTTCGGTCAGGACGAGGCGGCTACGCGCTTCAAGATCGGACGGGTTCCACTGCAGGCGCTGCCGGTCGTGGTCGATTGCGCCGTCCACGTCACCGCAGAGCAACAGAAACTCGCCGATAGGCCTGTTCGGGTCGATCACCTGGATTCGCTGAAGCAGGGCATGTGCGTCGTCCGTGCGCAACTGGGCGAGGTAGAACCCGGCGGCCAGGGTGAGCAACAGGCTATGATTCGGACTGAGCTCGAGCGCCTGCTCGATTCCCAGGTTGAGCGCTTCGACGTCCAGGCGGGGATAGGCATGTCGGGTCGCCCGCACCAGGTGAGCCAGGCCAAGCTGCGGATCGAGGGCCAGCGCTCGTTCTGTGTCGCGGTGGGCGACCTCGAACTCGGTCTGCAGGTCGAATCCGGAGTCCGCGTCGTTGAGCGCGAACCAGGCCCGCGCCAGATGGCTGACCCCGCGTGTGGCGTAGGCTTCGGCGAATCGCGGATCGATTTCGATGGCCTGACCCAGATGGCGAAGCGTGGCCTCCGCTGCGAGGTCGTCTTCCAGGGCCCTCAGGAACTGCGCGTAGGCGGCAGGCGAGTCGGTGGGCGATTCTTCGAGGCGACGGCGTTCTGCCGGCGAGAGCTCTGCGTCCAGGGCCGTGGCGATGCTCGTCGCGATGTCGGTCTGCATTTCGAACAAACCGCTCAGATCGCTCAGATCGCCTGGATAGCTCCCCGACCACAGCTGCGTCTCCGTAGCGGGATCGATCAGTTGTGCCGTCACCATCACGCGGTCGCCTGCGTAGCGGATGCTGCACTCCATCACGGCCGATGCGTCCAGATCGCGGGCGATCTGCGGGATCGAAGGACGAGTCTCGGCGTATTGCATGACCGACGTGCGAGCGACGACGAGCAGGCCGCGCAGCTGAGCGAGCCGATTCAGGATTTCCTCATGGAGGCCGGCCGCGACATACGTATCGTCCGGATTCGGGCTCAGGTTCTCGCAAGGCAGCACGGCCACCTTCGGCAGGCTCTGCGTGTGTGCGTCGTCCGTGGAAAAATGGTACCTGTACGCAAACGTCACGAGGCCGGTGGCCACCGTGAGCGCGAGCAGGGCCCACGCCCCACGAGCGAGCACCTTCGAGCCGCGTTGCCCGGGCGCCGAGCCGACCGTCGCTCCATCGCTTGGAATACGCCCATCGGGAGTCTCTCGCTCCGGCTCGGCGGCCGTCTGGTCGGACACGTCCCGGACTTCCGCGACGAACTGATAGCCGCGCCGAGGTACGGTGACGATGAAACCCTCACCGAGCGCGCGCCGCAGCGCGGCGACGATCTGACTGAGGCTGTTCTCCTCGACGACGGTGTTCGGCCAGATAGCCTCGAGCATCGTCGATCGCTCGATGACCTCGCCGGGGTGTTCGACGAAATATTGCAGCGCGTCGAAGGCTTTGGCCGTCAGGTGGACGGGCTCGCCGCCGGGATCGACCAAGACCCGCTTGCGGCAGTCGAGCCGATAGCCTTCAAATTTGAAGCACCACGCGTTCAGCGAGTTCATCGTCGCCGCTCAATTCGACCCGCACGGTTGCTGGGCCGCCACACGGACACCCAGTGTAACCCCCGGCTCCCGCGGTCCCAAGTCGAAGAACACCAGTGGGTTCACGAAAACTCACGAGAAATCACGTCCCCACAACGACTTGTGGCGGACCGACGGGCATCTTCCCTGGTCCCAATCGATGACTCCGGGAGAGCTACGGTGAACGGAAAGACCGTGCTGGTACTTACCAGCCTCTGTGTTTTCTCAGGTGCCGGCGCTGCGATCGCCGGCGCATTTGGACCAGCGTATACCTCGCAAGATGACCTCCAGCGCTTCTTTGCCGCAGTGGATCGGAACGACGACGGGCTCCTGTCCCTCGAGGAGGTCGCCGACGAGATGGGCGTGAGCAGGACATGCCTGCCCGTCAACCTGATTCCGAAGGAGGAACTGGAGCGGATATTGACTAAAGCGCACCAGAGTCTCCAGGCCGAGTTCGACTCAGCCGACCGGAATCGCGATGGCAGGCTGAGCATCGGTGAGGTCCAGCGCGCGGTGCATGAGACGGCCGTGCCGGGTTCCGATCCATGGAATTTCGAGGACCTGGAAGACGGCTGGAACCGGTTGATCCCAGGCGGTGACACCGCTTGTGCACTGGGTGGTGAGTACGAGTTCTACGTTCGTCCGGGAGCACGCGATCGTTTGCTCGTCTTTCTCGACGGCGGCGGCGGCTGTTGGTCCAGGGAGACTTGCGAGCCGGACGGCGATGCGCGCTACACGTTCCAGATCGAACAGCAGCGACGGCCCGAGTTGCGCAAGGGAATCTTAGATCTGCAGAAACCGCGGAATCCTTTCTCGGAGTTCTCGATGGTCATGGTCCCGTACTGCACCGGTGACGTACACCTCGGGGCACAAATCCACACGTACGAGAGCTCTGAGGGGAGCGAGCCGCTGGTGATCAGACACCTGGGGCATATCAATGCCACCGCCGTCATCGATTGGATCGCCACCAATCTCGATGGCCCCTCGAGCATTATCGTAACCGGGGTCAGCGCCGGCAGCGTGGCCACACCGTTCTATGCCGATGTCCTGGCTCGCCATTACCCCGATTCAAGAGTGGTCGGGATCGGCGACGGCTCTGGCGCCTGGGGCGTCGGCACCGGCCCCGATCTCGATACCATTCCCTGGGGTATAACGGATGTGTTTGCAGACGAGCCGATCTGGTCTGAGCTCGCTCGCTCGCGTTTCCGTGTTGACGAGTTCTTTCGAAGCGCGGCAGCACCCCCGGGGGAGCCCGAGCTGTACCAGATCGACTTTGCCCACGATGGGAGCCAAGCCTACACCCTCCGGGAGACGGGGACAGAGTTCTCGAGCGTCCTGCAGCTTATCGAGGACAGTCGTGGCCGTATTCGGGCCGTTGACGGCGACTTCCGCGCGTTCACCCTGGGCGGCGACTGGCACGGACTGTTGACAGGCCCCGGGTTCTACGTCTTGCGCGAGCAAAACCAGCTACCCGTCGATTGGGTGCATGACATCGTTCGCGGCGGGCCGGTATCGGACGTGCGATGCATTGAATGTGACCGGCCACACGTGACCTTTGAGCGATCGGATCTGCAGCTATTGGACCGGGCGTTGGCGCTGCTCGGGCAGGAATCCGAATGGGATGCGAATTCAGATCCCGGAGCGAGCTGCCCGACGGGTGATGAGAAGCGCAGCATCTGGTGTGCGCTGATGGAAGCGGCGCGCCAGCTGGATCTGGGCGATTGGGAGGACCGAGCGGGTACCGCAGAGGTCGTGATCCTGGCAACGCAGCGGCTTGGTGGCGGGCAGCCCAGCCTTTCCCGATACAATAACGCTGACGGCCGCAAGTTTGAAGAGGTGCGGTCTCTACTCCTGGAAGCGCGGGCAAACGCAGCCAAGGCACTGGCTCCGCAGCCGTAGCGAGCGATTATCGAGAAGTCACTCGGGAGACCAAAGCCCAGGGTGATACTTCGGTTCTGAGTGTCGCTGGTCGTGCTGCAGGTCTACCTTTGCCCTCTGCGCTTCGGCGGGAGAGATGACGTAAGTCCATGCGCAAGAGAGGAACGGCTTACGACTTGAATCGCTGGTTCAGGATCGGCAGATGCTACGTCAAGATGATACAGCGCCGGGTCAGGAAGGCTAGAAGCTAGTGTCCTGTCCGATTAATTCGTTTAATAACGCTATTGACGGATTCAATGATCTCATCGGCTGACTTCGACCATCGGAAAGGATGGGGGTCTTCATTGTAAATCCGAAGATAGTCGCGAATGGCGTTTTCAAGCGCGGGTACTGAGCGATGTGTTCCTCTGCGCAGTTGCTGCTCGGTAAGTGTGGCGAAGAAACGTTCCACCAGATTGAGCCAGGAACTGTACGTTGGCGTGAAGTGACAGTGGAATCGGGGATGGCGCAACAGCCAGTTTCTGACTTTGGGTGTTTTATGAGTGCCGTAGTTATCCAGGATCATGTGGATGTCCAGATCGTCGGGCACAGAGGCATCGATATGTCGCAGAAAACCGATGAACTCGGCACTTCGGTGACGGCGCTTGAGCTTGCCGATAATTTCACCGGTAGCCAGATCCAGGGCGGCAAACAAGGTGGTGGTTCCATAGCGACGATAGTCGTGAGTATGCGTCTCGGGCAGGCCGTAGTTCATCGGCAGCGACGGCTGGGTGCGATCCAGCGCCTGGATCTGACTCTTCTCATCCACGCACAGCACCAGCGCTTTGTCCGGTGGATTCAGATACAGCCCGACCACATCGCGCACTTTCTCAACAAAATGCGGATCGTTCGACAGCTTGAAGCTTTTGGACAGATGGGGTTTAAGGCCAAACGCGCGCCAGACACGATGCACGAAGTCTCGCGCTATACCGAGTTCCTCGGACAGGCGCCGTACGCTCCAGTGCGTCGCGTTCTTCGGTCGACGGTTGAGCGTGGCTTCCAGCACTTCCTGGACCCGATCATCATCGTGACGGCGCGGCTGGCCGCTGCGCGGCGCATCCGACAAACCCGCGAGTCCATCCCGCGCAAAGCGGCGGCGCCATTTGGTGACCGTCTGTTGACTGGTCTGGTGTCGCTCCGCAATCTCTTCACCCGAGTAACCGCGCGCACAGTCCAACACAATGCCGGCGCGAAAATGCAATCCGGTGGTGGTATTACGCCGGCGTCTCCAGCCTTTGAGTTCCGCTTCTTCCTCTTCGCTCAGTTCAATGGCAACGGGTAATCGGCCCATGGCATGACCCTCAACAAGGCAACTACCATAGGATAAT
>Ga0299913_10004625_pt1 | contig 11583 bp, 10 predicted proteins | sample RVTome_9_FD_201360 | JGI IMG/M metagenome (GOLD analysis project Ga0299913, IMG submission 201360) | Soil microbial communities from uranium-contaminated site in the Upper Colorado River Basin, Wyoming, United States - RVT155D38 (version 2) ... | reverse complement strand
AACGGCGACGCACTCGTGTGTTGGGAGGCGCAGTTCGGCGACTTCGTCAACGAGGCGCAGGTGGTCATCGATCAGTTCCTCGTCGCGGGTGAGGACAAGTGGGGCCAGGAGAACGGCCTGGTACTGCTCCTTCCCCACGGCTATGAGGGCCAGGGTCCCGAGCACTCGAGTGCCCGCCTCGAACGATTCCTGACGCTCGCCGCCGAGGACAACATCCAGGTCGTGCAACCGTCGACACCGGCGCAGTACTTCCACGTCCTGAGGCGACAGCTCCATCGAACCGTCCGCAAACCGTTGATCGTGTTGACACCGAAATGGCTTCTTCGCTTGCCCGATGCGCGCAGCAAGACGGACGAGCTCGTGACCGGCCACTTCCGTGAAACTCTGGACGACCTGCAGATCGAAGACAAGGGCTCGATCGAACGCATCGTCCTTTGCACCGGCAAGATCGCCTATCAGCTAGCGGGTGCTCGCAACGAGCAGGAAGCTTCGGCCGCCATCGTTCGTGTCGAGCAGCTATATCCCTTCCCGAAGGAGCAGTTGACCGAGCTCTTCGCCTCTTACCCGAACGCGCAAGAGGTCGTCTGGGTGCAAGAGGAGCCTGAGAACATGGGTGCCTGGGCGTTCGTTCACCATCACTTGCGCGATGGATTGGACAAGCGGCTGACGCTCAGGGTGATCGCCCGCGCGGAGAGCGCCAGCCCGGCGACCGGCAGCCATACCGTTCACGAGCAAGAGCAACAGGAGCTAGTTGAGAAGACGCTGGAGAACCTTTAGACCGGCGCTCCCGAGACGAGTCCTCGCTCCCGGGCTCCCTGGATGGTCTGAGCCAAGGTGTCGAACGCATCGTGCTCCGGTTCCCAGGACAGGTTCATCTTCGCCTTGGACGTGTCCATCAATACCGGAACGCTCAATGCACCGATCCACGATGCTCTCGTCGGCATCAAGGGCACTCTCGACACGATGCGAGCGGTGAGATCCACGGCCAGCTCCGGGATCGGCATGGCGTACCAGCCGAGGGCATGAGCGAGATCCGACAGCGTTATCTCTCCGTCCGCGGCCAGGTTGTAGGTGCCCGGTACGCGGCCCCCCCTTATGGCGGCCGCCAGAGCGCGGGCGACGTCGTCCTCGTGAACGAGTTGGAACGGCACGCCGGGATCGGGGATCACCGGACGTAGTAGCGGGATCGTTCCCACCAGCTTGCGCACGGGATCGGGAACCTTCTCGCCGAGCTGTACGTAGGGGATGTTCTCGATCAACTCCGTGGCGGTAGGCCCGGCCACTATGCAGGGCCGGAACACGAAGACATCGGTCTGGGCGCCTGCCGCCATCTCGCGCAGCTCTTGCTCGAGCTGGGCTTTCTGTGCCGAGTAGTAGTGGTCCTCCGAGCCCCGAGGCTCCACCTCTTCATGTAGCAGCTCCGGGTGGTCCTGGTGGAACCCGTACGCGGCCACCGAGGATGTGTAGATGAATCTGTCAACGCCTTCATCGAGCGCCGCTTGGAAGACATTGCGCGAGCCTTCGAGATTCACGCGGGCGGTTTCGTCCTCCGAGCCGAAGATCAAGAACGCGAGATGCACCACGACATCCGCACCCGACACGAGCGCGCGAACCGCTTGTTGATCGAGGATGTCACCTTGCCGGTACTCGGCTTTGGTCCATCCCTCGGAGGCGGGCTCGAACGGACTCCTCGCCATCCCGAGCACCCGATCGATCGAGTCGTCGTCCTCGAGCATCCTCATCAACGCCTTGCCGATCGCGCCGGTCGGTCCCGTCACGGCCACAGTGAGACCCATCGCCGCAGCCTAGTCCTCGATCCTGTTTTTTCATCCGCTGTTGCCCGCCCAGGGCGTGTCAGGAATGCATGGTGCTGAGACATAGAGTCGCGGGCCGATGATCGACCGTGAGCTGGCCCTCGAACGCGTGCTGGCGGCAGGCGACGAGTGGCAATCCTGGCGAGCTCTCCGCCTGGGGGGCGATCAACCCTCCGACGTTCCGCGGCCCCCGGCCCAGGAGCTAGAGGGCGGCTTCATCGGGCCGACCGGCGCTTCCTCACCCGGCGCGACGGGGGAGGCCCTGTGCCATCTGGTCGTTCTGGGGCTGGACGTGTCCGGCGCCGCCGCGATCGCCGCCGACTGGCTCCAGGAGGCCCGAACCCCGGCGGAGGCATGGCTCGACTCGCCGCAAGACGTCCCGGGCGAGCTCGACAACCCGGCCGGCGGACGGGTGTGGGCGACTGCGGCCGCGACCTGCGGTCTGTTGGCGCTCGATCGCGATCCGGGTCCTCGTGCTATCGATCTTCTGCGTGGCGAAGCCGATCCGGAGGGCCGCTTCACCGGAGGCGCGTACCCGACGTTTGCCGCCGCCGGTGCCTACTGGCTTACCGAGGGGCCGAAGACGGAGATGGCGGAGTGGGCGTTGCGCTGGTCGCGCGAGAACCAGGAGCAATGGTGGGGGCCGTGGGAGTACGCGACCGCGCTCACGTTCTGGGCCGGCGCCCGGATCCCGCCTGAGCACGCGTCGGTCGACGCGTTCATCGAAGAGCTGATGGAAGCATCTCCGCAGACGGGATTCGAAGACGACCTCGGGCTCACGCTTCGAGTGCTCGAGCTGATGTCCTACTTCGGTTCGTAAGAGTGACGACGTTCGAGCTTCCCCTCGTCGGGGCAGGCGGCGAGCCGGTCGATCTCCGCCGCACGATCACCTCCCACGGCCTCGCGTCGCTGGCTCCGTTCGATCCGATCGACGACGAGAGCGCCCTGCGCGTAACTGTCCCCCTCGGATCGCGCGCCCGGACCATCGTGATCAGAGAAAAAGGGAGCGGTCTGGCCGAGGTCGAGGTCGCGGGTCGGCCTCCGGGGGAGCGAACCCAGGCGGAGCTCCACGCCTTGGTGCGCCACCTCTTGAGCCTCGATCGCGACCTCTCCGCGTTCTACGAGGCGGCCGCGGAGGATCCCGACCTGAGCTGGGCGACCCGGGGAGCGGGACGGTGGATCCAAAGCCCGACGCTCTTCGAGGATGTCGTCAAGACCGTCTGCACTACGAACTGCACGTGGTCGGCAACGGTCCGGATGGTTACCGCCCTGGTCGAACATCTCGGCCCCCGCGCGCCGGGAGCTCCCAAGACGGGGTGGCAAGGACGCGCCTTCCCCGGTCCGCAGGCGATGGCGGAAGCGGGAGAGGACTTCTATAAGGAGGTGGTGCGCGCAGGTTATCGGGGCCGTTACTTCATCCAACTGGCCGAGCTGGTGGCGGGTGGCGAGGTTGATCTAGAGGCTCTTGCTGCCGCTTCCCGCGACGAGCTCTCCGACGACGATGTCGCGCGCGAGCTGCAGTCGTTGCCCGGAGTTGGGCCCTACGCGGCGGCGCACATCATGATGATGTTGGGGCGCAACTCGCGCCTCATCCTGGACTCCTGGACGCGTCCGACCTATGCCCGCCTGGTCGGCAAGAAGAAGGTGGCCGATGCGACGATCTTGCGGCGCTTCAAGCAATACAAGGAACATGCCGGCCTTGCCTTCTGGCTCTTCCTGACGCGCTCGTGGGTCCCGGAGCCCGGCCGGATCGCCGACTGACGCTCTCGGCCTGACGGCCAGACCGCGTTCGGCGGCCGGAGGCATAGACGCGGTGCCGACGGGTAGGAGAGGAGAAACAAAGAAAGTCAGGGGGATCGTCAGATGGTCGAGTCGATAAGGGCTCGGTCGAGGGCGACCTGATCGCCAGCGCAGGACTCCCCGTCGTCCGGGCGCTCGATGAGGGTCCCGAGGTGCGCACGACGGCTGAGGCTCCTTAGGGGCGATCCGCCAGAACAGGCCCTAGTTTTCGCCAAGCCGCGCCTTGACTGTACGAGTCTCCACCAAATAGGCCTAATTTGCGTATGTGGCTCGAGTCTCCGCACACCGACTAGTAGATAGAGAGGAGGCAAGGTGGCCAACATCCTGGTGGTCGATGACGCACCCGAGGTCGTTTCGTGGCTTAGCTTCGAGTTGCGGGAGGCGGGGCACTCGATCTCGACTGCCACCAATGGCGAAGAAGGGCTGCTTCTCATGGAGCTGGAGCGCCCTCAGCTCGTCATCTTGGACATCGACATGCCCGTCATGAACGGCTTCCAGATGTTGAAGAAATTCAGGGGCATGAAGGACCTGCAGGACGTCCACGTCTTGATGCTGACGGGGAGAGGCCGTGAGGCGGATTGGGTAGAGGGCTACAGGCTGGGAGTTCACGACTATCTGACCAAACCCCTGGACATCGCGGAGCTCCTCGACGCCATCGAGACCACCTTGAGCCTCACTCCGGAGCAGATCGCCGAGCGGTGCCGGGAGGAGCTGGAAAAGAGCGAGTTCCTCCTGAAGGTCGAGACCATGTTCGAGGAGACCTCTCCTGGGCTTCCGGACAGCTTCGTCGAAGAACCCGAACTACCGGAACCCGAGCTGGAGCCCGAGCCGTTGCCGGCGCCCGATGTGCACAGGAGTGTCTTCTCCCGCCTGTTCTCTAGAGGGCGGCGCACAGTCCGCCACTGAGCTCAGTGATAGATGCGGACCGTCGTCCCCATCTTCGCCTTGCCGTAGATCCACTGCGCCGTCCACATGGGGACTCGCGTGCAACCATGACTCGCGTTGTACGTGGGAACTTCGGGCCACCCGTGTATGGCGCGACGTCCTTCCCAGTAGCTCGGGTAGTAGAGACCACCTCCGCTGTAGCCGGCGATCTTCCGGTAGATCTGCCAGGTTCCATCCGGTGTGTAGCCGCTGCGACCTGTGGACACGTGAATAGTCCGCTCTACGCGACCGTCGCGCACCGTGAATAGAACCTGGCGCGTCTGGTCGATCTCGATGTGAAAGCCGTTCGAGTCATAGCGAGCTCCGGGCCTGTGTGCCGAGGCAAGTGAGCGCCAGGTGGCTTCGTCCACGGATCCCAGCCGGGCCCGGCGCTCGACCTTGTTGAACGCGCGCATCGCATCTGCCGTCCGCTCCGTGTAGCTCCTGTCGGCGCCGTCGAGGTGATAGCCAAGCTTGCGCAGCCTGCGCTCGAGAAGCACGACGTGGATCCCTTCGGAGCCCGGGCCCAGTGAGGGGAGGGCGGTCGTACGCGTGGCGCTGGCGTCCCCACCCGTGGCCCCTTTCGGATCGGTGAACGACGCCCGTACCTTGTAGGTCCCGGGCCTCTTCACTGCGAATCTCGTTCTGAAGCTCTGACCCCTGCGCAGGGGTACGGCGCGTTGCCATTGCCTGCGTCCGGACCGGAACAACTTCAGCGAGACACGACCCGAGTCTTGCACCGGCCGGACGGATCCGACTATGCGCGCTCTGCCGAAGAGCCGGACCTGCTTGAGGACCACACGGACCTTGGGCCGGACCCTCACACGCACGGGCTCGCTGAGCGCGGCCAGCCACCGAGCGTGGAAGTTGGAGGTGACGCGCGGTGACACACGGACGGTGTAGGCGCCGGAAGCATCGGTCGTCGTTGATGCTCGCTCCCGTCCCAGTTCATCGACTATCGAGACCGTCTCACCCTCGGCGGGTGGTGAGATCTCACCGAAGAGCCGTACGGAGTCTCCGAACTCGATCGCGGTCTGCGAGGCTTTCAGGGTGACGCCGGGAGCCTCCTGCGCGGCGGCGGGCGCGGCCGTGCCACCGGCGATCAGCGCGGCCGCGACGATAGTGATCGTCAGTTCCTGGATCTTTCTTGCCCGGTCCGCCATCGGGATCCCCTGGTGTCTCGTCGCCGCTCTTTGGTTCCTTACCCCGGAGGGCACCAAGAGATAACCACGGGTTCGGGACTCCGGACAGGGTCTTATCGACCTTTCTCCCGAGGCGGACGACTCCCTCGCCGGTCCCGAGCGGGTTCCTTCCGGGACAACTACCCAGCCGGATCTGGGTAGTCGGCGCGCCCTCGTGGGGGCGATTCTGGCCCGCTTGCTTCGTCCGTTCTGGGAGCGGGTTTTCGCGCCGTTCCTGGTGCTGTACACGCTTGGTTTCTCGGCCGGGCTGGCCCGGGTGGTTGCCGCCTGGCAGGCGTAGCGATCGCCCGGGTTCTTGGTCCCCCACGCTTAAGCTGCTAATTTCCCTGTGCCAGATCCCGGTGTGGTGTATCGCCGGATTTTCTGGAGTCCCGGCCGGAGGTTCTCGAAGTTGGAGCGCGGCCGGGAGCAGCGATCTCCATGTTCTTGGTCACCAGATGGCCGAGCCGCGGGCCGTACATGAGGAAAGGGCAGAGATGGAATCCGTACCGTACCTGGCGTTGGTTGCCGCGCTTATGGGGCTGGGGCTGGCCGCTTATTTCTCGCAGATCGTCCACAAGGCCGACCCGGGCAACGAGCGGATGCAGGAGCTCGGCGCCGCGATCCGCGAGGGCGCGATGGCGTTCTTGCGTCGCGAGTACACCTGGGTCGCCGGCTTCGTGGCCATCATGTGCGTCCTTATCTTCGTCATCCTCGATTACGGGCGGCCGTGGGGCGCGATCGCATACTTCTCCGGGGCGGTCCTCTCTTCGCTCGCCGGGTTCGTCGGCATGCGCATCGCCACCGCGGCCAACCACCGCACCGCTCAGGCGGCTCGATCGGGGGCCGCGGTAGCGCTTCCGCTCGCGTTCCGCGGCGGCGGCGTGATGGGATTCACCGTGGCGGGACTGGGGTTGTTCGGTATCGCGCTCTCGTACCTCGTGTTCGCGGTGTGGCTCGAAGTCGATGACGCCTTCCAAGTGGTTGCGACCTTCGGGTTGGGTGCTTCGTCGATCGCCCTCTTTGCCCGTATCGGCGGCGGTATCTATACGAAGGCGGCGGACGTCGGTGCGGACCTGGTCGGCAAGGTCGAAGCCGGGATCCCCGAAGACGATCCGCGCAACCCGGCGACGATCGCGGACAACGTCGGGGACAACGTCGGCGACGTCGCCGGCATGGGCGCGGACCTGTTCGAGTCGTACGCCGGTTCGCTTGTTGCTCCGATCGTGCTTGCAGCGCTCGTCTTCGCCGACGAGTCCCAGAAGTTGCAGGAGAGCACCTTCGTGTTCCCGATCCTGATCGGCGCGCTCGGCATGCTCGCCTCGATCGCCGGCGCGTTGACCGTGCGCGGGAACCCGAAGTCCAAGAACTTCGCCAAGCAGCTCCACCGCGGCACGAACGTGGCCGCGGGGCTGACGATCGTTCTCGCGCTCCTCGGCTCGATGTGGCTGTTCGGTGATGTGGCCGAGGTCACCAACGAGCTCTACATGGGCCTCACGATCGTGACCGGCTTGCTGGCCGGTATGGGTATCGGCTTCACGTCGGAGTACTTCACGTCCGATGACTACAACCCGGTCAAGAAGCTCGCTCGGCAAGCCGAGACGGGTCCGGCTACCGTGATCATCGACGGGATCGCGCAGGGCATGCTCTCGACGGCCGCGGCCGTGCTGATGGTCGTGGCCGCGATCGGCGCCGCTTTCTGGCTGGGCCAGGAGGCGATGCCCGACGTCGGCACCTCCGGTCTTTACGGCGTTGCCTTGGCCGCGATCGGGATGCTGGCGACGACGGGCGCTGTCGTCGCGGTCGATGCCTACGGGCCGATCGCGGACAACGCAGGCGGAATCGCAGAGATGGCCGAGCTTCCGCCGGAGGTCCGGGAGGTAACGGACTCCCTGGACTCTCTGGGCAACACGACGGCTGCTATCGCGAAGGGTTTCGCGGTGGGATCGGCCGCTCTTACCGCCCTGGCGTTGTTCAAGGCTTTCTCGGCTGCGACCGGCCTGGAGGCGATCGACATCGAGAGGGTTTCGGTGACCGTCGGGTTGTTCCTCGGCGCCATGACGCCGTTCGTGTTTGCGGCGTTGACCATGAAATCGGTCGGCCGGGCGGCACACAAGATGATCGAGGAAGTGCGCCGTCAGTTCCGCGACATCCCGGGTCTGCGCGAGGGCAAACCGGGGGTCAAGCCCGAGTATGCGAAGTGTGTGGATATATCCACCGCCGCGGCTCTGCGCGAGATGGTCATCCCCGGCGGGCTTGCCATCGTGCTCCCGTTGTTGCTGGGTGCGATCTCCATCGAAGCCTTGGGCGGTTTCCTCGCCGGCGCGCTGGTGACCGGGTTCCTGCTGGCGATCTTCATGGCCAACGCGGGTGGCGCGTGGGACAACGCCAAGAAATACATCGAGTCGGGTCACCTCGGGGGAAAGGGCTCGGATGCCCATCACGCCGCCGTGGTCGGCGACACGGTGGGTGACCCCTTCAAGGACACGTCGGGTCCGGCGATGAACATCCTGATCAAGGTGATGACGATCGTGGCCCTGGTCTTCGCCCCCTCGTTCCTCTGATCCGAGGGCTATCCGTCTACCCGGTAGTAGTCGAACCGGATGCCGGAGATGCTGATCGACTCCTTGTGAAGATCGAGACCGGCGTCCTTCACCTGCTCTTGGGCCGGCGCGGTGAGCAGAACGTCACCCTTCTCGGCGATGTCCTCGCCGAGCTTCGAGGCCAGGTTCACCTGGTCGCCATAGACATCCGCGTTCTCGACGTTGAGGATCTCCCCGTGGCCGATCCCGATCGAGACGTAGAGCTCTCTCTCTTTGGGCAGCACGACGTTCGCCGACTGGAGACGGGCGGTGATCTCGCTGCTCGCCGTCAGCGCGGTCTCGACATCGTCGAATAGACAGGTGAGGTTGTCGTGCTCGGCCTTGATCAAGACGCCCCCCGCAGCCTCGACGCAGGGCAGCGCCAGCCGCTTCATCTGATTGATCATCAAGAGATAGGAGATGAGGTTTCCCTCCTGGGTCATCCTCGTGAATCCACTCATGTCGAGGACCATCACCGTGCGCTCCTCGCGAAAGATCGTCGTGATCTGCTCGGTGATCTCGGCGAGTCTCTCGGGGTGCTCGCCCAACTCATCGAGCAGCTTCGTGAGTCTCTCTCTCGAGTTGACCTCCGCAAGCGGCTCTTCCATCGCGAAATAGAACCACGAGGCCGGCCGGGAGGGGACCGGGTTCCGGCGTCGAACCTTGGAAAAAGTGGCCAGAGGCGCTGGGATGCGCACTGCTAGGAGGACCTAGATGAAGACGAGATCGCTGGTATCGGTGCTGCTTACCGGGGTGTTGCTCCTCGGGCTGCTCGCCCCCGCCTCCACGGCTGGGGCGAAGGGCAAGAAGGGTGGCCCTCAAGTGGTGGGAACGGACGAGATCGACTGGGGCACCAACGCCGGCGCCGGCGACCTGGGGCCGTTGGGTGACGCTCTGGGCCAGGAGCTGGTAGAGGCGTCGATCGGCATGGCCGACGCCAAGACCGTCAACTTCATCATCAAGGTGAACAGCCTGCCGCCCAACGGGGGCATGCCCGAGATCTCCCGATACAACTGGGACTTCACGATCAACGGCGACGCGTTCCAGCTCACGGGGGCATGGACCGAGTACCTCCGTGGTGTCTGTAATCCGTTGCACACCGGGGCTTGCCCGCCCCCGAGCGACCCCGGCACGCAACCGTTCTTCCTCCGCCAGGGTCCCTGCACCGTCGGCGCGGATTGCGTCGTCCTGGCCACCATTCAGGCCGTCTTCGATCCCGCCGAGGGCACGATCACGATCCCGGTGCCCCTCGAGGCGGTCAAGGGCAAGCCCGGATCCAAGATCGGGCCGGGGGTATCGACCTTCGGAGGCACGATCTACGCGGCCCCCGCGGCGGTCGTCAGCTACGCGTCTGCTCCGGCGGACACCATGATCGTGGACAAGACCTTCGTCGTACCCGGGGGCAAGAAGAAGAAGAAGAAATAATAGGCTCGGCGTATGTTCTTCGCCGGGGGCCTCGCGGGCGTACTTCTGCTGATCCTGTGGGTTTACTGCATCCTCGATGTGATCGCGACCGACGAGATGCTCGCGCGCAACATGCCGAAGATGATCTGGCTGTTGATTGTGATCTTCGTCCCCACGGTTGGCTCGGTGGCGTGGTTGGCGCTGGGGCGTCCCGAAAGGGCCGGGCTTCGTCCGGGTGAGACCACCAAACGCCCGGCTCGGCGCGTGATCGGACCGGAGGATTCACCCGAGTTCATGCTGCGTGCCGCCCAGGATGTCGAGCGCCTGCGACTGTGGGAAGACGATCTCCGTCGTAGGGAAGAGGATCTGAAACGCCGCGAGCAAGGCGACGACTCTTTATAGGTCCCGCGCCGGTAGCGTTCGGACGATGACTTTCTCTCGAGCGGGATCCGCCCTCGTGGTCGCGCTGCTCGTCGCGGTGGGATGTTCCTCCGAGCAGGGGGGCCGGGCCGTTTCCGAGACGCCGGATCCGGGGCCTTCGGTAGTCCCCACGCAGAGCGCCGCCCCCTCATCTCCGGAGCCCGACGCTCTCCCACGGGGGGTGACCGAGCCCCCTTCCTGGCTCGGCAAGCGGGTCCTTCCGCAACGTCCGGACGGTCTTGGGATCGCCCGCGCGACTCCTGTATTGCTGCGGGATCGGCGTTTGGCCACAGTGGATCTGTTGCCTCCGCCCGCCGGAGACCGCTTCGCGTCGTTGGTCCGGCCCGCCTCTGGTTCCGTCCTTCGACGATCCACGTGGGGTCCCTCCTGTCCGGTGCGTGCGAACGAGCTTGCTTACGCGCGGGTCACCTTCTGGGGCTTCGACCGGCGCGCTCATACCGGGGAGCTGTTGGTGCACAGGTCCGTCGCTCGCGATGTCGTCTCGGTGTTCAAGACGCTGCATAGGGCCCGATGGCCGATCGAGGAGATGCGCATCACCCGCGCGGCCGAACTAAACGCGCCGCCGACGGGGGACGGCAACAACACCACCGCGTTCGCCTGCCGTCCAGCTCGGTTGACCACGACCTGGTCCGAGCACGCGTACGGTCTGGCCATCGATGTCAATCCATTCCACAACCCCTACGTGCGCGAGAACCTGCTCCTTCCCGAGAGGGCGATCGCCTACCGAAACCGCGGATGGCGACGGCCGGGGATGATCCATGCCGGAAATGTCGTGACTAAGGCCTTCGCGCGCATCGGCTGGGGGTGGGGTGGGACGTGGACGTCGTCGAAGGACTGGATGCATTTCTCGAGATCGGGGTCCTAGTCACTACTTTCGACTGTCCCGCGATGCTACCGTTAAGGCAGACGTGATCGCGTCTGCTGGGGGGACTCGTTCAGCCAGAGCCCGACTCTTCGGCCTCGGTTCATAGACTCGGAGTCGTCATGAGCGAACGAGCATGGGGTCGCGTGGACCCCATCAATTCTTTGGCGGAGATATCGATCTCTTCGGAATCGCTCGATTCCCTCATGGGCCACATCGGAAGTCTCGGCGTCGAAGCTCTGGACGGCTGGGATGCCGCTGCGGCAAGTCTCGTCGAGGAGGACCGGGTGGCGACCTACGGGAGCACCGATGACGAGGTCACGCCGGTGGATCAGAGGCAGTACGACAACGGCAAGGGCCCCTGTGTCGATGCGATCAAGACCAGAGAGGTCCAATACTTCGATGCATCTGAAGCACAGACGCGATGGAGTGAGTTCGCGGAAACGGCCGCCGAGCATGGCTTCTACTCAGTGGTGTCGTTCCCACTGAAGGTCGACGAAAGGATCCTCGGCGCGATCAACTTCTACTCGCACCAACCCGATGCCCTTCGGTCCGGGCAGCGTGAGGAGGGCTCG
>Ga0299913_10004624_pt1 | contig 11583 bp, 13 predicted proteins | sample RVTome_9_FD_201360 | JGI IMG/M metagenome (GOLD analysis project Ga0299913, IMG submission 201360) | Soil microbial communities from uranium-contaminated site in the Upper Colorado River Basin, Wyoming, United States - RVT155D38 (version 2) ... | reverse complement strand
GCCCCTTTGCGATAGACGAGGTCTTTGCGAACCTTCGGCACCACCTGGTCGTGGGGCAGACCCGCGAGCGTGTAGGCGTCGAACATCGGCAGCAATCGCACCTCGTCGTCCTCCTGGGCGGACATCAACCCGGTGAGGTCCTTCGTGACGACGTACGCGGCCTGGCCGTCGCGGTCGACCTCGACGATCCGATCGCCCAGCCGGGACAGCACCTTGGAGGCATCCGGCGGCAAGAACCCCCACCAGCGAGCGAACTCCTCACGCGTCGCGGGCCCATGGGAGCCGAGGTAGCGCAGGCACACCGCCTCCATCGCGTCGTCGACGGGAGGCATGTGCCACCTCGCGAGCCACGCCTCCGGGGCAACGAAGGTGACGTTGCGACCCTCGTTCGGCCCGAAGCAGAGCTTGCCGTGCGCCGCGACCAGCTTGAGGATCGAGCCCCAGCCCGAGCGAAGGTAGCCGTCGATCGCGTCGCTTCGCAGCTTCCGATGGACGGCATCGGCCACCTCTTCGCGCGTCTTGGGCCGGTCGTCGAGGACCGCCGCGACCGCGTCGATGGCGGTCTCGACCTCCTCGATCTTCAAGCCCGTGAACCTGAGCCAGGCCGGCTTTCGCCACTGGTCCCTCGTAGCCGAGGCCGCGGCCCACGTGCCCAGGTCCTCCGAGTCGATCCAGTGAAGGGTGCCGCGCATCATCCAGGTCTTCACCACGGTGCGATCCCTCCACAGAGCCCTCTCGGCCGCTTCGGGCTTCGCTCCCCGAGCGCGCAGGGCGAGTTGCATCTCGGCGGCGGAGGTCACCTGAGCGTGGACACCGCCCAGCTCGCGCACGACCTTCCGCATCGAACGCGCTCCGAGCGGGTCGGACAAGCGAAGGCGAGCCAGGCGGAACGCGCGCGTCTGCTCCCATGTCACCTTGCACGCGTCGGGCGAAGGCTTGGGGCTCATCGCCCGACGAACTTCGCCTTACCCGGACCGTTCTCGATGAACGACTCCATCCCGATCGTCTGGTCCTCGGTCGCGAAGAGCGACGCGAACGCCTGCCGCTCGAGCAGCAGGCCCGTCGTCATGTCGCTGTCGATGCCGTTGCCGATCACCGCCTTCGCCGCCGCCAGCGCGAACGTGGGCCCCGCGGCATAACGCTCGGCGAGGGTCACCGAGCGCGCGTAGACGTCCGCTGCGGGAACCACCTCGTTGACGAGACCGATGCTCAAGGCCTCGTCGGCCTTGACGAAGCGGCCGGAATAGATCAGCTCCTTGGCGCGTGCCACGCCAACGATCCGCGGGAGCCGCTGCGTGCCTCCCGCGCCGGGGATCACGCCCAACAGGATCTCCGGCTGCCCGAACTGCGCGTCGTCCGCCGCGATCCGGATGTCGCAGGCGAGCGTGAGCTCGCATCCCCCACCCAGCGCGAAGCCGTTGATCGCGGCGATCGTCACCTTGGGGAGTTGCTCGAGCCTCGTGAAAACAGCCTGGAAATCTCCGATGTAGCGAAGCATGTCGACCGCGCCGTGAGACCCGAGCTCCTTGATGTCTGCCCCTGCCGCGAACACGCGCTCGCCCCCCCATAGGACGACGGCGCGCACCGACTCTTTCGAACGGGCCTCGGCGACACATCCGTCGAGCTCGGCCGCGACCTGCGCATTGAGGGGATTGAGCTTCGGGCGGTCTATCCGGATCGTTCCGACGCCGCTCTCCGATACCTCGAGGTTCACGAACTCGCCCACGACGCCTCCTTGATTGTGGCCATCAACAAGCGCCGCCGAGGCTACATTTGGGCGGATGCACCACGATCTCGAGCGCAGGCTGCGCGAGGCGCTCGCCGCTCATCGCCTCCCACGGGTCGACGTGGACGGAGCGCGGCCCGCCGCCGTCCTCGTTCCCGTCTACCCCGCTCCGGAGCCCACCTTGATCCTCACCGTGCGCGCCGATGGGCTTCCGACCCACAGGGGCCAGATCTCCTTCCCGGGCGGGAAGATCGACCCGGACGATCCCGACACGCATCACGCGGCCCTGCGCGAGGCGCAGGAGGAGATAGGGCTCGACCCCGGTCTCGTCACGATCGTCGGCGAGTTCGACACGACGCCCACCTTCGTGTCCGGCTACGTCGTCACCCCGGTCGTCGGCGTGCTGGGTTCCAGACCGACCTTGAGGCGGAACCCGGCCGAGGTGGCCGAGATCCTGGAGGTGCCCCTTCAGGACCTGGCCGAGGAGATCAGGCGCGAGCCGGGCTTCGAACATGGGGGCCGCACCTACCCGACGGAGGCGTGGGTCTGGGGCGACCACGTGATCTGGGGCGTAACGGCCCGCCTGCTGCGGGTGTTCCTCGAGATCCTGGCCGAGGCCGGGCTCACGAGCCGACCCGGAGCGACCACCTCGTGGGACTTCCCCCCTCCGGCACCATGACCCCGACCCCGATGCCGACCGCGACCTTCACTCCGCCTCCCGCCGACCCGTTGCAGGCGGTCGGTGCGATAGTGGCGATCGTGCTGTGCGTGGTGGCCGCGGTGATCGGCTACCGCATCATCCGAGGGGGCCGCGGTCTATGAAACGGATCTTCGCCGTCGTCGCCGCTTGCTCGCTGCTCGCGGCGGGGTGCGCGTCGGATCCGGCCACGACGGCCCAGGACGACCAGCGTCCGGGTCGCAAGGCACGTAACGAGGGCCCCGCCAAAGATAAGGACGGGAAGCGCGCCGGCACCAAGAAGAAGGGAGCCGGGTCTGGAACGCAGGGGGATGGGGCCGACGACGGCGTCCCGCCCGAGGCCACCCAAGCCCCCGGCGTCGGCAACGCCGACGAGGGCGGCTTCGGAGACGATCCCACTCCCAGCGAGGTCGATCCGGCGCTGGCGCGCGCCAGCCAGAACGTGGCCGACGGCGACTCCGATGCGACGAAGGAGGGGCTCGCTCCCGATCACGCCGAGCTGGTGGGCGCCTCGATCCAGGGGCTGGGCCGCAACGTCCGGCTGACCCTGCGCTTCGATGGAGCCGTTCCCGAGCGGAGCCCCGACGACAAGACGTACATGGTCGTGGGCTGGGGCCTGGCGGCCGGCGGCGACGACAGCTACGGCTTCAGCGCCCAGGCGACCGACGAGGGCTGGGAGGTCTACGCCGGAGGGAAGGGGAAGTCCACGAAGTTCCCCGGTACGTTCACGGTCGACGGCAACGCAGTCATCATGGAGATCCCATGGGACTACATAGGGGGGCCGCGCGAGTTCGAATGGCAGACGAACTCGTCGTGGTTCCGACAGCTCGCCAACACGACGCATTACTCGTTCGATCTCTGCCCCAACGATGATCCCGCCCGATTCCCCGGAGGTTGACGTGTTCGAAGGTGAAGTCGTAGCGATCTATGTCGGTCCCGAGCCCGGCGAACCGATGGAGGCCCGCGGGTCGGTGAACGCCGTGGCAGGCCGGGGCCTCGAGGGTGACCGGTACTTCTCCAAGAAGGGAACGTTCTCCAACGACAAGCCGGGCCGCGCGATCACCCTCATAGAGGCGGAGGCCGTGGAGGCCGCCGGTCGCAGCTATGAGGTCGAGATAGATCCGGCCGAGACGCGTCGAAACATCATCACGCGAGGGGTTCCGCTCAACCATCTCGTCGACCGGGACTTCATCGTCGGCGATGTCCGGCTGCGCGGCGTGAAGCTCTGCGAACCTTGTGGGCATCTGGAGAAGCTGACCGAGAAGGGTGTGAAGAAGCCATTGATCCATCGGGGTGGGCTGCGGGCGGAGATCCTGACCGACGGCACGATCGACGTCGGCGACACCGTTCGCGCGGACAGCGGCTGATCGTCGCGCGCCTCGCGCGGTCCATGTGAAGAGGGGGGTCGCGGCCCTCGTCGGTATCGCAGCCGCGGTCTTCGGCCTGCAACTGATCCCGCCTACCGACTTCGAGATGGGCCCCGCGACGGTGTCCACGCGCGCCAGGACGGGGCCGGGTCAGACGCTGCTGGAGGTGCCGCCGCTCGGGACGATCATCGCCGACACACATGGTGCGCCTCTGGAGCTCGAGGTCTCGATCGCTCGGTTGGACGTCGAGAGGTTGGCCGACCTCGCTACCTCCCCGGAAGGCCGGGAGCGCCTCCGGGCCGAGGTCGAGGCCGACCTGCGGGCGATGACGGTGATGCGTTCGATCCAGCTTCTGATCGGGGCCGCTCTTCTGGGGGCGATCGCCGGCCTCGCGGTCTACCACCGGCAGGTAGGGCCGATCCTGGTCAGTACGGGGGCCGCGGTCGCGATCGTCGCGCTGGGTCTATCCCTGACGGGGCAGGCGTACCGGGTGGAGGCCTTCGAGGAGCCACGCTTCACCGGAACGCTGACGCGCGCCCGGCAGGTGATCGAAACGGTCAACCAACAGATCGGCGTGCTGGACGAAGCGCGCTCCCGCTTCCAGGTCGCGACGCGTCGGGTGTCCGATCTCCTCACGCTGCTCGCCGAGCCACAGCGCGACGTGCGGTCGGACTCCACTGCGATCCTTCACGTCAGCGACATCCACGGCAATCCCCTGGGGGTCGACATCACCGCGCAGCTCGTCGAGGAGTTCCAAGCCGAGGCCGTCATCGATACCGGCGACATGGCGTCGTCGTTCCTCGACACCGGCGAGCTATCGACGCTCTCACAGTCGGTCGAAGCCTCGATCGTGCGCGGGATCGCCGATATCGGAGTCCCCTATGTATTCGTTCCCGGCAACCACGACTCGTTCGGCCTACGCGGCCGGCTGGCCGAGATCGACAACGTCCAGGTCCTGGCCGGCGACACGACGACCGTGGCGGGGCTATCGGTGCTCGGCTGGGCCGATCCGACGTTCACCACGCGTCCCGTACCGGAGGTCGAGAAGTCCGAGATCCGGCAAGCGGAAGCGGAAGAGGTCGCTGCGGCCGTCGCTGCCGAAGAGCCGGACATCCTCGCCGTGCACGACGAGATCCTGGCCTCCGGATCGCTGGGCGGGGTCCCACTCGTCCTGTCGGGCCATACGCACGAACACGACATCGAGGAGATAGAGGGGACGATCGTGCTCACGATCGGCTCCACCGGCGCCACCGGGCTCAAATCACTGACCGTAGAGACCGAGCGCGACTACGAAGCTGAGGTCCTCTACTTCGTAGACAACGTGCTCGTTGCGGTCGACTTCGTTGCGTTACGCGGCGCGGGTGGCGAGTTCGAACTGGAACGACACGCCTTCTGACACCTAGAACATCGGGGGCTCGGTGTAAACGCCCCACTCGTCCTTCAGCGCCTGAACCATCTCGCCCAAGGTGACGTAAGCCTTGGCGGCCTCGATCAGGACGGGCACGGAGTTCTGCGACTCGTCGTGGGCCATGTCGCGCAGGGCCTGGATCGCGTCCTCGGCCCTGTTCGCGTCGCGGTTCGCCTTCACCTCGGCGACGGCCTTGCGCTGCCTCTCCTCGATCTCCGGGGTGATGACCAGAACCTCCGGCATCTCCTGGACCGTCTGCGTGAAACGGTTCACGCCGACCATGACCTTGCGGTTCTGTTCGAGCAGCTGCTGATAGCGGAAGGCAGCGTCGGCCATCTCCTTCTGGAAGTAGCCCTGCTCGATGCCGACCAGCATGCCGTCGAGGATCGAGCCGTCCCCCATCTCCTCGATCCTGGCGAAGTAGGCCTCGGCCTTGGCCTCGGTCTCGTCGGTCAGCTTCTCGACGAACCACGAGCCACCCAATGGATCGACCACGTTGGTCACGCCGGTCTCGTAGGCGATCACCTGCTGCGTGCGCAAGGCGATCTCGACCGACTCGTCGGTCGGCAGGGCTAGGACCTCGTCGAGCGAGTTCGTGTGCAGGCTCTGCGTGCCGCCGAGCACCGCAGCAAGGGCCTCGGTCGCCGTGCGCACTACGTTGTTGTAGGGCTGCTGCGCGGTGAGCGAGCATCCCGCGGTCTGCGTGTGGAACTTCAGCATCCACGACCGTTCTTTCTTCGCTCCGTATCGCTCCTTCATCCAGCGCGCCCAGATGCGACGGGCGGCGCGGAACTTGGCGATCTCCTCGAAGAAGTCGACGTGGCTGTTGAAGAAGAACGACAGGCCGGGAGCGAAGTCGTCGACGTCGAGGCCGCGCCGCGTACCGAGCTCGACGTGTGCGAAACCGCTCGCGATCGTGAAGGCGAGCTCCTGCACCGCAGTGCTACCGGCCTCCCTGATGTGGTAGCCGGAGATCGACAGCGGGTGATACTTGGGCACGTCGCGCGCGCAGTACTCCATCATGTCGGCGGTCAGGCGCAGGTGCGGCTCGGGCGGGAACAACCACTCCTTCTGGGCGATGTACTCCTTGAGGATGTCGGTCTGACACGTCCCGTCGAGCTTGGTCGTGTCGGCGCCTTGCTTCTCCGCCGCGGCGAGGTACATCGCGAAGAGCATGGGGGCCGGTCCGGAGATCGTCATCGACGTCGTGATCTGCTCGAGGTCCAGACCGTCGAAGAGGATCTCCATGTCTGCGAGCGAGTCGACGGCGACCCCGCAGCGGCCGACCTCTCCCTCCGACTGCGGTTCGTCCGAGTCGCGCCCCATGAGCGTCGGCATGTCGAAGGCGACCGAGAGCCCGGTCTGACCGTGCGCGGCAAGGAACTTGAAGCGCTCGTTCGTCTGCTTCGGCGAGCCGAAGCCGGCGAACTGCCGCATCGTCCACAGTCGCCCCCGGTACATCGAGGGGTAGATGCCGCGCGTGTAGGGGTACTCGCCCGGGACCCCGATGTCGTCGGGGACCCCGTCCTCCGGCCCGTAGAGCGGCTCGAGGGGCTCGCTCGACAGGGTGTCGAAATCGACGTCGTCGCGCAGCTTCGCCTGGTCGTAGGCGGCGCGCCAGCTCCGTTGCGGGTCGTCTGCCATCGCTGAAGATTCTACGAGCCGGGCGCCCTCCAAGCGTACTGAGCGCGTATCCGGCCACATATGGCCGCTGACGCGCTCAGAACGCGGTTAGTCGTCGTTCTCGCCCGTGGCGTCGTCGTCCGCCTCGGTCCCGATCACATCGAAGCCGGAGTCCAGGTTGACCTCGACCACGCTCCCGTCGTCCTTGCGGACCTCGACGCCGTAGGCCGCGCCGTCGTCGCCGACCTCGGTCTCGATGACCTGACCCTCGCCCACGTGGTCCAGTGCGACCTCGGTCGCTCGCTCCAGATCGGTCCCCGTCAGGGGCTTGTCGTCGTCTCCGGCCGAGGCAAGCACCACTCCGGTGCCCGCGCCTAACACCAGGGTCGCCGCGGCCACTCCTGCGATCAGCCTCCTTCTTCCGGTCATCTCAGGTCCCTCCTCCGTGCTCCGGGTCTCATCGGTCATCCTCACCCGGGTCACCTGACCCCAGGCTGAACGAAGCTGAAGCTCCGTCCGGTAGCTCTGGGAGGCGCACCGTGAAGCGGGCGCCCCCAAGCGGTGAGTCGCCCACGTCGACGCGGCCCCCGTGCGCGGCGGCGACCTCGGAGACGATCGCCAGGCCGAGTCCCGAGCCGCCTCCGGTGCGAGCCCGTGACTCGTCGAGACGCACGAAGCGCTCGAACACCCGCTCGCGTTCACCAGGCGGCACGCCCGGCCCGTCGTCGTCGACCGTCAGGACGACCCAGGTTCCGTCCGAACGCAGTTCGATCGCGATCGTGTCGCGAGCATGGTGGCTCGCGTTCTCCAGCAGGTTCGAAACGAGTCGCGCCAGTTGCCTGCCGTCCCCATTCACCCTGCCGGCCGAGACCTTCGAGGCGTCGAGCTCCGCATCCGATACGCGCTGCAAGCGAGCCGCTTCCGCGAGGACGACGTCGTCTAGGTCCACGGAAGTGCGCGTGGCAGGTCCCGTTTCGTCCGTTGCGGTCAGCAGGAGGAGATCGTCGACCAGGCGTTGGAGCCGGAGGTTCTCTTCGAGAACGGTGGACGCGAGGTCTCCCGTCGACGTTGATCCCGGATGCGCGAGCGCTAGTTCCGCGTGCTGCCGGATCGTCGAGACGGGAGCCCTCAGCTCGTGCGAGGCGTCCGAGACGAATCTCCGCTGCCTCGCGTCACCGGCCTGTAGTCGACCGAGCATGCGGTTCATCGTGATGGCCAAACGACCGATCTCGTCACGAGAGCCGGGCTCGGGCACCCTGCGGTGCAACTCCCCGGTTGATATCTCGTCCACCTCGGAGCGGATCCTCTCCACCGGTGCGAGCGCCCGCCCGATGACGTGCCACGTCACGAGGCCGATCAGCAGCAACAACATGGGCACGCCGGCGACGAGCAGACCGGTTAGGGCCGCGAGGGACTCGACGACCGCATCGAGGCTCCGTCCGACCACTACGATCTTGCCGTCGGTTGTGTCCGTCGCCACGACCACGAAGGGATCGTCGTCGAAGGGCACGTCGAGCTCGGCGCTTTCGCCAGGTTGGAGACTTGCGATCGGGGCTGCGTCGGACACGTTCGAGGTCGAGCCGACGACCTGGTCCCCCTCGATCAACTGCACGAACTCGTCGTCGGAACGCCCATCCAGCGCCTCGAGAGCGCCCGCGGAGACGAGGCCGGCGGTGGTTTCTGCCTGCACCATCGCGGTGGTCCTGACGTTGGCGGTCAGCGAGCCATCGAGCAACAGCACCAGTGCCACGGCGGCTGCGATCAGGACGACCGCGACCACCGCAACCGCGCCCAGGGTCGCCCGTAGCCGGATACTTCCCGGCGCTGCCACCCGACGCTCAACCACCTTCGACGAGCCGATAGCCCGCCCCACGCACCGTTCGGATCGAGTCCTTGCCGAAGGGCCGATCGAGCTTGTTGCGGAGGTGGCGGACGTACACCTCGACGATGTTCGGATCGCCCATGAAGTCGTAGTCCCAGACGTGGTCGAGGATGTCCCTCTTGGAGACGACCTCGCCCTTCCGTCGCATGAGGTACTCGAGAAGAGCTGTCTCCCGCGCGGTCATCGAGATCTGCTCGTCTCCCCTGGCTACCTCCTTGCTCGCTGGATCGAGTCTGAGGTCACCCGCTTCCAGAACCGCGGGGCGCTCGCGCGAGCCGCGTCGCAGGAGGGCGCGGAGACGGGCGACCAGGACCACATAGGAGAACGGCTTCGTGAGGTAGTCGTCGGCCCCGAGATCGAGTGCTTCTGCCTCGTCCAGCTCGCCGTCCTTCGCGGTCAGCATCAAGACCGGCGTCCAGTTGCCCTCGGCGCGCAAGCTCGAGCACACCTTGAACCCGTTCGTGCCGGGCAACATGATGTCGAGGACGATCGCGTCGTAGGGATGCTCGCGCGCCATCCACAGACCGTCGGTGCCGTCATGTGCGACGTCCGTCGCGAAGCCTTCGGCTTCGAGGCCTCTCTTCAGTCCCGCGGCGAGACGTTCCTCGTCCTCAACGACCAGTACGCGCAACGGCCTGTCTCCCCTATAGGTTCGGGGAGCCGAGCGGGCCGATGCCCGCTGAGGCCGGCGCCCGGTCGAGACTCACGAGCTCTTCGCGCCCACCGCCACCCGAGACGCCGAAGACGAGCACGGGGCCGACCCCCGGCGCGTAGAGCTTGAATTCGAGGACCTTCGGTTCGAGCGTGATCGTGTCCTTGGTCAGAAGCACTTCGTCGAACCAACCGTACGGGACCTCCGCCATCTCGTTCACGCTCAGGACCTCTCCGTTGTCCTCGGCCTTGCCCTCGTAGTACTCCTGCCGGTAGCGCATGCCGGGGGACGGCTGCGCCGGCATGATGATCCCGGGCAGGGCGCCGTCCACACCGGCCTCCCACGAGCCCGCTTTCGTCGTCACCTTGCCGTCCTCGAACTCTGCCGTGTCCTCACCCATGTACCAGACGTTGCCGCCGGAATCCTGTGCGTACCAGTCCTTCGTATCTTCGATCAACTCGCCATCCTCGGTGACCGCATCGCGCACGACGCGGGCGGTGATGCCGTTCGCGAGCTCCTTCGTCTCGGTCGTCACGACGACCACGACCTCAACCGTCTTCCCCTCTTCGTCGACCTCGTGGTAGGTCCAGCGCCTGCCGATCTCCATAGGCCAGTACGGGTTGTCGATCTCCGGCGTGAAATCGGCCGGGTCGAGCTCGAAGGGGGCCGCGCCCTGTGGTAGTCCGGCTTCGGCTCCTGTCGCAGGGGTCGATCGAAGCTCCTCGCTACATCCGGCGAGCATCGCGGCGAGCAGGATGGAAACGATCGCGACCGGGACTCCGGGCCGGGTCCTCATCAGAAACCTCCTGGGGAGAGCGGTTCGTCGGCCCATCAACCCATCCAGAGGCTGAAGGGGCACTGAATCGCGTGTTCCGCGGCCGTATCCGGCCACATATGGCCGCTGACGCGCTCAGAACGCGATCAGGATCTAGGCGAGGGAGGCGATCAGCCGATCCGCGGCCGCGTAGGGGTCGAGGCGTCGTTCGACGACCTCGTCCGTCAACGAGCCCAGGAGGGCCGCGGCCTCCGTATCGACCCGCTCCCGGAACCGTGCAGCCACTATGTCCTTGATCTCCCTCTCGATCCTTCTCCGGCGACGCGCTCCGAGGAGGCCGTTGTCCTCCTGATACGCGCGATGCCGCTCGATCGCGCCCCACAGGATGTCGATCCCGTCGCCCTTGGTGGCGACGGTCTCGACGATCTCGGGCTTCCACTCGGCGTCGCTCATGGCCAGCATCTGTTTGAGCTCGCGGACCGCGTCGCGCGTTCCCGGCCGATCCGCTTTGTTGATGACGAAGACGTCGGCGATCTCCATCAGTCCCGCCTTCGCTGCCTGCACCGCATCTCCCCATCCCGGATTGAGCACGACCAAGGTCGTGTCGCACGCATCGGTGATCTCGACCTCGGACTGACCCACGCCGACCGTCTCGATCATGAGGATGTCTTTCCCCGCGGCCTCCAGAACACGCATGGCCTCATGGGTGGCGAGGGAGATCCCTCCCAGGTGACCACGGGTCGCCATCGACCGGATGAAGACGTCGGGATCCGTGGCGTGGCTCTGCATCCGGACGCGGTCGCCCAGCAGGGCCCCGCCGGAGAACGGGCTCGAGGGATCGACGGCCAGCACCCCCACCTTGTGGTCGTCCTTGCGGGCACGGGCGATGAGCCGCTCGGTGAGCGTCGACTTGCCGGCCCCCGGCGCACCCGTGATCCCGATCGAGTAACCCGCACCGGTGCGCGGATAGAGGCTCTGCATGATCCGGCCCAGATCCGCCCCGCCATCCTCCACGAGCGAGATCAGACGTCCGACCGCGAGCCTCTGCCCGTCGAGAGCGCGCTCGATCAGGGTCGACGTATCCATGGCGAGCCGGAGCTCAGGCCTCTATCGCTACGACCTGGGTGATGCTCGGAACGCGTTCCTTGAGGATGCGTTCCACGCCCTGTTTGAGGGTCACCGGCGAGATGGGGCACCCATCGCAGGCGCCGAAGAACTGAACCGTGGCGACGCCACCCTGGACGTGTTCGAGGCGGATGTCTCCTCCATCCATCTGGATAGCGGGACGGATCAGCTCGAGGGCCTCTCGGACCTGGTCTTCGACGGTGGACGCCGGGCTCATGCAGGGAGTCTACCGGGGGCCCGGAGAGCGGCTCCGTACCTTGGAGACCCGCCGGGTGACGCCGAAGGCGAGGAGCAGGACGAGCGCGACCATCACCACCCCCAGCGGGAC
>Ga0299913_10004623_pt1 | contig 11583 bp, 11 predicted proteins | sample RVTome_9_FD_201360 | JGI IMG/M metagenome (GOLD analysis project Ga0299913, IMG submission 201360) | Soil microbial communities from uranium-contaminated site in the Upper Colorado River Basin, Wyoming, United States - RVT155D38 (version 2) ... | reverse complement strand
CTCGGCATCGGCGGGGCCTGGTTCGAGACCGAGCACCGCGCCTACGGCATCGCGTTCGGCGAGTCGCCCGGCGAGCGCCTGCGCTGGCTCGAGGAGGCCGTGCAGATCATGCGCGGAATGCTCCACGGCGAGCAGCCGTCCGGCTCGCGGTACTACGACGCCCAGGACGTGCGCAACGACCCGCCGCCGGTGCAATCCCGGCTGCCACTCCTGATCGGGGGCGGGGGAGAGAAGAAGACGCTGCGGATCGTCGCGCGCCACGCCGATGCCTGCAATGTGGGCGGCAGCTTCGACAACGTGAAACGCAAGGACGAGATCCTGCGGCAGCACTGCGCCGAGGTCGGGCGCGACGAATCGGAGATCGAGCGCACCGCCGGCATGGGCGTCTGCATCATCCGCGACGACCCGGCCGAGGCCGAGCGTGTCGCCAACGAGATCTTCCGTCGCAACGGCAACGCCGAGCCGTGGAAGAGCCAGCTCGTCGGCACGCCCGAGCAGGTCGCCGATGCCATGCGACCGTACCTCGGCATCGGCTTTCGCCACCTCATCGCCGGGTTCCCGTCCCCGTACGACGCCGAGTCGATGGAGCGACTGGTGCGCGACGTCAAGCCGATGCTCGAGGCCTGACCCGGGCGCACCGCTACCCTGAGCCGATGAAGGTCACGCTCCTCGCGGGTGGCACCGGCGGCACGAAGCTGGCCCACGGCTTCGCGATGCTCGCCGAGGTCGAGCTCACCGTCATCGCCAACGTCGGCGACGACCTCGAGCTGCACGGCCACCTCGTCTGCCCGGACATCGACGCGCTGCTCTACACGCTCGGCGGCCTGCTCGACACCGACCAGGGCTGGGGCATCCGCGGTGACACCCATACGGCGCACGAGCAGCTCGAGCGCCTCGGTGAGCCGACCTGGTTCCGGATCGGCGACGCCGACCTCGCCACCCACGCCACCCGCACGCGCCGCATCCGCGACGGCGGCGCGACCCTGACCGATGCGACCGCGGCCATGGCGCAGGCGCTCGGCATCGGCGCGCGCATCCTGCCGGCCAGCGACGAGCGACATCGGACCCTGGTCGATACCGACGAGGGCACCCTCGAGTTCCAGGAGTACTTCGTCCGTCATCGCCAGGGGCCCGAGGTGCGCGGCGTGCGTCACGAGGGCCGCGCGCGGCCGACCGACGCGGTCCTCGGGGCGGTCGGCGAGGCCGGGCTGGTGGTCATCGGTCCGTCGAATCCGATCGTCAGCATCGGTCCGGTGTTGTCCCTTCCGGGGGTGCGGGAGGCGATCGGCGCCGCGGACGCGCCCACGGTGGCGGTCAGCCCGATCGTGGCCGGCAGGGCGCTCAAGGGCCCGGCCGGCCGGATGCTGTCGAGCCTCGGCCACGAGCCGAGCTCCCTGGGTGTGGCGCGCCTCTATGCCGGACTGGCCGATCGGTTCGTCGTCGACGAGGCGGACGCGGCGCTGGCGGAGCCGATCGCGGAGGAGACGGGCATGGCGGTCACCGTCCTGCCGACCGTGATGCGCACCGATGCCGACCGCGCCACCCTCGCCGCGGCGCTCCTGCGATCCGCGGCTTCCGGTTGAGGCCCCCCGCGCGATATCCTGAACCGGTGTCGGACCCCGCTCCCATCTCGACCCGGATCATCGTGCCGCACCGCGGCCTGGAGGCGGCGAAGACACGCCTCGCGCCGAGCCTCGATCCGGAGGAGCGGATCATGCTCGCAAGCCAGCTGCTCCAGCGCGTGCTGGGGGTCGCCAACGAGGTGACCGATGACGTCGTCGTCATCTCGCCCTCGCGGCCGCTGGCCGAGATCGTGGAGGCGGCGGGCGCGCGGCTCGCGGTCCAGCGTGGCATGGGCCTGAACGCCGGTCTCGACCAGGCGCGATCGGACGCCATCCTCGACGGGATCCACACGCTCGTCGTGCTGCACGGCGACCTGCCGAACCTGCGCCGCGACGACATCCTGACCCTGATCAGCGGGCTGCCCGGCGACGGCGCCGCGGGCGTCGCGATCGCCCCGGACCGTGCCGGAACCGGGACGAACGCGCTCGCCCTCCAGCCGCCGGGCGTCATCAGCTTCCGCTTCGGGACCGGCTCCTTCGCGAGGCACGCCGACGAGGTGCAGCGCGCCGGCGTGCCGTGCGTCGCGGTCGACCGCGCCGGCCTCGCCTTCGACCTCGACACCCCCGAGGACCTGGCCCGCTGGCTCGAGCTCGGGGACGCCGCGTGACCGCTCGCCTGGAGCTCATCGCGCTCGACGGCATCGGCGAGGTCGCACCGGGCGACGACATCGCGGCGCTCACCGTGGACGCGGCCGCGGCATCGGCCATCGACCTGGCCGATGACGACGTCCTGGTGGTGACCCAGAAGATCGTGTCCAAGGCCGAGGGCCGGCTGGTGGAGCTGGCGTCGGTCACGCCGTCGGACTTCGCGCGCGACTGGGCCGGCCGGTGGGGCAAGGATCCGCGCCAGGTGGAGCTCGTCCTGCGCGAGTCGGCCTCGATCGTGCGGATGGGGCCGGGCGGCCTGATCATCAGCCGCACCCGCCACGGCCTGGTCTGTGCGAACGCGGGAGTCGACGTCTCGAACGTCGGCGGGGGCCAGTTCGCCTCTCTGCTGCCGGTTGACCCGGACGCGTCGGCGCGGCGGATCCGCGACGGGATCCGCGAGCGGCTCGGCACGGCGCCGGCGGTGATCATCAGCGACTCGTTCGGCCGCCCGTGGCGCAACGGGATCGTGAACGTCGCGATCGGATCGGCGGGCATCGAGGCGGTGCACGACATGCGCGGCCGGCCAGACGCCGCCGGGCGCGCGATGCAGGCCACCGTCATCGCCGTCGCCGACCAGCTCGCGTCGGCGGCCGACCTGGCGGGAGGCAAGGTCGATGGGCGACCGGTGGTCGTCGTGCGCGGCTATCCGTGGCGCCGGTCGGAAGCCGGCGCATCGGTCCTGGTCATGGAGCCGGAGCGCGACCTGTTCCCCTAGGCCCGTCGCTTGCAGGCTTTCATCTCGCCCGCTGAGCGGGCGAGCCATGGACGAGCCACTGATCCTGAACCGATACCGGCTGATCGAGCGCCTCGCCGCCGGCGGGACCGCCGAGGTCTGGCGTGCCCATGACGAGCAGCTGGACCGTCCCGTGGCGGTCAAGCGGCTCCATCCGCACCTGCTCCCCGACGAGGCATCGCGCCGGCGCCTCGCGGCCGAGGCGCGCGCGGCGGCGGGGCTGTCTCACCCGACCATCGTCAGCGTTTACGACGCGGATGTCGAGGGGGCCGCGCCGGTGCTCGTCATGGAGCTCGTCGAAGGGGAGCCGCTCTCGTCCCGGATCGCGCGTGGCGGCCCCCTCGCCCCTCGTGACGCGGCGGCCATGACGGCCGACCTGGCCGAGGCGCTGTTCCACGCGCACCAACAGGGCGTCATCCACCGCGACATGAAGCCCGGCAACGTGCTGCTGGCGCGCGACGGGCGGACGCGCCTGGTCGACTTCGGGATCGCCCACAGCCTCGCCGACTCCTCGGAGCGGCTGACCCAGACCGGGACGGTCATCGGCACGCTGGCGTCGATGGCACCGGAGCAGCTGGCGGCCGGACCGATCACCCCGCGCACCGATCTCTACGGCCTGGGCGCCGTCCTGCACGAGGCGCTCACCGGGCGGCCGCCCTATCCGAGCTCGACGCCGCTCGTCCTGGCGGAGGCGCAGCGGGCGGGAGCACCACCGCTCGAGGGGGTCGATCCCGCGCTGGCGGGGCTCGTCGCCGCCTGCCTGGCGTACGATCCCGCGAACCGGCCGCTGCACGCGGGAGCTCTCGCGATCGCGCTGCGCGACTGGCTCGCCGGCGACTCCTCGACCGCGCTGGGCATGGCGCCGCTCACGGGGGACGTCTCGACGGTCGACACAAGCGCGATGACGCAGCCGGTCGACGCGGTGGCCGCGCCGGCTCCCGATCCATCGGTCGACCGATCGACGTCGGGCGACGGCCGCGGCCTTCCGCTCTGGGCGGTCGTCGTGACGGCGGGAGTCCTGCTGCTGGCGATCGGGCTGGCCGTCATGCAGCCGTGGCGGACCGGCGATGACCTGGCCGACGTCCCGTCCAGCCCGACACAGGAACCCACGCCGGCGACGACCCCGGTGCCGGAGTGGCTCGCCGAGCTGACGGCCGAGGTGGCCGAGGCGTGCGGACCCGACACCGCCTCCGAGCTCCAGCCCGAGCTGGCCTCGCTGGGGGAGGATGCCGCCGACGAGCGGGCCGACGTCGTCATCGAGGCGTGCGAGGAGGCGAACGATGACGACGGTCAGGGCCAGGGGCGCGGCAACGACCGCGGGAACCGCGGGAATGGCGGGAACGGCGGTCGGGGAAACGACGACTGAAGCCGGCGGTCGCCTAGGGTCGGCGACGGCGGAAGAGGATCCACATCGCGATCAGCATGAGCAGCGCAAAGCCGAACAGGCTGAGGATCGGCAGGAGCTGGATCTCGAGCGGGTCCATGGGGCGCCTCAGTTCGGGCTGAGGAACAGCGCCACGATCTGGCCGCCCTCGACGCGGAAGTTCGCCTCGACGTTCATGGGCGGCACGCCCGGGCGCATGACCGTCATGTCGGCGACATAGCTGGCGCCCATGTTGCGGCTGTCGTTGACGAACAGGCGGAACCCGTCGCCGGCGCGGGTGAACCAGCCACCGACCTTGTCACGTCCGCGGAGATTCGTCCGCTCGTCGGAGCCGGGGACGCTGATGCCCATGACGGCGTTCTCGGCGAGCAGCTCGACCGCCTTCTCGCGGCGGTCATCGTTGACGAGCTCGATGAACAGGTCGACGGTTTCGGTGGCTCCCATGCGATCAGTCTAGCGTCCGTGGCCGTCCGGCAGGCCGTGACCAGCTGGAGAGGCCCCACCACGTCAGGAACGCCACGACCGCCATGCCGGCCAGGAACGGCGTTGCGAGGATCGCACCGGCCGCAGCGACGACGATCACCATCGCGACGAGCGGCCTCGGCGCTGTACCGCGGAGTGGCATGGGCACGGCAAGCGCCGCACCGACCGCGATCGGCGCGGTGATGGCGTAGGCGAGCAGCTGGTACAGCGCGTCCGGCGTCGCCCACGCCAGGGCGACGGCCACGAGCGGCAGGGCGGCGACGGCGCCGTGCAGCGGCCGGCCTCCGGAGGCGATCACCCCGGCACCGGCGGCCACGAGCGCTGCCGGCCACGGCATGAGGGCGCGCGCCGCTGCCGCGTCGGCCTCCTGGGCCTGATCGCCGAAGAACGTCAGCTGGTCGAACATCAACGGTCCGAGCCAGACGATCCCGCCGAGGACCAGGCCGAACCCGATCCACGCCAGGAGCTCGTGACGGGTCGCCATGGCGACAGCGTACCCGCACTAGACTGGCCGGGACATGGAACGCCTTCGGATCGGGCTCATCGGCTGGGGCACGGTCGGTGCGGCGCTCGGCGAGCTCGTCCTCGACGGGCCGCTCCCCCTGATCCTCGCCTGCGTCGCCGTCCGCGAGCCCGCGCGCCAGCGTGCCACGCCGCTGCCGAAGGGCGTTGCTGTCGTCACCCCGGCCGAGGCCCTCGAGGCCGACGTGGTCGTCGAGCTGGCCGGCGGCCTCGAGGGCCCGCGCGAATGGGCTCGCGCCGCGCTCGACGGCGGCACCCCCTACGTCACGGCCAACAAGGCGCTGCTCGCGACGCACGGCGGCGAGCTGGCCGAGCTGGCCGACCGGCGGGTGGCGGCCCTCCTCGGCAGTGCCAGCGTCGGCGGCGGCACCCCGATGATCGAGACCGTGACCCACCTGGCGGCGACCGGGGCGGTCGTGCGCCTGCGTGGCGTCGTCAACGCGACGACGACCTTCATCCTGGGTGCCATGGGTCGCGGACAGGCCTACGACGACGCGCTGGCCGATGCTCAGCAGGCCGGTTTCGCGGAGGCCGATCCCAGCTTCGACGTCGAGGGCCGCGATGCCGCCCAGAAGCTGGCCATCCTCGCCTCGGTGGCCTGGGGCAGGTGGCGGCCGGAGACGGACGTGAACACGAAGGGCATCCTGGGCATGACCGTCGAGCCGGGACAAGTCGTGCGGCTGGTTGCCGACGCGGATCCGAACGCCATGCGCGTGGCGCCGGCCACGCTGGACGCGCTCGATCCGCTGTCGGTGCTCGAGGGTGTCGAGAGCATGCTCGAGATCGTCTCGCGCGACGGCTCGACGGTGCGGGTCAGCGGCCCGGGTGCCGGCGGTCGGGTGACCGCCGGCGCCGTGTACGCCGACCTCGCCCGCCTCGTCGCCGGCGAGCGACCGATCCTGTTCCGCGACGGCGCGAGCCGCACCGGGTCGTAGCCAATCCTCGGGCAGGTCGGCTATCGTCCCCGCATGCATTCGTGGCCGACCGTTGGGGTCGCCGGCGCCCGCGGGGTCGTCGGCGGCGTCTTCGGCTCCATCCTCGCCGATGCCGGCCTGCCCGCCGGGTGCCTGCGCGCCTTCGGCAGCGGGGAGGGCAGGACCCTCGAGTATCGCGGCGCATCGATCCCGGTGCACGTGCTGACCGAGGAGCAGGCCCAAGAGCTCGACGTCCTGTTCCTCGCCGTCGACGGGCCGCAGAGCCGCGAGATCATGGCCGGGCCGGGCGCATCGGTCCCGCTGGTGGTCGACAACTCGAGCGCCTTCCGCCTGGCCGATGACGTCCCGCTCGTCGTGCCGGAGGCGAACGCCCATGCCGCCCGTGATCGGACCGGCAACCTGATCGCCAACCCGAACTGCACGACCGCGGCGGCGGTCGTCGCGCTGGCGCCGATCCGCGATGCCGCGGGCCTCGCATCGGTCGACCTCGCCTCGTACCAGGCGGTGAGCGGGGCCGGTCGCAAGGGTCTCGACGCCTTCGCGGCGGAGCGTGGCACCGAGCACCGCGATCGCGCGCCGGACTCGCCGTTCCACGGGCGGATCGCCGACTCGGTCGTGCCGCAGATCGACGTGCTCGGCGACGACGGCTGGACCGGCGAGGAGCGCAAGATCCACGCGGAGCTGCGCAAGATCCTGGAGATGCCGGGGCTCGACGTCGCCGCGACCACGGTTCGGGTGCCGGTGCACACCGGGCACTCCGTGGCGCTCCATCTGCGCACCGAGCGCGACACGACGGTCGAGGCGCTCGAGGCTGCCCTGCGCGCCGCCCCGGGTCTCGAGTACCGCCCGGCCGACGGCTCGGAGCGCCACCCGATGCCGCTCGACGTCGAGGGCCGAGACCCGGTCCTGGTGGGCCGGCTGCGCGCGATCCCCGGCCGCGACCGCGGCTTCGCCCTGTGGGTCAGCAGCGACAACCTGCGCAAGGGCGCGGCATTGAACGCCGTCCAGTGCGCCGCGGCCGCCGATCCGGACCGCTTCGGCAGGCTGGTTCCGCCACCGCGGTGAGCGACGCCCCGGACGTGGCGGCGCTGGTCGCGGCTCTCGATGAGCGCGGTGTCGCGTTCGTCGTCACCGGCTCGGTGGCGGCGGTGGCGCACGGCACCCCCGGTGTTGCGCCGGCCGACCTCGACATCGTCCCCGCGACGGACCCGGCCAACCTGGCACGCCTCGCCGAGGCGCTCGCCGCACTCGGCTCGGAGCCGCCGACCGAGACCGGGGAATGGCAGACCGATGCGGCCGGCGAGCACATGTGGGTCCGCGACGGGATCGAGCGCGCGCCCCGTCCGCTCGACCCGGATGACCCCGAGACCTTCGACCATCCGTTCGCGACCCCGTTCGGCAGCCTGGACGTCGTGCCGCGGATCGCCGGCACGCACGACGAGCTGCGGCGACGTGCCTCCCGGCTGCCGGTCGCGGGCCGCGAGGCGTGGGTCGCGCATCCGATCGACATCCTCGCCGGCATGACGGCGCCGCGTCGGGCGAAGGACGGCCCGCGCGTCCGCCACCTGCGCGCCATCGCCACCACGCCGGGGAGACGGTCGGGGATCGGCTTCATCGGCTTCCGCACCGATCGGTTCGACGAGATGGTGTCGCTCTTCCGCGATCGCATCGGCCTGCCGGTCGTGCGCGAGGCGCCCGGCGCCACCTGGCTGCGGCTCGGCGCCGATGCGGAGCTCCACGTCTACGCCGAGACCGATGTCGACCACGCCTTCTTCACGACCGGGCCGGTCGTCGGCCTGCGCGTCGACGACGTGGAGGCGACGCGCGCGGCCCTCGAGGCCGATGGGCTCGAGATGCTGACCGAGATCGAGCGCTCGGACGGGGCGGCGTGGTGCCACGTCCGCGCTCCTGACGGCACGGTCCTGGAGATCATCGGCCCGGCCGGCGAACAGCGGTGACGCCAGTTCACGTTGATCAGCAGCGCATGTGGGCCGCCCGGTAGACTGGTCGACCCGGCTCGACGAAACGAGGTACCCACATGCCGTCCTTCGCCGACCTGACGAACGAGTTCCTCGAGGCCGAGTTCGAGGACTCACCGGTCCGCGCCAGCTCGCTCGGGCTGACCGAGTACGACGAGCGCCTCGACGATCTCTCCGAGGCGGCGTTCGAGCGCCGCCGGAGCAGCGACACCGCGTGGCTCGAGCGCTTCCGCGACGTCGATGCCGAGCGCCTGAGCTTCGACGAGCAGATCGACCGGGACCTCGTCGTCAGCGTCCTGCGCGGCCGGCAGATCGTCGAGGACTGGGAGGTCTGGCGCCGCCAGCCGGACACCTACCTCAACCCGGGGATGAGCGGCATCTTCAGCCTGTTCCTCCACCAGCTTCGCCCGATGCGCGAGCTCGTCGACGCGGCCGTCGCCAGGATGCGGCAGATCCCCGGCAACCTCGCCGACGGGAGGCGCAACCTGCGACCGGAGATGGTCCCCGGCATCTTTCTCGACCGGGCGGCGAACCAGGCCCGCGCCGGCGCTCGCTACGTCCGCGAGATCCTCCCGGCCCAGGTCGAGGACGAGTCGCTGCGCCGGGAGCTCGCGGAGGCCGGGAAGGCCGCCGGCGCGGCCTACGACGACTACGTCGCCTTCCTGGAGGAGATGCGACCGACCGCGGAGGGTGAGTGGGCGCTCGGCGAGGAGCGATACAGCGCCCTGCTGCGCGAGAAGGAGCTGCTCGGCTTCGGCGCTCGCGAGCTTCGCGACCGCGGGCAGGCGGCGTACGACGAGCTGGCCGCCGATCTGACCCGCGTCGCCCGCGAGCTGCGTGGCACCGACGACTGGAAGCAGGTCCTCGACGAGCTGAACGAGGACCATCCGCGCACGCCGGAGGAGATGCGCGCCGGCTACGAGGACTGGACCGAGCGGGCTCGCCAGCATCTCCGCGAGCATCGGCTCGTGAGCTTCCCGGCGGGCGAGGAGTGCGCCGTCGTTCCGTCGCCCCACTTCCAGCGGCCGGTCCTCGCCGTCGCCAGCTACATCCAGCCGCCGCCGTTCAGCGACCGGATGAAGGGCCACTTCTTCGTGCCCTTCCCGCCCGACGGCGCCTCTGACGACGAGGTCCAGAAGCGGCTGGCGTCGAACGCCTATCCCGGCATCCCGACGACGTCGGTCCACGAGGCCTACCCGGGCCACCACTGGCACCTGGTGATGATGAAGGCCAACCCGAGCCGCCTGCGCCAGGCCTACCGCACGCCGTACTTCAGCGAGGGCTGGGCCCTGTACGCCGAGCGGATGATGCGCGAGCAGGGCTTCTTCACCGACCTGCGCCACGAGATGTTCCAGTACGAGGCGACGATCTTCCGCGCGGCGCGCATCGTCGTCGACACGAGCCTGCACCTCGGCGAGATGAGCTGGGACGAGGCGGTGCGGTTCATGACCGAGCACACCGCCCTGACCGAGCCGACGGCGAAGGCCGAGGTGACGCGCTACTGCGCCTGGCCGACCCAGGCCAGCTCGTACCTGACCGGCTGCCTGGAGATCCTGCGCATCCGCGAGGCCTACTTCGCCGCCCGGGGCGCCTCGGACACCGATGCGCTGCGCGCCTTCCACGACGGCCTCACCGGCTCCGGCGGACTGCCGATCGCGCTCGCCGAGCGGGCGGTCATGGCCGGGAAGTAACGCTGCCGCGGCTGGACATGCCGCGTAGACTGCGCCGGGGCGCCCGCGTCCCGGGCGGTACGGAGGGAGTCACGCGTGTCCACCGAGCCATCGATCGAGCCTGAGGCGCTGCCATGGCATCGCCGGCGGGGGATCATCTTCGCGGTGGTGGGCGCGGCGGCGCTCGGGGTCGCGGCCATCGCCGCGGCGGTCGCCCTTCCCCGGCTGCTCTCCGACGAGCCGGGCGGCCCGATCGTCCACGCCGGCGTCCTGCCCGCCGGCACGGCCGTCTACCTCGAGCTCGACCTCGAGCCGGAGGGGACGCAGGCGGCCGCGCTCGACTCGGTGACCGAGCGGTTCGGGTTGGCCGCAACCGGCGACGGGATCGCGCGCCTGCTCGAGCCGCTGATCGAGGGCTTCACCGCCGGCGCGTACAGCTACGAACGCGACGTGGAGCCGTGGTTCGACGGGCATGCGGCCCTGGCCGTCCTCGACCTGGGGAACCTGGGTCTCGGCGGCCTGTTCATGCCGTTCCCCGTCGAGGCCGCCGCGCCCGGGGCGGTCGTCCTGCTCGGGGTGGAGGATCGTGCCGCCGTCACCCGGCTGACCGATCGGCTGCGTTCCGAGGCGAGCGACGCGGGCGTCGGATTCGTGTCGCGCGAGATCGGTGACTGGAGCGTCTGGCACGCGGATGCCGTCGCGCCGGGCGCCCCCGGCGTCGCGTTCGCGATCACCGACGACCTGCTCATCCTCGGCACCCGCGACACGGATCTCGAGGTCGTCATGGAGCTGCACGACGACGGGGGCGAGACGCTCGCGGAGGCGGACGAATTCCGGAGCGAGATCGCCCGGCTGCCGGACGAGCGGGTCGCCACGCTCTACACGCGCGCCGCATCGCTGCGCGCCGGGCTCCTGGGAGCCACCGGGGCGCTGGGAATGGGTCAGCTGGCGACCCTCGAGCTGCTCGCCGGCCTCCTGCCGCTCGACCAGGTCGGTGCGCTGGTGCTGGCCGAGGACCGCATCGTGCTGGAGCGATGGCAGCCGGCCGGCGACGGCCAGCCGGACGAGCGCCGGGCGGATGGGCCGGCCGAGCTCGTGCCGGGGGATGCGCAGCTGTACGCCGAGCTCCCGGAGTTCGGTCGACTGCTCAGCTCGATTGGCGGGGCGATTCGCCGCGACGGGCAGCAGATGGGCGGTGACCAGGGGGCACTGGAGGTGGCACGCGCCGAGGCCGCCCTCGGCCGCCCGCTCGACGAGGTCGGCGACTGGCTCGGCGATCTCGCCATTGGTGGCTCGAGCGATGCCGCCGGCAGCGCCGGCATGGCGGGGCTCGTCACCGACGCCGAGGGCGCCGCCGAGGTGCTCGACGGGGTGACCGACCTGCTGATCGGCTCGGGGGTTCCGATCCAGCAGGCCGAGGTGGATGGCCGGCCCCTGGCGCGCATCGAGGTGCCGTTCCTGTTCGGCAGCATCACGCTCGAGTACGGCCTCGCCGGCGACGCCGTCCTGCTCGGATTGGAGGGCTTCGCGGAGTGGCTTGCCAGCGACGAGCCGCGCCTGCGGGCCGATCCCGGCTATGCATCGGCCCTCGAGGAGGCCGGAGGGCT
>Ga0299913_10004621_pt1 | contig 11587 bp, 11 predicted proteins | sample RVTome_9_FD_201360 | JGI IMG/M metagenome (GOLD analysis project Ga0299913, IMG submission 201360) | Soil microbial communities from uranium-contaminated site in the Upper Colorado River Basin, Wyoming, United States - RVT155D38 (version 2) ... | reverse complement strand
AACCGCCGAAGGTAAAGCAGAAGACCAATTCCGAGGACGATGAACGTGATGGCGAGTACGAGCGTGCCGGTCGCACCCGTCGCCCTCCACGTACGGATCTCCCAGATCGCGAAACCGAAGCAGAATGCGATCCCGGCCGCGATCAGGACCCGGTGGAAGGCGACGAGGGAAGACATGTCACCCACGCTCGGAGACGAGATCCTCCTCGAGATCGTGGCTCAGGTTCTCTCGCAGCTCGGGATGCTCGAACAGCAGGTAGCCCCCCATGACGGCGGCCGCGATCAGATTGCCCACGACGATCGTCCACCAGCTGATGGCATCGAGCAGCCAAGCGGCCATGATCGCCATGAGTCCGATGAACAGCACCTCGAGCGTCACAAAGAACAGAACGGTTCCCAGGAGAATCGACGGCTGACGACGAGCGCCCTCGACGAGAGCTGATGCACCCAGGCCAACAAGCAGGAACGAGAAGAGGTGGACGCCCGTGTATCCCGCCACCATGCCCGGCGTGATCGCCACCTCGCCAAGTCCGCGTGCACCCAGGAACAGCGCGGAGCCGAGCGCAGCCGGGGTGAACAGCACTCTCCCCTGAATGACATCGAGGACGAAGAACCAGAGCATGACCGCCGCGGCTCCCAGCAGTCCGGCAACCAGCCCCTCGCGTATGGTGCGATGCTGGTTCAAAATCTCGACGAGGCTCGCCTCTTCGTCGGGTCCCGTGACCCGCAGGTAGCCCACCAGAGCGATGGCGGAGATCAGGTTGCCGATCAGCACCTCCGGCCAGCCGAGGGCGCCGATGACGTCGGTTCCCGATGTGACGATCCCGGCATAGAAGACCAGATCGAAGAGCAGGAATCCCAGCACCAGTCCGACCAGCGGTGTTGCGTGGACGTGGATCCGGTCGAGGAACCAGGCGACGCTGACGCCCACCAGCATGAAGAGACCGAAATGCAGTACGGTGTAGACCAGCAGCATGGTCGGCCCGGCAGCCACCTCGTCCAGACCGGCCACCGTGCGCGCCACGAACATCGGCGTGTCGAAGGGCGCGGCACGGATCGAATCGATGACCAGGAACCAGAATGCGAGCGCCGCGGCGGCAATGAACCCAGCCGTTGCGCCCCGGCTGAGCGTTCCCTTCATGCGCTTCATGTTGACCTCCGGCGGGAGGACGGGGGTGCGTCAGCGGTCCCTGCGGACCTGCCTGGTGCTCTCCGAGCTTCGCTCCAGTCTATGCTCGTTCAGCAGGAAGGCGACGATGGCGATACCGACGAGAATCGGCGGTATCGCCATCACCAGCCCGCCCCAGAACATACCGACCATCAGGTCGTGCATGATACGGTCCCTTTCGCCACTACCAGCGTTCCATCATGACGATGATGATGAGGATGACCGCGAGTGGCAACGGAGCTGCAGCGATCCACCACAGCTTCCTGGGCTCGAACTTCAGATGCATGTAGTACATCGCCACAAGCAGCGCCTTCCAGACGGCCAGGGCGACCAGAATGATGATCAGCACCTGTTTGGGTATGGCCGAGAGGAAGGCCACACCGATCTCTGCCAGCGTGAGAACACCGAGGAAGACCCAGATAAGATAATAGTTGGGTTGCTTCCGGTGCGTGGTCGTCGCACCTGCCGCTTCGCCCGGTGTGTTCATCATGCCCCCTCAGTCGCAATCCGTTTGCGCATGTGCTTGCGTTTGCGTCCGTTCAGATCAGATAGACAATGGTAAACAGAATGATCCACACCAGGTCCACGAAGTGCCAGTACAGGCCCATGATCTCGACGCCACCATGGCTCTCGGCCGTGTAGCGGCCGCGAAACGCCTGGAAGGTAGTGAACATCATGCACAGCACGCCGATGGTTACGTGGGTGCCGTGGAAACCCGTCATCGTGTAGAAGGTGGCACCGTACAGCGGCCCTCCTTCGACTGGCGGCGTGCCGTCCCGGCCCAGTGCATCATAGGAGCTCGACATCGGCACGAATCCCTCATGGGTCAGCACCGTGTACTCGACCGCCTGGATGCCGAGGAAGATCATCCCCAGGATCACAGTGGCGAGGAGGTACATGCGCAGGCCCTTCTGATTGCCCTGCTCGATCTCCGCGAACGCCTTCACCATGGTCACGCTGCTGCAGATCAGGATGAAGGTATTCAACGCAGTCAGCGGAACGTTCAGGACCACTCCCGGCTGCGCGAACTGATCGGGATTCGCGAAGCGCAGGATGATGTAGGCGCCGATCAGTCCGGTGAAGAACATGACCTCCGAGAGGAGGAAGACCCACATCCCCAGCTTCATGTTGTAGACGCCGAACCCGGATCCGGCCCGGTCCAGCGTCGCGGCGGCTGCCGTGCTCATTCGGTGCGCTCCTCGTCCGGATTCAGTGCGAAACGGGCGCCGCCCGCACGGGCGCCGCCACATCCGTCTGCGGCCAGTAGTCTGCCTCGGCCTCTGGCGCGCTGTACTCGTAGGGCCCGCGATTCACGATGGGAACCACACCGCCCCAGTTCCCGTGAGGCGGTGGCGATGGTGCCGACCACTCCAGAGAATTGGCCTCCCACGGATTCTCCGTGGCCCTCTTACCCTTCCAGAGATTCCACAGGAAGTTGAACGCGAAGATCAACTGCGTGCCGAACAGCAGCAGTGCATTGATCGTGATGAAGACGTTTGTGTCCTGCTGGGGCTGCAGATACGGGTACTGCGTGGGGTCGTAGAGCCGCCGCATCATGCCGCCGCTGCCCAGCATGTGCATGGGGAAGAAGGTCAGGTTGAAGAAGATGAACGTCAACGCGAAGTGTATCTTGCCGAGCATCTCGCTCATCATTCTTCCGAACATCTTCGGGTACCAGAACGTGATTGCCGCGAAGATGCCGAACAGACTGCCGCCTACCAGTACGTAATGGATGTGGGCCACTACGAAGTAGGTATCGTGCAGCGGGATGTCCACGGGTCCGGCGGCGAGGAAGATTCCCGACAGTCCGCCAATCACGAACAGGGATACGAATCCGAGAGCGTACAGCATCGGGGCGTGAAAGCGGATGTTGCCGCCCCAGACGGTACCCAGCCAGTTGAACGTCTTGATTGCAGATGGCACCGCAATGATGAGCGTGGTCACCATGAAGAAACCGCCCAGCATCGGGTTCATGCCGCTCATGAACATGTGATGGCCCCAGACCACCCAGCCGATGAACCCGATGCCGACGATCGCCCAGACCATGGCGTGGTAACCGAAGATCGGCTTGCGGGCACCGTTCGCGAGGATGTCGGATACGAATCCCATTGCGGGCAGGATCAGGATGTACACCTCGGGGTGGCCGAAGAACCAGAACAGGTGCTGCCAGAGCAGCGGCTGGCCGCCGCCCTCCGGACGGAAGAATGTGGTGTCGATCGTGATGTCGAAGAACAGCATGATGAGCCCGCCCGCCAGGATCGGCACGGCCAGCAGGATCAGGACGGACGTCACGAACAGCGCCCACGTCGACAGTGGCAGACGGAACCACGTCAACCCGGGAGCACGCATGTTGATCAGCGTGGTGATGTAGTTCACTGCCCCGATCAGGGATGAGAACCCGAGGATCACCAGGCTGACGCACCAGAGCTGCTGCCCCAGCTTCACGCCGCTGTATACCTCGCTCGTGCTGAGTGTGGCATAACCGGTCCAGCCCGCATTCGCGGCGCCGCCCACCACGAAGAAGCTCGCAAGCATCAGCAGGCCTGCCGGTACCGCGAGCCAGAACGACGCCATGTTGAGCCGCGGGAACGCCATGTCGGGCGCACCGATCTGGAGCGGAATGAGGTAGTTTGCCCAGACACCGACGAGCAATGGCATGATTGCGAAGAACACCATGATCGTGCCGTGCATGGTGACCAGTGCATTGTAGAACTCCGGCAGCATGATGCCGTCGGTCACCATGGTCTCGGGAAGCACCGATCCGCCCGGCAAGGGCATGTCTGGGTTCGACGGCCACGCAAGCTGCCAGCGCATTGCCATCGCGAGCAGTCCGCCGACCAGCAGGAAGAACAGACTCATGAAGAGGAACTGTATGCCTATGATCTTGTGGTCCGTCGAAAAGATGTAGCGCCGGATGAACGGGATCGCCTCGTGGTGCTCGTGCGCTCCCGCGGCATGTGCTTCATGGGGTACTGCGATCGTGCTCATGCTCGTTGTCCCTCGTTCAATGCACGTGAGCGGCGGCGACGTCGGCGGGCGGAGCCGCGTCTCCTTCCACCCCTGCGAGAGGCGCCGCGCCGCCGGCAGCCGCGGCGACGGCCTGAATCTCCTGCTGGTACCACGTGTCCCACTCCGTTCCGGCGTACACCGTCATGGACCCCCTCATTCGGTAGTGCCCGAGACCGCAAAGCTCTGCACAACCGACTGTATACGCGCCAGGTTCCGTCGCCTCGAACCAGGCCTCGATCGTCATACCCGGCACGGCGTCCTGCTTCAGGCGCAGCTCCGGCAGATAGAAGGAGTGAATGACATCCTCCGACTCGAGGTCGACCTTGACGGGTACGTTCACCGGAACGTGCAGCTGATTGCGCTTGACGAAATCGTCGGCCGTGTCCAGCTGCCCGTCAGCGCCAGGATAGGTCACGTTCCACTCGAACTGCTTGGCCGTGATCCGGAGCTCGAGCCCGGGCTCGGGAAAACGACGCGGGTCCTTGATGTCCAGCCATAGACCGCGACTCATGATACCGATGACGACGACGATCAATGCCGTGGCCGTTGTCCAGATGATCTCGAGCCGGCTGTTGCCATGTGTGAACACCGCCTTGCGGCCTGGCTTCCCTCGATACTTGATCAGATAGAACAGAAGCAGGGCCTCGACGGCGACGAACACGATGCCGGTGATCCACGCAATGATGATGAACATCCGATCGATGTCACCGCCGAACGTCGCGATGTTCTGCGGCAATCGCCAGAACCCATCCATGTTTCCTCCTCGCGCTACGCGAGTGCGAAAGACGTCAGCGGTCGCCGGCCTGATGGTGGCCGTGCGGGTCGATCGGCGTGCCGAGCGGGACCACCGCGTTTGCAGCCATCGATGCGTTGTAGGCGAACGTCACAGTCGCCGTCCCATTGGGCTCGACAGTGACCTGCTGCGTCTGGACGCCGTACCGCTCGTGCCACGCTTCCAGTGTGTAGCTGCCCGGAGGCAGGTTCTCGATGGTGAAAGAACCGTCGTCTCCGCTCACTGCGAAGTACGGGTGATCCACGACGCCGATGTACATCTCCATCCATCCGTGCACGTCGCACTGGACCGGAACCATGACCTCCTGCGCGCTGAAGCTGCGCGGCGAGGTCATGTTGTTGGGCTGACTGATGTTGAAGGGCCGGTTCTCGGTGGGCGCGGCCTTGATGTTGTGAAGCAGCCCGTCGCTGTTCTTGAATGCAACGTCCTGACCGGTCTGAACTCCAATGACGTGGGGGATGTAGACACAGCCGTTCTGGTCGACCTCGACGGCCTCGGAGGGTGCAGGGAACTCACCGGTGAGACCCTCCTTCACATAGACGAAGACATTGGCCAGCTTGCCCTCGTTCGCTACGACCGTTTCGCGAGTTGGAGGCGAGCTGTGCTTCTCCGCACACGCAGGCTCCTCTCCCATGTCGATCGGCTCATTGGCCGGAGCACTGCCGGTGAAGTCGATGGTGCCATTGACGCTGCCGGCATCCGCAACGGCAGCGGGCGGCGTCCCGGCCGGCGTCGCCGTCTCTCCGCCACCTTCTGCACCGCCGGTATCTCCACCGCCGCCTCCGCACGCCACCAGCGCAGCGATTGCCAGGAACGACATCAAGCCTGTGATCTGGCGAGTTAAACGCATATTGCCTCCGATTGGGTTCGGGTTCGGGCCGCATCGACGCCATGCGGCTTGTGCAACGAAACGTTCACGACTCTTCACTCATACGCTCGCGCCGCTGTGCACGTCCGACCGCGAAGATGCCGATGCCGGCAGTAAGCAGTACGGCGATCAGTGGCGTCGCGTACAACGTCGGTGGCGTTGGTTCCGTAAGCTGGAGGAAATACCAGCTGCTGAGTGCGCCTCGCGTGTCGCTCTCGCCATTGTCGCCGTCCCACGCGAAGAATGCCATCGGTACGGCCGTGCCGGCGGGGAATGACAGTGCGTTCTCGGTGTCGGTCGCGGCCAGGGGGCGGCGGAAGACGACGCTCCACTGACCGTTGTCGAACACCGCCTCCGTCGTCAGTCCGTTGCCCTCGCCGCCCAGCGTCTCCAGTCTGCCCGGGCCCCTGCCGAGTGCCTCGCGGGCGCCCGTTCCATTCTCCCACTGCCATGCGTACACGGGCTGGCGCGCATTGCCCATGAAGAAGTAGGGACGCTCCATACCGGTTGGCGGGCTGCGCGGGAACCAGATTGCGATGGCATCGGGAGCGGGCGGAACCGTCGGTGCAGCCCCGGTTGTGTCGGCGGCGGCAGCGCCCGGTCCTTCATGCGGCTCCATTACCTCCATGACACGGCTGCGCCACTCCGACCAGGTTGGATCCGGACTCTGCGAACGGTCGTTCCAGGTAAGACGCACCGCGATGTCGTTTCCATCATGCACAGCCTGCACCCACACGCCCGTAACGGCAGGCGCGAACCAGCGTGGCCGCACGATGATCTGACCCACGAGCGGTATCCAGAAGCGTTCCACGTCCGTCCAGGCCGAATCGCCAGGCGATGAGGGTACCGTCTCTGCCCGGCTCGACTCCACCACCTCGCGCGCGACGGGCAGGTCGCCACCCAGACTCTTCACGTAGTGTGCGACGGACCACAGCTGTTCTTCCGTCGCGATACCCGCCTCCATGGCGTCGGTATACGACGGCATCGGCGTACCGTCGAGCCCGGTACGCAGGCGCTGGTAGATATCCTCTACCGTCCCGCCGCCGTTGAACGTCCACGGCTGTGTCAGGTCCGCCGGCCGGATGGGGAACCCCGTGTCATCTTCCTGCGTGGGCGCCGAAGCACCATCACCACGGCCAGCTTCGCCGTGGCACTTGAAACACTCGAGCGTCTGGTAGACCTGGCGGCCTTCCTCCAGCACCTCATCGCTCGCTGCGGGAGCGCGGCCGAAGTCGATTGCCTCGACGGTCTCACTCTCGAAGAATCGCGAGAACGTCTTGAGGTACGTGACGAGGTCCTCTCGCTCCCGCTCCGTGAGCGCATCACGCCATCCCGGCATCGCCGTGCCGGGCATGCCTTCATCGATCACGCGCAGGATATCGGCATCTGTCGGCAGGGAACCCGTCGCCGTCGAGCGAACCTGGTAGAGCGCCTGCGTGAAGTCGCGCGGTCGCGGCAGCATGAAGCCCGCCGCGTCTCCCTCGCCACGGCCGTCCTCGCCGTGACAGCCAGCGCACCAGCGGTCGTACACGGGCCTGCCGGGATGATCCTCCTGCTGTGCAATTGCGGCGGACGCCGTCACGGGCAGCAGGCCCAGCGCGGCGAAGCGGGCGAAAGACGTTGCGGCGGCGCGCATCAGTGGGCTCCTTCCGCGCCGTGTGTCTCCATCACGCGTGGCTCCCAGCCGCTCTGCTCGTAGATGAAGATTGTCACCGCCCAGATCTCATCCTCCGTCAGGAAATCCTCCCATGCCGGCATCGCGGAATTCCACGGCGTGCCCTCGCTCGGCAGACCCACGCCACCCTTGGCGATGCGCCAGAAGACGAAGCTCTCCGAGAGCTGCGCGATGGTGCCGTTGTCCTGGAAGCTCAATGGCGTGGGATTGAAACCGTGGGCGAAGTGGCCACGGCCATCGAGGTAGTCGCCGTGACACGGCAGGCAGTTCTGGTAGTAGACGCGTTTGCCGGTGGCGATGTGCTCCTCCATCGAGCCGCGCGACCGTAGAGGATTCTCGAGGCCCGTCAGATTGATGGTCCGGCCGCGGAAGGTGATCGACGTGGGCGGCGCCGGGTGAATCGACCGGAGCGACGGAGGCGCCGCGAGCTTCGGACGCACACGATCGTACGTCGCGAAACCGACCAGGCCGGGAATCAGCACAAGTAGCGCGAGACGAACCCACCGCTTGTCACGGTCCACCATCGCTGCTCGCAGCGGCGCCTTGAACTGCCGCCAGCGCGCCTCCTCGGCACTCATGTAAAGCAGAAGTCCAACCAGCACCGTGACGATGTACTGGAGCACCACGCTGCTCGGCACCGGCGCGCTTCGCGCTCCGAGCAGCGGCGGCAGGTATGCGATTCCGAACTCGATCAGTACCCATGCGACGATCAGGATCAGAATCGTCTGCCAGAACGGGTGCCGGAGAATGCGCATGTCGAAACGCCTCCTCACCTCAGACCGGCAAGGAACCGGACGAGGGATTCGAGCTGCGCCGCGTTGAACTGCTGGCCGAAGTTGGGCGGCATCGTGCCCGCAACGGCTTCATAGCCCTGTGCGGTATCCGCATTCGGTTCGAGAATGCCTCGACGGATACGTGCTTCGTCCAGTCGTCCGCCCATACCGTCGAATGGTGGACCGATGGGCCCTCCCTGTCCACCGATAACGTGACACGCACTGCAGCCACCGGCGGATATCAGCTCCTCCGGATCCGTGGATCCGCCGGCCAGCGCTACACCAGCGCCGCCCGACGCCGATTCGCCGGTATTGACCTCGGACGTCTGACTCTCGGCCACCTTCGCGCCCGTGACCGTCACCTCGCCGCCAAGGCTCTGGAGGTAGGCAACCACAGTCCAGATCTGCGCCTCGGAGATGGTGCGCCGCATGTCCTGCATGATCGGCTGGTAGCCCTCCACGACATGTGCGTTCGGCTCGGTCAGCGACTGCCACAGGTACGACTCGCAGTCCATTCCCGGAACGCGATTGCCGCAGCGTGCGCCGATGGTGCCCGTACCGCCTTCGTCCGTGAGAAGGTTGGGAGCGCGCGTGCCGAGCCCGTGACAAGCCGTGCAGCCGCCTGCACCCTGATAGAGCTGGTCGCCGGCCTGCACCAGCTGTTCGGGAGTGGCCTCGGCACCCAGCGTGAGTTCCTGCGGTACCTCCGACTGCACCTGTGGAATCGCATTCGCGAGCAGCGCATAGAACAGCACCGTGCCGACGACGAGGCTGAATACCTTGATGTTGGGTCCTCCGCCCATGCCGCCTCCTCAGTCCCCGGCCGCCGGAGCCAGGTCCGGCGGCGGCTCGGCCCCCCGTGGTGGCACACGCACGACGGCCTCCTTTGCAACCAGCACCGGCTTCTCGATCAGACCCCCCAGCCAGAAGATGAAGGAGATCATGAGCAGGAAGATGAGGACGCACGTACTGATGATGGTGCCGGCGTAACCGAGCGCGGGCGTGGCGGCAAAGTCGCTCGTGTCACGCATCACTTCCCACACGTGCCAGTGCTGCCGGATCCCGCTCCTGGCGAAGCCCATGAGTCCCATGAGCCAGGTGAACGTCACCACCAGGATGAACAATGCGTACTGCGAGCGCTCCGGCATCATGCCCCAGCGAATCTCGCCGCGCGATTCGGCACCGCGTGAGATCAGCACATCGATGATCATCACGGCGACGATCGTGAACAGCACGGCACCCACCTGATACACGCTGAAACCGATGCGTACGATGGCCGAGACGAAGTAGCCGAGGACACCGTAGAAGATGACCACGGCCGCGGCGAAAAACATGATGATGGCCTGGATCCAGGTGCCGGTGCCCGCCCATGAGACGGTCGGCTCCTTGTTCGCACGCCGGTACATCAGGAACGACAGGAAGGTGGTGAGGATCATCAGATTGACGGCCGTGTTCTTGGCGCTCATCACGCCCAGCACACCGAGGAAGGGGTGGTGTGTGCCGCCCATCTGGGCCAGTTCCTCACGGTTCGCGATCATCGTATGCGGCGTGGCCCAGACGATCACGCCGACGATGAGGACCGCGAGCATCCACTTCGTGTAGGGGACGAAGCGCTCGCCGCCCGGGATCCGTCCCAGGCCGACCCAGAGGTAGTAATTCGCAGCCAGGAACAGCACTCCGATGAGAAAGGCCTGAATGATCCAGAGCCAGCTCATGAAGCCGCCCATCATCGTGATGCCCATCGACTGGTTGTACGCGTAGATCTCGCGTCCCAGCCAGTAGCCGGCGAAGGGCAGGATGAGGAGCGCCGCGATGGCGATGAAGTTGCCGATGTAGCCCATCCAGTCGTAATGGGCGCGTTCCTCCTCGGTCTTTGCATTGAGAAAGCGGAAGCCCGCGTAGGCCGCCGCGACGGCGCCGCCGAACACGACGTTGGCGATCAGCCGGTGGATATTGATGGGCATCCACGTCGCATTCGCGATCGCGCTCCAGAGCCGTACCGTGCCGGGCGCGGTATCGGCCGTCATCCCGGCCGGCGGGCTCATCATGTAGCTGAGCCAGCTGTCCGCGATGAACATGACTGCCGTGCCCCAGACGTTGAGCAGGATTCCGAGACCGAGGTGCGCAAGCTTCGCGCGTCCCTTCCTCCAACGGTCCCAGCCGTAGTAGTACAGGTACAACGTGAAGGACTCGACGAAGAAGAGACCCACGTAGATCCACATTGAGACTTCGAAGATCTCCGTGAGATGCGACCAGAAGCGCGGATAGAGCGTGGTGAGAAAGAACACGAGGACGGCACCCCAGATTGCCGTCGCGCTGTAGGCGATGAGAAGGAGCCGCGTGAACTCCTTGGACAGCCTGTCGTAGCGTTCGTCCTTGCTGAAGATGCCGATGGCCTCCACCGCGACAGCGAACATCGGCACGCCCAGCACGAAGGCGGCGAACATGAGATGGACCTGGGCCGCGATCCAGACGGCGGCGCGGCTGCCGATCCCGGGGAAATTGCCGTACTCGCGAACGGGGGCGGCCTCCTGCGCGAAGGCAGGAATGGCCAGGAGACCGATCAGGACGGCGGCGAAGGCGGCCGCCGGCAGCGTTCGCCCGATCGCGGCCGACAGGATGCCGGAGCGCAGACCTGCAGCCGGGGGCGCGCATTGCCGCGCGCTCCGACGGGTTGCTCCGGCCCCGGTTTTCGGCCGATACGCAGCTACCCCATCGTTACCCCTCCCGGTGCATCGTATCCGGGTCATTCCGGCCGCGCCACCCGACGCGGCCGGAGTCCCCGTTTCCGCTCAGCGACGCATGAAGAACGGCATGCGTCGAGAGAAATCAACGGGCAGCTCACGCCGCACCGCTTCCAGTACCTCTGGTGTCACGGCCGGAAAGCCGCGCTCGCGGGCGAACGTCTCCACACGCTCACACACCACGGCCCGAACGAACCCCGGCACGCGGCTGATGCGGGCGCGCGCGTCATCGGACCAGGGCATGGTCTCCGGCCGCGGCGCCGCGCCGTACGTCACCGGACGCGCGGGCATGACCAGCGGCCGTTCGGCCGGCGGCTCGTAGGCGCACGCCGGATCTTCCGCCAGCAGGTCGCCGGTAGAGCCGTACGCACGCGCACGGCAGCCGCCACACACCACGCGGTACTCGCAACGGCCGCAGCGTCCGCCCAGCGCGCCCTCGCGCAGCGCCTTGAAGACGGGCGAGTTGTCCCATACATCCGCAAAGGATTGCCGGCGCAGGTCACCCGCTTCAACGGGCGTATACGGACACGGCGTCAGCCTGCCTTCCGGCGTGATCCG
>Ga0299913_10004620_pt1 | contig 11587 bp, 15 predicted proteins | sample RVTome_9_FD_201360 | JGI IMG/M metagenome (GOLD analysis project Ga0299913, IMG submission 201360) | Soil microbial communities from uranium-contaminated site in the Upper Colorado River Basin, Wyoming, United States - RVT155D38 (version 2) ... | reverse complement strand
GGTCGGCGGCATTGCCGCGCAGCCCGATCGAGAGCGGTGACTTGGCCCGCCGAGCCTCGTCCGCCCATGCCAAAGCCTCCTCGACGTCGGCCGTCGAGCGGTCCAGGTAGCGGGTGTCCATGCGGCGTTCGATGCGGGCAGGGTCGACCTCGATGCACAGGGCCACGCCTTCGTTCATCGTCACGGCCAGCGGCTGGGCTCCGCCCATCCCGCCGAGCCCCGCGGTGAGCACCACTCTGCCGGCCAGCGTCCCGCCGAAGTGCCGGGCTGCGAGCTCGGCCAGCGTTTCGAACGTGCCCTGCAGGATCCCTTGGGTGCCGATGTAGATCCACGACCCCGCGGTCATCTGCCCGTACATCGTGAGCCCGAGCGCCTCCAGGCGATGGAACTCGTCCCAGTTCGCCCACGCCGGTACGAGCATGGCATTCGAGATCAACACCCGCGGAGCTCCCGGGTGCGTCGTGAATACACCGACCGGCTTGCCCGACTGGACGAGCAAGGTCTCGTCGTCGCCGAGGTGGGTTAGCGAAGCGATGATCGCGTGCAGCGCCTCGTGATCGCGCGCGGCCTTCCCCGATCCGCCGTACACGACGAGGTCGTCGGGACGCTCCGCCACCTCGGGATCGAGGTTGTTGAGCAGCATCCGGAGGGCCGCTTCCTGAGGCCACGACTTACACGTGAGCGTCGTCCCACGCGGGGCTCGGTAGGTGGTCACCGTCTCCTTATACTCCGGCGGATGACCGACAACCCAGTCCCCACCCCGTCCGGAGCGCGCCCCGCTGAGGGGGCCGCCGAGCTTCCCAAGCCGCGGCCCAAGGGTGAGCCCGAGAAAGCAGTCGCGCTCCGGGACATGATCGAGAAGAAGCTGGCCGAGATGCTTGACGGCTATGCAGCCGACGAGCATGGCAACTACGTGCTCGGCCTCGCCTCGGCACGGGTCTGGGTCGTTCCCGCGTGGCTTCCCAACGGAGCATCGGTCGTCCGGGTCTTCGCGATCACCAACCTCGACGTGCCGGTGACTGCGGACCTGACCTCGTATCTGCTGGAGAAGAACCTCGAGTTCGTGTTCGGTTCGTTCGCCCTCGACGTGCAGCACGGGGCGGTGTGGTTCAACCACAACCTGCTGGGCGACTTCCTCAACGCCGAGGAGCTCGAAGCCACGATCGCGGCGGTGGCTTCGACGGCCGACCGCTTCGATGACGAAATCAAGACGACCTTCGGGGGCCGTCTCTACGTCGACGCCCCCGACGCCGCGATCGGACCGCCTCCATCTCCGGGCTATCTGTGAGCCCCGCCGTTAGGGTGGTTCCGACTTCCCATCCCGCTCCGAGCCAGAGGTAGGTCATGAGAGAGACGCAGCCCGGCGTCGAGCTGATCGCACGCCCGTCCATCGACTTCGAGGCGCTCGAGCGCTTCCTCAAGACCCAAGGCGGCGAGACGTGGCTCGCCCGGCGCATCGATGCGGACGAGACCAACCCCGGGCAGCTGTTGATCGAAGCGAATGGCCGCGCGTGTTACCGATCCTGGGAGCCCGGGTTGAACCCGAACGTGTCGAAGGTGCGCACCGACCAGGGTGAGTACTTTCTCAATCTCATGCGCTCGGGCCACGGCTCGGTCCTCGAGCACGCGAACTACTCGTTCGTCCTCTACGACATCAGCCGCATCGCGACTCACGAGATCGTCCGCCATCGCGCCGGATCCGCGTTCTCGCAGGAGAGCCTCCGCTTCGTGCGCTTGCAGGACCTGCCGTTCCGCATCCCGGAGTCGATGGAGTCGATGCGGCCGCGGATCATGGCCCTGCTCGAAGACATGGAGCGTTTCCAGATCGAGGCCGCGCAGCACTTCGAGCTCGACGAAGCCGGCAAGCCGTTCCACGAGAAGAAGGAGATCACCTCGGCTATGCGCCGGCTGGCCCCCGAGGGGGTCTCGACGGTTCTGTTCTGGACCGCGAACGTGCGAACGTTGCGGCACGTGATCCAGATGCGCACCGACCCAGGTGCCGAGGAGGAGCTGCGCATCATCTTCGACAAGGTCGGTCGCATCATGGTGGAGGAGGCTCCGCTATTGTTCGGTGACTTCACGGTGACCGACGATGGTGCCTGGGTGACGGAATACAAGAAGGTTTGATACTCGCCGCTTTCAAGTTCGGGATCGACCCCCTCGCGTGGGACATCTTGTCGCGCATCGAGCTCGGGCCACTCTCGATCTCGCCCCACGGCATCGGCATCGCCGTCGGCTACCTCGCGGGAGCGCAGCTCATGGTGCGGCGCGCCCGCACCCGCGGGGGCCCCGACGAGCAAGACATCTGGAACGTCCTCTTCTGGGCTCTGCTCGGTGCGATCGTCGGAGCGCGCGTCGGCTACGTGCTCGGCCACATCCCCGAGGTAACCGATTCGGGCGACGACCTGCTTGGGATCCTCCGGGTATGGGAAGGCGGCATCTCCCTGATCGGAGGGATCACCGGGGCCGTCCTCGTCGCGCTCCCGTACATGCTGCGCCACAGGATGGGCTTCTGGCGCACGATGGATCTTGCTGCGCCGGGGCTCGCTCTGGGGATCGTGATCGGGCGCATCGGGGACCTCGTGATCGGCGACCATCTCGGCAAGCCGACGAGCTTCCCCCTCGGGTGGCGCTGTCTCGGAGACGTCACCGGCGGGGCGGAACCGATCGAGGCCGGCGCCTATCTGACTGCGCTGGATGCCGGCGGGCCGCCGTCGCTGGGGTGCTACGACCTCGTGCTGCACCAGACGGCGCTCTACGACTTCCTATCGACGCTCGTGCTCCTGGGTGTGCTCCTGTGGATCGGCAGCAAGGTGCGGAACACGGGCTTCATGATCCTGTTCTTCACCGTCTGGTACGGGGCGATGCGCGTGATCACCGACTTCTTGCGCGTCGACCGTCGCTACGTGGGTCTCACGGGCAGCCAGCTGATGTCGATCGCCGTAGGGCTCGCGTGCCTGTGGTTGTTGTTCCGATTCAGGGGGGCCCCGCCGGGGTGGGCGGGCGCCGCGCCGCTCGACCGGGGGCCCGGAGGGGCGCCCTCGGAGGCCCCCGCCCCCGTGATGTCGGGAGGTCCGGCTACGGAGCGTGACGAAAAGGAGTCAGATACCGAGATTTCGCCCTCCGACCATTACCCTCCGTAGTCAGAAAATCCAACCCTCAGGCGGGGAAAGTGGCACGATAGGCGCAACCCTCCAGGCGTGACGGCCACGTTGGGTGCCCCTAGAGAGGAGTGGATGTCGATGGCGGAGACCTACAACGGCTACTGCGTCAAGTGCCGTGAGAAGAGGGACTTCCAGGGCGAGGTCAAGGAGCTGGCGAACGGTTCCAAGGCGGCGCAGGGACAGTGCCCCGTTTGTGGGACGAAGATGACCCGCATGCTCCCCAAGAGCGCCTAGAAGTCACTTCTTCTTCTTGATCCACGGGCCGCCTTCGGGCGGCCCGTTCGCGTGGGGCCGCCGGTATCGTGCGGCGATGAGTTCAGTCAGGAGCGACTTCGACGACGAGCTCGCGATCGTCACGATCGATCGGCCGGAGCGCCGCAACGCTCTCGATGCCGCAACCGCCGCCGAGCTGGCTGCCGCGCTAACCGAGGCTGGTCGCCGGGCCCGGGTGATGATCGTCACGGGGGCCGGATCCGCGTTCTGCGCCGGCGGCGACCTCGACGAGCTGGCGCGCTGGAGCGAGCTTGACCCTGCTGAGATCTCCGGAGTGCTCTACAAGACGTTCCAGCAGATGGTGAGGGTCATCCGTGCGTCCGACGCCGTGGTCATTGCCGCCGTGAACGGGCCCGCCGTGGGGGCCGGCATGGATCTCGCGCTCGCGTGCGACTTACGGGTGGCAGGAGAGAGCGCGCGTTTCGGGCAGGTGTGGGTGCGCCTCGGCGTGATCCCCGGCACCGGCGGCGCGTGGCTCACGCAGGCGCTCGTGGGTCCCGGCACGGCCGCCGAGCTGTTGCTCACCGGAGACCTCGTCGACGCCGCCGAGGCGCACCGGGTCGGCCTCGTCAACTCGGTCGTGCCCGACGGCGAGTTGCTCGAGGCCGCACGCGCTCTGGCCGGGCGGGTCCTGCGCCACCCGCCGGCCGGCGTCGTAGCCAACAAGCGCGCCTACATATCCGCCACCGACCTCGCCGTCGAGGCCGCGCTGGAGCACGCCGCGCGCGTCCAGGGCGAGCGCTTCACCTCCGACGAATTCAAAGCCGCCCTCCGGGCCGCCCGCTCCAAGTAGCCGGCCAGAAGGGCCCCACGCTTCGGTCGACCCGCCCATGGCCATGGCCGAATGCCCGATTGGGCCCCTTCTGCACAACTGTGTACAACTCTGTGTAGTCGGACAACCGCAGCGCGTCGAACATTCTCGCGAAATCTGGAAGGAGTTCCCTTTGACGTAGCGAAACGTAGTGGCACGACCACGGAACGTTACGAGGAGGGCCCGCATGGCACGACAGATCCGCAAGCAGATCCGCAGGACTCGCTCCGCCCGGACCGCTCGCGTCGCCCGCAGGGGGGCGGTGCTCGGGGCGATCGTCGCCCTGCTCGCCGTTTCCGCTACCCCCGCGTTCGCGCACCACAAGGCGGACCACAGCAACGGTGGAGGCAACTCGGCAACCGCCTCCGACCATGACGGCGACGCCGACTCGAACGAGTCGACGGCCTACACGGAGGACACCGACACGAACGACGGCGGCACCCCGAACAACGTCGCCGACGACGGTGACAACGCCCATCCGTCGGGCAAGGACCGATCGGTCGAGAACGGAAACTCCGGGAATCAGGGCCGCTCGGAATCCAACCCCGACGACAGCAAGGGCCCCATGCGCCATGAGGGCGCCATCGGCGACGACAAGCCGAATGGGCCGGGTGGCACCGATCTCGCCGACCAGGACGGCAACAACGGTTGCGGGAACGACGACGACTTCGACGACGACAACAACGGCTGGTGCGGCAAGAAGAAGACGGAAGAAGGAACCATCGTCGTCGGCACCGTCGTGGAGATGTGCCCCGCGGGCACCGACAGGGCGGGCAGGCCGATGAGCACTCTCGAGGCGTGCAACGACGACGAGGTCCTCGCGAGGGTCGATCGGGCATTGCCCCAGGAGATCCACAAGGCTGAGGTGCTCGGCTCGAGGATCGACCAGGCCGCCCCCACGGCCCCCGCGGTGAGAGCTGCACGCGTCCAGGCGGCGGTCCTGCCCTTCACCGGCGGCAGCGTGCTCGTCTACCTCGCGGTAGCGCTGGCTCTGATCGCAGAGGGGATCGTGGCGTTGCGCAGCACCCACAAACGGTAGCGAACGGAAGGGAACCGAATGAGGCGCCCATGGCGGGGCGCCTCATTCGCGTCCTGAAGCAGCACTTCTCCCGAGATCTATTGCGCGTCGGTGCCGGTGCTGTCCACCCTCGTCTCCGCCCACGCAGGACAGAGCTGGTTGAAGGAACAGCTCATGCAGTACGGCGACGGCCGAGTGCGCCAGTCGTCTCGCTCCACTGCGCGTTGGATAGCGCGGGCCAACTCCTTCATCTGGCGCTCGAATGCGAGAAGCATCCGCTCGTTGGGGTTGAGCGTGAGCACCGCTGGATCGGCGAGATATATGAGCCGGATCTCCTTGGGGATGACCCCGAACGCGCGCCAGCACACCAGCGCGTAGAAGCGGAGACCGAAGAAGGCCGCGAGCTCGCGCGACTCACCCGGAAGACGCCCGGTCTTATAGTCGGTGAGGATCCAGGATCCGTCGGGACGTTCCTCGAGGCGGTCGATGATGCCTCGGAGATGGACCTCGGTGAGCTCGTATTCGACCCACCATTCGAGCTGCGCGGCGGTGAGCACCCGTGGGTCTTCGAGCTTGAAGTAGTTGTGCAGCAGCGTGCGGCTCTGGTCGAGAAACGCATCCTCCTCGGGGGAGCCGAGGCCGGCGGGACGGAACTCCGGGTCCTCCCGGACCTGGCCCCACAGCAACTCGAGCAACTCCTGGGAGCGCGCGGGGGTGCGGGTTTCGGCCGGCTCCGCGAACAGGCGTTCTAGCACCGCATGCACGAGGGACCCCTTGGCGGCGGCTCCGGAGACGGGCTCGGGAAGGCCGTCTACCGATCGGTACTTGAAGAGCTGGGGACAGCTCTTGAAGTCACTTGCGCTCGACGGTGACAGCCGTAGGACCGCCTGCTCCATGCATCGACCCTAGGGGGAGCGGCCCCCGAAAGTACGGATTTCCGCACCGCCGCGCGGAGGGTCTCAGAGCGCGGACAGGAACTTCTCCAACGCCGCTGTGAAGTCTTCGGGAGCCTCCAGGTTCGACAGGTGTCCGACCCCGGGGATAACGATCATCTCGGAGTTGCCAACCCCGTTGTGGATCGTCCGTGCGGCATCCGGTGGCGTCACCCCGTCCTTCTCCCCGACGACGACGAGCGTGGGGACGTCGATCGCGGAGAGCTCGCCGGAGGAGTCCGGGCGGGTCTTCATCGCCTCGAGCCCGCCGACGAATCCTGCAGGGGGGTTGTCCATCAGCTTGCGGAGCCGGTCGACGACGTCGGGCTTGCTGTTGAGCGTTGCCTCCGAGATCAACGCGCCGGTCAGCGCATCGATCAAACCCGAGGTGCCTTCGCCTCGCACCATCTCCTGCTGTTTCGAACGCTTCTCTTTGCCCTCGGGGGGATCGGCCTCGGCCCGGGTGTCGGCGAGAACGAGCGCCTCGACGCGATCACGATGGCGGCGGAGGAACGCGAACGCGATGTAGCCGCCCATCGACAGGCCCACGAGAGTCACCCTCTGAACGCCGAGCTCGTCGAGAAGGCCGGCAACGGAGTCCGCATAGTCGTCCATCGAGTAGCTCGACGCATCCTCGGGAGCATCGGAGCCTCCGAAACCCTTCAGGTCGGGGACGATGAGGCGGAACCGACCCGACAGGGCATCCACCTGTTGCTCCCATTGCCCGGAGTTGAGCGGAAACGCGTGCAGCAGGACCACCGGGCGCCCGTCCCCGCCGGTGTCGGCGTAGTTGATGCTCGTGCCGTTGATCGTCGTTGTCGTCACCGGAAGACCTCCTGTGAGATGGGAAGCCCCGATGGTAAGCGCCACCCACTATTTCCGCTCGTTGCCTGCTGGACAAAGTGGCGCAGAAAAAGTGGGAGGTGAAAAAAAGAAAGGGGCCCCCTCCGCCACGGGGGGCCCCTTGTCTGTGCAGCTAGGTGTTACGCAGCCTTGCGGATCGTGCGGGCGCCGAGGATCTCGGCGACGTGCTCGAACACCTTCGGCGTGGCGTAACCGGCGGCGGCCAGCATCAGGCCGGTGCCGACGTAACCGAGCGTCTCGTTACGCACGGGGATCTCCCACTGTGCGAAGAGCGAGAACTCGAGAGCCCAACAGACAACCGCCCCAAGGGCGATGGTCAGGATCGACTGGACCTTCGACAGGTCCACGTACTCGTTCAGCATGTCGATGACCTTGAACGTCCCGATCCCCAGAAGAACCACGATCGCGAACTCGTACACGTTTCCCCTCCTAAAAAACTGCAGACGGCCATTCCGTCCGAGCAGGAGGTTGGACGCTAGCTACGCGCGAGCGGTTACAGCGTGGTCATTCGCGTCCCCGGTAGAGACCCGCCGTCACTGCGAACAAGAAAGCGTCCATCCCCGCGGCTACGGCGTACCCACGCCGCCGGGTCTGGGCGAACCGGTACAAAAAGGCCGAAGAGGAGACCGCCTTCGCCACCAGCAGGGGCGGGATCAGGTCGCCCCGGGCCTCGGGGTTGCGGGCCGACTCCAGGGCGAGGGCCGCGATCGTGGCCATGTACGCGCCTGCGAGCGAGTTGTAGAAGCCCCCCGGCTCGTCTTCGATGCGCTCGCCGCCGTAACGGTTCAGGCTACGAGTGGGGGACCAGGGCCGAGCGAGGAAGTCCGCGGCCCCCAGGGCGTAGACCGCGCCGGTCGCCAGCAGCCAGCCGCGGAGCCCCCTATCCGATCTCGCCATGTGGCTCCCTCCTGGGTTGCGTAGGAATAGGCGCAAAAGATAGGTCTTTTGGGCTATTCACGCGCTTGCATCGTCGCGGCGACTATTGCGGTTGGGCGGGGGTCCAGTCGCATTCGCCGCCGCAGCCATCCGACGCACTGCCCGCGCGTCGGAGACTCCCGCCCTTTTTTTCTTTCCCTCGTCGGCCTCCGACGCGCCGCCGCTGCGCGGCTCTCAGCGCGTCGGATGCGCCCGCCCTTTTTTATCTTTCTATTTGCCGTCGAGCTGTACTCGGAACTGGACGCGGCCCACCTCGTGCTCGTCGAGGTAGAAGACGACGTTGTAGTCGTCGGTCGCGGCCTCGAGCTCGAGGTCCGAGATCTCGTCTTGCACCTGTTCGGTGCGGTTGTTGGTCGCGATATGGATCTCGCGCGGCGTGCTTTCGTAGATGGTCATGCCCCCGGGGCCCTGTAGCTTCCAACGCTCGGTGAATGTCCCGTGGTCGTCCGCCCACCCCCGGATGACGAGAAAGGCCCCGGCGGTCCCCGGTTCGTCTCGCAGCACTACCCGGCTCTCGAGATGGGGATGAACGCGGCCCTTCTCCTTGACGTAGAACAGTTCCTTGTCGATCACTTTCGCGAAGCGAAGCCTTGCTCCCATCCGTCTCCTCTCTAAGAGCGATCAGGCCGGCTCGTAGACCTGGATGTCGACGCCGACATCGATCAGCTCCTTCTGCCACGTCTGGAGTCCTAATGTCTGGACGGGCGCGAGGACACCAGCAGACTCGTGCCCGTCGCGCGCCAGCTTCAAGGCTCCCGCCGCCAGTGTCTCCGCGGTGAGCCCATAAGGGTCGGACCCCATCACTGTCACATTGCGCCATCCCTCGGCGCAATGGGCTTCCGCGAGGAGGGCCCACCTGTCCTTGCGACGCGTGTTCTCGTCGGGTCCGCCGCGGGGTGCATCCAGGGCCGCTTCGACGATCCGGCGCGCAGGGCCGAGCATGGACAGTGCGCGGATCAACGGCACGCCGGCCCGCATCGCGGTTGCTGTGGGCCGACCGACCGCTCCGTAGAGCTCGAGAGTGCGGAGCTCGAGATGCAACGGGGCGAGGCGGCCTTCGGAGAACGGCATCGAGATCGCGTACTTGGGTCCCAGCGGTGGGGGCAGGGGAGACCAGCGCGAGTGCTGTCCCGTGGCAACCTCGACGATCCGACCGTCGCGGATCCACACACCCGAGCGGTGACCGATCCCAGTAACGATTGTGCGCACGGTTCCCATCGAGGGCCTGCCCGGCAACGAGTAAGTCACGACCGCGTCGGCATCACTCAGACCGTCTACGGCGAGGCTCAGTGCTACGTCCGAAGGGACTTCGTCGAAGCCCAGGGCCGGGGCGATGACGATGCCGCGCTCTCGGGCGCGGGCGTCGTAGCGATCGATCAGTTCCGCTACGAAGGAGATCTCGCCCGTCGAGTCGACGTAGTGAGTGCCGGCCTCCAGCGCCGCTTCGACCGCGGTGTGTCCGAGCTTCGAGAATGGGCCGACGCACGTGATCATCGCCTTCACGTCCGCGAGCGCGGCCACAAGACCGGCGACATCGCCGACCTCGACAACCGCGATGTCGTTCGCGCCGACCTCGGATGCCAGCGCTTCGAGTCGTGCCGGGTGGCGCCCGGCGAGGATGGTCTCGGCTCCTCTGCGGGCCAGCGCGCGCGCCGTGAGCGTGCCGGTGTAGCCGGTGGCCCCGAACAGGAGAACGTCGGGCATGGCCAGAGCCTATCGGTCATCCGCTAGCGTTGAGGGCCGTGAGCTCCCCCTACGTCGTCCATCACGAGGACGACGAGTTCTTCTCCTTGCCCCCAGACGAGCTGTGGCGTGAGATCACGCACTGGCGCCGCTTCGAAGACTGGTGGTCCTGGTTGCACGATCTAAGACTGGAACCCGAGATGGTGGCAAGTGGTTCCCGGCTGACGTTCGCGATCGTCTCGCCGCTTCCCTATCGTTTGCACCTCGAGGTGGATTTCGTCGACGTGGTCCCCGAAAAGAGCATCGAGGCCACCGTGGACGGGGACCTCCGCGGTGATGCGCGCCTGCGGCTCGAGCCTCACTCGGGGGGCTCGAAGCTCACGCTTATCTGGGATCTCGAACCCGCACACGCCCCCATGAGGTTGCTCGTCCGTATCGCGCGGCCCCTGATCCTCCGCACGAAGGACTGGGCCATCGGGATCGCCCTGCGAACCTTCCGCCACCACGTCGAGGTCTAGTGCTTCACTAGTTACCCTGTCGCCGTGGCGCAAACAGTTCATCTCGTTCGACACGGCCAGGTAGAGAACCCGAAGGGGGTTATCTACGGACGATTGCCCGGATACCACCTGTCCGAACGGGGCCGGCGGGAGGCGCGTGCCGCGGCCGAACACTTGCGCGACGCGGACCTCGGTGCGCTGTGGTCGAGCCCTTTGGAACGCGCGCAGGAAACCGCGGCGGCCATCGCCGAGCCACACGGGATCGACATCACGACGGACGAGCGCTTGACCGAAAGCTTCACGTGGCTCGAGGGGGTGGGCCGGACGGTATGGGCGGTCGTGAGGAACCCGGCGAACTGGTGGTGGCTGCGGAACCCGTGGAGGCCGTCGTGGGGCGAATCGTTCCGTGAGACCCAGGCCCGCATCTTGCCGGCGATCGAAGATGCGCTCGCCGCGGCCGGGGGCCGGGAAGCGGTGATCGTGTCTCATCAGACCCCGGTACTGGTAGCGCGCTTCGCGCTCGCGCGCCGGCGCGTACCGCCGTGGCTGGGCTTCACACCATGTCAGACGGGATCGGTGACTACGCTCGTGCTGGAGTCTTCAACGCTGCTCGAGGCCTCTTACTTCGTCTCCTCCGAGCGGAGCGAGACGCGGGACTAGACGGCCTGGCGGTCGGGAGTGTCGTCGCCTTCCGAATCGGTATCGGCGGGGTCGGGCGCGGGATCGTCTTGGGTCTGCACGAGCGGCGATGAGCACACCGGGCATATCGGCGTGTCGCCTTCGTCGACGTAGACGTTTCGCTGGCAGCTGGTACAGAACGCGCTGAGGGCCATATGTCTTCACGGTAGCCTGCTTTGGTCCTATTTTCCAACCCCGGCGTCACGAGCGGGAGGTCCCGAAAGGTAGTGGCTGTGGACGTGGTCGTGATCGGAGCGGGGCACAACGGGCTCGTGTGCGCCGCCTACCTGGCTCGTGCGGGGCTGTCGGTCACCGTGGTCGAAGCCACGGAGCGCGTCGGGGGAGCCTGCGTAACCGAGGAGCTGTTCCCCGGCTTCCAGATCTCCACGGCCAGCTATGCCCTGTCATTGCTGCTCCCTGAGGTCGTCTCCGAGCTGGGCCTGAAGCTCGACGTGCGTCCCAAGGACCCCGAGCTGTTCGCACCATCCCTCGACGGCGGGGGCCTCGTGCTGTGGAACGATCCCGCCCGCCGCGCCGAGGAGATCGCCCGTATCTCCAAGGCAGATGCCGACGCCTATCCGCGCTTCAAGGAGCTCTTCGAGGAGGCCTCCCGCTACCTCCGGCCGCTGCTCACGTTCCCCGCCACCCGCAAGCAGGCGCGCCGGGCCTTCCGGCGATCCGAGGTCGACAAGCTGTTCGCACGCACGGTCGACGCCGCGATCGCGGATGTC
>Ga0299913_10004619_pt1 | contig 11587 bp, 11 predicted proteins | sample RVTome_9_FD_201360 | JGI IMG/M metagenome (GOLD analysis project Ga0299913, IMG submission 201360) | Soil microbial communities from uranium-contaminated site in the Upper Colorado River Basin, Wyoming, United States - RVT155D38 (version 2) ... | reverse complement strand
CTTCGTGATCGTGCCCGGCTGCCCGGTGGTCTCCTCGACGATCGTCTTGGCCTCGTCCTCGGCGATCCGCTTGCCGCCGAGGTAGCGGCCCCTGTAGAGCCGCTCGCCGCTCGCGGCGAAGCGCGCCTCGACGAGCCAGTACGGCTCGGGGACGAACGCGCGGATCTCGAGCTCGCGGCGGGCGACGAGCGCCAGCGTCGGCGTCTGGACGCGGCCGAGCGACACCGCGCCGTCGAAGGCGGCGCGCAGACGGATCGAGGCCGCGCGCGTCGCGTTCATGCCGACGAGCCAGTCCGCCTCGGAGCGAGACCGCGCCGCCTCCTCGAGCAGGCGCATCTCCTCGCCGTCGCGCAGGTGCTCGAAGGCTTCGTGGATCGCCGACTTCGTCATCGAGTTGAGCCAGAGGCGCTTGACGGGCTTCTTCACGCCGGAGGTCTCGTAGAGGTAGGCGAAGATGAGCTCGCCCTCGCGCCCGGCGTCGCAGGCGTTCACGACCAGCTCGACCTCGGGGTCCTTCAGGAGCTTGTGGACGGCGTTGAGCTGCTTCTTCGCCTTGTCGTCGTTGGGGATGAGCTTGAACTTCTTCGGCACGATCGGCAGGTCGGCGAACCGCCACTTCTTCAGCTTCTCGTCGTACTGGTCGGGCTCGGCCAGGCCGACGAGGTGGCCGACGGCCCACGTGATCACGTAGTCGCCGCCCGTCAGGTGCGTCTTGTCCTGGCTCTGCTTGAAGGCGCCCGGCAGCGTGGCCGCGAGGTCGCGGCCGACGGAGGGCTTCTCGGCGATCACGAGGGTCTTCGGCACGGCGGTCACGTTAGCAATGGGCGCGGAACCCGAATCGAAACGAAGCCTTGTGCCGCTGCGCCGCTCCGGGCGGCACGCTGCCGCGTCCTCGGTTGCGCCCGTAGCCTACGGCTACGAACGCGCCCTGCGTCCTTGCATCGCGCCCACCCAGAGCACCGCAGCGACGATGCGTCATTCCGATTCGGGTTCAACGGCAAGAATGGCGCCGAGCTTGAGACCTCTCTTGGCGATCGACGGCGACAACCTGGCCCACCGGGCCTTCCACGCGCTGCCCTCGTCCATCAAGGACGGCGCCGGGAACCAGGCGAACATGATCGTCGGCTTCGCCAACATGCTGCTCCGCGCCTGGGAGGAGGAGCGGCCGCGCACGGTCTTCGTCGGCTTCGACTCGGTGGGCGTCCCCACGTACCGCAACGAGCTCCTGCCCGAGTACCAGTCGGGGCGGGACTTCCCGCCCGTGCTCACCTCGCAGCTCGACCGGCTGCCCGAGCTGGTCGGGTCGCTCGGCTTTCCCTGGGCGAAGGCCGACGGCTACGAGGCCGACGACTTCCTCGGCGCGGCCGTGGCGGCCGAGGAGGCCAGGGGCGGGCAGGTGCTCGTCCTCACGAACGACCGCGACCTCTTCCAGCTCGCGAGCGCGCAGACGACCATCCTCCGTCCCCGCGCCGGCCAGCGCGAGCTCGAGCACGTCGGCCCGGCCGAGGTGCAGGAGATCTACGGCGTCCCGCCCGAGCTCGTCCCCGACTTCGTCGCCCTCCGCGGCGACCCTTCCGACCGCATCCCGGGCGCGAAGGGGATCGGCCCGGGGCGGGCCGCGGGAATCCTGGCCAAGCACGGCTCACTGGAGGCTTGCCTCGAGGCCGGCGGCTTCCCCGACCAGGCCGACGCGCTGCGCGACTACCTGCGGATGGCGACGCTGCAGCGGGACGCGCCCCTCCCCGAGCTGCCCGACGTCGAGCCAGAGTGGGCGGCCGGCGCGGGCCTGGCCGAGTCCTGGGGCCTGGCCGGCGTGGCGCGCCGCTTCCGCGAGCGGGCCGCCTGAGCGGTCTAGGATCTCCGCGTGGGCGAGCCGAGGCCGATCAACGTCGCGGACTACGAGGCGCTCGCCGAGGCCTGCTGCGATCCCGGCTACTGGGGCTACGTCGTCGGCGGGGCGGGCGACGAGGTGACGCTCGCGGACAACCGGGAGGCCTTCCGGCGCCGCATCCTGCGCCCGCGGATGCTCGTGGACGTGAGCGAGGTCGCCACGAAGACTGCGGCGCTCGGCACGGAGATCGAGCTGCCAGTGCTGATCGCGCCGACCTCGTTCCAGCGGGTAGCCCATCCGGACGGAGAGCCTGCGCTCGCGCGGGCGGCGGCGGCCGCCGGCACGATCTACACGCTCTCGAGCCTCGCCAGCGTCCGGCCGCGCGAGCTGGCGGACGCGACCGGCGGCGACTCCCCGCGCTGGTTCCAGCTCTACTGGTCGAAGGACCGCGGCTTCACGTCCGAGCTGGTAGCCGAGGCGACCGACTCGGGCTTCAGGGCGCTCGTCCTGACGATCGACCTGGCCTCGCCCGGGCCGCGGGAGCGCGACCTCCGCAGCGGCTTCAGCCTTCCACAGGCCCTTCCCATGCCGAACCTGCCGCGGACGCTCGTCGGCGACCAGTACTTCCACGACACGCTGGGCGAGCTGGTGGACACGAGCCTGACCTGGCGCGACCTCGAGTGGCTGCGGGCGCAGAGCCCTCTCCCGCTCCTCGTCAAGGGCGTGCTCACCGCCGAGGACGCCCTCCTCGCGTGCGAGCACGGCTGCGCGGGGATCGTCGTCTCCAACCACGGCGGACGTCAGCTCGACGGCGTGGCCGCGACCCTGGACGCGCTTCCGGAGGTCGTGGAGGCGGTCGCAGGGCGCGCCGAGGTCTTCCTCGACGGCGGCGTCCGCCGGGGGACCGACGTCGTCAAGGCGCTCGCGCTCGGGGCGCAGGCCGTGCTGATCGGCCGCCCGGCGCTCTGGGGCCTCGCCGCCGCGGGCGAGGAGGGCGCGCGCCACGTCCTCGAGCTCTTCCGGGCCGAGGTCCGGCTCGCGCTCGTCCTCCTCGGCTGCAAGACACCAGGCGACGTCGGGCGCCAGCACGTCGGCACCCGGGGATGATCCCGCTCGTCAGCCACCGGGCGTTCGCCGAGCTGCACCCGACCGGCGGCCATCCCGAGGGTCAGGAGCGGATCCGGGCGCTCCACCGGGCGTTTCCGGACTTCGTCGAGGCGCGGCCGGCCACCGTCGACGAGCTCGCCGCCGTCCACGGGCTGGATCACGTCGAGACCGTGCGGGTCGTCGCCGCGAGCCACCAGCCGACGCTGCTCGACCCGGACACGATCTGCACGGAGACGACCTTCCAGGCCGCGCTCCTCGCCGCGGGCGCCGCCGTACAGGCCGTGGAGCTCCAGGGCTTCGCGCTCGCCCGGCCGCCGGGCCACCACGCGCTCCCGGAGCGTGCGATGGGCTTCTGCCTCTTCAACAACGTCGCCATCGCGGCCCGCTTCGCGCAGCGCGACCTCGGCCTCGAACGCGTGGCCGTCCTCGACTGGGACGTGCACCACGGCAACGGGACGCAGGAGGTCTTCTGGGACGACGACTCGGTCTTCTTCGCCTCCCTGCACCAGTGGCCGTTCTACCCCGGCTCCGGAGGGCCCGGCGAGGGCAACGCGACGACCCTCAACGTGCCGCTGGCGGCCGGCGCTGGCGACGACGCCGTGCTCACGGCCCTCGACGACCTCGTGCTTCCGGCCCTCACGGCCTTCGCCCCCGACCTCCTGCTCGTCTCCGCCGGCTTCGACGCCGCCGCGACGGATCCGCTGGGAGGGCTCGAGCTGAGCGAGGCCGGGTTCGGCGCGCTTGGCGAGCGGGCGGCAGCCGCCTGCGAGCGGGTAGCCTTCGTGCTCGAAGGCGGGTACGACACGCGGGCCCTCCCCGGCCTCGTGGGTGCCGTCCTCGCCGCAGCCTGAGATGGACGTCACGACCGACACCTTCGAGCAGGACGTTGTCGAGCGGTCGGCCTCCGTGCCGGTCGTCGTCGACTTCTGGGCCGAGTGGTGCGGGCCCTGCAAGCTGCTGACGCCGGTCCTCGAGAAAGCCGTCGAGGAGCGCGACGGCATCGTGCTCGCCAAGGTCGACACGGACGCCAACCCGGAGCTCGCCGAGCGCTTCGACGTTCGCGGCATCCCCAACGTCAAGGCCTTCCGGAACGGAAAGGTCGTGGACGAGTTCACCGGCGCGCTTCCCGCCGCCGCCGTCGAGGACTTCCTCGACCGGCTGGCCGGCCCGCCGGCCTCCGAGCGGCTCCTGGAGGAGCTCTCCGCCTCTGGCGAGTTCCCCGAGATCCTCGGTCCGCTCGCGGAGCAGGACTACGAGCGCGCGCTCGAATGGCTGCTCGGCGAGCTCGAGAGCGCCGACCCGGAGCGGCGCGAGCGCATCCGCCAGATCATGGTCACGCTCTTCGGGGAGCTCGGACCGGAGGACCCGGTGGCGACGCGCTACCGGCGAAGACTCGCCGCAACCCTCTACTAGGACCGAACACGTCCCCAGAGCGACGCTCTGGAACGTGTTCTAATTCCGCCGTGGACACCATGCGCGCCCCCCGCCGGGACGAGGCGCAGGCCGTGACGGACCTCGTCATCGCCTGCGACATCCACGAGCTCGGCGGCCCCGACTTCGAGCTCGACGACCTCCACACCGACTGGAACATGCCGGGATTCGACCTCGAGCAGGACGCCGTCGTGGTCGAGGACGACGGCCGACTGGTCGCCTACGCCGCCTTCATCCGGAACGACTACGTCGACGTCTACGTCCATCCCGACTACCGGGACCGCGGGCTCGGCGAGCGGCTGCTCGAGTGGTCGGAGCGCCGCGGAGTGGCGCGGGTCGCGCCGGCGACGGAGCTGCGCCTGGGCCAGGTCGTCACCTCCGGCGACGCGTCCGGGCGCCGCCTGCTCGAGAGCCGGGGCTATGAGCCCGTTCGGACCTACTGGAGGATGACGTTGGCGCTCGACGAGCGCCCGCCCCCGCCCGCCTGGCCGGAGGGCGTTCGGGTGCGGACGTTCGACCAGGAGCGGGACACGCGTGCCGTCTACGGCCTCGTGCAGGACGCGTTTCGCGACAACGAGCGCCACACGGCCGAGTCCTTCGAGGAGTGGCAGGCGTTCATGATCGACCGGGAGGCGTTCGAGCCCGGGCTCTGGTTCATCGCCGAGGCCGCGGGTGAGATCGTCGGCTGCGTCCTCTGCCCGAACTACGAGGACGAGGGCTGGATCCGCCAGCTCGCGGTCGCGCGGGACTGGCGTCGCCGCGGCCTGGGCACCGCGCTCCTCCGCCAGGCGATGGCCGAGTTCAGCCGCCGCGGGCGGAGGGAGCTCGGCCTCGTGGTGGACTCGTGGAACCGCACGGGCGCGAAGGAGATGTACGAGCGCGCCGGGATGACCGTGGCGCGCGAGCACGTGCGCTACGAGAAGACGTTCGCCGCCCCGGCGTAGCGCCGGCACCGAACCGACGTCGCGGCCCTGCCGAACAAAGGCTCGGCAGATGCTCCACGACAAAGGAGGTGGCTCGACGGCTCGCAGGCCGCGGCCCGCTGGCGCTGGGCGTTCTCGTGCCCTGACGCAGATTCCGGGGCCGTACTCTGTACAGTAACTTGACGTAAACCGGACGTTTCTGATACATACTCTCTACACGTTCTCGCGACAAAGGAGAAGGATATGACTCATCGCTTCCCGGCCAAGGTCGTCACCGCGCTCGCGCTGGTGGTCGTCTTCGCCGTCGCCGCCGTCGGCAGCGCCTCGGCCCAGTCGAGCACGCTGACGCTCGTGGGCGACAAGACGAAGCTCGTGACCGACCCGGCGACGACGAAGATCCTGCTGGACGCCGGCATCGTCCCGCAGCCGGTCGGGCCGACGGGCTTCGACGTCCCGCCGCGCAACAAGAAGTCCGTCCGCTACTCGTTCCCGATCACGGGCGGGATGGTCGATGCGGCCACGCTCGCCGGCACGATCGACCACTCGGGCGGCATCAACTTCGTGAACACGAACAACGGGAGCAACCTGCTTCTGACGGACTTCCGCATCGAGATCAACGCCAACCCAGGCCTGACGGCCGCGGTCGGCGGCACCTCGCTCCGCGTCCGGATCCTCGACCTCGACCTCTCCAAGGCGAAGGTCCTCGCCAAGGGCAAGACGATCCGGGTCAAGAACGTCGGCGCCACCCTGACGGCCGACGCTGCCGGCGCGCTCAACGCCACCCTCGGCGTCAGCTTCTTCGCGCCGGGCATCAAGCTGGGCACCGCGCAGGTTTTCGCGCGGGTCTAGATCAGTTCTCTCCGAGAGGCCGTCCCGGGGCCATCCCCGAGGCGGCCTCTCCCGTGCTGTGCGCCGGGTACGACCCGAAGACGCGGAGCTCCCGCGTGAGGCCGCCCACCTCGGCGAGCGTTTCGCTCACTACCTCGTCGAGAGGATGGCCGGCGAGCACCGCGTCGAAGCGGTAGCGCCACGGCGTCCGTGGGATCGGCCGGGAGACCAGCTGGACAAGGTCGAGGCGGTGCCGGCCGAAGGGCTCGATCGCCTGGTGGAGCGCGCCCGGCTGGTGGTCGGTGACGAAGGAGAATGCCGTGCGCCAGCCCTCGCTCTCCCGGTCGAGCCGCGTGTAGGGAGCGACAGAGACGAAGCGCGTGTAGGCCTCGGGATGGTCGCCGACGTCGCCCGCGATCACCGTCAGGCCGTACATCACCGCCGCCCGCTCGCTGGCGATGGCGGCCTCGGACGGGTCGCCCTCCTCCGCCACCTGGTGCGCCGCGTCGGCGGTGGTGGCGGCGGCGATCGCCGTCGCCCACGGCATCGCCGAGAGCAGCCGCCGGCACTGGTCGAGCGCAGCCGGGTGCGAACGGACGACCCTGATCTCCTCGAGGGGCATTGCCGCGGGGCCGACCAGGCAGTGCCGGATCGGAAGGATCGTCTCGCCCGTGATCGAGAGCGGCGATTCGTAGAGGAGGTCGTGGGTCTCGTTCACGGGGCCCGAGAGCGAGCTCTCGATCGGCAGCACGCCGAACGCGACCTCGCGCCCGGCCGTCGCCTCGACGACGGCGGTGAAGCTGGGCAGCGAGACGAGGTCCGCGCCGGTCGGGAAGAGCCGGTCGCAGGCCGCCGCGCTGTGCGCGCCGTCGCGCCCGGGATAGGCCACGCTCGCCAGGGTCATCCCGCTGAAGTTAGCGGAGCCCTGCGGGCAACCGGAAGAACACGTCCTCGCGCGCGATCTCGACGTCCTCGCGGTCGTCGTAGCCGAGCTCGCCGAGCCGCGTGACCACCCGCTCGACGAGGATCTCGGGCGACGACGCGCCTGCCGTGAGCCCGACCGTGTCGTGGCCGTCGAGCCAGGCGAGATCGAGATCGGTCTCGTCGTCGATCAGCTGCGCCTCGGCGCCGCGGCTGCGGGCGACCTCGACGAGGCGGTTGGCGTTGGAGCTCGTCGTCGACCCGACGACGAGCACGAGCGTCGCGTCCTCGCAGATGCGCTTGACGGCATCCTGCCGGTTCTGGGTCGCGTAGCAGATGTCCGCCGACGGCGGCCCGACGAGGTCGGGCACGCGCTCGCGGAGCGCATCGACGACGTCGGCCGTGTCGTCGAGCGACAGGGTCGTCTGCGTGAGGTAGGCCAGGCTCTGGCCCTCCTCGAGCTCGAGCGCATCGACGTCCTCCGGCGTCTCCACGAGGACGATCGCGTCCGGAGCCTCGCCCATGGTCCCCTCGACCTCGACGTGCCCGGCGTGGCCGACGAGGGCGATCTTGTGCCCCCGCGCCGCATAGCGGCGGGCCTCCGCGTGCACCTTGGAGACGAGCGGGCAAACGGCGTCGACGATCTGGAGCCCGCGCTCGGCGCACTTCTCGTAGACCTGCGGCGCGACGCCGTGCGCCGAGAGGACGACGAGAGCGCCCTCCGGCACGTCGTCCTCGGAATCGACGAAGACGGCGCCCCGCTCCTCGAGGTCGCGGACGACGTGGACGTTGTGGACGATCTCGTGGCGGACGTACACGGGCGGGCCGTGCCGCTCGAGCAGCCTCTCGACGATGTCGATGGCGCGCACGACCCCCGCACAGAAGCTCCGCGGGCTGGCGACGAGGACGCGCTTGCTCATACCGGTGCCTCCGGCGCGAGCGCGACCGCAGCCGCGCGAAGCGAGGCGAAGGCTTGCCTGGCTGCGACGGCGGTGCGAAGCGCGGTGCGGGGCTCCGCGAGGAAGGCCCGCGCGACGGCGCGCCAGTCGGTGCGCCCGTCGGGCAGCGCGGCGTGCGCGAGGCGGCCGACCGGCCGCTCAGGGGTGTCGGAGACGGCGCGCACGACGCCGGCCAGGCGCCCGGTCGCGGCCAGTGTGGCGCTCTCGGTGTCGACGGCGACGGCGCCCGTCTCGCGGGCGAGCTCGCGGCGCGCGACCGGGTCGTCGACGACGAGCCCAACGTCGCAGACCACGCCGGTCAACGCCCCGGGGACCCGCAGCGGCTCGTCCTCCCAGAGCACGGTGCCGTCGGCGTCGACCACCCGGCGGGCGCTCACGAGCGTGCCGGGCGCGAGGCCCGAGACCAGCCCGCCGGCGAGGCCGAAGGAGACCAGCCGCCCCTCGGGGAGCGGCAGCCCGGCCTGCAGCCCGATCCGCGCCGTCCGCGCCTGCGCGCTCCGGGCGGCGCCTTCCTCGGCCACGAGGGCGCAGACGAGCGTGAGCGCGTCGGTCGCCTCTCTCAGCGCAACGTCCACGCGAGGCTCCTGACGGTCTCCTTGACGCTCGAGGTCGTCGCGATCGTCGCGGCGGGCTCGAAGCCGGAGTGGATCCCGCAGTGCTCGCAGCGATGGTCGTTCCCGGGGCCGTAGCGCTCCCACTCGATCCCGTTCACGAGCGCCTCGTACGTCGGGAAGATGCCGTCCGTGAGCAGGTAGCACGGGCCCTTCCAGCCGTAGGGATTCCGGGTGACGGAGCCCCACGGCGCGCACGGCAGCATCTTGTCGCCGGTGAGGAAGTCCTGGTAGACCGGGCTCGCGAGCCAGCGGTAGCCGTGCTTGCGCACCGCGTCGCGGATGAGGCGGAACTTTGCCTCGTGCTCGTCGCGCGTCATCGTCAGGCTCGGGTCGATCTGCGAGTACTGGTACCCGGGCGCGACGAGCATCCCGTCGATGCCGACCTCGTTCGTGAGGTACTCCATCATCTGGATGACGTCGTCGACCTCGGTCTCCTTGAAGATCGTCGTATTGGTCGTGACGCGGAAGCCGTTGTCGCGCGCCGCCCTGATCGCCTCGACGGCGACGTCCCAGAGGCCGGGGTAGTCGCAGATGTAGTCGTGGATCTCCTGCATGCCGTCCAGGTGGACGACGAAGGTCAGGCGCGGGTTCGGCTCGAAGCGGTCGAGCATCTCGGTCAGCCGCAGCGCGTTCGTGCAGAGCTGGATGTTCCGCTTCATCTCGAGGAAGCCGGCAACGACGTCCTCGATGCCCTTGAAGATCAGCGGCTCGCCGCCGCAGATGGAGATGACGGGCGCCGGGCACTCGACCGCGGACTGCAGGCACTCCTCCACCGTCAGCCGGGCCTTGTTCGACTCGTACTCGCGGATCTTCCCGCAGCCGATGCAGGCGATGTTGCAGCCCAGCGTGGGCTCGAGCATGATCACGAGCGGGTACCGGTCCTTGCCCTTCTGCGAGGCGACGTAGCGCCCGATCTGGACGGTGCTGCGAAGCGGAAACTTCATGCTCCTCCCTTCGTGAGCGCCTCGGTCACGGCACGGGCGAGAGCGGGCTCGACCGGGCCCGGTTCGTAGCCGAGTGTACTGCGGGCCTTCGCCGACGAGAAGTACATGGGCAGCCTGGCCAGCCGCACCTCGTCCCGGTTGGCGATTCCGGCGGCGGCAGCCATCTCGGCAACAGCATACGGAACCCGCACCCGCGGGCGCGGGCGACCGGCCAGCCGCGCCACCGCCGCGAACAGGTCCTCCAGGCTGAGGTCGACGCCTCCGAGCAGGTAGCGCTCCCCCGGCTCACCGCGCTCGAGCGCGAGCGCGTGGCCCCGCGCGACGTCCTTCACGTCGACGACGTTGAGCCCCGTGGTGGCGACATAGCCGCGCAGGCGTCCGCGCGCGACGCCCGCGATCATCCGGCCGGTCGGCGTCGGCTTACGGTCGCCCTCCCCGACCGGCGTCGTCGGGTTGACGACGACCGCGCCGGCCGCGAGCGCCAGCCGCTCGGCGGCACGCTTCGTCCGCTTGTAGGGAACCTCGAGCTCCCAGGCGGGCGGCTCGTCCTCCTCGGTCGCCGGCCGGCCGGGCACGGGGCCGCACGTCCCCGCCGTCGAGCAGTGGACGAACCGGCGCACCCCGGCCCGGGCGGCGACGTCAAGCATCGTTCGCGTCCCCTCGACGTTGACGCGCTCGAACGCCTCGTCCGGTGCGTCATAGCTGTAGAGCGCGGCGACGTGGACGACGGCCTCGCAGCCGGCGATCACGCGCTCGAGCCCGGCCCGGTCGAGGAGGTCGACGCGCTCGTCGCGGACCTCCGCCCCCCGGTCCCGGAGCTCGCGCGCCACCTGGCCGCCGACGAACCCCGTCGCTCCTGTGACGTAGACCCTCAAGGGGCCAAGGCGCGGCGGACGCGCCCCAGCGCCAGGACCGGCCAGACCTCCCGGTAGAGGTGATAGTTGATGAGGAAATCGCGGGGGAAGCCCGTGCCGGTGAAGTACGGCTCGTCCCAGCCGCCGTTCCGCTTCTGCGTCCGGGCGAGCCAGGCGACCGCACGGGAGGCGCACTCCGACGCGGCCTCTCCCGCGGCGACGAGGGCGATGAGCGCCCAGGCCGTCTGCGACGGCATCGACTCGCCCCGGCCACGCCAGGCCAGCCCGGCCTCGCCGCGGTCGTAGGAGCGGCAGTCCTCGCCGAAGCCTCCGTCCTCGTTCTGGTGAGCCTCGAGCCAGGCGACCGCCCGGCGCATCGCCGGATGGTCGGGCGGGAAGCCCGCGGCCTCGAGCGCGGGCAGGACGGCCGCGGTGCCGTAGACGTAGTTGACGCCCCAGCGCCCGAACCAGGAGCCGTCGTCCTCCTGCTCGGCGAGCAGGTAGTCGAGCCCGCGGCGCACGCCGTCCTCGTACCCGCCCTCGCGCGCGAGGAGCTCGACCGCGTGGGCCGTGACGTCCACGGACGGCGGGTCGGTGACGGCGCCGAAGTCGCAGAACGGGATCTTGTAAAGCCACTCGGCATCGTTGTCGGCGTCGAACGCGCCCCAGCCGCCGTTTTCGCTCTGCATGCCCTCGAGCCAGCGGCAGGCGCGCTCGATCGCGCCCCGGCCGCTGCCGAGGTCGTCGAGGGCGAGCGCCACCACGGCCGCGTCGTCCACGTCGGGGTAGAGGTCGTTGTCGTACTCGAACGCCCAGCCCCCCGGCTCCACGCCCGGCCGGCGGATCGCCCAGTCGCCCCGCTGGCGGAGCTCCTCCCGGAGAAGCCAGTCCGCCGCGCGCCGGAGCGCGGGCTCGGCGGCCGGGACGTCGGCGGCTCGGAGCGCGAGCAGCGCGAGCCCGGTGTCCCACACGGGCGACTGGCACGCCTCGGGGCGCAGCCGGTCACCGTCCTCGACGAGGAACCGCTTCCACCCGTCGAGCCCGCGGCAGAAGTACGGCGACTCGAGGCCGTGGCCGCGGCACGCGAGCGCGATCAGCGACCAGACCCACGGCGGTTGGATGCCGCCCCAGGAGCCGTCCAGCTCCTGCCGGTCGACGATCCAGCGCTCGGCATA
>Ga0299913_10004618_pt1 | contig 11590 bp, 12 predicted proteins | sample RVTome_9_FD_201360 | JGI IMG/M metagenome (GOLD analysis project Ga0299913, IMG submission 201360) | Soil microbial communities from uranium-contaminated site in the Upper Colorado River Basin, Wyoming, United States - RVT155D38 (version 2) ... | reverse complement strand
GCCGGCGGTCTTCACAACCAGGCGATCGAAGGAGGTGCGGACGCACAACGTCACCGCGTTGCCCGCCTTCCACGCTTGGGCGGCGTAGTACCCCCCCACCGAGCCAGCCCCCACCACGGCGACGGTAGTCCCGCGATTGCCGTTCATTGGATCATTTGATGGCGACCGGGTTGATCGGAGAGCCCACCGCACGCGTGATCGGGAGTGGCGGAGCGGTGAACAAGAACTCGTACACGCCGTCACCGGCGCAATCCTCAGCGAGAGCCTCGAGGTCGAAGATCTCTCCGAGTGTCAAGCCCATGTGGACGATGAGGATGATGTGCATTGGCATGCTCACGTCTCTCGTTTCCGTGGGGAGCACCTCCGCCCCCCAAGTATCGACCGCCACTGCGGCGACTTCGTTGGAGTGGATCCACTCTGCGCTCGCCAGGCCCAGCCCGGGAGCACGGGAGGCGTACCCGGCGGCGTAGTCGCCCCAGTCTCCCTCGGATTTGACCTGGGCCATGCGCCCGGTGCGCACCAGAACGATGTCACCAGTGCCCACCTCGACTCCCTGGTCCGCGGCGCAGTTCTCCAGGTCTTCGCCGGAGATGGATTCGCCACCGTCGAGCCAGTCCTTGCCCTTCCAGCGGGCGATGTCGAGGAGGACACCCCTACCCACCAATTTTTCTTTGGCCTTGGCTATATCGTTCTTGAGAGCACCGAGGCTGCTCACCTCGGTGGCGTCGTACCCGTTGTAGATCTTGTTCTCGAACACCATGTGACCCAGCGCGTCCCACTGGGTGCCCGACTGGAGCGGCATGATGATTAGATCGTCGGTGCCCCGCACATAACCGTCGAAACCCCCGTAAAAGTCACGCACGGTGGTTCCGGTGACTGCGTCGTTGCCGTCACGCATCATCAAGTGGATCGGGTTGAAACGGCCCCATCCGCCCCGCTGGGGGCCCTTCTCGTCGAAGGGCACGGCGAGGGAGAACAACTCGCCACGGCGAACCAGTGGGGCTGCGGCCGCGACTTTGTCCGGGGTTAAGAAGTTCAGAGTGCCAAGTTCGTCGTCCGGCCCCCATCTTCCCCAATTGGACACCGTCGATGCGATCCGCCTCACGTCGTCGATCGTCGGGTCGGCTTCGTTGGCAGTCATCTCCCGCTCCTCACTCGGCGGACGGTCGCGTCGGGTTCACCGTTCGATTCCACTTGATAAAACTATTGTGCCATAGAACAAAACGCGGTGATGAAGCAACAGTGACGGCGCAGAGTAAGCATTCCACGCTCCTCGGCGGCGACTGGGCCGGGGCCGGAGGACGGGGAAGGATTCGAAGACATGGACCCGGTGGACATGCCGCGGGCGATCCGCGGCGACACCTCAGTCGCTCATACCGGTGGTGCTCGCGCGCAACGACCTCGGGTCACGAGGGCCCCATGCGCCGGTATCGACCGCCGAGATAAATCCCGCGAGCACCGAGTTGTAGAGCTCGGGCTCCTCGAGGTTGAGGGTATGGCCGGTCTTGGGGAAGACGAACAGACCAGCCGTCGGGATCCGGCGTTTCATCATCACCGACACCTCGATGGACCCCTCGTCCTCGTCGCCCGACATGATCAGGGCAGGGACCTTCATCGCCGCCATCTCGTCCGCGAAGTCGTACAACGATGGACGCCCCTTCTGAATGCCCCGCATCGTCCCCGCCGAGCCGATATCAGAGTGCTCCCCCAACATGCGGGCGAACTCTGCGTGGCCCCTCGGATCCTTGTTCTGGAATTGCACGCGGGCGGGCCCAAGGGCATATCGCTTCGCCACCTCGCTTGCGCCCTCGGATTCGAAAGCCAGCGCGATCGCCTCGCACTCCTGCTGGAAGGCAACCCTCGTCTCAGGACGAGCCCCGTATCCGACCCCTCCGATCGTGGCCGACAAGACTCGGTCCGCATGGTTGAGGGCCAAGTGGAGGGCACAGAAGCCGCCCATGGAGAGCCCAACCACATGAGCCTCTTCGACCCCGAGCTTATCGAGGACCGCGACGGCGTCGGAGACAGCCAGTTCTTGGGAGTAGGCCCCCTTGTCGCCGGGCACGTCGGAGGGTGGGTAGCCCCGGGCGGCGTAGGTTATGCAGAGATGACGCCGAGAGAACGAACGCACTTGCGGTTCCCAACTGCGATGGTCCCCTGCGAACTCGTGGATAAAGAGAATAGGGATCCCATCGCCAGTGGTCTCCACGTGCAGGTCAACGCCGTCGTCGGTGACGATTCTGTGGTGGGTTGTTGCCATGGATCCGATCTTATGACTCGGGGTACTCACCACCCGGTGGGCATCTCTTGAGTGACCAATCGCCGGTCCGGGTTGAGGACTTTACCGATGGCTATCGGACGATTCTCTTGAACAGGCCACAGACGCGCAATGCAATCGACACCGCAACTGTCGCCGCACTCACCGAGGGGATCGTTACCGCTCCCGGGTGGGTAGTGGTCCTCGGGTCGACCAGCCCCGCTGCCTTCTCCTCAGGCGCCGATGTCAAGCTCGGGGACACCGAGCGGGCCGCGGTCAGCGAGTCCCTTTACGCCCTCTATCAGGAGATGAGATCGACACCGAGAATCATCATCGCGGCAGCTTCTGGGCACGCCGTGGGCGGCGGCGCACAGATGCTTATCTCCTCCGACTTGCGATTCGGATCGCCCGACCTCACCATTCGTTTCATGGGCCCTGGCCATGGTTTGGCGGTGGGCGCCTGGGGTCTTCCCTCACTCGTTGGCCGTGGCCGCGCCATGGACCTCTGCCTGTCGATGCGGACGGTGTCGGCCGACGAGGCACTTGCAATCGGGCTGATCGATCGGCTGGTCGAAGACCCCATCGGCGACGCAAAAGCGTATGCGGAGATGGTGTGTGCTCTCGACAAGGCCGCCGTTGCCGCGATCAAGCGAATCGTGCTGACGACCGCTGTCGACGACGCCTTGGCCCTGGAGCGATCACACAACGCGAATTGGAGTGGTTCGATCCCAGCACGCGATCGACCATGAGCTCTCAAGACCTGGAGAGTCCTGAGGTGGACCAGAGCACCCTCGAGGCCTGGGGGACCCATCTCGGGCGGCCGATCACCGACCCGGCCGCTCTCCGGGAGCAACTCGGCGCCGGGTCACTCCCCGAGGCCTTTGCCGTAGCGGCACGTAGGCGTCCTGGTGTGGAAGCGATTCGCGTCGGTGACCGCGGCGTCACCCATGCCCAGTTGGATGTAATGGCGGGACGAGCTGCGGCCGCGCTGGCCCGGTTGGGGGTCGTCGTCGGATCGCGGGTGATGGTCATCGCCGACGTCGGGATCGAGGAGATCGCCGCTTACCTCGGGGTCTTGCGTCTCGGCGCCACTGTGGTCCTGGTCAACCCGGCGCTGACCCGACCGGAGATGCAGGCCATGGCAATAGGTGCGGGCGCCGGAGTCGTCGTGGGCTCAGGGCGAGGTCTGGTCACTGCCGTCTCGGCTGTCTCACAGGTAGACGCGGTCACCGGTCTGCGGCCCTCCGATCGGGACACGGTCCCCACGCTCCTCGAGGACATCACCGAAACCGGGCTCGGTGTGGTGGAGATCCCCCCAGACGCGGCGGCAATACTCGCCTTCACCTCCGGAACAACCGGGCAACCGAAGCCGACCCCGCTTTCCCACCGCAACTTGCTGGCCTCGGTACGGGGCGCGATGACAGCCTGGCGTTGGACCGAGCAGGACCACCTCATCCATTCGTTGCCAATCAGCCACCAGCACGGCCTCAGCGGAGTGCATGCGACGTTGCTCGCCGGAAGCCGGCTCACTTTGCTCGGCTCATTCGATCCGGAGCGGACCGTGCGGGCTGTGATGTCTGACGCGAGCATCCACTTCGGTGTGCCCACCATTCACCAGAGGCTTCTCGACGCCCTCGGGGCGGCCCGTGCCCGGGAGTTGGGTCGATTGCGACTCGCAATCTCCGGGTCAGGGCCGCTACCTCGAGAGCTTGCTCTCCGTTATCAGGAAGCGACGGGTCGGAGCCTTCTCGAGCGCTACGGCACCACCGAGTCGGGCTTAGACGTCTCCAACCCCTACTTCGGGGATCGAATACCAGGACGGGTCGGTCTCGTTCTACCCGGGCTCGAATTGGCCCTGGTAGACGACTCCGGAACGCCTGTGGCGGAGGGGGAGACCGGCGAGATCCTGGTCCGGGGCCCGCAGGTCTTCGCCGGCTATGTCGGCGACCTCGGGTCCGAGCAGCCCTTCATGCGAGGTTGGTTCCGCACTGGTGACCTCGGTAGCCGCGATCTCGACACCGGCTACCTGGCCATCATGGGGCGGACCAAGGAGGTGATCATCAGCGGAGGGATGAATGTCTACCCACGTGAGGTCGAGGACGTTCTGCGCCGCCATCCGGCGGTGACCGATGCGGTGGTGCTTGGTATCCCATCACATCGTTGGGGGGAGGAGGTCGTGGCGATTGTGTCGCCGCCCACGGTGAATCGTGAGGAGCTCCTCCGATACAGCGCCGAGCATCTCGCCTCGTACAAGCGCCCCAAGCGAGTGGTGCTCGTAGAAGAAGTCCCCCGCGACGGGGTGGGGAAGCCGAAACGGGACGAGGTCCTCAGGCTAATTCCACCAGCCGGCGCGGAGATGCCACTAGATGGAATAGGATCGCCCGCTCGCTACGAGATGCCATAGGGAGGCGACATGGAACTCGGCCTGGCCACCAAGAACGTGCTGATCAGCGGCGGCAGCAAGGGAATCGGCAAGGCGTGTGCCCTCTTGTTCGCCAATGAGGGGGCGCATGTGACGATCAGCGCACGCAACCCCGAAACGCTCGAGACGGCCATGGCCGAGATCGACGCAGCGGGGCCAGGAACGGTGGCCGCATTCCCCGGTGACATGACCAGGTGGGAAGACGTTCAGAGGGTGGTAGGCGAGGCCATCGGCGCGATGGGGTCGATTGACGTCCTGGTCACTTGTGCAGGGAGCTCGCCCGGAGGGTTGATCGAAGAGTTGACCGAGGAGGATTGGGCATCCTCACTGAGCCTCAAGTTCATGGGCTACGTGAGAGCGATGAAGGCGGTCCTCCCCCATATGCGAGAGAGAGGGTCAGGATCGGTGGTCCTCGTGGTTGGCAATGACGGGATCAAACCCACCTACTGGGAGACGACTGCCGGGGCGGCCAACGCCGCTGGGATCAACGTCGCCTCTTCGATGGCGGAGCAGTACGGACCAGCGGGCATAAGGGTCAACACAGTCAACCCGGGTCCAGTGGACACCGAGCGTTGGGATGGTCTGGAGAAGGCCATGGCCAGGGACATGGGGATCACTCAAGAGCAAGCGCACGAATTCGCAGTGTCGAGCATCCCGCTTGGTCGGATCGCCCGGGCAGACGAGATCGCCGACCTGGTCGTGTTCCTCGCTTCGGAGCGCGCCAGCTTCATCAATGGGGCTCATGTGGTGATCGACGGATCGCAGCGCAAGGCGAAGATGGATCGGTGAGGCCGCGACAGTCTGCTTGGTGGGCGATGGACTCGGAGGAGCTCACCAGCTCCACCGAAAGCTGTTCTGCCAGGTGGCATTTTGATTCCGACAGGTGGTACCTGTCACTAGCGTTCCGATCAAATAGGAGAAAGGAAACCTTGTGTCCTACGCCGTGGTTGCAACTTACGTGAGCAAGGCCGAACAGGTCGACGAACTTCAAAGCCATCTCCAGTCGATGATCGTGCCCACCAACGCTGAGGAGGGTTGCGAGTTATATCGCGTGGTCAGCGCAATTGACGATCCGGCTACGTTCGTCCTCGTCGAGCTGTATCGGGACGAGGACGCCTTCAAGACCCACGCCGCCAGCGACCACTTCGAGGAGCACATCCGAAACGGTGCGTGGAATTGCCTCGAGTCGCGTTCGGTGGTGTTCGGCACGCCGCTCGACGGTTGACTCGCTCAGGCGAGGCCCACGTCGGTGGTCACACCTCGTTTGGCCCAGAAGACAACCTTCTTGTCAACCCATTCGATGAACAAGAACAGGATGATGCCGAGCAGGGCGAGGACCATGGTGACCGCCCACACCCGGTCGACCTGAAGTTGGTACGAGTAGCTGGCTAGAAGGAATCCGAGACCGGCTCGGGCACCGACGAACTCCCCCACGATGGCGCCCACCAGGGCCAAGGTCAGACTGGTTTTCACCCCGGCAAAGATGGAGGGCATGGCGTGCTTCACCGACAGCTTCCAGAAGATGTCCTGTTTCGACGCAGTCAGGGAGCGCATCAACTGAACTGACTCCGCGTCGACAGTCATCAGGCCGGACATCGTGTTGATGAGTAGGGGGAAGAATGAGATGGCCACCGCCATCATCACCTTGGACATCATCCCAAAGCCGAAGGCAGTGATGAAGATCGGGGCAAGGACGATCTTGGGAAGCCCCTGGAACGCCACTATGTACGGATACGAGATCTCCCGGGCGAGCGCCGAGGTGCCGAGTAGAGCCCCCAGTGAGAAGCCGAGGATGATCCCTACGACGAACCCGATCAACACCTCCTGCACGGTGATCCACAGATGGCCATAGAAGAACCCCTCGGTGAAGGTGGTGAAGAAGGCGGCGGCGACTTCGTTGGGGGGCGGGAGAATCACCCGGTGGACGATCCCGGCCGTGGTGACCCACTGCCAGGTCGCGGTGAGCAGGAGGAAGAGGATCAACCCTCCTATCGGACCTCTGAATCTTCGCCGGAGCGACCTCCTCGGCAGGGCCGATGTCGACATGGTCTGCGGTTCTGGCGTCTTCATAGCTGTCATGACTCACTCCCTGCCATCAGCGCCCGAACCTCCGCCACCTTCTCCGCAAAGGCCGGGGTCCCCGAGGTCCCCAAGTCCCTGGGGCGGCCGAATGGAACCGACACGATACCGGCGAGGCGCCCGGGCCGTGGTGTGAACACGAACACCCGGTCGGAGATCATCACCGCCTCGTAAACGCTGTGTGTGACCAAGACCACGGTCTTCTTGGTGAGGTTGGCGATACGGGTCAGCTCCAGATCCAGCGCCTCTCGGGTCATCTCGTCGAGAGCACCGAACGGCTCGTCGAGGAGGAGGACGTCGGGGTCGGGCAGCAGGACCCGGGCGAGCGCGACCCGCTGCTGCATGCCGCCCGACAGTTCCCAGGGATACTTCTTGTCCCAGCCATCGAGGCCGACGAGGTCGAGCAACTCTCGGGCTCGCTGACGTGTCTCGTCGGTTGGCAGTCTCATGATCTCGCCAGGAAGCAGCACGTTCTCTAACACGGTCCGCCACGGGAAGAGCAGCGATCGCTGGAACATCAGGCCAACCTCACGTCTCGGGCGCGGCGCACGGCCCGCAACTTCTGCCTCTCCACTTGTCTGCGGGATGAGCCCTGCTAGGACGTTCAGAAAAGTGCTCTTTCCGCATCCGCTGGATCCAAGGAGGCTGGTTATTTCACCCGTTTCGATTTCCAGAGTCACCTCTTCGAGGGCCACGACCTCGCCGCTCGAGGTGCCGTAGGTCTTCCCGATCCGGTCCGTCCGGATCATGGTCGCGGTCATTGCCGTTCCTTTCGGTCATGCCATTCTGTCTCGTGGGCCGGCAATGTTCCTCTGTGAGCCTGACGGGCCGGTACCCGGACAGCCATGGGGTCGGTAGGCATCTCGATGTGCCCGCCACCCAGCCGAGCGAGGCCCTCGAGCATCGCACTCACCATCGCCGGAAACAAGCCGATGGAACCGGGCTCACCGACCCCCTTCGCCCCCAGGGGCGGCCGGTCGATCCAGGCCGCGGACGTGCTGTTGGCCCGAGCGCTTCGGTTGAAGTGGGCATGAGAGCAGGTCGGCGATCTCAATGCCGTCGAGAACGATCCCCTGCCCGGCACCATGCCACGTCGGTCGGCGCGCACGGACGCGAGTGCGTTCACCAATCCATCCCATCGATGCCGAGCAGTTGGGCGGCTCCTTGGCCAAGGATGAATGCGCGCTCGCTTTCAGAGAGGCACGCGGCGGCTTTCACCACCTCAATCGGCGACGGGTCTCCGATCGGAAAGGGGTAGTCGGAACCCAGGAGCACGGATTGCGGGGCGGCCTTGGAGAACAGATAGCAGAGCGCATCCGGGTCGAACACGACGGTGTCGAAGTAGAGGCGGGCCAACCCAGCATCGGGGTCACCGACATCTGGGTGTATCTCGTGGTTGCGACGAAGCCGCCCCAGGATCGTCGCGACCGCACCACCGCCATGGGCGAGGACTATGCGCGCGCCCGGGAACTTGATCGGAATGGCCGCCCCCAGAAGCCTGGCGGCGGCGATCGTGGTATCGACTGGGCGTCCTACGGCGTTTGCCATCCCGTAGTCCGCCGTTCGCTGGTCGGAGGCGGCATACCCGGGATGGATGAATGCGGTCATCTCCGCCTCCGAGAGGGCGGCCCAGATCACTTCGAGCTCCGGATCGTCGAGTTCCATTCCCGCTATCCGTGTGGCGAAAGTGACACCCAAGAATCCATCGTCGGCGATCTCAGGGATCATTCCCACACTCGAGGCGGGACTCTGCAACGGCAAGGAGGCAAAGGCCTCCAATCGATCCGTTCCGGAGACCGCATCGAGGAGGGTCTGGTTGAGGACGCGTGACCATTCGACGCCTTGTCGTTCGGGCAAGGTGTACCCGAACAGGTCGGCCCATGTACCGACGATCTGGAGATCGATACCGTTCTCGTCCATCCAAAGCAGGCGTTCCTCCCGGTCGACGAGTCGTGGCGGGAGCACCCTGGTCTCCTCACCACCGATGGAGAACGAGTAGCGGTCTTGACGGTGTTCGGTCACGAACACGCCTGCTATCGAGGCGCTCCGTGTTGCTTCGACCAGCTCCAAGGGGACGAGATGTGCATGAATGTCGATATTCACGAATTTGAGGCTGTTCCGCTCAGTGGTAGTTATATTTCGGTAGGTGGACAATAGACGACGGTCGTGCCCAACGTCGCGCAGCCAGCCCGATCAGTGCCGCGGCCTCGGATCACACACCCTCAGGGCGCGCGCGAAGGGCTTCCTGTCACTTGACGCACTAATTGGCCGATGCTTTGATCGTTTCATTGCGCAGAATTTTGGTGCTGCTAGGTGAAACAAGATTGAGGGAGTGCGAAGGTGAGCCGCGTGTCGCTGTCTCGCTCGTTCACAGCCTGGGAGTATGCGCCCCCGGCGATTGCGCACGTGGCTGAGCCAAGGCTGCCCCTGGAGCCTCGGTCCGGCCACACTCATCTCGACCTGAGGCGAGCGCCACGGGCATCGGGCATAGCCGCTTCGGATCTCCGAGGTCCCCTTTGAAGCCTCTCGAGGGCATAGTCGTGGCCGATCTCACCCGGATCCTTGCCGGGCCTCTGTGCACGATGGTTCTCGCCGACCTGGGTGCCGATGTGATCAAGATCGAGCGTCCTGGTGGCGGGGACGACACCCGCTCATGGGGACCACCGTTCGTCGGTGGTGATGCCGCCTACTTCCTCTCAATCAACCGCAACAAGAAGTCGATCGTTCTGGACTTGACCAATCTCGATGACCTGACCGTGGCACGACAGATCGTCGAACGTTCCGACGTGGTGGTGGAGAACTTCAGGTCCGGTGTGGTGGAGAAGTTTGGGCTGTCGTATCAGGACGTCAAGGAGTACAACCCTGATGTGATCTACTGCTCGATGCCCGCATTCTCGTCAGCGGCGCATCGCAATCTGCCTGGATACGACCTTCTGATGCAAGCTATCTCCGGGTTCATGTCGATCACCGGCGAGAGGGACGGTGAGCCCATGAAGATGGGTGTGGCGGTCCTCGACATCGTCGCTGGCCTGTATGGCGCGATCGCCATCCTCGCTGCACTGCGCCAGCGGTCAGCAGACGGCTCCGGAGGGCACGTGGAAGTGGGGTTGTTCGAGGCCAGCGTGGCGAGTCTGGTCAACCAGGCGGCCAACTACCTAGTAAGTGGGGAGGTGCCCACTGCAGCGGGCAACGCCCACCCAAACATCGTTCCGTATCAGACGTTCACCGCCAAGGACGGGCGGTTCGTCCTGGCCGCGGCCAACGACAAGCTCTTCCGGGCCGCGGCGACGGCGATGGGTCGAGAGGATCTTCTGGCCGATCAGCGGTTTACTTCCAACTCCGGAAGGGTGGAGCATCGGAATGAACTGATCGGCGCGATGCACGAGTCTTTTCTGTCCGAGACCGTGGGAAACTGGGTCGAAACCTTCGAGAGGGCGGGTGTCCCTGCGGCGCCGGTTCGGAGTATCGACGAAGTCTTCGCCTCTCCAGAAGGGAGGGGCACGCTGATCGAGGTTGAAGACTCGATTCGGGGCGCTTTCCGCATGGTCAGCTCGCCGATTCGCTATCGAGAGGAATCGGCGGAGAAGCCGGTCCCGCCGCCCGGACTCGGCGAGCAAAACGCACTCATCAGACAATGGATATCTGAGACGGTGCCGCGCCGTCTTCAATCCGAGGAGGATCGATAATGGGGGAGACAGGGGTCATCGATCTCCACGTTCACTACTACACCGACACCTATGTCGACGCCATCCTCTCAGCCGAATCCATCACCACCTACCGTCGACAGGATGGGCGTCTCGTCGCCAAGTGGCGCAGTGGCGTGGCTCTGACCGTCGTCGACCCACATCCGGGACCCGCCGAGCGCATCGAGATGATGGATCGTTTGGGTATCACCACCCAGGTTCTATCGGTGCCGTCGCCCAACGCCTACTTCATCGACGCTGAAGCGGGTGAGCATCTCGCTCGGCAGACCAACGAGGAACTCGCCGAGATTTGCCGCGATCACCCCGGGCGCTTCGAATCTCTTGCCATGCTGCCCCTGCTTGACGTCGGGCGCGCTATCGATGTCCTCGACTGGAGCCTCGACGCTCTCGGCATGAAGGGCACGATGATCCTGTCCAATGTCGACGGTAAGCCCCTCGACGACCCTTCTCTCGACCCCTTTTGGGAAGCGGCCAACGACCGCGAGCTTCTGGTTTACATCCATCCGACCGTGCCCGATGCACCACACTACGACGAGAACGCACTGGCCATCGCGGTGGGTTTCTTCTCTGAGTCCACTCTTGCGGTGGCACGGCTCGCTTATAGCGGCGTGTTCGAGAGATACCCGCGAATCCGGTGGGTGCTATCTCATCTTGGAGGGACCCTACCGGTGATCCTTCCTCGTCTGGACAGCTATTGGAGGCAGTTCGAGGATTGCAGGAAACGGGCACCGAGACCACCTTCAGAGTACGCTAGGGACCTGACCTTCGACACGGCCTCGAAACACCGTCCGGCGATCCAGTGTGCCGTCGACACCTTCGGTAGTGATCGACTCGTGTTCGGCTCCGACTACCCCCACGTCCCGGGGGGTACCGGCCCCTATATCGAGGCAATCGAGCCATTCCTAAACACACCCGAGGACCGAACGTCGATTCTCTCGGGCAGGGCCGAGACGTTACTGGCCGGAGGCCGGATCTGAGATGTGTGGCCCGGGGCTGATCAGCGAGGAGGAGAGGGGGAGGATTTCGGCCTGGAGCGCAGTACGACACGAAGTGAGCGAGAGCCCATTCGGGCCCGACGACGAGATCGGGATGCTCAACCTGATCACGCCTCAGCTCTCGGCGTCGACA
>Ga0299913_10004617_pt1 | contig 11593 bp, 4 predicted proteins | sample RVTome_9_FD_201360 | JGI IMG/M metagenome (GOLD analysis project Ga0299913, IMG submission 201360) | Soil microbial communities from uranium-contaminated site in the Upper Colorado River Basin, Wyoming, United States - RVT155D38 (version 2) ... | reverse complement strand
TTGGCTTCAGCCCCGAGTCGGCCAACCAGCTCCCGAACCCGCTCGGCCGTGCCGGGCACCCGGAGGCCGGCACCCGCTACACGGACTGCTCCCAGCTCGACGCGCAGGGGCGGGAGGCGAACGTCAATGCCTACGCCGACGTCCCGCTCAGCGCGCCGTTTGCCGAGTGCCTGCAGATCTCGGGAGTGCGTGCCGACTCCGCCTGGAAGTACTCGACCGGCGACCCGGACGTCGTCGTCGCGATCCTCGACACCGGGATCCGCTGGCAGGAGCGCGAGCTGGTCGACAAGGTGCGCCTGAATGCCGCCGAGCTGCCCGAGCCCCAGGTCGCAAGCGGCGACCCGTGCGGCGCCGACGACTGCAACGGCGACGGCGCCTTCAGCGTCTCGGACTACGCCAACGACCCGCGTGTGGCCGCCGACGCCGGGGACGAGGAGGCCGACGGGATCCTCGACGCCTCCGACCTGATCGCGACCTTCTCCGACGGCGTCGACGACGACGGCAACGGCTACGTCGACGACATCGCCGGCTGGGACTTCTTCGACGACGACAACGACCCCTTCGACGCCTCCAGCTGCTGCTCTGCCAACGGCCACGGGACCGGCCGCGCCCGCGAGGCTGTCGCCGAGACCGACAACGCCCGCAGCGGGGTCGGGATGTGCCCCGAGTGCCAGCTGATGCCGCTTCGCGTCTGGGACAGCTTCGTCGTCCCGATCGACTTCTACGCGATGGGGATCGTCTACGCCGCGGACAACGGCGCCAGCGTCGCCGAGGGCGCCGTCGGCGGCCTCGGCAACTCGCGGTTCGCCCGCGGCGCCTTCCGCCACGCGGACGAGCGGGGGATGGCGCTGATGATGGTCTCCTCCGACATCAACAGCGCCAACCACAACTACCCCACGAACTACAACGAGGCCGTCTACGTCGCCGGCGCCTTCCCGGACACCGCGCCGAACGACACCTGCACCGGCCCTGGCGGCCTGCCCGGCGTACCCGATATCCCGGGCGTAGATGACCTCCCCGGCTTCCAGGAGGGCTGCGAGGAGCTCCTCGGCATCCTCGCCGACGACCTCGGAATCACCCCCGGCACCGCCGGACAGCCGATCACGACCAGCTTCTTTCGCAACTCGAACCTGACCCAGTACGGCGGCAAGGCCGACATCGTGCTCGAGGGGAGCACCGGCTCGGAGAACACCGGGCAGGCGGCGGGTGCCGCCGGTCTGATCGCCTCGTTCGGCCGGGAGACGTTCGGCGACGACGATCCGCTCTCGGGCAACGAGATCCGCCAGCTGCTGACGATGAGCGCCGAGGACGTGCTGCCCGCGAACACGGGGTCGATCGGCCAGCCCGACCGGGCGAATGCCGGCTGGGACTCGCATTTCGGCTACGGCCGCGTCAGTCTCGCCGGAGCGATGGCGCGGATCGCCAACGACCGCGGCCCGGCGAGCACAGCCGAGTGGCCGTGCGACGACGCCGACGCGAGCTGCGTCCCGCCGGAGGCGCAGATCGACTCGCCGGACTGGTTCGCACCCGTGAACGTCGACCGGCTGCCCGCGGACGGCCTGCGGGTGGCGGGCCGCGCCGCCGCCCCGCACTCCGCAACGGGCGTCGGCGCCTGGGAGGTCGAGTACGCCTGCGGGCAGGACGCGGCCGACTCCGACTTCCAGCCGATCCCGGGCCTCTCCGGCAACGGCGAGGCGGATGGCCTCCTGGGGAAGATTCCGGTGGCGATCCTGACCGACCTCGCCGACAACTGCGACGGCAGCGTCGCCGACGACGCCGGCCGCCCCGCCGGCACCACCGCCGAGGCCTGGCCGGCCAACCCGTTCCCCGAGCCCGACCCCGAGCGCCACGCCTTCCAGATCCGCCTCACAGTCCACGAGCAGGGAAACCCCGACAACGTCGGGCGCTACCGCAAGACCCTGCACGCCTACCGGGACGACGGCAACCTTCCGGGCTGGCCGCGCCCGATCGGCTCGGGCTCGGACTCCGCGCGGCTCGTGACCGGATCGGGCGGCGAGGTCCCGCCCCGTCTCTACGACCTCGACGGCGACAACGCGCTCGACGTGCTGCTGCCGACGACCAGCGGCGAGATCCACGCGCTGCGCTCGAACGGGATCCCGCTGCCGGGCTTCAACGGCGGCGGGCCGGTCACCACCGACCGCTACGCGCTCGAGCAGAACCACCCCGTTCCGGGCGGCGTCTCCACCCCGCGCGAGACGCCGCGGACGCCCGCGATCGGCGACATCGACGGCGACGACGCCGCCGAGATCGTCACCGTCGCCGGTGAGCACGCCTACGCCTGGGAGCTCGACGGCGCCCGCGTCGCCGGCTTCCCGGTCGGCCTCGACCGCTCGCTCTCGGACCCGTGCGTGCCCAGCGCCCCGCACCCGTGCTTCGACGTGGCCGACCGCGCGATCACCTCCGAAAACCACATCAAGCGCGGCTTCTTCGGCTCGCCGGCGCTCGCCGACCTCGACGGCGACGGCGCGCTCGACGTCGTCGCCGGCTCGATGGACCAGCACGTCTACGCCTGGGACGGCGGCGGGGCGTCGCTGCCGGGCTTCCCCGCCAAGCTCTCCTCGGCCGGGGCCGACGGCGCCGAGATCGTCACCTCACCGGCGATCGCCCAGCTCGACGGCGAGGGCCCGCCCGAGGTCGTGATCGCGACCAACGAGGTGGTTCCGGGCGATCCCGAGTTTCCGACCTCGCTGTTCGAGATCTTCAACGCCCTGCTCGCCTCGTCGACCGGGTCGAACCAGGTCTACGCGCTGCACGGCGACGGTACGCCGGTCGCTGGCTGGCCGGTCGGCGTCGGTGTCGCCGCCGGCGATCTGCTGCCGATGGTCCTGCCCGGGCACGACTCGGCGGTGCTCGACTCCGACGGCGATGGCGACGACGAGGTCTCGGTCTCCGCTGCGACCTCGTTCGGTGGCCTCGGCGGCTCTCGCTTGGTCGACGGCGACGGCTCGACGATCACCAGCTACGAGAACGCCGCCGCGAACACCCTCGACCAGGGGCCGGTCCTCAATCTCGCCGACTACGCCTCGATCGGCGACCTCGCCGGCGACGGCACCCCGCTCGTGCTCAAGGGCGGGCTGACGCTGAACGGCGCCGCCAACCTGCTGGCGCCGAACCAGAACCTCCCGTTCAGCCACGTCGAGCAGGCGTGGGATCCGGCAACGGGCCTTGCCGCGCCCGGGTTCCCGCGCGCCACCGACGACTTCCAGCTCCTCTCGCAGGCGGTCGTGGCCCGGGTCGCGGGCGGCGGCCCGGAGCGCCAGGCCGTCGTCGGTACCGGCCTCTACCAGATCCATGCCTACGGCCCTGGCGGGGACGAGGCGCCGGGCTGGCCCAAGTTCACCGGGGGCTGGAACTTCGCCACTCCCTCGGTCGGAGACGCCGACGGCGACGGCGACCTCGAGGTGACGACGCTCACCCGCGAGGGCTGGTCGTTTCTCTGGGACACCGGCGTTCCGGCGTGCGACGGCTCGAACGAGGAGTGGTGGACGTTCCACCACGACGAGCACTCGACCGCCAACTACGGCCATGACGCCCGCCCGCCCGGATCCCCGGACGAGCTGACCGCCGAGCGCGACCAGGACACGGGGGCGGTCACGCTCAACTGGACCGCGCCCGGCGACGACTGGCTCTGCGGCACCGCTTCGCGCCTGCGGGTGATCGTCGCCGACGGACCGATCGACGACCCGCAGGACGGCTCGGTCGCGGCCTCCGAGGACGTCGCCGACGGCGCCGGCGCCGAGGTCGAGCGCGCGCTCGGCGCGGCGGAGGTCGGCGACGCCACCCACGCCGCGGTGATGTACCGTGACGAGGCCGGCAACTGGGGGCTGCTGCGAGGCGTCGAGCTGCCGCCGCTCGACCCCGGCCCGGGCCCGGAGTGCGAGAACGAGATCCTCGGCACAGCCGCCGCCGACGTGCTGGTCGGGACGCCCGGCTCCGACCTGATCCGAGGCCTCGAGGGCCCCGACGACATCAGCGCCGGCGCCGGCAACGATTGCGCCAAGGGCGGGCGCGGCCACGACCGCCTGCGCGGGGAGGGTGGCGACGACGAGCTCGGCGGCGGGCGCGGGCGCGACCGCGTCCGCGGCGGCAAAGACGACGACCTCGTTCGCGGCGGCCGAAACGACGACATCCTCCGCGGTGGCTTGGGCGACGACGTCCTGCGCGACCGAAGCCGCGGCCGCAACCGCTTCAACTGCGGCCCGGGCGAGGACACCGCGATCATCCGCGACCCCGCAGAGGCCCATCGCCCCGACCGGATCCGAAACTGCGAGACGGTGATCCGCCGGTGAGGCGCGCGACGCTTGCGCTCGCCTGCGCGGCGGCCCTCGCCGCCGCCGGCACCGCGCTCGCCGCGGTCCCCTACCCGAGCGGAGTCACCGATCCCTCGCAGCTCCGCCTCCCCGCGGGCGAGACGCCGCCCGACCTCTCCGGCAACGAGACCTGGATGTACTCGGCGACCGCGGCCGACCCGGGCGTCCCGCCCGACCCGGCGGTGACGGCGGTGAACGCCAGCCCGGCCGAGCTCCACGGCGTCCGCGGCGCCCACATCGTCGACGCCGACGCCTCCGTCGACGCCGCCTGGCAGGTCACCACCGGGCGCCCCGACGTCGCGATCGCCGTGCTCGACTCGGGGATCAAGTGGGACGACACGGGCGCGATGCGGAACCTCCGCTTCACCACCCACCTCAACCGCGGCGAGCTGCCCGAGCCCCGCAACGACGGGCTCGCCGCCCCGAACGAGCCCGGTCAGGACTGCACCCCCGCCGGCCCCTACGACGAGGCCGGCCACGATCTCAACGGCGACGGCGTCTTCAACCTGCTCGACTACGCCTGCGACGACCGCGTGCCGCCGGCGCCGCCGGGGAACGTCAACCCCGGCCTGTTCGAGCCCCAGGACCTGCTGATCGCGTTCTCCGACGGCGCCGACGACGACTCGAACGGCTACGTCGACGACATCGTCGGCTGGGACTTCCTCGACGACGACAACGACCCCTACGACGACGTCCAGTACGGTCACGGCACCGGCGAGGCGCAGGACTCGACCGCCGAGGCCGACAACGGGCAGGGCGGAGTCGGCACCTGCCCCAACTGCCAGGCGATGCATATGCGGGTCGGCGACAGCTTCATCGCCGACATCAACCGGTTCGCCGCCGCCGTCACCTACGCGACCGACAACGGCGCGCTCGTGATCCAGGAGGCGCTGGGGACGCTCAACCATTCGAACCTCGCCCGCGACGCGGTCGCCTACGCCTACCGCCACGGGGTCACCGTGATCGCATCCGCCGCCGACGAGGCGGCCCAGCACAACAACTGGCCCTCGAGCCTGCCGCACGTGGTGATGGTCAACTCGGTGACCGAGTTCGACACCTTCGCCGACGCGCCGGAGCCGCTGCCGAGCCCGTTCTCCGAGCAGCCGCCGAGCTACCTCAAGTTCAACGGCTGCACCAACTTCTACGCCAAGCTCTCGGTCGCGATCCCGTCGGTGAGCTGCTCCTCCGATGCCACCGGCCGCGGCTCGGGGATCGCCGGGCTGGTCTACTCGGCGGCGCTGAACGCGATCGACCGCGGCAAGCTCGAGCCGCATCCGAGCTGCGAGCTGGTCTCCGGCGACCCCTGCCCGATCACCGCCAACGAGGTGCGCCAGCTGATGGCGTCCGGGACCGTCGGCGGCGACGGGCTCGCCGACGACGTCGATTTCTCGCAGGACCCCGAGCCCTCGTGCCACCCCGCCCCGGCGCCGGCCTGCACCGACCCCTTCCTCGGCCGCGGCGTCGAGGACCTGACCCTGCTGCCGGTCGCCTCGCTGGTGCCGACGACGAAGCGCTACCCGGCCCGGGGCGGCCACGACCAGTTCTACGGCTGGGGGCGCGCAAACGTGTCGGCGGGCGTCAACGCGCTGGTGCCGCGGCCCTTCGGCGATCCCTCGGTGAAGTCGCGGGTGCCGCCCGAGGTCGAGATCACCGCGCCCGAGTGGTATTCGCAGAACGACCCCGGCCAGGCGACGATCGCCGTCGAGGGCGAGGTCCACGCGCGCGGCGAGCCCTACTCGTGCACGGTCTACGTCGCCCCGGGCCACTACCCGAACGACGCCGCCACCACGGCCGTCCCACCGGGCGACTTCAAGCCGGTGCCCTCGCCGGTCTGCGACGGCTCGGCCCGAACCGCGCCGCTCGACGGCGTCCTCGCCGACCTCGACGTCGCCGACCTGCGCTCGCGGTTCCCGGCCAACGCCGGGGACTTCACCGGCCGCGAGCCGGGCGCGCCGCCGGCGGCCCAGACCTCGTCCGGCAGGCCCAACACCGCCCCCTACGGGTTCGTGGTCAAGGTCGTCGCGAGCGCTCCGGGGCCGCCGGCGATGACCGGCGAGGACCGGCGCGCGGCGTACCTGCACCGCGACGCCGACATGCTCAGCGGCTTCCCCCGCAAGTTCGCCTCCGACGGCGAGTCCTCGCCGGTGCTGGTCGATCTCGACGGCGACAACCGCAACGAGCTGGTGGTGGCGACGGCCGACGGCTTCGTCCACGCCTACGCCTACGACCCCGGGCCGGGCGCGGTGGACGAGCTTGCGGGCTGGCCGGTCCGCGGCGATCGTCCCGGCTTCGTCGGCTCCCACCTCGACGGACCCGCCTACACCTCGGGCGAGGTTCCTGCCGACCTCGGCGGCTCGATCCTCGCCGCCGTAGCCGCCGCCGACGCCGACCGCGACGGCATCCCCGAGGTCTACGCCGCCGACCTCGAGGGCAAGGTCTACGGCTGGGACGCCGGGGGCCAGCGCGTGTTCGAGGCGGAAGCGGACCCGGCCTTCTCCGGCAAGCCGCAGGCCCCGTTCGAGAACGTTCGCCGGGGCCCGCGCAACCGCACCCAGCACGGGTTCCTCGGCTCGCCGGTCCTCGCCGACCTCGACCGCGACGACGGCGGCAGGCTCGAGGTCATCGCCGCCGGCATGGACCGCCACGTATACGCCTGGGAGCACGATGGCGATCCGGTGCCCGGGTTCCCGGTGCTGGTCGTCGACCGGACCAAGGTCGAGTCGGTCGACCCGGTCACGCACGCGGTCAGCTTCAACGACCAGGCCGGCCCGGCGCTCGACCAGGGGGCGATCGTGAACACGCCTGCGGTCGGCGACGTCTCCGGCGACGCCCGCCCCGAGATCGTCGTCGGCACCAACGAGGAGTACAGGGTGGACGAGGGCAACGAGGGGCCCTGGAACGTGGCGCCCTCCAGCGCCCCCTCGCTCAGCCTGCTGGGCCCGCTCGACCTGCTCGACTTCGCCAACGGCCGGGTCTACGCGATCAGCCCCGACGGCGACCCCGACGAGCCGGCCGCCGGCGAGAGCCCGTTCGCGAGCGGGTGGCCGGTGCCGATCGGGATCGCGCTCTCGGAGCTGCTGCCGGTCGTCGGCGAGGGGATCAACGGCTCGCCGGTGATCGCCCCGCTCGAGTGCTCCGCGGGCGGCGCCGGGCCGAAGATCGCGACGATGCCCGCCGCGGGGCCCGCGTACCTGCTGAACGCCGACGGAAGCGCGTGCCTGGGTGAGGAGGACGGCCTGCACCGGACGATGGCCAGCGACGTCTCCGGCGGTGCGGGCCAGCTCGACCGCCCGATCATCCCCGCCGTGGGGCTGCCCGCCTTCGGCGACCTCGGCGACTCGCAGCCGTCGCTCATCGCCCCGGCGGCCGGGATCATCCGCGCCCTCGACCTTGCGCTCAACGAGTACCAGACCGGCGGCCAGGACTTCGTCGCCGCCTGGGACACCTCCAGCGGCGACCTGCGCACGGGCTGGCCCTCGCCCGTCAACGACCTCCAGTTCCTCACCGGCCCCGCGGTCGGCGACGTCGGCGGCGCCGACGGCGAGGAGGTGGTGGCGGGCACCGCCAGCATGGACCTGACCGCGCTCGGGGAGGGCGGCAGCCCGACCTCGACCGCGTGGCCGAAGCTGAGCACGGACTGGACGGTGGCGACCCCCACCCTGGGGACGCTGGGCACCCTCGACACCGATCCCGAGGCGCGTCGCGTCGTCATCGGTCTCACCCGCTCCGGCTACGTCAACGCCTACGCGACCGAGGCCGACCCGTGCGCCCCGGCCTCCTCGCCGCGCTTCCACCACGACAACGCCAACTCGGGCGACTACCGCCGCGATGCGGTCCTCCCCGGGCGCCCGATCGGGCTCGCCCGAAGCGGCGGGGCGATCGACTTCACGGCACCCGGCGACGATCTGATGTGCGGCACCGCCGACGCCTACGAGATCGTCACCTCCGCCGATCCGATCGACGAGTCGAGCTTCGGCGACGCCGCGCCCCTTCCCGGTGCGCCCGCCCCGGGCGCCGCCGGCAGCGCCGAGAGCTACGAGGTCCCCGCCGGCGCCGAGCGCTACGTCGCGGTCCGCGCCGTCGACGAGCAGGGCAACGTCGGGCGCGCCGCCTCGCTCGACTTCGCCGGGCCGCCTCCACCCCCGCCGGCGTGCGAGAACCCGATTGACGGCACCGACGGTCCCGACGTCCTCACCGGCACGCCGCTCGGCGACCTGATCCGGGCCTTCGGCGGCCCCGACGTGGTCAACGCGGGCGATGGCGACGACTGCATCAAGGGCGGGCGCGGCCACGACCGGCTGAACGGGGAGGCGGGCAACGACGAGCTCGGCGGCGGCCGCGGGCGCGACCTCGTCCGCGGCGGCCCCGGCGACGATCTCGTCCGCGGCGGCCGAAACGACGACATCCTCCGCGGCGGCGCCGGCAACGATGTCCTGCGCGACCGAAGCCGCGGCCGTGACGTCTTCAACTGCGGGCCCGGCGAGGACACCGCGATCACCCGCGACCCCGCCGAGGCACATCGCCCCGACCGAATCCGAAACTGCGAGACGGTCCTGCGCCGCTAGCGCTGACCCCACGGGGCTGTCCTGCCCTCGCCGTCTCCTGGGCGGTCAGGGCAGGACGGCTTGCTTCGGCTACGCCCCGCCCAGCCAGCGCGGCGGGTTGGCGACCAGCATCGTCTCGATCTGCTCGTCCGAGGCGCCGCCCTCGCGCAGGGCGGGGAGGACCTTGTCGTGGACCACGTTCATCGTCCAGTCCTTGGCGAGGCCTGCGGCGAGCATCTGCTCGTCGACCTCGCGCGGGTACCAGTCGAGCGTGGCGCAGGCGTCGGCCGAGAGGAACATGCGGTCGGCGTAACCGCGTTCGAGCAGCGCCAGGACGGTGGGGATCCGCTGCTCGAAAGGCAGGAACAGCTCCAGGCCGAAGCGGTCCATGCCGATGAACACGCCCTTCTCGAGCACGCGCTCGATGTAGTCGAGGTCGTCGGTGTCGCCGGTGTGCGCGATCTGGACCCGCTCCAGGTCAACGCCCTCCTCCTCGAAGATCTCGATCTGCCGCGGCGCCGTGTTCGACGCGGGGCGCGAGTGGGCCATGATCGGCGTCCCGGTGCGAACGCTCGCCCGGGCGACCGCCCGGTGGACCTTCTCGACGTTCTCGGTCACCCCGGGCTCGTCGGCGGCGCACTTGAGGAAGGCGGCCTTGGCGTCGGTGCCTTGGATCCCCCGCTCGATGTCGCCGACGAACAGCTCCGCGATCGCGTCGGCGTCGCGCGAGACGAAGAAGGTGGGGAGGTGGTCGTAGGTGTAGATGCCGGTGCAGGGGACGACCTGGAGGCCTGTCTCCTCCGCCACCGTGCGCATCAGGCCGATGTCGCGACCCAGGAACATGCAGCTCGGGTCGCAGATCGTCTTTACGCCCCGCTCCATGGCCGCGCGGGCGGCACGGATCGCGGTCTCGGCGACCGCGTCGGGCGCAACGTCCACCGGGTCCGGGTCGAGCGCGACCGTGTTGACCTGCGGCCACTGCACGAGGACCGCCTCGTCGCGAGCCTGGAGGTGCTCGTGGATCAGTGTCGTACCAAGCTCCGAGGACTCGATTGGCCCGGTGACGGTCTCGACGCTCGCCATCGCCGCAACATATCCAGCTTCGCCGCCTGGGGGCCGGTGGAGTTCCCGCCTGCCGCGCCCGACTACGCTTCGGCGGTGCCCCGAAGCTGGCTATACAGCCTGGTCGTGCTCGTGGTCGCCCTGCTGGCGTCGATGGTGATCGCCGCGGTGAAGCTGTTCTGAGCGCCGCCCCGGCGGGCGCGGATAGTATGCCCCCGTCCCCGGCCCCAGCGAAGGGAGAGGCCTTGTTCCAGCGCATAGTTGTAGGCACCGACGGATCCGACACCGCGGCCGAGGCCGTCCGCCATGCGACCGAGCTGGCGAAGGCCACCGGGGGGTCGCTCGAGATCGTGAGCGCCTACGAGCCCATTCCCCAGGAGCGCTTGCGTGAGGAGGAGGCCGAGGTCCCGGCCGACGTCGCTCACGGGGTCGGGCCTCGCGAGGACGTCAACCTCACGCTGGAGGGGGCCGTCGGCCCCGCGCGCGAGGCCGGCCTCAAAGTCCAGACCCACGCCCGCGAGGGCGACCCCGCCGACGCGATCCTCGACGTCGCCGAGGAGACCAATGCCGACCTGATCGTTGTCGGCAACAAGGGGATGACCGGCGCGGCCCGCTTCCTGCTCGGCAGCGTCCCCAACAAGATTTCCCACCACGCGCCCTGCGGCGTCTACATCGTCCGCACGACGTAGATATCGACGCAGGCCATACTCGTGGGCGTGAGCGACGCCCGCTTCTTCGGCCGCGACCGACACTTCATGCGCCTCGCGCTGCGCGAGGCCGAGCGCGCGGCCGGGCATGACGACGTCCCGATCGGCGCCGTGGTCGTCCACGACGGCGAGGTCGTGGGGGCGGCCGGAAACGAGCGCGAGCTTCGCGGCGACCCTACGGCGCACGCCGAGGCGCTTGCCCTGCGGGAGGCCGCGAACGCGCTGGGCGGCTGGCGCCTGCCGGACTCGGTGCTCTACGTGACCCTCGAGCCCTGTGCGATGTGCGCGGGCGCGATCGTGCTGGCGCGGGTGCCGCGCGTCGTCTACGGGGCCGCCGACCCGAAGGCGGGGGCGGCGGGGAGCGTGCTCGACGTCCTCGGCGAGCCTCGGCTCAACCATCGCCCGCAGGTCGCCGGCGGCCTGCTCGCCGACGAGTCGGCGGCGCTGCTTGAATCGTTCTTCGCAGAGAGGAGGAGCAGGTGAAGGTCGGCATTCTGGGAAGCGGCGACGTGGCGAGAGCGCTCGGCACCGGCTTCGTCGCCCATGGGCATGAGGTAATGCTGGGCTCGCGCAGTCCCGAGAAGCTCTCCGGCTGGGTCGGCGAGGCCGGCGAGGGCGCCTCGGCGGGAAGCTTCTCCGAGGCGGCCTCGTTCGGCGAGCTGGCCGTTATCGCCTGCCTCGGGTCGGCGGTCGAGGACGTCCTCGGCCTCGCCGGCCCCGACAACCTCCGAGGCAAGGTCGTGATCGACGCGACCAACCCGCTTCGGTCTCGCGAAGGCGGCCCGCCCGAGCTGTTCGTGGGCTTCGACGACTCGCTCGGCGAGCGCGTCCAGCGGCTCCTCCCCGGGGCGAACGTCGTCAAGGCCTTCAACATCGTCGGCAACGCGTACATGGTCGACCCCGACCTGCCCGGCGGCCCGCCGACGATGTTCATCGGCGGCGACGACGA
>Ga0299913_10004616_pt1 | contig 11594 bp, 11 predicted proteins | sample RVTome_9_FD_201360 | JGI IMG/M metagenome (GOLD analysis project Ga0299913, IMG submission 201360) | Soil microbial communities from uranium-contaminated site in the Upper Colorado River Basin, Wyoming, United States - RVT155D38 (version 2) ... | reverse complement strand
TTCTGCTCGCGCAGGCCGAGACGCAGGTTCGCGTGGCCGATGTCGAGGTGGAAATCGGCTTCCGGGACGGCATCGAGGATCGCCTTCAGATCCTCTACATCGGAGAAGCCGCGGTCGAGGTTCTCGACCATCAGGGTGATGCCCCGCTGGGCGGCGTCCTGGGCCAGATCCGCGATCGCCTCGGCGTTCATCGCACGGACGCGGTCGGGAGAGTGAAGCGGGACCCTCTGGTCGGGATGGACGTTGACGAGGGTCACTCCGGCGTCGGCGAAGACGTCGAGGCCGCGCCGGTAGAGGTCGCGGGCCAGCTCCCTCATCTCGGGATAGGGAGAGGCGATCGGCAGGTACCAGGCCGTGTGACCCACCGCCCGCAGACCCAGATCCGAGATCAACGAACCGACCTCTTTTCCGTCCGGCACCCATGCGGCCGGTGGCTCGAGGGTGAGGTCGATGAAGTCGAACCCGTCCTCGGAGATCCGATGGATCTCCTTCAGCACGGAACGACCTGGGAAGTTCATCGAGCCCACCAGCATGGTGAACGACCGTACCCCCCGAGCGAGGACGCTGCGGTAGAACGGGAGCTATGCGAGCGGCCTTCTTCGATCTCGACAAGACCCTGATCCCGGGTTCCAGCTTGTTCCTGCTCGCCCGGGGCGCCTACGAACGGGACATGTTCAGAGTGCGCGACCTGCTCCGCTTCGGCTGGGGGCAGATGATGTTCCGCCTCCGCGGCGAGACCGAGACGGGCATGGAGCGATCTCGCGATGGCACCCTCAACTTCGTCACCGGACGCAGCCAGGCCGAGCTCCTGGAATGGGGCCGCGAGATCGCGAACGAACGGATCATCCCGCTCGTCTACCAGGACATCGTGCAGGTGATCGAGGGGCACCGGGACCGAGGTGACCTAACCTTCCTCGTTACGGCGGCACCCATCGAGCTCGCCGACACGATCGCCGAGGAGCTCGGCATGGACGGCACCATCGCGACCGTCTCGGAGATCGATGTGGACGGCTACTACACGGGCAGGCTGGTCGGCGGCGTGATGCACGGGCCCGAGAAGGCGAAGGCGGTCGCGGAGATGGCGGCCGAACGCGGGGTCGAGCTGGCCGAATGTGCGGCCTACTCCGATTCGATCAACGACCTCCCACTGCTCGAATCGGTCGGCTATCCACACGCGGTCAACCCGGAGCACGAGCTGCGCCGGATCGCTCTGACGCGCGGCTGGCCGATCCACGAGCTTCGTACGCGACGCCGCGCGCTGTTGATCGGGATCCCGGCCGGCCTCGGCGGCGTTAGCTTGTTCGGCTCAGGCATCGCCCTGGGGATCTATCTGGAACGGAGAAGACAAGACGTCGGAACGATCCGGAGGATCTCCCGGCGCCTCAGGCCTTAGCTGCCTCCTAGAAAGAGAGGAAGGGATACGAGATGCCCAACGCAACGTTCGTAACCAACCGCGGCGCGTTCAAGGTGAAGCTAATGCCCGAGCATGCGCCCACCACGGTGGCCAACTTCACCGACCTCGCTACCGGGAAGCGCGAATGGAAGGACCCCCGCGACGGTCAGCGCAAGAGCGAGCCTCTCTACGACGGGACGATCTTCCACCGCGTGATCTCGAACTTCATGATCCAGGGAGGCGATCCGCAGGGAACGGGTACCGGCGGCCCCGGTTACCGCTTCGAAGACGAGTGCCCTCCCGGCGGCCCGAGCTTCGACAAGGCCGGGTTGCTGGCGATGGCGAACGCGGGTCCGAACACGAACGGCTCGCAGTTCTTCGTCACGCTGGCTCCGACTCCGTGGTTGACCGGCAAGCACACGATCTTCGGCGAGGTGACCGAGGGCATGGACGTGGTCGAGGCGATCGGCACCACCGCGACCGGCGCCCAGGATCGGCCGACAGAAGACGTGGTTCTGAAACGGATAGAGGTCGAGGACTAAGAGATCTCAGATCGCGCCGGCCGATTCACGGCCCGGCTCCAAGAGCCCCGGCGGCAACGGTTGCATCGCCCGTTACATCGAGTGAAGCCAGTGGCAACTCGCCCGCCGCCACTCCGAGGACGAGTTGGGTCTCGCCCTCCACGATCGCATCGGGGTCATCCGAGCTCCCAACCAGGACCCGACCCCGATCGATAGACACCACGCCGTCACCGGTTCGGATCTCCACCTTGCCCGCTCGACGTCGCGGGACGAGAGCCGCCAGCGCGATCGCGAACCATTCCGGCCGAAACTCCTCCTCCGGTTCCCGGTGTCTCATCCAATGCCCACCCCACCGAACGAGCTCGTGCACGACCTTCTCGAGACCACGCCCGAACTCCGTCAGCTCGTACCCGGCGTCCCCCTGCCTGATGATCCCGTCGGCCTCCAGCTCCCGCAGCCGGTCGGCGAGGAGGTTCGTTGCGATCCCGGGGAGGCCGGCCCGGATCCGCGAGTAACGACGGGGCCCCATCAACAGCTCACGCACGATCAGCAGCGTCCAGCGGTCGCCTACATGGTCCAGGGCCTTGGCCAAGCCGCAGTACTGCCCGTAGGTCTTCCTTGTCATGCGCCCACCTTAGCCGCGCTCTGCTTGATTTTCTAGTCTATCTGCTTTATTTTCTTGTCTTCGGACAGAGCCGAGAGGAGTAGAGACATGGCCTCAGATACGGGAAGACCTCCTTGGGTGCCGGCGGAGTTGTATCCGTTCGAGAGCCGCTACGTCACCATCGACGGCAACAGGATCCACTACGTGGACGAGGGCTCCGGGCCCACGATCCTGTTCCTGCACGGAAACCCGACCTGGTCGTTCCTGTACCGAAACTTCATCGCCGACCTTCGAGACTCCTTCCGCTGCATCGCTCTCGATTACCCCGGCTTCGGTCTCTCTGCCGCGTCCGAAAGCTACGGCTCCAAGGTTGCAGATCACGCCGCCGTCGTGGAGCGCTTCGTGCTCGATCTGGATCTTGACGACGTGACCTTGATGGGTCAGGACTGGGGCGGCCCGATCGGACTGACCGTGGCGACTCGCCATCCCGAACGTTTCGGAGGGTTCATCTTCGGCAACACGTGGGCTTGGCCCCTGAACGGGATCCTTCATTTCGAGATCGCCGCTCGAATGATGGGCAACCGCGTGGCGGGGTTCTGGATCCGCAACGCGAACGCGTTCGTCAACGTCATGATCCCGTTGGGAACGGCCACGAAGGTCGACGACGTCGTGATGGACGCGTACCGTGCGCCGTTCGCGACCCGAGACGCTCGTCGGCCGATGTGGGAGTTCCCCCGCGAGCTGCTCCGGAGCGAACACTTCATGAAACGTCTTGAGGCGGACGTCCCCAGAGTGGCCGACGTGCCCGTGTTGTTCGTGTGGGGTGGGCGCGATTTCGCTCTGCGGGAGCGCGTCGAGCTTCCTCGCTTGCAGCGGATGTTCCCGAACCACCGGACGGTGATCCTCGATGGGGCCAAGCATTTCTTCCAGGAGGATGCCCCCGCCGAGGCGGTCCGTTCCATCCGCGCCTGGATGGCAAGCAGACGGAACCTTCCTGTATCCGTGCCCGATCATGGATAGGAGCCGGCGAGCACTTCGTTCTGGGAAGATGCAGAGGCCCTACGAGAGGAGATGGAGATCGCAAGCGATCCTCGCGTCGACCGTCCCTTCATCGCTCATCCCGAGTACGGGGTCCCCGACCATGACAAAGGTCTCGTGGCCTGGTCTTGGGTCGTCGAGCGCTTCTCGAGCGAGAAGAATTTCTGGATCGCCACGGTCACTGCTCAGGGATCACCGATGGCGCGACCGGTGTGGGGCGTGGTGGTCGACACCACGATCTGCTTCGGTGGTGGTCCAAGGACGAAGTGGTCGCGCAACCTCGAGCACGATCCACGCGTCTCCGTGCACCTCGAGAGCGGAACCGAAGTGGTGATCGCCGAAGGGACGGTCGGCCGCCTGACCGACGCGGCCGATCCGCGACTCGCGGCCATCGACGATGCCTACGAGGTCAAGTACGAGATGCGCCACGGCCCTCCGATCTGGCTCCTGCAACCGAGCCTGGTGCTCGCCTGGCGCAACTTCCCGCACGACATGACCCGCTTCCGGTTCCACCACTGAGCGCTCGCCCGGCGAGGAAGCCAGCTCGACAAGCGAGTTTCACTCCTCTCGGGGCACCCCGTGGTTGACCATCCAACCCACCCCGAACCTGTCCCGCAGGCTTCCGAAGTAGTCGCCCCAGATCTGGTCCCCCATCGGCATCTCGACCTCTGCGCCCTCCGAGAGCCCTTTGAAGATCCGATCGGCCTCCTCGCGGCTGTCGGGGTGAACCGAAACGTACGCGTTGTTCCCGACGACCAACTTCTGACCTAAGGACTCCAGCGCATCACTGGCCATCAAGACTTCGTCTTGGTCGAGGGGAAGTGAGATGTGCATCATCTTGTCTTGGTCGGCGGCGGGGATCTCGACGCCCTCCATGGGCATGTCCTTGAATCTCACGGCCGACGAGAACTCGCCGCCGAAGACCGACCGATAGAACTCAAAAGCCTCCTCGGCATTGCCCTGGAAGTTCAGATAGATGTTCACCTTCATTACCGACCTCCCGTCTCGGACGGCGCGCCTTCGGCGGCTCGGTGAAGCTCCGCGATGTCGAACTTCTTCATCTGAAGGAACGCCTGGGTGACGCGGTCGATCTGCTCTTGGCTCCCCTTGGTCAGGAGCTCGTCGAGCGCGGTCGGGACGATCTGCCACGAGACTCCGAACGGGTCCTTCAGCCAGCCGCACTGCTCGGCTTCGGGGACCGACGACAGCTGCCAATAGTGGTCGATCTCATCTTGTGTGTCGCAGTTCACCATCAGCGAGACCGCTTCGTTGAAACCGAAGTCGTGGTCGAGTGCGCTGTCCATCGCGGCGAGATCCTGCCCGGCGAGCGAGAAACCGACATGCTGAACCGTGCCGGGGCGGTCGGGCTCGGCCCCCTCGCCGTATCGCATGATGTGGCCGACCTTGGAATCGGGGAAGATCGAGGTGTAGAGCCCGACGGCTTCCTCAGCCTTGCCGCAGACGTCGCCCACGAACATCAGGGTCGGGACGATGGGCTGCTCGATCTCGCCCTCGTCGAACATCAGCTGCCAGGACAGCCCATAGCGATCCTCGGTCCATCCGTAGCGATCGCTGAACGGGTAGGACCCGAGTCCCATGAGGGGGCTGCCGCCGTCGGACAAGGTGCTCCACAGGGAGTCGACCTGGTCGCGGCTCGCGCAGCGAACCAGGAACGAGATCGCAGGTGTGAATCGGAACAGCGGACCAGCGCTGATCGCCTGGAAGGGCTGCCCCATGAGCTCGAACGACACGACGTCGCAATCCCCTGAGGGTGTGTCGCGGATGACGGACACGTTGGTCACCTTCGAGTCCGGCAAGGTCCCCGAGTAGAGCTCGGCGGCCTCCACCGCCTCCTTGTCGAACCATAGATGTGGGGTGATCCCCTGCATCGCTGCCTCCTTCCCTCTGCGCCCGGCTCAGCAACCACCCGGGCGAATCTGTCGACAATAGGACTCCAAGGCGATGCAGAACTAATCGGTCGGGGCACCGAACCGCCCCCACGCCGCCAAGTGGGGCGGGCGCCTGGGGGCAGGAAAAGAGCCGGCTTCCCCCGAATCTCTCCGGCAAGGCCGATAACCGGCGCCGGACGGGAGGGACACTCTGTGGGGAGGCGACGCATACAGGCTGCGCTGCTGCTCGCATCGTTGTCGATCGCGACGATGTCCGCGATCGCCGTGCCCGCCGCGGCCGAGGACGCCGCTCCGGCCGGAGCCTCGTGGAGCTCGTTCACCGGCGACCGCACCAAGCTCCTGGAGCGGCTCGCCCCCGCCTTCGTCGGCTGCTTCCAGAGACGTGACTCGCTCGTGGATCCCCTGAGCCCGATCTTCCACGGCTGCCTCGACTGGCATTCTGCCGTCCACGCTGCTTACTCCCACCACGTTCTGTTCCGACGCAGCGGAGACGAGAAATACCTCGCGCTGGCCCAGGACCAGATCGCTCCGCAGGGGATCTCGCTGGTCCCGGTCGAGCAGGTATACGAGCAGGCCAAAGGCCAGGATCTCCCGCTCACAGAGAACCCATACGGCTTCGGCTGGTTCCTCGTCCTCGCCCGGGAACGAGAGCGCGCCACCGACATGAGGGACTTCCGCGAGATGGCCGATTACGCCGCCGAGATGCTGATCCAGTGGTTCGATACGCGGCTCGAGCGCGGTGACACCACCCAGTACATCCTCGATACGGCCCATCCGAACTACAGCTGGTCGCTCATCAACCTCGACGTGTGGGCGAAGTTCACGAAGGCCAAGAAGGTGCAGCAGGCGGTCCGCCGTGCCGTCAAGCCGCTGCTCGATCCCGGCCTGGACCGGCTCTGCACCCTGAAGAACGACAGGAACCCGAAAGCCAGTGGCTTCCAGCCCGCTTGCCTGATGCGGCTCGCAACCGTGGCCCACATCTTCGGCGACGACATGAAGCGCTGGGTGGCGGCTCGGGTCCCGAACGACTTCCGCGTGCCACCCGTCACCGAACCCGTCAACTGCCATGCCGGCGGGCTCAACTTCACCCGCGCCTTCGCTCTCTATCAGCTCTACAAGGTGACCGGTAACGAGAGCTTCAGGGACAACTACGCGGCTCTGATCCGCTACCACGTCTCGAGGCCCGATCTGTATATGGGCGAGAGCTACGCGGAGGATCCTGGCTACCTCTGCTACTCGCACTGGGTCGCGCAGATGGGCGTGCGCGCGATCTCCCTCTCTTACGGCGACTAGCCAGACCTCACAGGAAACCGATCAGCGCTTCAGCTCGAAGATCTCGACGCCGCCGTTCTCGGCGTGCTCGTCGGCCGTCCAGATGCGATCGCCTTCCCAGTAGGCCGCCCACGGGCTGAAGTCACCATCCGCTTGGTAGAAGGCCACCTCTTCCGGTGAGGTCGGATCCGTGAGGTCGAGCACGTTCATGCCGCCCTGGTACCAGGCCGTCGTAAGCAGCCGCGTCCCGGGCTTGAAGTTGTACATGTGGGCCGTGCACCAGCTCTCGGGGGTCGCCCAGAAGCTCGAGACCGCGGAACCCCGATCCACCGTGTGGTACCCGAGCGGGATGGGGGCGGCCGGATTCGAGATGTCGTAGAACCACAGCGCGCCGGTGGGGATACCGGTGCACGAGGTAACACCGTGCGCCTCGTCGCCCACCACAAGGAGCTTTCCGTCCGGGCTGATCATCGCCGAGTGGTTGAAGAAGACCTGTGGCGTCGGGATGCGAGAGATCGTCACCGGTGCCAAGGGGTCGCTAACGTCCCACAGTTGGGTCTCGGCGCCGCCCGCACAGGCGGCGAGCTTCAACTTCTTGGTGATGAGGAAGCCGACATCGTGACAACCGATCCCGTTGGATCGGTACTCGATGACCTTCGGCTTCGCCGCGTTTCTAGCGTCGACGATCTCCTCGATGCCACCCCTGGTGTCGCCGCAGCACCCGTTAGGTGAGACATAGACGATGGGCTTACCGGGGTAAGCCGTGATCGTGTGACTGCGTACGGGCGCACTTCCCCCAACGATCCTGGGCTTCTTCGGGTTCCGCACGTCGACGATCGCCACGCCCGGGACACCACAACCTCCAGAAGCGGCGAACGCGATGAAGCCCTTGTTCAGTACCTCGACCTCGGTGCCGCCGATGCCCTCGGGGCATTCCACCGCTCCCACGACCTTGCGCGAGGAGCGGTCGATGATGCTGACGCTCTTGGCGCCCACCGCGTACACGTAGCGCCCCTGGAGAGCCAGCTCGGTGATGCGGCCGATCTTCAGGTTGGCGACCTGCTTGATGTTGTCACTCTTGACCGGCGCTGCGAATGCTGCCGGAGTGGCGACCATAGTCACAATCGCGGTGAACGCGGCGAGTTTCTTCACGGTCTTGCCCTCCTGCAGAGATCGACTGCAAGAGCAATTCGCCACCCGGGCGCCGGGTTCCTGTGACGCTATCGGGGAAAGTCCCAAACCGATAGAGGCCGTAGGGACGCCATTCCTGAGGACCGTCCGAAGCGCTCCGCTTGCTCGGATGTGGACCCGGAACCGCTATTGATTCCGCTCGACGAGTTCGAGGGCGGAAACGATGTCCATGGCACTCCCCTGCTCGAGCAGATCGGTCCACCTCTTGTCGCCAAGCGCTCCTTCAGCCTCATCTAGCCACCGCTCTATCAGGACACGCTCGAACGGAAGGATCTTCGACATCGACCGCTCCCGTGCACGCCTCGCGGTCCCGAGCACGAGAGCAGCTTGGTTCATGCCACCGGTTGCAGCGGAAACGGCGGCTAGTCCTTCAAGGGCCTCTGCCATTCCACCCTGATCGCCAACTTCGATGAAGCGCCGGAGGGATTGATGGAACAAGTCGTTTGCCCGTTCCGTGTCGCCTCCCAACAACTCCAGGTGGCCCTGGTAGGCGTGCGCACGTGCCGCGAAACGCTGGTCCCCGAGTCGCACGTACAGCTCGAGCGCCTCGTGCAGCAGCGAAGATGCGTCATCTAGTCGGCCAAGATGCAACAGCCCAAGTGCAAGGTTCAGCTTGGAGGTCGCCAAGTACCAGCTCGCCCCGCCGGCATCAGAGATCGCGGCGCTGCGCTCAAGTGGGGGTAGCGCCCCCACGAAATCGCCTTCTGCCATGTGAACCATCGCCTGCACGGTCAAAGCGTGGCGCCGCATCAACGATGCGACGTTGTCACCGGTGACCTCCAGCAACTCCCGGCTGTACCGGCGCGCAGATCTGAGATCATCCTGCTGAAACGCCAGCCAGCAAGCCCCCCATAGAGCTTTGGCCCGCACGTCCGCCGGCGCTCCGAAGGTTGCTCCGATGACTTGGTCCAGCCAGGCCCGACCTTCAGAGAGATACCCGGTCGCGCGCCAGAACTGCCATAGCGCTGCCGCCAGCCGCAGCCCGATCTCGGGGTCGCCGTCCCTGAGCGACCACGCAAGGGCCACTCGCAGATTGTCGTGTTCCGCGAGGAGCTCTTCGAATACCTCTTCCTGTGCGGAGGTTCCGACCTTTTCCTCCCCACGCTCCGCCAGGGAGAGGAAGTACTCCGCGTGAGATCGCAAGAGCCCCTGCGCCTCGCCATAGCGATCTCTCTGCTCGGTCGCGAATTCAGCGATCACGTCCAACATGAAGTAGCGCGGAGCCTGACTCTCTGCGCCGGTCAGGACCACCAAGCTCTTGTCGACCAGAGCACTCAGCGTCTCGACAACATCTGCCTCGCTGGTGACCCACGCATCTTCCGCCGCCTCCAAGGTCCAGCCACCTCTGAACACGGACAACGACCGGAATAAGGATCGTTCTCCGGAGTCAAGGAGGTCATAGCTCCATCCGATCGCGCCTCGCATCGTCCGCTGGCGCCGAGGCAAGTCGGCACCTCCGTGCGTAAGCACCGACAGTCGAGCGTCGAGTTGCTCGCGCAGTTTCACCAATGGAAGGTGACGGACTCGGGACGCGGCAAGCTCGATGGCAAGCGGCAACCCGTCGAGTCGCCGGCAGATGTCTCCGAGCAACGCGGAAGACTCTTCATCGATCGCAAGATCTGCCTTCGCGGCTCTCGCTCGCTCGAGCAGCAGGCGACTTGCGGCCCAAGAGGAGAGATCCGTCGACCCCTCCGGGGGCAGCTTCAATGGAGGAAGGGCCACCACGTGTTCACCGCGGATGCGCAGAGGCTCACGACTGGTGACAAGCAAGGTCAACCGCTCGCAGGACGACAGCAGCTCGGCCATCGCTGCTGCCGCGCCGAGCACGTGTTCGAAGGTGTCGAGAACGAGCAGGATCGTCGCTGCACCCAAATGCGTCGAGACGTCGGGCACCGTACGAGCTTCTGGTTCGGCCATTCCCAGCGCCTTCGCGATCAGCGGTACTACTCGAGCGGAGTCCTCGCAGGAGCCGAGGGGAACGAAGAACACTCCATCTCGGTAGATGTCCTGAGCAGCCACAGCTGCTTCCACAGCAAGCCTCGTCTTTCCGACCCCGCCCGGTCCCGTGAGCGAGATCGAACGGGTTGACCCCTCCCGAAAGGTACCGAGAAGCATCTCCATCTCGCGCTCGCGCCCGATGAGGGGGGTGGGCGGCACCGGCACGCGGTTCCATCTCGGCGGCATATCGCGCGGCCGCCGGCGGAGACCAGATCCGTACGTCTCCACCCGTCCGCGAGCGACCGAGATGAAATCATCTCGCTCAGGACCGGCGACTTCGAGGGCTTCCGCCAGCCGCTCCGCGGTGTCCCGGTAGACGGACCCTCGCAGGCCACGCTCGATGTCACTGATAGTACGCACGCTGATGCCGGCTTTCTCGGCCAGCTCCTCCTGAGTAAGGCGAGCTGAAGTCCTGCGTGTCCGGATCAGTGCCGCCAGTGGAGCGGGACTCGACATCACTCCATCCTCCGCCATCTAGAACTCGGTGACCAAGTCGGTGGGTAGGTCGGCATGGCGTTCTGGGCCATCCTTCAGGGATTCTGATGCGGTTAGAAAGCCACCCTAGGAGGAGGAGTTACATGACTCAAGACGTGATCCGTAGGTTCTATGAGGATGTCCTGGTCGGTGGTGACCTTGCCGCTCTCGACGAGATCGCAACTGCCGATTATCAGGAGCACGATCCCCTTCCTGGTCAAGGCGAAGGTCTGAAAGGTCTCAAGGACCGAGTCACGATGCTGAAGGAAGGACTCGCCGTTCGCTTCACCATCGAAGACGTCATCCAGACCAACGACAAGCTGGTGGTCAGATGGACCAACTCAGGCACGCACGTCGGCGAATTCCTCGGAATCCCACCGACCAACAAGAGCTTCTCGGTTGCGGGTATCGATATCTACCGGCTCGAAAACCACAAGCTTGCCGAGCATTGGCACGTCATCGATCAGCTCGCGATGCTGCAACAGCTCGGCCTCGTCCCCTCCCCCGGTGGAGGGGACGAGTGATCACGGACTGCGGTTCGGATGCGCCCTGGCGCGCGCAAGCCCCGGATCCACCTATTTCGCGCTCTGCGAGTAAAGATCGCCCACGTATTTCAGGCCGGTATCCACAGCCACGCTCACGACCGTGTGCCCCGCCCCCAGCTCCTTCGCGATCCGGATCGCTCCCGCCACGTTGAGGCCCGTCGAGGTGCCTGCAAAGACACCCTCCTCTCGAGCCAATCTATGCGCAATCTCACGGGCCTCTTCTTCCTCGACCGCGAGTACGTCGTCGTATAGATCGGCGTCTAGGAGAGGTGGCACCAACCCGATACCGACCCCTTCCACGTGGTGAGAGCCTGATTCTCCCTTCGAGATGATGGGCGAGGACGCGGGCTCCAACGCCACGATCCTCGTCCCGGTGCCTCGTTCCTTGAAGGCCTGAGACACTCCCATGAGAAGTCCGGCCGTGCCCACGCCGGCGACGAAAGCATCGATCGTCTCGCCGACCTGCTTGAGGAGTTCCTCCCCCACCTTGCGATAGCCGACCAAGGAATCGCGGTTGTGGAGTTGGTTGGTGAAGTAGCTGTCGGAGCGCGCGGCCAACTCGCCGGCCCGCTCGATCATGCGATCCGTGAGCTCGGCGGTGATGCTGCCGTCCTCGCTCGAGATGAGGTTTAGGTGCGCGCCCAAGGC
>Ga0299913_10004615_pt1 | contig 11595 bp, 10 predicted proteins | sample RVTome_9_FD_201360 | JGI IMG/M metagenome (GOLD analysis project Ga0299913, IMG submission 201360) | Soil microbial communities from uranium-contaminated site in the Upper Colorado River Basin, Wyoming, United States - RVT155D38 (version 2) ... | reverse complement strand
CGGTGCATTGCAGGATTGTCCGGCGTTGTCGAAGCAGGCGCTCGTACCACGGGCTACGGCACGCTCGAAATCGGCATCGTCCAGGATGATATTCGCGGATTTTCCGCCCAGTTCCTGCGCTACCCGCTTGACCGTCGGCGCGGCATTCTGCGCCACGGCCACTCCGGCGCGAGTCGAACCCGTAAACGACACCATCGCAATGTCCGGATGGCTGGTCAAAGCCGAACCGACTGTCGGACCGTCTCCGTTCACGAGGTTGAAGACTCCCGGCGGGACACCGGCTTCGTGCAGGATCTCGGCAAATATCATCGCGCTGAACGGCGACAGTTCACTCGGCTTCAATACCATCGTGCAGCCGGCGGCAAGTGCCGGCGCAACCTTTACGGCCACCTGGTTCATCGGCCAGTTCCACGGCGTGATCAGTGCGCAGGGGCCGATCGCTTCCTTCAGCACTCTCGTAGTGCCGAGACTTTGCTCGAACTCGTACGATTTCAGAACTTCGATCGCAGCCTTGATGTGCTGCGGGCCGCTGCCTGCCTGAGCGTTCTTTGCCAGCTTCCACGGTGCGCCCATCTCTTCCATGATGGCGGTCGCGACGTCGTCGTGGCGTCTTGCAAAAACTTCCAGAATTCTTTCGAGCATTGCAATGCGTTCTTCGCGGGACGTCGCGGAGTAGCTATCGAATGCTCTTGTCGCCGCGGCAACGGCTTTGTCGACGTCCCCGGCGGAGCCAAGGCTGATGCGACCACAGACTTCCTCGGTAGCCGGGCTGATGACATCGAACGGGTTCGGAGCGACGGGGTCGGCCCACCGACCGTCGATGTAGAATTGCAGCATCTCTCGCATAAAAATATTCCCTCCGTCGAGAACCGCGCATGATAACGCATGGCGGCGGATAGTGGCCGCCCGGCTGCCGGTCGGGCTGGCGCAGGGGGTCCTGAATGCGGCGAGCACTGAGCCTCATGCTAGCATTGCGCTCCCTCAACCATCACCAGGGTCGCCCGGAACCTATGACTACGAACAAGCAACTGACGGCTCGCAGAGAGAAAGCGATTCCCAGAGGCGTCAGCAACTTACACAACATTTTTGTGAGCAAATCGAGCAACGCGGAACTGTGGGACGTGGAGGGGAACCGGTATGTCGATCTTGCCGCCGGCATTGCCGTCCTGAATGTCGGTCACCGTCATCCGAAGGTGCTCGAGGCTGTGCGCGAGCAGCTCGAACAATTTACCCACACCTGCTTTCAGGTCACTCCTTACGAGCCGTACCTCCGGCTTGCCGAGCGGCTGAACGAGCTTGCTCCGGGCAATACGCCGAAGAAGACGATATTTCTGACGACCGGCGCGGAAGCCATCGAGAATGCTGTCAAGATCGCCCGGTTCCACACGCGGCGCACTGGCGTCGTTTCCTTCTCCGGGGCATTCCACGGCCGGACGATGATGGGTATGGCCTTGACCGGCAAGGTCGCTCCTTACAAAGCCGGGTTCGGTCCACTTCCAGCCGATGTTTATCACATCCCGTACCCGATCGCCTACCACGGTAAAACCCCGGAACAGTCATTGCGGGCTCTGGACGCCCTGTTCCGTTCCGACATAGAGCCGTCACGGATTGCCGCCCTCGTCATCGAGCCGGTGCAGGGTGAGGGTGGCTTTTACGCTGCTCCCCCGGACTTTCTGCGATCGCTGCGCGACATCTGCAGCGAGCAAGGAATTCTGCTGATTGCCGACGAAGTGCAGACCGGCTTCGCCCGTACCGGCAGGATGTTCGCGGTCGAGCACGCGGGAATCGAAGCGGATCTGATAACGGTCGCAAAAAGTCTTGGCGGCGGTTTCCCGATTTCCGGCGTTATCGGCAAGGCGGACATCATGGACTCGGTGCCTCCCGGCGGGCTCGGCGCCACTTACGGCGGGCCGCCGGTCGGCTGCGCCGCGGGGCTTGCAGTCCTGGACATTATCGAAGAGGAAAAGCTCTGTGAGCGCGCGACAATCATCGGCGAGCGCATCAAAAGCTGGGGCTTGAACCTGCAGAGAGAAACGAGTTGCGTAGGCGAGGTTCGGGCAACCGGCGCAATGTCGGCCATCGAACTGGTCGAAGACGGGGATGCCGAACGGCCGGATGCGGAGATGACGAGAGCCGTCATAAGCGGCGCGATCGACCGCGGAGTAATCCTTCTGTCTTGCGGTGCACGCGGTAACGTCATCCGTTTTCTGCCGCCTCTCACGATCAGCGACAAGCTGCTCGGCGAGGCACTGGGGGTCGTCGGCGACGTAGTCCTGGGGTTGGCAGGAAGTGTCCGCAAAGCCGGTTGATGTGCCTCCAGCCGCGCCGGGCACGCGACGATCCTGAGGAATTCGCCCGCACGGCGGGGTGGAAGACGGCCCCCGGCTTTTGAAAAAATTACATGCTGCTGCGGGGAGAATCTTGCTGTTGCACGTTAAATATGCTGGTCTGAAAATTGCTTGAATCCGCGACTACAATCCCTATTTATCCGTCGAGATTCGGTTGTACAGGAGGAGGAGGACTGCTCATGAACCAGCTGACACGGCAAGGGCCCCGTTGGCTCCAGAACGACATCTTCGGCTCCGCGGATCCCAGGTTTCTCTGGCCGGTTTCGCGGTTGCACCAGGAAATGAATCGCCTGTTCACGGATGCCTTTCGCGGCATTGGCGACGACGGCGAAGAACGGACCGGGTGGGTCTACAACCCGGTGGTCGATGTGGAACAACAGGAAGGCCAATACGAAATAACGGCGGAACTTCCAGGCGTGGCGATGAACGACATCAACGTCGAGATGAAAGAAGACATGCTGGTGATTTCCGGCTCCAAGGAGCGCAAGAAAACCACCGGGCAAGGCGAACAGCAACGCTCGGAACGCATCTATGGCTCGTTTGAGCGAAGTTTTCGCCTGCCGGAAGACGCCGTCGAGGACCAGATCAAGGCCCGGTTCCGGGACGGCGTTCTGACGGTAACCATTCCGCGCGATGAGAGCCGCTCGCGTCTGGAATCGCGACGCATCGAAATCCAGGACGGATCTTCACAACGCAAAATTCAGGGCGGGAGTAGCGACGAAAAGACTTCCGCGCGAGAGTCGGAGTGACGACAGCCGGGCGTCGGCGGCATGGCTTTGCGACGGCAACTGCTGCCGATGCCCGATACGAAACGCATCGATCGGCGGTTAGATGCCGCCGCCGATGCTAATATGGTGGAGGCTGCGCAATATCGTGAAGGAGCACGGTGATGGCCGTTAATCTCGCGCGCTCGGGCGTACCGGGATTCGATTATTTGCTTGGCGGCGGCTTCCCCGCGGACCGGATCTATCTGATTCACGGGCCCACGGGCAGCGGCAAAACAACTCTCGCGATGCAGTTTGCAATGGAGGGCGCGCGCGCTGGCGAAACCACGCTGTACGTCACCCTCGCGGAATCTCCTGAAGAGATTGAGCAGATTACCGCCTCTCATGGCTGGGACATGGAGGGTGTCGATATTTTCGCCCCCCAGTCAGCTACGGACGAAGGCGATGTGCCCCGGGATCAATACACGTTGTTCCATCCCGGTGAAGTGGAACTCACCGATCTCACGAACGAAATCATCGCCAAGGTCAAGAATGCGAAACCGGCGCGGGTCGTGATCGACTCGGTCGCTGAAATCCGCTTGCTTGCGCGCGATCCGCTCATTCTCATACGCCAGATGCGCTTGCTTCGCGCGGCACTGACAGACGTGCATTGCACGGTGTTGTTACTCAACAATCGCCTGACCGGAGGCACCTCAGGCAGCCTGGAGACGTTCGCGCACGGCATCATCGAAGTCGAGTACAGCAATAGCCAGTACGGTGCGACGCGACGGTGTATCTCCGTGGTCAAGTTGCGTGGCGCGAACCCCGTCAGTGGCAGACACGATATGTCTCTGAGTACCGGGGGCCTGACGATTTTCCCCCGTCTGGTTCCAACAGGTTTGGAGGCCGACGAAGATGACGGCGAGCTGGTCGGGAGCGGCTCCGAGGCGTTGGACCGGCTGTGCGGCGGCGGCCTCGAGCGTGGTTCCTCCGTCATGGTCATCGGGCCCGCCGGCACCGGCAAGTCGACCGTCGCCTCGCAATATGCGCTCGCGGCCGCAGAGCGCGATGAACGCACGGCGATGTTCGTCTTCGATGAAACCGAGAGGTCCTGCCGCACGCGTTGGCGCGGAATGAACATGCCGCTCGACGGGCACCTCGACAAGGGCATGCTCGAAATCAACACCGTGGATCCGACGGTGATGTCGGCGGGAGAATTCTGCCACATGGTTCGCGAATCGGTGGAGCGACGCGGTGCAAGACTCGTGATTATCGACAGTTTGAGCGGCTATATGCAGGTGATGCCGGAAACGCGCTTTATGACCGTGCATTTGTTCGAATTGCTGAAGTACCTGAACGACCGCGGTGTGCTGTCGATACTCGTCGTAACGCAGCACGGCATACTCGGATCCGCACTCGAATCGCCGATCGACGTCAGCTACCTCATAGACACGATTCTGCTCCTGCGTTTTTTCGAATCGAACGGCGAAGTACACAAGGCGATTTCGGTCGTCAAGAAAAGACTGGGCATGCATGAAAAGTCGATTCGCGAATGTCGTATCGGCCCAAACGGGCTGAGCGTCGGCGAACCGCTCAGGAATTTTCAGGGTGTACTGAGTGGCATACCGTCGTTCGTCGGCGAGCGGCGCGAGCTTCTTTGAGACATCCATGATCCCCACGGTACTGACGAGCAATGAAAAACGCGTGCTGATCTTCGCGCCGTTCGGCTGTGACGGCGCGATCGCGCAGCGGGTACTGAGACAGCTGGATATCGATGCCTGCGCCTGCAAAAGCATGGCGGAACTTTGCACTGAACTGGAGCAGGGCGTCGGGGCAATTCTGATTACTGAAGAAGCCCTCTGGGACCCGCGGCTCGACAGGCTGCTGGAAATGTTCGACGACCAGCCGTCGTGGTCGGCCATTCCCATCGTCATCGCCGCGAACGTCGGTCAGGATCTGTACAGGCACGAGCATCTGCTGCACCGTCTGGAGAATTACAAGGTTACCTTCCTGTCGAGACCGGTCGTCATCGTGAGCCTTGCCAGTACGCTGCGGGCGGCGCTGGCATCGCGCCACCGCCAGTACCAGGTGCGGGATCTCATGAGCAACCTGCAGACGGAGTTGCGCTTGCGCGATGAATTTCTTGCGACTTTGAGTCACGAGCTTCGCAATCCCCTGGGAGCGGTGAGGAATGCAGTGCAGCTCATGTGCATGGCCGATATCGAGGATCCCGCGCTGGCAAACAGCCGGGACATCATCGATCGACAATCCCGTGACCTGAGCCGGCTGCTCGACGACCTCCTGGACGTCGCCCGGGTGACGCAGGGAAAGATCATGCTGAAACCGGAGGTGTTCAGCCTGCACAGCCTGCTCGAGGAAATCGTTCGCGATCAGCGCGAGGCCGGTTCGATGCACTGCAAGATCGAGCTTCGCCTGCCGGAAGACGAATTGCTCATGCGCGGCGATCGTCTGCGCATCAAGCAGGTTTTTCTGAACCTCCTGAACAATGCGGACAAGTTCAGCGACAAGGACGGGCTGATCACCCTGCACGCAGACGCGACCGACGGGGAAGTGGCGGTGTCGGTGAGAGATCAGGGCATCGGCATAGCCAGAGACATGCTCGACAGTGTGTTTCACCTGTTTTCGCAAGCTGCAACAACCCGCGATCCGAGAGGAGGACTGGGCATCGGTCTGACGGTTGTACAAAGTCTGGTGCGTATGCATCAGGGCAGAGTCACCGTATCGAGCGAGGGCGAAGGGAAAGGGGCGGAATTCACCGTTTACCTGCCGAAGCACCGTCGCGCGGCCACACGCGGCCGGGCCGGGCGCAAGGCAGCCGAACCCGTCGCACATGCAGCGCGGTCCCGACACGTTCTTGTGATCGACGATGATCGCGACGGCGGCGTGTCGCTCAAGGCGCTGCTGGAATCGGACCAGCATCGGGTCACGGTCTGTGGCGACGGCCGTTCCGGACTGGTCCAGGCACGCGCGTTGCAACCGGACGTGATCGTTCTCGACATCGGGCTTCCCGATTGCAGCGGCTATGAAATTGCGCGCCTCCTGCGCTCCGACCCCACGTTTTCCGATACCCTGTTCATTGCGCTGACAGGTTACGGCAGCGAACAGGATCGACGTCGAGCCAGGGAAGCCGGCTTCGATCATCACCTGACGAAGCCGATCAGCTTTGCCATGCTACAGTCGATTCTTCGGGAGGATATGCGCGACGCAAAGGTGGCCGACTGCAAGTTTTCCAGCAGCGGATGAAATAATTACAAGACCTGCAATGTTTACAAGCGCTCCGCTCCGATGAGACTTCGCGAACTTCTCGCAGTGAAAACCGGGCGCAGCTCGGGTCACATTTTGGGAGCTCGCTTCGGCCGCGCCCGGTCCGCGTCGATCGCGCCGCTCCATCGTTGTCCGCTCATTTTTCTGGCATGTTTGTTGCAGAATTCCTTGCCCCTTTCACAATTCAGTGCGTGACTGCAATGAGATTGTTTCCCGCAATCCTTCCGCTCCTTCTGGCACCTCTTGTCGCTTTGCCCGGCTGCGAGCGAGATACGACGACCGACGGTGCGGAGGACGTTACCCGGCCGGCCGACGCGCCCGCAGCGACCGACCAGCCGGATAGCCAGGACCGCGCAGCCGGTGATCCGCTGGAGCCCACCAACAGATCGCGCACCGCGGCGCCCCGCGAGACGCCCACCACTCCCGGTGCCGGCGGTGAAGACCTGAATGCTGCAGCCGAGATCCAGCCGACCGAAGGCAATGACGCGCGTGGCTCGATCCGGCTGAGCAGCGGGAACGGCACGGTACGGATGTCAGGCACGATCACCGGCCTCGAGCCCGGCGAGCACGGATTCCACATCCACGAATCCGGTGACTGCAGCGCCCCGGATGGGTCTTCCGCCGGCGAGCATTTCAATCCACACGACGATCCGCACGGTTCGCCACAAGCTCCCGAGAATGCCCATCACGTCGGCGATTTCGGCAACGTCACTGCAAACGAAGACGGCGAGGCCCAAATCGATATCGAAGATCCGGAGATGAAGCTGAGCGGAGCGGAATCCGTGATCGGCAAGGCGCTCATCGTCCATGCCGATCGTGACGATCTGGAGACGCAACCGTCCGGCAACTCCGGCGCCCGGCTCGGCTGCGGCGAGATTCGCGAAGCAGGTGCGCAAGCCCCCGTGACAAGCGGCGGGTAATCAAGCGGCGGGTCCTTCCGAGGAAGCGCGCGGCCGCCGGTCAGGCGACCGTTTACGGATCACACCCCTTACGGATCACCCTTACGGATCACTGATCGTCATCCGGATCGCCTGAACTGTCGAGCAAATCCCTGACGCGATCTTTGGTTTCGTCAGCCCTTTCGCGAAGCACGTCTCCGACACCTGCAGCGGCGCCCGACTCGAGAGCTCTGCGGATTATCGGCTCGAGGATCTGCTTCGCCACCTCGGAGACAGTGGCGCCGTTGCTTGCGCGCCCGACATCGTTGACCAGTATCTGCGGGATCGTGGTATCAAGGCTCTCGCCGAGCTGCGGTGCGCGAACCTGTACTCGTGACTCCCCAAGCACGAACCGTTCGATGATGACTTCAGGTCCTTCCGCGGCGGTGTCGTCGGCCGGCTGGCGTCCCAACGCAGTTTGCAGAGTGCGCAGATTGTTTCCAGCCGTAGTCTGCTCCAGCAGTATCCGTGCTCCGCTGACTGAGATTTCCCCGATCACTATGGGATCCGCAGTGACCGCCATCGGATCCATCTGGATCTGGAATTCGCCAAAGGCTATGGCGGCTTCGTCCGAGAATCCGTCGGGATTGGCGACGGTGAGATTGGCGATTCTGCCCGAGCCTTCACCGACGTCGATATCGACGGCGCCCACAGCCACCGCAGTTTGTGTTGCCTCGGAGCCTTTATCTTCGATCAGGCGGGCAACGATCCGGTCAAGATTCGCACTTACGTACCAGAGACTGCCGGCAACGATCAGCACAACCGCCAGCACGAGGCTGAGGAATACTTTGCCCGTTCGTTTCATGTCGTCACCTCTGCCCCGCTTCGAGAAAGGGAATCACATCTTGTTATGCTCTTTATGCTCTCGAGCGAGAGCGTATCGCAAGAGTTTGCGACGGGTACAGAGCGGCGTCGGGGGCAGCGGCCACTGCCCGTTGCATCTCGGCGGCCGGGTCTACGGTCCTTCACCTGTCGCCGTTGTCGTCGCCTGAAGCGTCGTCAAATGCAGCTGATTCATCGCCGGCTTGTTCGCCGGGTTCGGTGCCGGTCCCATCGCCGTCGTCCGCGATGAGCAGGACGGGCGCCCGTGGCCTGCTCGGGGCCGCCTGCGCCTCGCTGCCGGCAGAGCTGTCATCCTGGCCCTGGCTTAGTGGCTGAACGACGTTGTCTTCCGGCAGCGCCTCGTTCAGTTCGGCTACGCGTTGCAGGCACTGATCCTCGTCACGAAGCTCGGCCGCTTCTTCGGCCAGCCGGACGAGTTCTTCGAAGGCGCCCGGATCGTCTGCGGCCATTGACGAGCTGTGCAGCCGCCGCTCGAACTGATCGAGTTCATCCTTGCAGGTGGCCGCCTGCGCATAATTCGCGGCCTGAAGGCCGACTGACAGGATGACTGCGCTCGTCAGGCCGTGCCGGGAAATACGCATAATTCTGCTCCTGTCCTGTTCAGGGGTTATAGCCGGCTACAGGACCTGCAAAATTGATGCCGGAAACGCCACGGCCGACCTTTCGTCGAAGGGAGGCGCGCGTCTCCGTTCGGCTCACTCGGGGGGCGGCGCGAAATACGGGAGGGAGGCGTAGTAGCTCGCGACATCCAGAATCTGCGCGGGCTCCAGTCCCGCTGCAACCCGTGTCATCAACGGCGCATAAGCGGTGCCGCCGCGCGCATTCTTTTGCCACAGTATCAACTGCCGGATGAGGTAATCCTCGTTCTGGCCGGCAAGATGCGGAAAAGCGGGGTTTTGCACGTCGTTGCCCGGGCCGTGGCAATGCCTGCAGGCAGGCACTCCCTGTTGCTGCAAGCCTGACGCCGCGATTTGCTGTCCGCGTAACACCCGGTCCGGGTCGGAGACAGTGCGCGCGGGCAGTGCGCCGGGCCTCGCATTCGCGTAATGCATCGCTACGTTGCGCATGGTCGTGTCGAACAATCCGCCGGCGACCGGCTGCATGATGCCGCTCATTCTCTCGCCGGCGGCGAAATGCCGCAACGATTCGTACAGGTAGTTTTCCTGTTGACCGGCGATATAGGGGAAGGCGCCGGTGCCGCGCCCCATGCCGTCGAAGCCATGACAACGCGCGCATTGCTCCAGCGTACTGCCGGCGCGCTCGTCAAGCTCGAGGGTGGTTATCGAGGGGCGCCGCTCGCGGCCGGGACCGGGTTCGTACGCAAGCTTACGGTAGCGGGCAACGTCGAGGTCCGGCAACTTCAGCAAAAACGCCACCATGTCCCAGACTTCATCCCCCCGCTCCGCCGTCGCCCAGGCCGGCATCCCCGTGTACTTGATACCGTTGTCGACAATCCAGAACAGCTCGCTGGCTTCCCAGCTTTTTATCATCGGTTGCAGTGGCGGCGCCTGCGGCGTCATCTCGTTAACGACCGGCGTGTGCGGATTCCCCGGTTCGCCGTGGCATGCCGCACAGCCCACGGAGAAGTAGGTGGCGCCGCGGATCACCATACGCTCATCGTCGAGTGGAGGTACCTCGATGCCGATGGCGTGGGTGCGCGCGGATTTGCGCATGGCAAAGTGCAGTAGCGCCGCCGTCGACGGGAGGTGCCCCACCCGAGCGGATACGTTGTACACACCCGCGTAGATAAACAAGCCCGCAGCAACGCCCAGAACCAGCGCCGTGACGATGGCCTGACGCAGAAATCCTTTCATCACGACTCTCCGCCTTGCCTGTCGGAGCGCGCGGGAGCGATTTCGGCGAACTGCGGCGGAGCCTGCAGCAGGCGCCAGACCAGATAAAGGCCGCCGACCAGGTATGGCAGACCGCCACCTGCGAGCATCAGCATGCCGCCGATCTGCTGGTCGGCCAGCAAGGCTGTGCGCGCGTCCTGTGAAGCGGCGATGTGATACAGCGGCCGCGTCGCGAGCGTCAGCAGCGTGCCGAGCAGAATCATGTGCATCGACGTCAGCAACAATGCGACGACGCCGGTCCCGTGACCGTCTTCGCCGGTGGTGGAGCGCCGCAATGCCGACGCCCACAGCAGCACACCGGCAAGCAGAAACGACGCCTGCTCTGCGACGAATGCGCCTGCATGTTCTCGAGCAAGGTGATGAAATGCCGGCACGTGCCAGCCCCACACGACCACGAACTCGAGCAGCGACGCCGGCACGGGCACCAGCACCCACGACGGCAAGTGCCTTTCAAGCGGCTTCGATCCGAGCAAGCCGGCTCCGATGAGCGGTGCGGCGATGGCAACAACCGATACGTGCATGGCCATGTGCGCGGTAAAAGACGCGGTCGCCAGTTGGGGCAGAGGGCCGAACCAGGCGGCTGACAGCACTGCAATCCCCAACAGGATCAGGAGCGGATTCATCGGCGGCAATCATCGAATGAAAACGCCACCGCGCCGACGAACAGCATTGCCACTGCGCTCAGCGCGCATAGCAGGAGCAGCACCGAAGCCAGAAAGCGGCATTCCCTGCCGCCGTCGTCCGTCGCGTCGCCCGCCGCCGTGCCCCTGTATCCGACACAGCCGCGGCTCGCTGCGAATCCCGTGACCGCCAGCGTCGCCAGCGTGATCGCGACGATCCACCAGCGCGCCGCGGAGATCGGGCTGGATGCAGCCGTTTCGAGCAGGGCAGTTTTGGCGCAGTAAACGGCGGCCACGATGTAGGAAGCCAGGAAATGCAGAGCCCAGGCGGCAATGGGAACGCCGAGAAGCCAGAAGGGCACGTTCTGCCGTCCCCGGGAAGTGCTCATGCCAGCTCCGGAAAAAACGCAATAACGGCAACTGTCGTTGCCACCGTGACGACGACGAAATGCCAGTACAACGTGACGTTGTACATGTCGCTGTCGTACTCCGCCGTCATGCGGCCGGCCGCGCGCCGCGCCACGCAATACAGTTGCATGAGCACCCCCGGCGCCACATGGACTGCACTCCAGATCACGAGAAGCCACACGATCGCCGGGTAGGCATGCGCCGTCGGATCCATGCCGTACGTCCACGGGCCGGTCACGAGAGCGGACGTGCCGGCGACGGCGCTGCTCATCGCCAGCAGCAACGCCAGATAAAAGGCGCCGGCACGGCGGCGCCGGTTGCACGTCCTCGCGAGCAAAGTGAGAAGCCAGGCCATGACGAGCAGGGAGCCGCCGATCAGCGGCCATTTCACGCCCGGGCCGTCGATAGACGGGGGAGGGAAATCGTCGCGAACAGTCCAGTAAAAGAAATAGCCGAAGACGATGCTGACGAATGCCGCCAGGTCGGCGAGCATGGCAATGAACACGGACCACCACCCCACGGAACCCGAGCCCGACTGGTACAGCGGCAGCATCAGGTTCATGCCGACTTCCTTTCTCCGGTTTTTGGGGATGAGC